>Ga0315288_10000027_pt1 | contig 165577 bp, 152 predicted proteins | sample YL17G11_20_MG_FD_203454 | JGI IMG/M metagenome (GOLD analysis project Ga0315288, IMG submission 203454) | Sediment microbial communities from Yellowstone Lake, YNP, Wyoming, USA - YL17G11_20 | ecosystem: Environmental > Aquatic > Freshwater > Lake > Sediment | place: USA: Wyoming | collected... | reverse complement strand
CACTCGTTCAGTAAGGAGAACGAATCGCTCGGGGATTACCAGGCTTTTTTATCGCTATATGGCACCGCCGCGTCGGAAAACCAAATCATCCAGGTAGCGGACCTCGGCGACATCCGGCTATTCTGTGGATGGGTTTACGGCGAATTGCCTACGGAGTGAAATCTCGTTTATCTTTAGGTTCCCGCATCGCCAAGCGCGGCCGCGTTGAGCGGGATTAATGCTAGTTTATTCATTATTGTACCTCCTTATTAGATCTTTAGTCTTAGAATCTTCATTGTCAAGTGCCGAAAATGCTAGTAAAATTGATTATATACAATGAATTATTTTTTACATTTTATTTTTCCCTACCCTCCTTTGTGCGGATTATTTTTTACGTTTATTTTTCCTAATCCCATTTCTCCTCAAATTCTATTATATTAGTACTCAGTATAGTCACAGTGCTACGAGTCCCCGGGACTTCTAGAAGGTCTCGCTATCGACGTCGGAATAAATTCGCTCCATAAACTCCTGCTATATTTAGAGCAGGGTAACCGATAGGAGGACGGGTATGAAAAAGGGGATCGCGCTCGTAGTGTTAGTAGCGGTCTTACCGCTAGCATGCGGTTCCATTTTCCACGGGACTAAGGAGGAGGTAGCGATTCGTTCCGAGCCGGCGTGTTCGGTTAAAGTGGACGGGGCCGACTACCAAACGCCGTGCGTCCTGAAACTCAAACGCGGGAAGGAGCACACGATTACGTTCGAGAAGGAGGGATATACGCCGAAGACGGTCATCCTCTCTAATCACGTCGCCGTAGGGTCGCTCATAGCGAATATCTTACTCACGGGTCTGATAGGGATTGTTGTGGACTTCGCCGACGGTGCGGCTTACGGTTTCGACGCGAAAGAGGTAAACGTCGCGCTGGAAGAAAAAGGGATGTCACTGAACCTAAGGCCGGAAGATGGCGAGGTTTGTGTTGTGCTTGCAGAGCGCGGCGAGGTCGGTGAATTGCCGACGGAGAATCACCTAATCCAATAACGCCCCGTAGTTACAAAGAACGTAGTTACTTTTACGCCGACCTCGTGGTAAGGGGTCGGCGTATTCGTCGCCCGGGAGTATGTGCAATCGTCGAATAGACGCGGGGGATAGCGAAAAGAGTGAGGAAGAAGGGATAGTAAAAAGGGACTCCGCGGAGTCCCTTTTACGATTATATCGAGTTTATCTTCGAGTTGATTTTGTTCTTCAGCGCGGTGATCTCTTTATCGAGAACGGGTTTTACGGATTCGGGGATACGCTTTCGCGCTACGTAGAACTTTTTGAGTTCTTTCAACATCGTCTGAACTTCGAGAATAGCCTTTACTTCAGGAGCCGATTCTCTGGGCTTTCTTTTTCTCTCAGCCATTCTGACCTCCTTTCTTCGATATAATATAATAATTATTCTAAAGAGTCAAGCTGTATTCGGACGCGATTTATAGACGGTAAATGTTATCTCAATGAATATCCTCACTTTTAATATCTATAGGACGCTCCCTACGGACGGGTTAAAAAGGGAGCGCTAGGTCGCTCCCGTGTCTTTTACGAAAACGATTACAGGATGCCGCTAAGGGTGGCGGCGAGGTTATTAGCGGACTTCTCGAGAGCTGGGCCGTCTTTCGCGAACCGGTCAAGGGCGGCAGTACCGGCTTTCAACTCGTCCATTTTCTTTGTGAGGTCGGCCGCGACGAGAGGATTCATCGAGATCTGGTTCGCGATATCGGTTATAGCGGCGGGTATTGTTTTTTTAGAAAGTACCGAGATATCGTTAGTTAATGATCCGATTTCCGCTGGAACGGTCGCGAGCGCTTCCGTGTCAGCCTTGATGATCTCCTTCTCTTCGTTAGTAAGCTGGTCTTTTAGCGAGGATATTTTTGTTGGGTCACTAAGGACGTCGGTGATGCCGTGGGCCGTCGCGATTTCGGAGAGGTGAGTGTAAGCGACGTCAATCTTGAACTTGCAGACTTCGTATTTTCCCGCGAGGTCATCGATGGCTGCTATGGCTTCGTCGATCTTTCTAGTATCGATTTTATGGGGTGCGTATCGGGGGGAATTAGATGGTATTACCGCTAACGCTTTAATCCCCTCAGATTTTACGCCGGCTATGATTTCTTCTTTCGTTCCTAAATAAAATAATTCTGAATATACTACGTATTCTGTGTTTAGGGTTCCTGTAGACATTAATTCGTTTACTATCTTTTTTCTGGTTTTCCGTATATTCTCTTTATCTTCAGGTTTTTTGGGCCATATAGGTAAATTACATAGAAATCCGAATGTTATTTCGATATCGTCGTTATTAGGTAAAGTACGCCCTTGTGCGCTAGCTCTCGCGGAAGCAACGGCGAATACGTATTTGAAATAAGAGTCTTGGTATTCTGGATTCGTCTCGTTTTCGGTAAACGTATACGGATCGATTTTATTGCGCCATTCTTTTTCAAATACGGTATAACCGATCAATACAGATAAAGTATCGGTTACTCGTTCTCCTTCGTCGGAACTATTAACGTTAGGCAGACCTAGGGCATAATAGTTAAATGGTACGGATATTACGCTAAGTATAACTATTATTGTATGTACCTTATTTATCATTATTATCCGCTAATGCGTTGTTTGGCGCTGGACTCGCGGGCGGCGCGATAGTTTCTGCTGTTGAACTCCGAAGCGCTGCCTTCTGAATATTAACGCTGTTAGTAATAACGGAAAATAATCTAAACGATCCTGCCGCGATTAAAATATACGAAGCTACGTACCCTAACGGTAATATAATAGGGGGTATATCGCTTATCATCGTAGGTATCGCGCTTATCGCATATAATATGATTAGCATACTTAGGATTAAATATAACATTCCGATAACCACGTCGTGTTTTAGTCTATCCGCTTCTCGTATTGTATTTGAGTTAGTATTAAGATGTGTTTTATATTTATTGGTTAGACCTACGAAAATCCCGAAAGAGGCTAATAAGATGGAAGAAGCAGTTAAACCGGCGACAAGGCCGTCCATCGCGTAGCGTTTATCGATAACGGCTTCGGGTATATTCGACCAGGCGTATGCATACGCGCTTGTAAATACGGCGAGCGCTAATAATTCTATTATGATACGGAATGTCTTCAACAAGACCTTTCGTTGTCTAGATCGGCTTGGGGCAAAGTAGTGGGTGTGAGTGTTACTTATACCGCAAACCAAACGTAGCCGTTTAAGGGGGATGCCAACGTCGAACGGGGAATTGAACTCGCCGTTACCGAGACGGTCAGAACGCCTATTGTTCGTACCAGGTTTGCTAACGTCGCGCCGTCAGCGTGCGACGACGACCTTACCCATATATTCGTACGACCCGGCTTTTAATTTATAGATATAAACGCCGTTCGGTACGGTGGGTTTCCACGTGACGTTTTCTTGCCCGGTTAACGTCGTACCCGTGAGTACGACATCGACTTTCCGGCCCGCCAAGTCGTAAATACAAAGACCGACGTCCGCGGAACCCGCCAGCTTGATGGTAAAAGTCGTGATACCTGTCGCCCGATCCGACGAACACGAGACTATCCGTTCGCCACCGTATAAACCGTTCTCCAGGTTAGCTTCGCCCATTCCATTGACGGCGGCGACGCTCCCGCCTCCAGGTAGGTCTGCCGACGTATTACCCGGAGTAATAGCGCCGATCGTAGTCCCGGCAAGCCGTCCGGCCAGCACCATGTTAAGGTCAACGTGGACCGTGCATTCCTCGGAGTAATTCTCGCTATCTACGGCTTGCAGGATGTAGTCGTAATAGTGCCCGAGCGAGACGTCTACGTCCGCGTATTCGGATACCCCGGCGGTAACACAAAAACAACTCGGCGAGCCGTGGTCCGTAGTCTTAGTGATTAAATAATGATCTACGTCGTTCGCGCCGCCCGCGGTTTTCGCGCTACCGGCGGTGGCGGTGCGCGGCCTGGCGGTACGCGTTTTCATTTTATAAGCCCATAACCCTTCGGCGAATTTCGTTTTCGCCGCCTCGCCCTGCTTTTCCCCCACCACGCCCCCTACGTCCCCCGGGTAAGACGGCATACTGCCGGTGGTTGCGCCAATAAAAGGCGTAATTCCACCCGCGACGGTTGCTGAAGTGCCTGTACCAGCACCGATTGCGGACGGGGCCGAGGGGTTTACCGCCGAAACGTGACCATTCGGCCCAGGCGGCGGCGGAGGCCCTTCGATATAGTAAGGGTCATCCGTCGAGAGGGTCCACGACAAGAGCACGGCCAAAGGCTCCTCGCGAAGCACGTAGTCGAAGTTTGACGCCGGCGCGGGGGCGATGTTGTCGTGTGGGACGGCTTCCGCTATTATAGATCGTTGCGAATGGCGGGTCCCGTCGGTGGCGACGAGGTAGTATTTGTAGGTCGACAGGTTTTCGAGGCCGTCATCTTCATAATAATAGGTTCCCGCCGGTACTGTATCTACTAGTTCGTAATAATCGTCGAACCCGCCGGAGCCGGGTACGCCGGGAGATACGGTGGCGTTAGAAACCTTCACGAACACGGTGCCGTTGTTGGCCGCGGCTTCCCGGTACGACGCGGCCACTCTCTTTCTATATTCGTCGGCGGCAAGCGGCCCGTTCGCCCTTCCGGGCGGCGCGAACGGCGTATATGATCGGTATATTTCGTACGACGTTACCCGCGTCGAGCGTACGCCGTCGTCAACCGAGGGGGTCCAGGATAAGAGGAGGGTGCCGCCCTGGTCGTCAGGTTTGTCTTCGCACTGGACGCCGGTAGGGGCCGTAATGTCCCATAGCCCCATATTAAGGTTGTCGTGGCCGTCGCGGACCCAATCGAAGTTCTCCAAACCCGCGTATGGGTAATTAGTAGTAAAGGCATAAACGCCTTCGGCGTCGCTACATATGATATCGCAATTACCGTCGCCGTCGAGGTCTGTGACAAGGGGGGTAGTGACGTCGTCTTCTAAAGAACCGTTCCAATCAGGGGCCTCTTCCATCGTATACCAGGCACGGTACGCCGCCAACTTGGAGGGGAGGCCGACTAGGACTTCGTAACCCGAGCCGCCTGGGTCGCCGCAGATATCCGCTACGGTGGCTGCGGAAACAGGGTCCGCCGGGAGAGCCCGCGAGTAAATCACTTCGCCGTTGTTAGCATGTATGCATTTTAGCGTTCCCGAGAACGCACCGAGAGCCGCTGTCGTTAATATAATTTCTTTCCCGGTTTCTTGGGACCGGAACTCGCCGACGCAGGGCGGGAATTCGATATCGCCGCCTACGTCCACCTGCCACTCGATATGATAAGCGCCGAGGGCGCGGTCCAAAAGGAGGAGGTTTTTGATGGTTTCGTCGAGCGCGAGTTTTTTACACCCGATTACGATCTCTAGGTCCGGGTCACCGTCTAAATCTGCTAACACGGCGCGGCCGGGGTCGATGTTGTTGGGGAGGACCATCGTTTCCACCGTGCCCGAGTTGCCGGCGATTACGAGTTTTCCGGCGCCGCCGCCCGACCCGTTGTACGTGAATACGGCCTCCAATTCGCCGTCAGCGTCCACGTCGCCGACGGAGGGGTCTTGCCCGAAATAAAAATTAGTCGGTGCTTGTTTCGGCCAGCCGACCAGCACTTGGCCGGTATAGTCTACGGCGTATAGTTGGTCAGCGCCCGAACCGCCGACGCAAAGGATATCCAAGTAGCCGTCGCCGTTCATATCGCCTACGGCGGGGGCGTAGTTGATGAGATTGGGGATATAAGCGGGGAACCCCGGGAGTATATCGCCGCCGTTATCGAAGACCGCTAGCGCTCCTATCGACGTATGTAAAGAGACGATATCCAACGCGCCGTTGTTATCGATATCTGCCAGGATATCAGCCGGGTTAAACGGGGGAACGCCTTTTGAGAAATACTTCATCCCTTGATACGACCAACTATATACATCAAACCGGTCGGAAGCGACGACGTCCAAAGGCCCCTCGCCCGGCGTTTCCGGTATGTAGATACCGCCACCGTTATTACCGGTAGTTAATGCGGGGGTAATATCTGCGGATACGGCGCCGTTCGCGGATTCGGACGTATACTGCGGCCAACCCGGTAATACTTGCGGTAAATTATCCCGGTCGCCCATTATTCCCGCGGCCGGGTCACCGGTGAATTGCATTGGATAGTATACGGTTTTATTTCCGAAATACTCGTTATTGTATCCCGAACTCAGAATCCTTCGTTTCGTAGATAAATAGATATCTCCCATCCGCGTCGCCTCGCCCCGACCAAGGTCTTCAGCAACGTACTTTTGGAGTAAAAACATTTCTGGGGCAGTTACTTGGCCCGAACTACCGATGAATACAATACAGCCTTTAGCCGATGCTAAAGTTAAATCCGTACCTAAACCTAGCGTTTCGGTAAGGCCTCCCGTACTCCAACCGTTAACATGACAACCGCTGGAAATGATAATGGGGTACTTGCCCGTGTTAGTTAGGTCACCGGTTTCCCCGGTACCTTCGTCGTTGAGGAATTTGCGGAGTATTTCGTGATAGTTGAAACCTAAAGGGAATAGTATTCCCCTACCCGTATCCAACCGATTCTTTAACGCAGAAAACCGGGCGTAGGGCGTCCCGTAATCCGAAGCCCGTAATTCTTCAGTATTGAAAGCCGGGGTTAATCCGGCGTCGATTTCCGCCGCGAAAGAATAGAGTTGTTGGTGGTATTCTTCGATCTTTTCTGGGCTATGATAGCCGTCGTCCCACGCGTCGATATCGTTAACGATCGTCGTAGTATTATTCCCCCACGTTTGGCCGAGATGTTCCTCGTAATAAACCAATTTGCTTACGTAGTCCGTAACCTGGTCGTCGTCCCACGCTGGAATCCTTCCAATAGGGATATCGGGGATAAAATCGTTGCCTTGGATGTCTACGAACCAATCGTCGCATGGTTCGCCGGTCACTTGGGAACGCGGGGTCGGTTCGTCGTAGTAATATGCTGGGAAAAACCGAACTTCGGGGTTAACCTTAGACCACGCTCCAACCAACAAGACATACTTCGGTTTTAATGTCCAGTTCTCGAAGGCGTACTCGATAAATGATTTAACGGACGCTGCATAATTCCCACCGGGCGGTGGGAACGCCTCGTATATCTGTTCCGTCGTAATTAAACGAACAGTGAAATCGTCGCCGGTCCTTAAGCTGACGAGGGGAGCTAACGCCGCAGCGAAAAGGGAATGTGTTAGGATTAAATAATCGCCTTCTTCGTCGAGGATACTGGCGGAGGGCTGGCCTGGTCCCGAAGCAGGGATAACACCCGCGGGACCGGAGAGTTTATATTCTTCAGGTTGTCGCCGGACCCCGTTTCCTACTCGTACGGCGTCGTTTTCGTCGGAAGCATGGCCGAATCTCATATCCATCGAGTCGAAACCCTCACCGTAGAGCGGCGTTTTACCGTCCACTGTGGTTTGCGAGATATGGAGTTTATTACTACCCCGTTTGAATATACCTTCCGGCACATTAATTTCAATCTTATCGCAATATGGGGCTTTAACGTATTTCCCTAGGGGATTTCCGTTAACGCCGACGGTCACAAGGGTGGGGTAATCGGTGGGGAAAAACTTTAAAGATATTGAACCGCCGTCCGTATCTCCAGGATTCCTATCTAGGACGAACGGGAAATCCTCGTCAGTGGGATATTCCTGCCAACCCTGGGAATCCCCGTAATCTCCGGTTATGGGAATGCCTACCCACGGCGAGTTGTTGGCTTCAAAATGCGCGACGACGGCCGCGGACGGCGTAACCGCGACGACGAGCAAGTAGCGCAAAGCTAACGCGAGCCGCCGTATAACGCTAGCTTGTCTCCGTTTCTTCGCGAACACGCTATTAGCCTCCTATTCGGAACGCTCTTAGCGTTCACAAGGGAAAACCGACCGCCGGCCGTTTTTGTATACGATTTCTACAGCTAGGTTATCGGCGTCGTATACTGGGGGGGTCGTAAAGACGTATTTGCTTTTTTTCGGTTCGCGAGATGGGAGGATCGGTTTCCCGTTTAATGGGGAATCCGGGCGCCGCGTATCGATAATATTATAACCAGCGATTTCTAGTTCACGAATAGAGTCGTTCTCCCATATAATTCGGTTTTTACCCGGTGTGGAATCGTACGTAATGGGACCTATATGCGCCTCGTTGGATTTCCGATGCTCGGTTGCGAAAAATGTACAGTCGTTCCACTGCCCTAGTACATAAGGTTTGTAATTCAATTCGTCTGCGTCGGGCCAATCATCAGAATACCAGTCGTAAAAACCGAGTTCTCCTATCGGCTGCTCGTAACTGATGTACCCTTTATAACCGAAAACGGTCACCGAATGAGCGGGGGGGTATACGGCCGATGTGCACGCGGTAAACGGCAGATAGCAAATTATGGAACATACGATATCGTGAGTTGAAGGAGGACCCGGGTCAGAATACGTGTCAAAATAAAGAGCCGCTTTAAAATCGGTAAGGATCATCCGCAATGCGTCGTACCCTTGGGAGAAAAACATATTCCCGCCGTTTAGCGTGCCCTGTCCGCGTTTAAAGAAACTGAAAGACCCGTACCGTTGGTAAATCGCGCCGGTCAGTAGACTCATATAGGTAGCGTAATTACATGGTCTGTTCGTTTCAGGGCCCCACTGCCGGAGCGTTTTATCTAGGTGCGTCATACAAGGATACGTATATTCGCCACCGCCGAAACCCGCTACTGCATCCCCTTCGTACGTGTAGTTTTTAGTAAGTACTTTTGTAGGGGAAGTTTCCTCTAAATAAGCTAGCGCGCTCGCGTACGATATCGGCAAGCACGTGCCGAACAAGGCGAATTCCTCGTCCTCCGGCGACTGGCGTTCTTCCAACTCCGGATAATTGTCGGCTAAGTATTCCCACCCGTTCTTCCAGTTCTTATGCCAATATGTCGAATGGTCGTAATACGTTTGATGCAGGTAACACCAGGGGCCTCTTCCGTAATACCCGCTATTCGGGATTTCGAAATCCGTAGGGGTGTCCGTAGTTTTACCCGTTCCATTTATCTCACCTACTAAGTCGCGTAACCTTTTTTCCCATATATCTATCCACGCTTTAGTATCGTTTTCGTCAGGCTCTAGTAGGTACTTTCCCTTGTCGCGCGCCACGTCCTCGCCCGTAAACGTTTCATCCGCTAAAGGCCCGTACGCGTACGATAACGGGACGTATGCTGTATTAGTGCCATCGGAGAACTCGTAAGCTTCGTACCGGCCTTTGATTAGTACTAACCTTACGAATTTGCAATCTCTACTGCCGAGCCGCTCGCTGGCAACGTCCTTCGCCCAAGGTAATTCTAATATGAAACGGGGAACGCCTCCAGTATACCCGTAGAAACCACCTTTAGGCGTAATCGAACAATACTCGTGGGCGCAATATATCCCGTACGGAAAATATTTTTTAAACGCTTCATGCGGCCTCTCGAAATATTCCTTGTTCTTTAGATTCTTACCCACCTCCATCGCCGTACTAATAATTTCGTCGTACGTCGGCAGCGGCCCCGGAATTACGTACGCGATATAATAATATGCCACGACCTCGCCGTTTATATCGTAAACGGGGTATTGACCGTCGAGGAGGCGAACGTCGAACGTTTTAATATCCTTGTACCTACCAGCTGGCGTGGGTCCTGGTTTAACTATCCAAAATAAATCGTCGAGGATGATCGGCCTTATCTCCTCCGGATCTAAATATAAGTTCGCCGGATCGCTTTTTAACGGCGCGGCGTTAGCGGTTCCGCCGTATAACCCGGTCAATATCAGTATGGACGCTAACGCGGAAGTTAATAGTACCTTAGACATCCCGTACTCCTTCGTTTTATCGGGACCCTGTTATTAATTAAAGAGGGCTTTGATTTTTCCCAGGGACGCCGGCACAACCGCGGCCGGCGACCGCCTAAAAACTTGGATACGGTTATGGGGGCCGTCCACGACGAAACAGCGTAGGTCGCTACCGATTGTAATACCCGACGGCCAGAGGAACTCGCCGTTGCCGTTGCCGCTTTGGCCGAACGATTCAAGGAACGATCCGGCCAACGTGAACCGCTGGACCCGTTCGCCGTAATACTCCACGACGAAGACCTCGTCGTTGGAAGCGACGGTAACCGTTTGGGGGTCGTCGAATTGCCCCGGGCCCGAACCGGGCCCTCCGAACTTCCCGACGAAGGTACCAACCGGCGTAAAATACTGGACGTCGTCGCGACCGATATCGCATACGTATACGTTGCCGTCCACGGCTGTTCCCACGCCCATCGGCGTTTGGAATTGACCGTCCCCTAAACCGGACGTACCCCATTTCAATAGGAAACTCCCAACGCTATTAAATTTTTGTACGCGGTAATTAAACGAATCCGCTACATAGACCGAAGAATCCGGACCCGCCGCTATTCCGTACGGCGCATAGAATCGTCCGTCCGCCGACCCCTGGCTACCCCATTTCCCCAAAAACGAGCCGTCCGGCGTGAAATATTGGACGCGGCTATTGCCGTGGTCGAGGACGTAGATGTTCGAGTCGGGGGTGGCGGCGATGCCGAGCGGTTCCATGAATTGGCCGTCTCCCGTTCCGGACGTTCCCCATTGACCCAGATACGAACCGTCGGGAGTGAAGTACTGTATGCGGTTACTCCGCGACTCGGTAACGTAAATACGGCCGTTCGGCGCTACGGTCGCGCTCCAAGGCCAACCGAATTGGCCGTTACCGGTGCCGAATGTACCCCATTGGTACCAATACACGTACGCGTCTGCCCTCGCGAAGCCGGCGGCTAAAAATAAAATGCCCAGGATGGCCGCGACGGCTATCCTGGGTAGTGTTCTACGATGAGCGCGGCGGACGCCGCGCCCTCGTTTTATTTCGCCAATGACCTTTGATTTGATCCCGGCCATACCCTCGCCTTTCTATAAATTCGTCCGGGTTCCAAATACGCCAACCTTTACGATATAACCGCCGCCGTGTCAAGATAAATTTAGCGGATAAAAAATTACCGCCTCGCGTGGAAAGAGACATTCCTTGCTGGCGGTTTTTTTGTGTTTGTTTTGTGTCGGATTCCTACCGAAAGCCCGCGTAAAGCCGTCAGTTACCGGTAACCTAGTTGACGCGGAACCACCTTATTTATCTTAGTATTAGGGGATTACCGGTAATGACCGCGAATACACGCGCAACCCCTAATATTAGACCCTGAATCTAGCGCGTCTACCAATTCCGCCACTTCGGCGCTCTTTAGATTATACGTATTACGGGCGGCGATGTCAAGGTCGCGGGGGTTTTTTCGGCGGCGTTCAAGGTCCGGGTTTTCACGACTTCTTGCCCCGACCAGCATATTTCGGGAGTCCCTTGATCATAATACGTTTTATGTAGGTAACACCAAGCCCTATACTTAATGGCCCGCTATCCGTAATCTCGCAATCTTTTAGGCATAACCGCTATTTACCGTCGTTTTTCGACTCACCGAGCGAATCTAACTTACGTTCCCAAAATTCGGCCCAACTTTTTAACATGTCCGAATCCGGTTTTTGTATGTCATAATCGTCCGGATTTTTTTCGGCTTCTTCGCTCGTAATTACTTTATCGGAGTAAACCTCGCCGGATAGGGTATCGATCGGGACTAAGATTCTGGCTACGCCGTCCGATAATTCGTATGCGCCTGAATCCCTTAATAACATAAACCGAACTATTTTAAAATCCTTAGGCCCGAAATGATCGGCGGCGACTTTTTCGACCTCACTAATATTCCTAATAATAACCGGTATCCCGGGGGAGAATCGACAATTTGTTATGCCATTCAACCCTACGAACGCGTGAGCGCAATTCATCTCGTATGAGAAATATTTATTAAAATAAATATCGGGCCGGTCACGCGAACCGCCGTTTCGCAAATAACTTTCTATCAAAGGCTTGGCTTCCCTCGCCGATGCGTAAATATCGTCGAATGTAGGTAACTTCCCCGGAACCACCGACGCGATGTAATAATACGCTACTACTTCGCCTCGGATGTCGTATACGGGCATATAACCGTTAATTAACCTAACTTGCATTCCCTTGATTACGGCAAAACGCTGGCCCGGTTCCGCTACGGATTCCGCGTATTCCGTAATCTCCTCTTCAATATACGGCCGGATTTCTTCCGGGTCTAAATATAGTTTCGCCGGGTCGCTCTTAAATGGCGCGGCGCTCACGGCGCCGGCCAAAGACAAAACGCCCAGGACGGCCGCGGCGGCTATCCTGGGTAGTACTTCACGTTGAGCGCGGCGTCCGCCGTGCCCCGGTATTATTTCCCCGTTGACTTTTGGTTCAACCCCGGGCATACTCTCGCCTTCTTTCCAACGTTACGCCTGACCCGTTTACAATATCCGCCACCCCAGCTTTCTTTCCATTATACTCATTCCAGGCGAGTATGTCAAGGTCGCGCGGGTTTTTTCGGCGGCGCGACGCCGCTCCTTTGCCCCCGCGCCACGAGGGGATAACCGGTATTGCGTTCCGCCGGTCGCTATGTTATTTTTCAACAACGTACGTCAACCCGTAACCGGGAAAGGGAGGCGGTTCCGTATGGTTCGATTTGTGGCCGTAGCGGCGTTGGCCGCCCTCGCGGCGTCGGCCGCGTGGGGCGTCGTCGGCGTCGCCGTCGCCGGCGGCTTCAGCATGCCCAGCGGCGACTTTAACAAAATAGTAAAGGCCTCGCCGGTGGTGGACGCCCGGTTCCTCTACGGCGTTACGCCCACCATCAACGCCACCGCCGGCGTCGCCTACCGCCTGAACCACGAGTCCAACGCCGAGCTGAACGTGGAGGGCCTTCGCTATGTATTCGTGCCGGTCTTCCTGGGCGCCGATTACCGCATGGAGTTCCTGCCGTGCATGCCCTACGTCGGCGGCGGCCTGGCGCTGGTCTATTCCAAGTCGTCCATCCCCGCCGCGGCCGCCGGCGAGCTCGAGGACCGCGCGACGTTCCGCGTCGGCCCCTACGGCGAGTTCGGCGTGGAGTACTTCTTCGCCGAGAGCGTGGGCGCGGACGTGCGCGCCCGCTTCCTCTACGCCTTCGGCGGCGAGGAGGTCCTCTTCAAGAACCAGCCGGTGGAGGCGGGCAACTACGGCGCGCTGGACGCCGTGGTCGGCCTGTTCTACTATTTCTGAGCCGCCGGTTTTGGGCTTGATTTAGATTAAGCGGTATGTTAGCTTCGCCCGTCAAACCCGATAGAGGAGCGCCAAACCCCGCGTGGCCGACGAAAACCAAATCTACCTGCGCATAGACGGCAAGGAGCACGGGCCCCTTACCGTCCCCGAGGTCAAGGACTGGATCGACCAGGGCCGCTTCCGCCGCACCGACTTCATCCGGACGGCGAACCAGAAGACCTGGGTCAAGGCCGAGAACCTCGTCCACCTCAAGGCCCTCTTCGACGAGGCCCGCGCCAAGGTGACGCGCGGCGCCTTTGACTCGTGGCTGAACAACGTCCGCACCGGCAAGACGACCATGGTCCTCTCGGCGGCGGGCCGGGTGGCGGAGCGGAAGCGGGTGGAGGAGGAGCAGGCGGTGCTGGCCGAGGACCGCGAGCGGCTCGAGGCCGAGGAGCGCGCCCTGCGCGACAAGCTTGAGCGCGCCGTGGCCGACCGGGAGGCGGAACTCGCCCGCATCGAGCTCGAGCGCGCGGAGGAGCGCAAGCGCCTCGAGGCCCAGCGCGACGAGGAGTTCAAGCAGCTGGCCGCGGAGCGGGAGGCCGAGCGGAAGCGCCTCCTGGCCGAGCGCGAGGCCGAGGTCAAGCGGGTCACCCAGGATGGGAAGCGGGAAATGGAGCGCCTCTCCGGCGAGCGCGAGCGGCTGGACAAGGAGCGGGCGCGGCTGGCCGAGGAGGAGCGCGAGCTCGCGCAGATGGGCAAGTCGGTCCGCGCGCGGCGCCGCCTCCCCATAATCGTGGCCGCCATCGTCCTGGGCGTCGCCATCTTCGCCGGCGTCCCGTCATGGTATTTCCTATTATATAAACCCGGCGAAGAACAACGCGAGAGGAACGCCCGGATGGCGGACGTGGAACGCCGGATGACGGACCTCACGGCCCAGCTCGAGGCGGCGCTGAAGGCCGGCGACACCGCCAAGGCCGCGGAGATTACGAAGGAAATAGCGAAGGTCAAGGCCGAGAAAGAAAAGCTGACCAAGGAGGTCCCGCCGAGCGAGCGGCCCAAGATGAATACCTCGCGGGGCAAGGCCAAGCTGGCCGGCCTCCTGCGCGCCGAGGGCGGCGGCGCCTCCGACCCCTCCCGCTCCAGCAGCGCCATCGGCGCCGGCCTCTCGGGCGGCATGGGCGGCGTCCACTCCACCTACAGCCGTGAGCTCTCCAAGTACCCCGGCCTCAGCGGCTACGTCATCATCAGCATGAAGGTCGGCGCCGACGGCGGCGTCACCAACGCCCACGTCGTTTCCTCCACCATCGGCAACTCGGCGGTGGAGAGCGCCGTGACCGCCGCGGCCCGCGGCTCGCAGTTCGCCCCCGCCGCCGGCGACACCACCCTCACCTACAAGTTCGAGTTCTCGCCGTAAGTCGCTGCCGATAAAAACAAACCCCGCCCTCTCGGGCGGGGTTTTTTGTTAGCGATAGTTCTGATGGGGTTACGCCGCGGGGGGCGTCGCGGGGGGCGCGCCGCCGGCGGCCTTCAGCTTCGCCGCCTCTTTCTTCTTCTCCCGCGCCGCCACCGTCTCGGCGAGCGTCCGCCGGCCGAAGACGGAGTAGACCACCGCGCCCAGCCCCAGGAAGGAGGCGCCGAGGGCGACGATGACGCCGATAGTCCGGAAGACGCCGCCGATGTCCTCCAACAGGCCGCCGGGGAGGGCCAGCAGGTCGCCCAGGATGGACGCCCCCTGGAAGAGCAGCAGGCCGATGAATATCTGGAACATCGGGTGCCTGTCGCCCACCAGCCGCCGGCCCAGTATCTGGCCGAAGCACACGTAGCCGGCGAGGGCCGCGACGACGGCCGCCAGCAAGAGCAGCGGGACCACCGGGATGCCGATGATGGACACGGTCAACGCCAGAAGCGCGATGGGTAAGAGGACCATTATCCCCACGCCCAGGAGCGCCGAGCGCGGGAAGTCGCCCGTCAGGTGCTCGCCGACATTACCCATCTGCCGCGGCAGGAAGACGGTCAGCAGGAGGCCTATCAGCATCAGCAGGCCGAAGAAGACGATATCCTTCACGACCTTCACGACGCGTTCGGAGATGTCGCCGTACTTCTCGCCGAAATCCCCCAACAGTCGGACGGAGCGGAGGCCGGGGACGTTGACGGCGACCTTCTCGCCGCCGACCTTGGCCGTGGGCGAGACCGTCAACTTGCCGCCCGTCGCCACCGCGTCTCCCTCCACCACGGCGGCGGGGCCGAGCGTCAGGTCGCCGCCGGTGGTCACGGCGTCCCCTTTCACCGTTCCGTTGACGACGAGGTCGCCGCCGACGACCACCGCGTCGCCGTAAACGACCTCGCCCTCCTTAATCGTCATGTCCTGGCCCATGGAAACGCGGTCCTGTTGCTCTCCTTCGGCGGTGCCCGCGGTTTCGCCGGTGCCGGCGGTTTCGGCCGTGCCGGCCGCGGTCGCGGCGGTGCCGGCGGTTTCCAGCGTCGGGCCTTCGGGGGCCGCGGGGTCCGGCGGCGGCGGCGCCGCCCAAGTCGCGACGACGGTCGCGACGAGTAAGCTGAGGGTAAGGGCGATGGTTTTCATTTTGTTTTCCTCCTGGGACGGGAGCGACTCACGGGTTAAGGGATGAGCGCCTGGGGTTGTATGACGGGACGCCGCGCCCACCACACCAGGTTAAGGATTACGAAGGCCGCGAAGCCGGCCACGTAGAGCAAAGCGAATTCGGAAAGCCCTCTCCCCACCACTGACCACGCGGCCTCCCCCAAAGCCGACGCGATGCTCGTGAAGACGCCGAGCGGCTTCGCGACGGCGCGGGCGAGGGTCGCCCCGCCGGCGAGCGCCTCGGCGCCGCGGGCTACCGCGGCCGCGGCGACGCCGCCCGCGGCGGGGGCCACGAACCGGGACCAGGCCGCGACCAGGCCGGCGGCCGAGGCCGCGGCCGTCGCCGTCATGAACCATATCCCCGCTTGCCGGCGCCGCGCGGCCCGCGCCTTGGCCGTCTCGAGACGCAGCATCACGTTGCGGACAAAGGCCCGGGGCGGCTCCGCGGCGGGCACGGCCTGGAAGACGGCCAGCGTCCGCGTGGCCGCGCCGTAAGCCCGGCGGCAGCCCGGACAGGCGGCCAGGTGGCGGTCGAATTCCTTGCGGTTTGTGGGGGGGAGGTCGCCATCGAGGGCGGCCTGGAAGGACTTACGGATATCGGCGCAACGGTCTGGCATTATTCTCTTTTCTCCAATGGTTTATACGAAGGCCTGGAGCTTTTGTTGCAGTTTATCCCGGCCTCTATGAATTTGTGCCTTAACTGTCCCAAGAGGTATGTCCAACGCCGCCGCGATATCCTCGTAGCTCATGCCCTCGCGGTAGCGCATGATGAGGGCGCCGCGGTAGGTGGCGGGGAGGGTGGCCAGCGCCTCGTCTATGGCCGCCTGGACCTCGGCCCGGTTCGCGAGTTCGTCCGGGGCGAGCTTGGCGTCCGGGACGTCGAGCTCGACCTCCTCGCCGCTCTCGCCGTCCTGGACCAAAAGCGAGACCGTCGGGACCTTCTTCTTGCGCATCCAATCGAGGCAGTGGTTATGGGCGATGCGATAGAGGTACGGGGATACCGGCTTCCCGAGCTCAAACGCGGAGAGCGCGAGGTAGAACTTCACGAACGTTTCCTGGGCCAGGTCCTCGGCCGCCGTGGCGTCGCCGACCATGCGCCGGCAATAATCCAGTATCGGCCGGCTGAATTTGTTGACAATGGCCTCAAAGGCGAGCTCGTCGCCCTCGCGAGCCCGCCGCATGAGTTCCTGTTCGCCGTTTTGGGGTGGGCTCGCGCCCTTCTGCGCCGCCATATGGAAATGGATACGGGCCGGCGCCTCGCGCCGGCTTCGCCGCCCGGGATAATTATTGATACGTTAAAGGCCGCCGTAAGTTTCTTTGCCGTTATACGAACAGCGCCGACGGCGCGGGGACGACGCCGTCGCCGGGGGGCGCGGCGGGCGCCGCCGCGGCCAGCGCCGCGAACTCCTCGGTCGCCGCCCGGCCCCGCGCGAGCTCCTCCACGCCCAGGCCGTGGTAGCGCAGCTCGCCGCCGATACGGGCCAGCCCGCCGGCGCGGCCCTCGGCGTATACGTACGCGTCGCCGCCGACCGCCACCCGGCAGAGGCCCTCCCACGCCGGCGCGGCGCTCGCGCCGCCCAGTCGCCACAACGCCGCGTCGGCGGGGCGGCCGAAGAGCCGGACCCGGACGGCCGCGACCAACCCCGTTTGCCCCCGCGCGCCGAGGAACATCTTCGCGAGGTCGTAACCCGCGACGCCCTTTATCGTCCGGCGCCCCAGCGGCACGAGCTCGCCCGCGTCGTCCACCACCGTGAGCCCCAATACGAGCCGCTGGAGCTCGCCGTAGATGGGGGCGAAGGCGTTAGCCGGGTAGCGCGCCACCACCTCGCCCAGCGTCATCGCCGGCGCGCCGGCCGCCGCGAACGGAAACCACGCCGTCCCGGCGCGCAGACGCTCGCTGAACGCCGCGGCCGTCAGCGCCGCGGGGGCTTCGGCGTAGCCGTCGGCCGCCGCGACCGCGACCCCGCCCCCCAGCCGCGCCGCCGGCGTCACGAGGATTACCTTCTCGGGCAGGGGCCGTCCCGGCGGCGCGCCGCCGTTCCAGGCGTGGAGCCGCCAGCCGCGTTCGCGCGCGAGGGACGCCAGCGCCCTGGCCTCTTCCTCGTCCGCGAGCGTGACCGCCGGCCTGCCCGCGACGCAACGTACGGCCCCCGGGGGGAAGAGGCGCGCGAGCGCCGCCAGGATTTCATCGGGCGGCAATTATCGCCTCCAGCTCGTCCATTATGCGCGCCGTCCCCCGGCCGTCCACCAACCGCCGGCCCGCCGCCGCGAGCGTAAGGCGCCGCCCAGCGTCCGGCCAGAGCGCCGCGACCGCCCGCGGCACGCCGCCGCCAGGCCGGAGTTCGTCGGGTCCGAAGGTGACGACGGCCCCCGCGGCCGCGAAGGCGTCGCACTCCGCCTTTTCGCGCGCGACGTGGGGGACGCTGACGGTGGGGACGCCGCACGCGAGCAGTTCGTGTTGGGTGACGCCGCCGGCGGCCAGGGCGACGCGGGCCCGGCGGTATAAAGCTATCATCGCCGCGGCGGGCGCGTGGACCCGGACGTCGTGGCGGCTGGCCGCGGCCACCGCCCGGACGGCGTCCACGAAGCCGTACGCGGGCCCCAGCGCGACGTCCACCGCCATCGGCGCCAGGTCTTCTACGGCGGCCAGCGCCCGGCGCGTGAAGTCGTCGGCGTCGGCGCCGCCGAACGTAATCAGGAGGCGGTCCCGCGCCGGGTCGTCCGCGGGCGGCGGCTCGGCGGCGTACGCGGGCTCGAGCGGCGTATACGCCGTCCCCACGAGGAAACGCTGGGGCGGCCACACTTCGCGGTAGCGGGCGTACGACGGGTCGGCGTCGCCGTTGATAACCAGCCGCGCCGCGGTTTCCTGGCCCATGTCGTCCACGGCCGCCACCACCACGCCCGCCTCCCGCAGCCGCCGGTAGAACGACGGCTCGCGCCCCCGTAAGTCCGTGACCAGCGGCGCCGGCGGCACCCGGGCCAGGAGGAACGCGATTTCGTCGTCCAGCGCCTCGGGCGCGACCACCACGTCGGCGAAGCCGCGCGCGGCGACGAGGGCGCGCGCCGCCGGGTCGGCGTTGAGGGCGAAGCGGCACGCGTAGCCCCGGCCCGCCGCCTCCCGCGCCAGCGCCGCGAGCCGCGCCACGTGGCCCAAGCCGATGCCCGGGCCGCCGTCGCCCCGTAACCACAGTTCCCTTGCCATAAGAAAGCGGCCTCGCGGCCGCGTCAGTCGTTCACTTGCCGGTCAAGGCCCGGACGCCGCGACGGGCCGTCGGCCTCACGGCCGCGCCGGCGCGTCCGCTTTCGGCCGGCCGCGCTTCGCGTGCTTGAAGTGCAGGTAGAGCCAGGCCACGACGCCGACGAGAATCACGACCGCCACCACGACGTCGAAGCGGCGGAAGTAAACCCGGATTTCCTCCCACCGCTCGCCGAGCTTCAAACCGACATAAGCGAGCGCCAGGCACCAGGGGAAAGAACCCACGAACGTGTAGAGGCAGAACCGGCCGAACGGCATGCGCGCGATGCCCGCCGGCAGGCTGATGAAGGTCCGCACGATGGGCAAAAGGCGCGTCACGAAGACCGTGACCGAGCCGTATTTGCTGAAGAGCCTGTCGGCCCAGGCCAGCTCCCGCTCCGATAGCAGGATGTATTTGCCCCAGCGCTGGACGAACGGCCGGCCGCCGTAGTAGCCGGCGGCGTACGCCGCCACCGAGCCCGCGAGGCACCCCAGCGCCCCCGCCAGCGACACCAGCCACAGGTTGAACCGGCCGCTCGCGACCAGACTCCCCGAAAACGGCATGATTATCTCGGAGGGTAGCGGGACGCACGCGCTCTCGATGGCCATGCACAGCACGACGCCGGCGTAGCCCAGCGTCGAGATGACGTGGATGACCCACGCGCCGACCGGCTCTATGACCATCTCAAATAGGTTCATTCGGGTCTCGGGGGAAAAAGCCGGTTAGCGGAAGAGGGCCTTGACGCGGCCCAGCGACGCCGGCTCCACCGCGATCTCGGACACGCCCGCCCAGTTGATGAAGTTCTCCATCAGCTCCGCGCGCGACTCCTCGTGGAGGATGTCCTCGAACGGGCCGCTGAAGAGGACGATGCGGTATTTCCCGCCGCCCGGCTTCGCGCCCTCGGCGCGGATGACGCAGCGATGGTGGAGCTTGTGGTCCAGGTCCTCCCACGAGGCGGACCCGGAACCGCCGGCTTCCAGCTGGTCCGGGTAATTCGTGACCTGGCGCCAGACGATGGGGTACGACTTCCCCTTGAATATCGGGCAGCCGCCCTGGCCGGCGTAGCGCCAGTCGTCCTCCACTTTTATCCAACGGTCGAAGTTGTCGTGGGGGTAGTTCAGCTTCAGGAAGTCGGAGAAGAGCGGCCGGTAATACTGCGTCTCGTTCACGGCGTCGGCGACGCAGTTCCAGGCGATGTACATCCCCGACAGCATGACCGCCGTGTCGCCGGGGGTGTCGCGCAGGTAGCGCACCAGCGTATCCTGCTCCTCCTCGGTCAGCGTGATGGCGCCGCGGATGGGGTCCGAGGCCGGCGCCTGGCCCGAGGTGGAGGTATACCAGATGACGATCTTGTAGAGCCGGAGCTCCTCGAACGTCGGCGAACCCTGCGTGGGGTGGTCCCAGGAGGTATAGGTGTAGCCGGCGTCCCGCACGGCGTTTTCGTAGTAGCGGTCGTAGAGCTGGGGGTTGGCGACGCCGTCCACCTGGTCGGAGACCAGGAGGATGCCGTGGGTGCCCCAGGCGGCGGCGGCCAGCGCCGCGGCCGCCAGCGTGATTTGTATGCGCCGGCTCATTGCGGCTCGATGTCCCGGGCCTTGTACATCTCCCGCAGCTCGTCCTTGGTCTTGTGGCCCATCGCTTCCAACTCCGCGTCGAACTTGCCGGCGTCGATTTCGGAAACCCGCTTCGCGAGGTGGGCCGAGGGCGGCGCGATGTGCCGGCCGTAGATGCGCCGCGCCAGGATGGCGACGTGGGGCTGCACCTGGTCGGCGGGACACCGCGTCGTGCACAGGCGGCACAGGATGCACTCGAAGGAGAGCTCCGCCACCTTGGCGATGTCGCCCTTGAGCGCCGCCGACATGTAGTTCATGACGTCCAGCTTCTGGGGGCAGATGAGGGTGCAGCTGTTGCAGCCCATGCAGCGCGCGATCTCGGGGTATTTCTCCTGCAGCACCGTCTCGCTGGGGAGCGTGGCCTCGAGGTCGTACACCGCCTTGCCCGCGGGGAAGCACGGCAGCTGGACCAGCTGCATCCCGTCGGCCACGACCGTCTGGCACGCCAGCCCCGACTTCAGGCGGTAGTCGTTGCCCAGGCGGTAGGCGGCGGAGCACGCGCCGCACACGCCGCCGCGGCAGCCCACGCCCCGGACCAGCGTGTAACCCACGAACTCCATGGCCTGCAGGATGGTGAGCGCCGCCGGAACGCGGTACTCGCGGCCCATTATGGAGATGTTTACTTTATCCACGTCTTCCACGGGTAAAACCTCCTCGCCGGCGTCGCCGGCGTTACGTCCGCAGGAACAACCCCAACAGCAATCCCAGCGCCAGCGCCGCCACGACCATCAGGTATTTGTCCAGGAAGGTCAGCGTCTTGGAGGGCGGGATGACCTCGGGGACGCGCGTGTCCACCACGTAGTCCTTGATGTCGGTCTCCACCTGGGGGCAGGCCAGGATGCAGGCGTAGCACTGCTCGCAATCCTCGTCCACGGTGGACTCGAGCCCCATGGAGGTGCGCTGCGCCGTCTTCTCCAGGCGCTCGGGCTCCCGCCGCAGGATGGGGCAGGAGTCCACGCAGTTGCCGCACGCCAGGCAGCCCTTGTCGCCCATTATCTCGGCGTCCACCAGCGCCAGCCGGTGGTAGGGCTTTATGCCGCCGGAAAGGAGCCGGCACCGCGCGACGGGCGGCAGTTTCTCGTCCAGGATGAGGTCCAGGACCTTATGGTGGGGCGGCGTTTTGGCATTGAAGTAGGGGGACATAGGCCGGCCTCGGGGTATCAGCCGCCGGCCGCGGTCAGCGGCGGGTGGCAGCGTTCGCAGTTGGCGGCGGGCGGCAGGACGCCGCCGTCAATGGTTTTTTCGTTGGCGGGGCAGTCGTTGAAGAAGAAGGTGCCGCCGTCGGCCAGGCCGCGGGCCTTGGCGCCCCACACGTGGAGGCGGCCGGTGTGGCAGCGGCTGCACCGGTCGGCGCGGGGCACCGGCCGCTCGTATTTGGCGTCGGCCTTGTGCACCAGGCTGCCGTGGCATGACTCGCACGTCATATAGTTGACGCCGAAGAAGTATACCTCCGGCCGGTGGCACCGGGCGCACACCTCGCGCGCCTTGTCGTGGGCGGCGTGGTCGTAGGCCAGCGACTCCACCTTGCCGGCCATGGGTTTCGGGAGGTCTTCGCCCGCCACGACGTTGACCTTGCGGAAGGCGTTGTGGCAGCCCCGGCACTTCTCTTCCTGCGCCCGGGTGTAGATCTCGATGTTGTTGAAGTCCTCGCCGGTGGTGAGGGCCACCGCGGCGTCCTTGGCCCCCAGCCACTTCGCGTCCACCAGGCCGAGGACGCCCGGGCCGAAGTGGCAGTCCTTGCACCCGACCCCTTCCTTGAAGTGGGCCGAGGCGCGCCACGGCTTCTGGAAGCGCTGGTCGAAGTGGCAGAGGTAGCAGAACCGGTTGGTGCTGGAGGCCTCCAGCACCGCGACGCCGAGCGCGCCGAACGCCAGGACGCCCAGTGCCGCCAGGATGTAGGGCGGTTTAATTCTGATTTCCTTATTAAGGATATTCGCCATTAGGTGACTTAGCGCCTTTTCTCCTATTACATTCTTTATGGAGTACTTGGGCGTTCCAAGGTCCTGTGGCACCGCCTTTTAGATGGGGTATAATGTGGTCCGCTTCGTATTCTTCCCAAGGTACTTTACAATCTTCTTCGCGTTTTCCTTGGGAAACGCATAATTGGCACAATCCGTTATCGCGCCTATATATCTCGATTCTTTCCGATTCATCGAAATATCTTTTGCGAGCTTTAATTTGAAGGGGAATCCCTTGGTCGTAGGCATACTTAAAGAATAAACCCCGGATAATACGGTCCCTAGTCATAATGCTTTCTTTATCGTGTTGCCTCGCATCGGCGAATAATAAAAAGTCCGTATCATTATCTAGTTCGCGCCTGTTCCACCTTTTATGGAAATCTTTTGCGAATGTTAAAACCGTGGGGTAGTATTCGCGCGGGAAATAATAGTATTTTCGTATATGGCGTACCAAGAGATAAAAAGACAGTAGAATATATTCGAGTCTGAATTCGGTAAACCTCCCACCGTTAGCCACTACTACGTCTTTTCGAATAATATCTGTTAGCGAGGTTAGGTTCCCTAATACGTTTTCGACAGCTGCGTCTTTTTTGGGTTCATTAAATTTAAAAACACCTATGCCGTTTTCCCGTTCGTTTTCTAGTACGAAATTCATTACGGAATTATCGCCCACGTCGGATTTCCCTTCGTAATATTCTAGGATAAGAAACCGAATAAAATATAATAGGTGCTGCATCCTTTCATTGGTCTGTTTTAGGTAGCCGAAGAAACAGTGTTTATCCGGATTATTATCTAGCGGTTTATATTCATCGAAATCGAAAGTAATATCGTCGGCGTATTTCACTGCGATATTTCTTACTATACTTGATAACCTTGCGTGCATCCTCTCCATTAAATTCAGATCCTCGCCTTCTTGTAACCTCGAAAATACTTCCGCTGCTATTTTATGGTGCTCCCTGTTAGTACGACCGTCTATTCCTTTGATATTATCTGCGGTGAACGTTAAAGTTTCCTCTACCCACATTTTTACTTCGTCGTTTAAGTCCGACCATAGTTTCCCCCCGAGGGAATATTTATCGCTCAAATTCTCTAACGACTCGGGGAGTCTTAGTTCGTCTTCGAAAAACCGTTGTACGGTCGCGATCCGCTGTTGCCCATCAACGACTTCCCGAATTATTTCTTCATCTCCTATCCTTACTTCTCTTAGGACTATTCTAGGTATATAGTATCGCCTGAATAAACTATCTAACAACTTCTGCCTTTTCTTAGTATCCCAAACGTTCTTTCTTTGGTAAGGTGGCCGTTTTACATATCGATTAGCATAATTATAGAATCTTATTATCGGTATCTTCTCTTCTTCTATTAAATATGTTTGCGGGGGTCCGAACATATATTCTCCTCCTTTGTATTCTACGCCCGTTCCTCGAAGAACGCCGCCTCGTCGGCGCGTTTCTGCTTGCGCAGGTAGTGGGCCACCGCCGCCGCGACGCTCGGCGCGCTGATGCCCGCGGGGCACTTCGCCGTGCACCGCGCGCACCCCACGCAGTATTTCGCGAGCGCCGCCACCGTCTCGTAGTCGCCCAGCCGCGCCCGCAGGACCATCTCCATCGGGAACAGCCGGCCCTCGGCCTTCTTCACCGGGCAGGTCCCAACACACGTCTGGCAGTCCATGCAGTTCAGCGTCTGGCCCGTCCCCTCCACGAGCGCCGCCTGGAGGGTGTAGTCCAAGAGCAGGATGACGATGAAGATGACGGCCAGCGAGTGGAAGGTGACCTTCTGGACGCGGATGCTCGCGGCCCACAGCACCGCCCGCGTCACGGGCGAGAGCCGCGGCGCGCCCGCCACGCCCTTCCACGCCGCGTCGCGCGCCGCGTTGATTATGCCGAAGCTGGTTTGCGTGGCGCCGGTGACGGCGTCCACGTCCAGGTCGCCGCGGCCCCGGAGCCGGGAGGAGAGCTCGTCCAGCGCCCGCGCCGCGATGGGGATGGTCTCGTAGTGCTCCCGGACCTCGAGCCCCTCCACCCGGCCGTCCTTGACTGTGAGCGCCACCTTCACCGGGCCGCGCTTGCCGTTGCCCTCGCCCTCGTACGTGCCGTCGCGCGCCAGCGGCACCGCCTCGGCGAAGTGGTCCGCGCGCCAGGCGCGGAGGTTCCACACCTCGAAGGCCGCGAAGGCGTATAGCCCCACGCCCGCCACCAGCGCGGCCGCGAGCCCGAGCGCCAGGTCCTTGTGGCCGCGGCGCCAGCGCGCCACCGCCCATACCGAAAGGCCGACGAAGAGGATGCCCAGCGCGACGAGGCGCGCGCCGGCGAAGGCCGCCGCCACCACCAGTAGCGCCACCGCGAGCCGGGGCCAGCGCGACGCGAAGGTCAGCCGCCGCTCAGCCAAGCCGCCGGCCCCCGTGGTCGCGGTACCATTCGTAGAAGGCGTCCACGTATTCGCGGCCTATGAGGCCCTCGCGCAGCGCGTTCTCCACCACGTCGAACGGGAGCTTGCCGGCCGCTAGGGCCCGCGTCGTCTCCACGCCCATCTTGCCGTAGAGGCGCGCGAGGTCGAGGCGCTGGACGCAAAAGCCGGTGCAGTTCCCGCACCGGATGCACAGGAGCCCCCGGTTCCGGATGAACCGGCGGTAGTCCATGGTGCGGCACGACAGCGTCAGCTCCGCCTGGAAGGCGATGGACGCCGGGCAGTTCTCCTGGGTGGCGTAGCAGGCGCGGCACTCGTAGCAGTAGGCCGCGTCGAACATGCCCTTGGCGATGGGGCGCACGACGTCCAGCGCCACCGCCGCGCCGATGCCCACCATAACCGCGCGGTTGAGCGCGGGCGTGGTCATCCGGTCGCGGAGGTTGGTGAAGGACGCGTAGCGGTGGATGCCGGCGAGCGCCGGGGGCTTGTCGGCGTCCCGGCCGCGCGGTTCCCACTTCTGCGGCGTCTTTTTGTCCTGGGTGTCTTCGGCCATGGTCGGGAGGAGTTTTCGCCTATTCTAAGTCAACGGCGGCTTTCCCGCAACCCCTATTTCTCCAGCCCTTTTGGGCGTTCACCGGGGCAGAAGCAGCGCCAGCAGGAGGCCCGTGATGAGGCCGCCCACGGCGCCCTGGAGGAGCTGCTTGGGGCTGCGCATGTCGAGGGCGAACGCGATGACGGCGCCGCTCAGCGCGCCCGCGCCCAGGAAGGACAGAAAGAAGGCCATAAGGTTCTCCCTATTTTCGTTTTTCGGCGGCGAGCCGCGCCCGAACTTCGGCCAGCTTCGCCGCCGCCGCTTCCGGCGTCGCCTTCGCCCCTTCGCGGGGCGTGGCCGTCATGGCCTGGAGCGACTTCGCGAGCGCCTGCTCGGCGCCCGCCAGCTCTCCCGCGTCCGCGAGCGCCGCACCCAGGCCGAACCAATAGTCGCCGTTGGTCGGCTCGAGCTTGGCCGCGGCGTTGAACGCCACCGCGGCGTCCCACGGCTTCCCTTGCCGCGTCCGGAGCTCGCCCAGGAACGCCTCGGCCGCGGCGTCGGGTTCGCCCAGGCCCGTGGCTTTTTCCATCGCCGCGGCCGCGCCGTCCACGTCGTCGTCGGCGAACGCCAGCCGCCCGACCGCCGCGTAGGCCCCGGCCGCGAGCGCGCGGTCGGCGCCGGCGCGCGCCGCCGCGGCCTCGTACGCCAGCCGCGCCGGGCCCGCGTCGCCCAGCGCCTCCAGCGCCTCGGCCAGGCCGACGTAATATTCGCCGCGGTCGCCGCTCTGGCTTATCGCGGCGCGGTATTCCTCTTTCGCCGCCGCGGCGTCGCCGCCGAGGGCGTACGCCCGCGCCAGCGCGGCGTGGGTGGCCGGCGCGTACGGGGCATCCTTGAGGGCGCGCTTGAGGTCGTCGGTCGCGCCCTCGGCGTCGCCCTGGTTAAGCCGCAGCGTCCCCCGAAGGGCAAACGCATCGCGGTCGCCGTCGTCCGCCTTGAGCGCCGCGGCTATCTCCCGCCCGGCGTCGTCCCACGCGCCGTTCGCGAGCGCGAGCTCCGCTAAGCCGAGGTGGGCGGGTCCGAACGCGGCATCCGCCTTTAGCGCCCGCTCGAAATACGACCGCGCCTCGGCCTCGTCGCCGGCGAGCTCGCCCAGCGCGCAGAGGATAACCGGTTCCGCGGGGTATTCCTCCCGCCTTTCCCCGTACGACGCGCGCGCCAGGTCGTCCAGCCCTTCCTCCTTCGCCAGCCGGACGTAGAGCTCGTTCAACGGCAGGTCGGCGGGGTAGTGCGAGACCGCCACCTCCAGGAAGGCCGCGGCCTTCTCCGGCTGCCGTTGCTCGAGGAGCGACGTCGCGTAGCGGTAGAACGCGGCGGGCGAGGCTTCCTCGTCGCCGGCGCGCGCGCCGGCCCCGGCCAGCGCCAGCGCCAGCGCCAGTGCGGCCACGCCGCGACGCCGCCCTCTCACTTCTCTCCCGCCGCCAATTTCCGGCCGCCCTCGAAGGCGAGGGCGTTGAGGATGTCCGGTTTGACGTCCGCCTTCTCCCAGTCCAGGCGGTGGGCTTCCAGCCGGGCGAGGTAGCCGTCGCGCGCCGCCGCGTCGCCGCGGGCGTCCGCCACCAGCGCCCAGGCGTAGAGGGCCGCCGGGCTTTCGGCGTTCACCTTGTCCGACGCCGCGAGGGCCTGCTCCGCCTCCGTCCACTTGCCCAGCTTGGCCTCCGCCAACCCCAAGCCGGCGTTGGCCTGGGCGTCGGTCGGGTCCTTCGCCACCGCCTGGGCGAAGGCGTCGCCCGCCTCGGCCCAGCGGTTGGTCCGGGCGGCCGCGACGCCGAAGTTGGCGTAGGCGTACGCCGGCCCCGGCCCCATATCCGCCAGGCGTTTCAGGTAGAGATAGGAGTTTTCGTAGTCGCCCTGTTCGCCGAGGATGACGCCCGCGGTGTTCAGCGCCTCGGCGTTCTTGGGCGCGACCTCCAGCACCTTCCGGCAAAGCTCCAACGCCGCCGGGGCGTCGCCCTGGCTCCGCTTCACAGCCGCCAGGCCGTTGAGGGCCTTGACGTTGTCGGGCGAGGCCGCGAGGACTTTCTGGAAGACATCGGCCGCGCCGGCGACGTCGCCCGTCTGGTAGCGGCAGTAGCCCGCCATGACGCGGGAATACTCGTCCTCGGCGTCCAGCTCCGCCGCCCGGGTGTAGTGCTCCAGCGCCAGTTCAAACATCCATTTCTGGTAATAGACGTCGGCGAGGTTGCGTTGGGCGTCGGCGAAGTCGCCCTCCCGCGCCACCGCCTTGCTCAGCTCGGCCTCGGCTTCGTCCCACCGCCCGGCGAGATACAGCCCCCGCCCTTTGAGGTTGTGGGCCACGGCGTCGTCGCGGAGCGCGAGCGCCTGGTCGCACGCGGCGACGCCGTCGTCGTATTGCCCCAGCTCGAAGTATACGCCGGCCAGCCCGAGCAGCGTGTCGGGGGACCGCTCGAGGGCCACCGCCGCCCGGGCGGCCTCGAGCGCCAGGTCCGGCTTGCCGCGCTTGAGGTAAACCTGGCGCAGCGCGAGCTGCACGTCCACCATGTCGGCGTGGTTCCTGGCCAGGCCCGCGAGGAGCTTCTCGGCGTCTTCCAGCCGGCCCGTGGCCTCGTAGATAAACGCGAGGGTGAGGCGGATGTCCACGCTCTCGGCGTCGAGCGCGAGGCCGGCCTTCGCCCACTTCTCGGCCGCCGCGAAGTCGTTGAGCTCGAGGTAGATTCCGGCGAGGTCCTGCTTGATGCGGGCGTTTTCCGGCGCGGCCCGGCTCAACTTCTCCCATTCCGCCGCCGCGTCCGTATAGCGGTTTTGGACGATGTAGAGGGCGCGGAGGTTGTTCAGGGCCGACGTATTGTTGGGGTTCATCTCGGCGGCCTTTACGAGCAAGGGCGTCGCCTTCTCGAAGTCGCGCTCCACCAGGTAAAGGTAGCCCAGGTTGTTCAGCGGCGTGTCGTAGTTCGGGTCCAGCGCGGCGGCCTTGGCGAAGGCCTCTTTCGCTTCCGCCACCTTGTCCGCCCGCAGGAGGACGCCGCCGAAGTTGTTGTAGGCCCGGGCGTTGTCGGGGAACTGCGCGATAATCTCGCCGTAAAGCTGGACCGCCTCGGCGACCTTGCCCTCCTGCTCCAGCCGGCCGGCGCGCGCCAGCATTTCGTCGGCGGTCTCGCCGGCGGCCGCCGCGGCCAGGGCGGCCGCGGCGCAGAGGACGCCTATCGCGCCCCGGAGCTTCACGCCGCGCCCTCCCCGGGTGCGGGTGGGAGTTCCCGGTGGGACGCCCACGCCAGCGCGAACCAGGCGCCGGCGACCAGCGCCAGCGCCACGAGCGTGGTAAGGCGGAACCCCGCGGCCGCGGCGGCCGCCGGCGCCGCGACGCCGCCGAAGGCGTAGGCCGCCGTGAAGACCGCCCACGTCCACGGCAGCATCAGCGGTTCCCGCCCCGCCACGACCGTGAATCCCAGCGGGACCAACGCGCCCAGGAAGAAGGCCACCAGCGCGACCATTACGGCCGCGAGGTAAATTTTCACCACGGGCGTCCAGGCGAGCGTTGAAGCGATGACGCCGTCGTATGCGCCGAGGTATAACGCCAGCGCGATTCCCGCGCCGAGGAAAGGCACCCAGCGCCGCCGCCGCGAAAGCTTGACGCTGAGGGCGCTCCCGCCGGCCGCCGCCGCCAGGAAGAAGGCCCACGCCACCGGCGCTCCCCAGCTCCCGCCGCCCAGGTAAAAAGCCACCTTCGGCACGAGCGACGTCGCGACCGCCGCCAGCGCCGTGCCCAGGGCCGCGTAGTAGAGCAGGAAGCCGGCCTCGCCGCTTCCCCGGGCCGATTGTTTTTTCAGCGCCGATAGCGGGAGCGCGAGGAACACCGCGGCCACGACGATTATCGCCGCCGCGACGGGCAGGGAGGCCGCGGGGCCGACGGCGATTACGCCCCGCCAGGGGAACGGCCGGTCGTCGCCCGCGGTCCGGACGCCGCCGTCCTCCTCGTAAAACCGTTTTTTATCCGCCTCGGCGAAGAAGCGGGCATAGACGTTATCTTCGCGGACCGGTTGTCTCCCCGCGAGGTAATACGGCTTCATCCCGGCCGGCGCCGCGCCGCTCAACGCCTGGACTTCCAGCTCCGAAAAGCTGTTCCGATTGGCGATAATCAGCGTATACAGGTCGTAACGGAAGACGAGGATGTGGCTGGCGGCCTTCGGCTCGCCCTCGCGCGCGAGCGCCTCGAAAACCGTCGCCGCCAGCTCGAGGCCCGGCGCCGCCGCCGCGCCTTCCCGGACGGCGACGGCCAGCAGGCCGTCGGGGCGCAGCGCGCGGTAATATTCGCGGAAAGCGCCGACGGTGAGGTCGTAGTCGGCCGCGAGCGTGGGCGCCGTCTCGCCGGGCGCCGGCGCCGCCCCCGGCGCCACCAGGACCAGGTCGTACGACGAGGCGCGCCGCTTAAGGAACCCGCGGGCGCTGCCGCGCCGGAGGTCCACAAATTTCGGGATGGTCTTGTCGCGCGCCAGGAGCTCCGCCGCCGCGTCGTCGGCCACCAGGTCAACGCGGGCGCCGAGCAGAGCGGCGACGCCGACCGCGTCGAAGGTCGCGCCGTCGATGACCAGCGCGTCCTTGGGCGCCTTGACGTGGGTGGGGAAGGCCGGGAGGTAGCGGTTGAAGAGCGCGCGGTCGCCGCCCTCTCCCGCGCTCAACAGCGGCGACGAGGCCGCGCCGTTGACGGAGAGCCAGGGCCGGGCGACCAGCGCCGGGAAAGGCGACTTGCCGGCCGCCAACTCGCCGTTGGGAGACGAGATTTCGGCGCGCGCGGCGGCGCTCCACGCGGTCTCCCGCACGGCGAAATGGGGTCCGGCCAGGAAGTTGGCGCGGCAGGGCGCGGGCCGGAAGAGCGCCGGGACGCCGACCGCGACGCCGACCGCCGCCACAACCAGGATAGCCGGCCCGAGCAGGCGCGCCTTGGGCGCGCGGAGGTCGAAGGAAACCGCGGCCGCCGCGGCGAGGACCGCCACCGCCGCGAGCGCGGCGCCGCTTCCGCCGAGGTCGAAGGCCGCGGCCGAGAGGACGTGGGCCGCGGCGCCGCCGCCGAAGAACGCCGCCGCCACGAGGTACGGCTCCTCGGGCCGCGACCGGAGCGCGTGCGCGAAGGCGAGGCCGGCGAAGACGGCCGGAACCACGGCCGCCACGACGTAGGCCACGACCATCGCCCACGCCGCCGGGCCAAGCGCGAGCGGGAGGTGGATGACGGCCGCGCCCAGGACGAGGGCCGACACGCCCGCCAGCAGGGCGTGGGAGCCGCGGGCGGCGGGGAGCGCCGCCGCATCCGGGCGCTGTTGGAGCGAGGCCAGCGCGCCCGCGACGGCGAAGCCGACGAAGCCCGCGGCCGCCGCCGCCAACGCGACGTCGTGGCCCGCCGCGATGGTTATGGTCTGTTTGACGTAGATGAGGAAGGCGAAGGCGGCGGCGGCGAGGGCGCCGAGGCCGACGTAGAGGGTCTTCCGTTCCATTTCCATAGCGTCCGTTCTTCGGGACAACGCCGGGAACTAAAATACGCCGGGGACGAAGCGCTTGGTCATCCGCATGTAATCGGCGTATCCGTCCATGTTTCTTTTGAGCAGCCGCTCTTCCTTGAGCGTCCGCACGATAACCGCGAGCCAGCACAGGGCCGTGAGGGCCCACGCGACGCGGGAACACAGCATCAGCGCCGCGCCGCCCGTCAGGAGGAAACCCGCCGTATACAGCGGGTGCCGGATATATCGGTATAAACCCCGGGTGACGATGCGTTTCGTGGTGGCCTGGCCGTCCACGTACGGCGTGAACGCCGCGCCCAACGTCCGGTTGGCCTCGTTCGCCAGGATGCCCGAGAGCAACATCAGGGCCGCGCCGCCGAGGTTCAACCCCAGAAGCTGCGGCTGGCGAAGGACGATGTATTCCGCGAGCGGCGCCAGCAGCGCGGCGGTCGACGTCCACGCCAGCAGGTGGAACGTCGGGTCCACCAACATGTGCAGGAGGTCGCCCAGCGAGCGCCGCGGTCGCCCGATGGCGGTCAGTATCCGCGCCAGCGCGGTGACGCCCAAATAGGATGATATCAGCCAGACCGGCCGCATCGTCACGCCGTTTTTCCTAACCCGGCCGTCGCAGTAACGTATATTCTAACATAAGGGGGCGGCCGCCGTCGAGGCCGTGTTGCCCCGCGCGCGGCCCTCCCTGCGGAGCGCGAGGTTGAAGGCCGCGAAAGCGCCCGCGTACGCGACGGCCGCCGCGGCCAAAACCGCGTTGTGGCCCCAACTCGTCGCCATCAGCACGGCCGCCGCCGGTCCGACGACCGACGCGCAACCGTTCGCCGCCCACGCCCACGGGACCAGCGCCGGTTCCCGTTCGCCGAGCGCGCGGATGCCCGCCGGGAAGGGCATGCCGAGGAAGAAGCCGAGCGGCGCGAGGGCCGCCGCCGCGAGCGCCACGCGCGCCGCGAGCGGCCACCCCAGCGTGGCGCCGAGGACGCGGTCCAGCGCGGCGGGGTAGGCGACGGCGAGGCCGGCCACGACCACGAACGGCAGCCACCGCCGCGCGCCGCCCAGCCGTTCGCCCATCAAGCTCCCCAGGCCCGAGGCGCCGAGGAGCGTCGCGAGCGCCGCCGCGAACGCGTACACCGGGTGGCCGAGATACAGCGTGAATTTCTGGATAAGCGGGATTTCCACGAACATGAAACCCGCGCCCAGCAGGAGGAAATAAAGGACGAAGACGCCGCGGCCTCGCGTCCGGACCGCCCGCCGCCGAAACGCCGCCAGCGGCGCGACCAGGAAAACGAGAGACAGCGCCGCCGCCTCCAGCGCCGTGAGCGCGAGGAGAAGCTGCGGCGTGTGCGGCATCAGGACGAAGTTCGTCCCCTCCAGGAAGCCGGCGGGCGCCGCGACCGCCGCCGTGAGGTAAACGTTGCGCCACTTGGACGCGAGGAAGAAAAACGGCCGGTCGTCCCGCGGCGGGCGGACGTCGTAGAAATACCGGCGGTAAAACCGTTCCTTGTCCGGCTCGGCCAGGAAGGCGGAGAACTCGTTCCAGCCGCGGAGGAACGCCGAGGAATACAATAGGCGGTAGCCGTTCCCGCCGGCCTCTTTGTCCAGGTCCGCGACCTCCGTCCGCGAGAACGGCCGGCGCTTGAGGAAGAGGTAGGCGTCGAGGCGCCGGTCGCGGTAGATGCGCTCGAAGAGCCGCGCCTCCGCCGGCGACCCGGGGAGCCACAGCGTTTCAAACTTGCCCGCGGCCGCGGCGCGTAGCCGCGCCACGTCGGCTTCCGAGAAGCCGCCGCGCCGGACGATGACGGAGGCCTGGAGGCCGTTGGTGAATACGGCGAGCGCGTTTTCGGGCGACGCCTCGCCCTCGCATCGCATGGCCTCGTAGGCCAGAGCGGCGAGCCGCAGCTCCTCGTGGGGGAACTGGAAGTGGTTGCGCGTGACCGTCAGGACGCCGCCCGGCTTCAGGTGCCGGTAATAGTCCTGGAACGCCTCCCGCGTGTAGAGGTAATTTTCGGAAAGGGCGTGGGCGCCGCTCGCGGCCGCCGTGAACGTGTCCACCAGCGAGAGCTGGATGAGGTCGTAGCGCCGCCCGGAGCCGCGGACGAACGAGCGCCCCTCCGCGGTGTAGAGGTGGACCCCCGGCCGCCGGAATACGCCGCCGTTGAACGCCGCGTAGTCCTCCCGCCCCGCCCGGACGATGGCGGGGTTGAGCTCCACCGCGTCCACGCGCCGCGCGCCCGCGGCCAGCGCCGCGAGCACGTCCACGCCGCCCCCCGCCCCCACGATGAGGACGTCGGCGGGCGGCCGGAACTTGTAGGCCAGCGCCGGGAGGTAGTAGTCGAGGAAGGCGAGGTCGGGTTCGCCGGGGCCCGCGGCGACGATGGGCGTCTCGGCGCCGCCGTCAATCGTTATCCACTTCACCGTCGGCCCCGGCCCCGCGTAGGCCTGGGATATGCCGCGGAAGGGCCCGGCCTTGGCGCCGCCGTACGACGACACCTCCACCCGCCCCAGCGCGCTCCAGTATTCCCGCTCCACGCGGGCGCCGTAGGCCTTGGTTATAAACGGCAGGAATTTTTGGGGCGAGGCGTGGATTTCGAAAAGCCCCGGCGCCGCGAGCGCGACGACGATGGCGGCCGCCGCGAGCGCCCCGGCCGCGGGCAGCCGGTGGGGCGAGGGCGCGAAGGCCGCGGCGGCGGCCGCCGCCAGAACCGCCACCAACGCGAGCGTCCCCGTCCCGCCCACCAGGTTCATGGCGCCGACGACCACGAAGGCCCCGGCCGCCGCGCCGCCCAGGTCGAAGAAGTAGAGCCGGCCCGCCGCCCGGGGCCACGACCGGAACGCGAGCGCCATCGCGAAGCCGAAAAAGAAAAATGGCGTCGCCGAGACCAGGTAGTAAACCAACATCGGGCCGTGGGTCGCGAGCGAGGCGAAGGTGGGGCCGACGGCGGCGGGGAAGTGGCCCACCGCGGCCGTGCCGGCGTAGGCCGAGGCGCCGAAGCCGAGGGCGCACGCCGCCATCGCGCGGCCGGGGCGCGCCGTCCATCTGTCGCCGACGAGCGCGAGCGCCGTCCCCGCGGCCCCCAGCCCCAAAAGCGCCACCGAGACGACGATGAACGCCATGTACGACCACGCCAGGATGGAATAGACCCGCGTGAGATAGACCTCGAGGGCGAGCGAGGCGGCGGCCAGGAGCGCCACGCCGGCGTAAACGCCGGCCGTCGGCCGCGTCGCGTCCGGATTGTTGTCGCCCGCGCGCGTCATAATGTCCCCGCCGGGCCGGCGCCCGACGCCGTCGGGCGGCGGAACTCCTTGACGCTGCCCAGATATTGAAAAAAGCTCTTTACGAGGGCGAAGACCGTCGCGGGCGTGAAGGCGATGCGCTCAATCCGCGTCTTCCAGCAGAAGCCGTACCACAGGAAGAATATCAGGATGTAAAGGCGGTTGGGGCGCCGCCGGATGAGCCGCCGGACGAGCGGGATGGTCCAGGGGAACTCCGTCGCCACGCCGAAGAACTTGTGCAGGTTCTGCACCCGCCACCGCGTCCCCTCGTCGCCCCACGCGAGGAGGGAATCTATCTTGTTGGTTTCGGGGACGTCGTCGAAGGAGCCGCCGTAGTAGCCTTCCGCGATGGCGCGTTCGCCAAGTTCGGTGCGGGGATACGGGTAAAACAGGGAGGACCAGGCGAAGTCGGGGCGGCACGCGACGTTGAGCGCGAGCGTCGCGAAGTCGGCGGCCACCGGGTCGGGGACGGGCAGGCCGCAGAGGTTCTGGGTGGCGACGCGGATGCCGTGGCGCCGCAGGAGCTTCACGGCCGCGACGATCTCGTCGTTGCGGTGGCCGCGCTTCAGGATGGCGCGGCGGAGCGCCTCGTCGCCGGTCTCGACGCCCATCCAGACGGCGTGGCACCCCGCGGCTTTCAGCAGCCGGACGGTGTCGGCGTTGATGAGGTCCACGCGCACGTTGCACATGAAGCGGAGGCCGAGCTCGCGCGGCAGGCGGTGGGCGAACTCCTCCAACCACGCCCGCCGGTGGAGGAGGAAGGTGTCGTCGTCGAGCTGCATATACGTCATCGGCCAGCGCGAGCGGACGTATTTCATCTCGGCCAGGAAGTTGTCCACGCTGCGCGTGCGGCAGACGCGTCCCAGCCCCCGGTACATCTCGTTGTAGCGGTGGTTGAAGCAATAGGTGCAGAGGTAAACGCAGCCCCGCATCGCGAAGAAGATCTTCGTGGGGTGGTCGCGGAGGGCCGCGTCGTCGGCGTAGAGCAGCTCCCGGTCGGCGAAGGGCAGCGCGTCCAGGTCGGCGATGAGCGGCCGGAGCTCGTTCCGGACTATCTCCCCGCCCCGCTTCACCCACAGGTTGGGGGTGCGGCTCCAGTCGCGGCCCGCGGCCAACGCGTCGGCGAACTCCACCGCCGCGCCCTCGCCCTCGCCGAGGCACACGGCGTCCACGCCCGCGGCGTTTATCATCTCCGGAAAGAACGTGGCGTGGGGTCCGCCGAAGAGCGCGGGCGCGGCCACCGTCTCCTTGAGCCGGCGGCTCAGCGCCACCAGGTATTGATGCTCGCCCGTCATGGCGCTGTAGAGGAGGGCCGCGGGGTCATACCGCGCCACCAGCGCCCGCAGCTCCTCCATGTCGTAATGCTGCGCCTGGACCAGCGCCACGTCGTGGCCGGCGCGCTTGAGGACCGCCGCCAGCATCATGACGCCGTAGCGCTCGACCAGCGCGGTGCCTTTGATTACGAATAGGAGTTTGACGCCCATGGCGTGTCACGCCGCGCCGCGGCGGCGGGAGGTTATTGGTAGAGCCAATAGTGGAACGAGGTGTAGCTGAAGCCGAGGCCCCGGGGGCCGACCGGCTGGACGCGGAAGCGGTCGCGGCCCCGGAGCAGGCGGCCCGGGACGACGAACGCCGCCTCGCGCCAGGTATCGGCCGGCGGGCCGTCCCATTCCTGCCGGCCCGCGAAGACGCCGTTGACGTAGAGCGCCACCGCGGCGCCGGGCCGGTCCGTCCGCGTCACAAGAATCGCGTCCCGTCCCGGCCGGCCGGCCAGCTCGAACTCCTCCCATTCCCCGATGAGGCGGCCGGCGTCCACCACGGTCGCGCCGCCGCCGGCGTAGGTGGTGCGCGTCGCGTAGGCGCGGCCGCTCCGCCGGCTTTCCGCGCGGCCGCGAACCTGCCCGTCCGCGAAGACCGTTTTCCATTCTACCTCGAACGTTCGGAGGTTGCCGCAGCGGTAGCCGTGGGCGCGCTCGGCGTCGGCGTCGGCGACGTCCAACGCGTCCGCCAGCCGCTTCCCCGGCGGCGGCGTGCGCGGAACGTCGGCGTTGCAGCCGGCGAGCAGCGCGGGGTAGAACGCGCCGTAGGAGACCATCTCCTCCGGCGCGTCGGCCGGCAAGGGCAGCGGCTCGCCCGCCACCGTGGACTCCACCGCCGGCAGCATGCCGGGGTAGAGGAAGAGGTGGGTGGGCGCCGGCCGCTCGCGCTCCAACACCTCCACGACGGCGCCGTCGCCCGCGCGCGCGGCGCCGGCGTAGCGCCGCGCCCCCAGGCCGCCCAGGTCGATGATGCGGTTCGGCGTGTAATACGCGAGGTAGCCCGCGTCGTGCGTCGCGATTACGGCCCGGGGGCCCAGCTCGCGTTCGACGAAGGCCGCGGCGGCGCCGTAGAAGCGGTGCACGAAGCCCTCGTCCACGACGAAGGACACGCCCCAGGCGACGGTCGCGGGCGCGAGCGCCGCCAGGAGCGCGAACGCGGGCCAGCTTCTCTTCGTCGTCTTCCGGCTCAACCAGTCCAGGCCGAAGGCGGCGAGGACGAGCGCCGGGAGGAGCATGGGCACGCCGTAGCGGCCGCGGTGGTACATGAAGTGTTCGCCGCCCAACGCCACCGCGTTCACGACCAGCAGGGACGCGGCCGCGACGGCGCAGGCCGCCGCGAGGCGCCGGCTCCGGGCCGCCGCGACCACGAGCCCCAGCGCCATCCCCGCCCAGATCGCCGGCCGGCCGAGGAAACGGGACGTCACCTTTTCCGCCACCGCGACGCCGAAGCGGAGGCCGTCGGCCGGCTTGGCTTCCAGCACGTTATAGCGTTGGACGTAGCCGAAGGCGCTCGCGACCTCGGTCCGGAGCGCCGCGACGGGCTCCGCCCACAGCACCAGTCGGTAATAGTCCGGGGGCCGGTTCCCCCGGTCATAGGCCGCCAGCGGCGACTTGGCGTAGTACGAGTTGGTGGTCAAGCCGCCCGTGGTCGCGACCATCGCCACGCCCCATGCTACGGCCGCCGCCGGGATGACCAGGAGCGGCGCCAGACGTTTCTTCGGGCCGCCGGCGGCCAGCGCGTACCATGCCCCCAGCGCCAGCGCGAGCGCCGCGGCCTCGGGGCGAACCCACGTCAGGATGGCGGCCGCGGCCGCGAAGCGCCCCGTGGCGCGGCGGACGCCGTAGTAAATCGCGGCGAGGGCGAGGGTCGCGAAGAGCGCGGTCTCCGTTCCCGAGAGGAAGGCGTAGGCGGCCGGGCCCGCGAGGGCGACGGCGAGCGAGGCCAGGACGGCGCCGGACGTGGAACCGCCGGCGTGTTTTACCAGGCGGTAGGCGAAGGCGGCCGCGAGCGCCAGCAGCGCCACCCCCGACAACGTCGAGAACCAGCTCAGGAGCGCGCCGCGGAAGCCGACGCCCCAGCCCAGCGCGAGGTAGAGCATCCACGCGAGCGACGTGCAGCCGGCGGTCGGGCCTTCCCCCACCTGGTAGGTCATGACGTAGCCGCGGGCGGTGTTTTTCGCGAACTGGAAGAAGATGAAGGCGTCGTCGAACGGGGAATCGAGGCGGCCGTGGGTCGCGAGGGCGGCCCCCAAGACGTAAGCGCCGCCGATGAGCACGGCGGCCGCTACGCCCCACCACACCGCCCGGCCGCCGGCCGCCCCCGCCGGGGGCGCCGCGGCCGTCGCCGCGTCAGGCATTCTTCGCCTTGGGCGTCATGACGCCGATGAGGGCCGCCGCCACCAGGCCGCCGAAGGCCCCCTGGGCCGCCGCGACCCACGAGAACTCGAAGAGGGCGTAGGCCAGCATCGCGCCGGCGATGGCGCCGGTTACGAGGAAGCCGGCGAGCTGCGCGTTCCAGCCGCGGCCCGGGCCGCCGCGCGCCGCCAGCGTGCCCACCAGCTTCACCATCGCGAAGTTCACGGCCACGATGATGAGCGTCCCGACCGCGAGCGCCGGCAGGTTCTGGACGAAGCCCTCCTTCGAGAAGATCTCGAGGTTCATGAATTTCATGAAGAGGGCGGCCAGCGGCGCCATCACGGCCATGGAGGCGAAGGAGAACGAGCCCTTCAGGTAGCCCGTCTCCGCGCGCAGCGTCCCCTCCGCCATCATCCCCGCGCCCCCCAGCGGCGAGGGCGCGCAGGAGGTCGTGGCGTTTATCATATACGCCGACATCACGACCGCGAGCTGGGGCCAGGTGACGAGGGCGAAGCCGGCGGGGCCGAAGAGATACAGCGTGGGCACGAGCGCCGCCGTGAGGATGCGCGAGCACGACAGCGGCATGATGGTCTGGATCTGGACGAAGATGGCGAGCATCCCCGCGACGCCCAGGATGCGGAAGTCCGACAGCCCCTTGAGCACCGCGGACAGCGCGTCGAAGCCGCCGGTGAGGTAGAGCGACCCCGCGGCCAGGAACCCCGCCGCCATCGCCGTCACCGGCATGAGGAGGATGCCGGCCATCAGGTCCACGAGCTTGACGCGGCAGAAGACCATGATGACCAGGCACGCCGCCACCAGGACCGTCTGCACCGGGTATTTCCCGAACGGCTGGAAGATCGCGACCAGAAGCGCCACGACGAAGATGGCCAGCGCCAGGTGCCCCCGGAAGGGCGCGTGGGCCCTGGGCGCGGCCGCCGCCGCTCCCGGCTTCGCGTCCCGCAGGGCCGAGTCGTTGGGGTAAAGCCGGGTCGCGATAATTTTCAGGAAGATGGCCATGAAGGCCGTGCCCAACAGGAGCGCGAAGACCTGCGGCCCCCGGAGGATGCCGCCCGCGGCGGTCGCGAAGTGGGCGCCCAGGAAGCCCTCGCCGATCTGGCCCACGCCGCCGATGGGCGAGGGGCCGCACGAGCCGAAGGCGTTGCGGGCGAAGGCGCCGATGAGGACGATGAGTTGGACCTTGGTCAGCGTCCGCATCTCCTCCGGCCCGAACGCGAAGAGCAGCGGGAGGAGGGCCGCCCCCAGGATGCGGCCGCAGGGGAGGCCGGCCAGGAGCGGGATGTTTATCAGGATAACCAGCGAGCCGGCGAGCCCCAGCGGCGTCTTCTTGAGCCACTCCAATACGACCTTCAGCGATTCGAAGCCGCCCGACGCCGTCAGCGCGCCCGCGAGGAAGAGCCCGGCCAGGAGCGCCGTGAGGGGGTGGATGATGATGCCGGACATGAGCTCGCTGCCGACGAGGAGCGCGCCCACCCGGCCCTCCGTCGCGAGGCGGTATCCCACCGCCACCGCCACGTTCACCAGCGCGATGAGGACCAGGACCGTCTGAATGGGGAGGTTAATCTTCCTGAACAGCGTCAGGACGAGGACGACGACGAAGACCGCGAGGGTGATGTAGCCGATGACCGTTAAGGACATAATGTGGGGTCAGCGAGAAGGTTGGGGTTGCGCGGCCGGCCCGCCGCCTACTTCACGGCGGCGCCGACGACGAAGCGGTCCATGACTTTGGACACGACCACGGCGTCGCCGGGCCGCAGGCGGCAAACGCATTGGGTGCAGCCGGGAACCGACGCCGTAATCACGCGGCCGTCTTCCATCTCCACCACGGCCGAGGCGTCGCCCAGGCCGAAGCCGGCGCCGCAGCTCAGCGAGCGCACGCGGCCCCGGCGACCGGTGCGCAGCCGGTAGATTTCCAGCGCGGCCACGCCCAACACCAGGACGGCGGCCGTCGCGTAGAACACTATGTGATAGACATGGGGCGGCATGTTTATACGGCGGCGACGAAGACCCGCGCCGCCGCCGGGTCGGCCACCAGCAGGTAGCCGTCGACGTAACTCAGGCCCCGGGGCTTCTTGAGGCCGGCGAGGCCGCGCACGACGCCGCGCGCCCGGCCGTCGGCGCCGAAGGCCAGGACGGACGCGGCCCCCGCGTCGGCGACGAAGAGGCCGCCGTCCGCGCACGCGATGCCCGCGGGCTCCGCGAGCCGGCCCTGGCCGATGACGCGGAGGACGCGGCCGTCCAGCGCGAAGACCTTCACGACCGCGTGCCCCGCGTCCGCGACGTATATCCGGCCGCCCGCGTCCGCGGCCACGTAGCGCGGGAGCTTCAGGTCGGTGGGGCCGTCGCCGAGGCCGCCCAGCATCGCGCGGGTCACCGGGCCGCCGCCGAGCCGCTCGCTCCCCAGGTCCACGTATTGCACGCGGTGGTTCCGGGTGTCGGCGACGAGGAGGCCGGCGTCGTAAACGCACACGCTCTTGGGCCGCAGGAACTCGCCGTCCTGGTATCCCAGCCGGCCGAAGGTCCGGCGCAGCGTCCCGCCGGCGTCGAACTCCTGGACGCGGCCGTTGTTGGTGTCGGCGACGAAGACCCGGCCGTCGGCGGCCGCGTCCACGCCCATGGGGAAGTTGAACCGGCCCGGGGCCGTCCCCGCGCCCTCGCCGAGGTAGCTCGCGGCGCCGTCGTCGAGGCGGACGACGCCGTAGCGGCCGGCGTTGGCGACGTATATCGCGCCCTCCGGCCCCGCCGCGACGTCCCAGGGGTTGACGAGCTCGCCCAGCGCCGAGAGGTCGGGGCGGCGCCCCGCGGCCCACGCCACGCCCGGCACCGCGCCCGCGAGCAGCGCGAAGCCGCCGGCGGCCGCGCCGGCCTTCAGGAAGTCGCGGCGGCTGAGGCCGCGAGGGGCGTCGTCTTCGGGGTCCATCTATTCTTTCTTGAACTTGTTCACGCCGTCAATGTAGGCGTCGCCGCCCGCGGCGTCGTTCACCACGACCGCCGGGAAGTCTTCCACCACTATCTCCCGGATGGCCTCCGGCCCCAGCTCCTCGTAGGCCACGACCTTCGCGGCCTTGATGCGGTCGGCGAGGAGGGCCGCGGCGCCGCCGGTGGCGGCCAGATACGCGGCGCCGTATTTGCGGAGGGCCTCCTTCACGGCGTCGCTCCGCTTGCCCTTGCCCAGAAGGAGCAAGACGCCCTGGGCCAGCATCGCCGGCGTGTAGGGGTCCATCCGGCCGGAGGTGGTGGGGCCGGCGGAGCCGATGACCTTGCCCGGCCGCGTGGGCGACGGGCCGACGTAGTAGACGCACGCGCCCTTGAGGTCTACGGGGAGCGGCTCGCCTTTGTCCAGAAGGTCCACGAGGCGCTTGTGCGCGGCGTCGCGGGCGGTGAACATCCGGCCGCTGAGGAGGACCTCCTCGCCGGCCTTGAGCTCCTTCACAACCTTGGCGTCCTGGACGGGGATGGTTATTTTTTTGGGCATTGGGCGGCGCTCCGGCGGTTGACGACGTGGCGACGGCCCGGGCGGGCCGATTTCGGCAAATATAACATACCGCCGCGCGCAACGCCAAATATAAAAAAAGACGGCCCGCTGGGGGACCGCTGGTAAAAAGCGTAGCCGGTATTCGGGGGGCGGCACTAGAGACTATTTAATATTTCGCCAAACCTCGAAATCATCCAAAACCGTTATAGGTTTTTCGTCCGCGATTACTTCGGCCAAAGCGGCGAGGAACGCCGGCTCCGGGTGGCCATCGGCCGTAGCTCTTTGAACATTAAGGGAAAGGTCCCACCCGGGGGAACGCGTACCGCGGCCCAGGAGCTGTTTTATCCGGCGTAACGCCTTTGCCCGCTTATTATCTGCATGGGCATACTGGTAAGAAAGGCATTCAAGTAATTCGTCCTCTTCGGTCGCCAACGACAGCGCTTTTTTAAGGTAACCTAATCCTTTATCTAATCGCCCGGTTCCTAAAAGAAGCCCGGCGTAGTAGCTAAGTATAACCTTGGATTTTGGGTGAGTTGTTAAAACGCGTTTATAGTATTCCTCGGCGCGGTCGTAGTACTTACGGGTAAATTGGAGGAAAATTGCGTACGTGCCTAAGTTAATGGTGTCGTCGGGGTCGGCGGCTTCGGCCTTCTTATAGTATTCCTCGGCGCGGTCGTAGTCCTCGCGGATATCGCAGAGGAATATCGCGTAGTCCCTTAAGTTATGGTTATGGTTGGGGTCGGCGGCTTCGGCCCTTTTATAGTATTCCTCGGCGCGGTCGTAATCTCTTCGGATATCGCAGAGGAAATTCGCGTAGCAGCTTAAGGTCTCAACGTGGTCCGGGTCGGCGGTTTCGGCCCGCTTAAAGTATTCCTCGGCGCGGTCGTATTCCTCGCGGATCTCATAGAGGAAATTCGCGTAACTGCCTAAAAGGTAAGCGTTGTTGGGGCTTATGGCTTCGGCCCGCTTAAAGTATTCCTCGGCGCGGTCGTAATCTCTTCGGATATCGCAGAGGAAATTCGCGTAGCAGCTTAAGGTCTCAATGTGGTCCGGGTCGACGGTTTCGGCGCGCTTAAAGTATTTCTCGGCGCGGTTGTAGTACTTACGGATATTGCAGAGGAAAACCGCGTAGCTACCTAAGACGTAAGCGTCGTTGGGGTAATCGGCTACCGCCCGCATTAAGCATACTTCGGCCCGGTTGTAGTCCTTGCGGATGGAATAGAGGAAATGGGCATAGGTAGTAAAGTAACCGGTGTAGTATGAGGCGGCGGTTTCGGCCCGCTTATAGTATTCCTCGGCGCGGTCGTATTCCTCGCGGATCTCATAGAGGAAATTCGCGTAACTGCCTAAAAGGTAAGCAAGGGAAACGTTGTTGGGTCTTATAGCTTCGGCCCGCTTATAGTATTCCTCTGCGCGGTCGTATTCCTCGCGGATCTCATAGAGGAAATTCGCGTAACGGCCTAAAAGGTAAGCGTCGTTGGGGTCGGCGGCTTCGGCCCTTTTATAGTATTCCTCGGCGCGGTCGTAATCTTTCCGCGTATTATAGAGGAAAGTCGCGTAATCGGCTAAGTTAGCGGCGTCGTTGGGGTCGGCGGCTTCGGCCCTTTTATAGTATTCCTCGGCGCGGTCGTAATCTTCACGAATATTGTAGAGGAAATCCGCGTAGTGGTTTATTAACGTGGCTTCATCCGGGAATCGCGCCAATTCCTTTCTAAAAATCTTGTCCACTTTGTCGGCGTGCTTCCTCTTATATTTCACGGTGTTAAATTCAATTTCCAGCCAACCTTTAAATGTACTCACGACTTCGTTTAGGGGTCTTACTTTAGCCGCTTTATCGCCGCTTGTGGGGGCTTCCTCGGCCGCTACTTTCGTTTTGGTAAGGGTTTCGGCGAAGCGGGTATAAATATTATCGAAACGTTTTCGGTCGGGCGGCGTTAGTTCGAATTCGCTAAATATGACATCCATTAGTTGGTCGAAATCGCGGTGGCGTACCCAGATCGCTTTGCGGTTTTTTAACCACGGTTCTATCTTAACAGGTATTCGGCTACCGACCCAATATACGCCGTATGGCAAATCTTCGTGCGGTATTTTCTTTAGAGCCCCAACGACGCTGTCGTCGTTGCCGCCGTACCCTACGAAGATGATACCTTTATTATGTAATAATGTCCCAAGGGCCTTTTGTATTCCCTTGGGAAACTCCTTCGTTTCTTCCTTCGTGTTTTTTGGGGCAAGGTGGGCGTCGCCGTGTAATTTTACCACCAACGGCCGGCCGTCGCTCTCGCGTGCGAATCTCGCTAAAAAATCATGATTGACAACTCGGGGTCTACGCGGGCAACATACGCGAAGGCAATCCTCGATTAACTCGTCGAAGTTGGTAGTTAATACTAAATCGAACCTCTTGCCGAATTGCTCGTTACCTATTAATTGGGCTAAAACGCGGTATCCGAACGCCGGGTCTTTCCCATCGCAGATCTGTTCCCATGCTTCCCGGCGTTCTTGTTCCGTTTCAAAGAGTTCTTTTATCACCACACCGTATATAGCCGCAAAATCATCTCCGTCGAAACCGATTTCTTTATACCGCCCTTTCGCCCATTCCTTAAAATCTTTTTCGGTCCCCGTTTTTCGTTTCTTTAACCGCGGTAGCCATTCCCGGACAAGGTCCGAAGCGGCGGGGATTCCGGAAGATACCGAACACCCGGCGCCTAAAAACAATGCGTATCGGCAATCGCCGGGACCGCAAACTTTGTCTTTTAACGTCCGGACGAACGTTTCCAGGTCCATCTCTCTCATTAATACTTAGCCCCGCTCTTCCCGAGAGAGTGTCCCGGCGTTTTTATTTTCTTATCCACGTCCTCGCGCCGAGGAAGCGCTTGTCCCGGTACCTTTCGTTTGCGAGCCGCCGGTCCTTCCGGGTTTTAGCTTTTAGGTGGTTACGTTATAGAATATTCCGATTAACCCGCGATAAACGGAATGGTTATTTTCCCACGTCGCCGCAACCGAAAATCGCGATCGTGGCCGCCTTTCCGCCGCCGCCCAGCGGCGCGCCGCAGCCCAATACCCATAGGAGTAGGGCCAACGCGGCGAGAGATACAGCTCGGGGCGTGGTTTTCATGGGTGATACATTAATTCGTCGTCGGCGCCGTCGCCCGGGGCGGCGACGGCCCAGAAGCCGCCCGCCGCCGCTCGCGCCAAACACCGGAAGCGGAACTCGAGAGGCAATTCTTCTTTTATCCACGAGCCGTCCTGGCCGACGACGGTGGTTTCCTTGCCTACGAGCATGACGCGGCCGCGGTCCACCGCCACGAAATTCGCCTCGGTTTGTAGCCCCGGCGCTACGTTGCTGAAAAAGACCAAATTATAAACGCCCTGGCCCGGCGCGCCGTGACGGGTAACGACCGCCAGGCCGCCGCAGTCGGTGCCTTCGAAAACCATATATAACGTATCGTATGCCGCCACGGCTTGTTTGAACCGAAGGCCGTAACCCAGGTCATCGAACGTCGCGTCTTCTTCGCGCCAGGACCTTCCGCCGTCGGCGCTCACGCAAAGCCGGCGTCCGCTCGCGTCCGCGGTGGGAGTCGCGTAGAGGTAGCCGGTCGTAGCGGCGTAGGCGACCAGTTTTTTCCCTTCGGCCACGGTATAGAAGCGCCCCCGGTCGAACTTTATGATGCGCTTGGTATCGTCGGAATGAAGGCCGTACGCCGAAATCCAACACGCGTCGTCGTCGACGGCGTAAACCTCCGTGAAACGGTCGGCCGGCGGGTCGTCAATCGGTATTTCGGCCCATACGCCGTGGCTGCGGCGAGCGATAACGGGAACGGCGGCGGGGCCGCCCGCGCCGTTATCCCACCGCCAGCCCACCACCCATCCGGCGTCGTCCAGGAACGCTATGTCCTTGAATATCGGGTCGCCGGTATTATAATATCCTGCGGTATATTCCCGCGTTAAACGGCCGCCGGCGTATTTCCAAATTACGTCCGACCTTTCGCCGCCTTCGGCTTCCACCATCGCGATGCCATATACCCCTTCGGGCGTTCCCGCGACCGCCGGCGGCGGTTTCCAATAAGCCGGGAATAAGAATATCGCCCTCCACTCCGTAGATTGGACGCCGGTGGGCACGTCGCCGCAACTGAGCGGGCCCAGGAGCAATGAAAGTACTAACGCCGCCAAGAGCGGGAGGGACGCGCGTTTGCTTCTCATAAATCCGGTTCCCCTACGCGAATATCATTAGGGCGGGCGCGAACGTGCCGGTACCTGTTAATCCCCCGTTCCTATCCACGTCCTCGCGCCGAGGAAGCGCTTGTCCCGGTACCTTTCATTTACGAGCCGCCGGCCCTTCCGGGTTTGACTTTTCCGCGTTTACGTTATAGAATAATCGGATTAACCCGCGATAAACGCAAGGGTTATTTTCCCATGTCGCCGCAACCGAAAATCGCGATCGTGGCCGCCTTTCCGCCGCCGCCCGGCGGCATGCCGCACCAGGCGGCGATGCTGGCGGAGGTGTTGGCCCGGGACGGCGCCGACGTCGTGCGGATAGACACCAACCCGTTCGGCCGCCGCAAGCCCCGGCCCCTCCGCTTCCTCTACGTCGTCTCGCGGCTGGGGGCGCTCCGCGGGTGCGACCTCGCGCTCATCTTCGCCGGCTCGTACGCGTCGTTCTTCGCCTTTTCGGCCGTGCCCCTCCTCGCCGCCCGCCTCTTCCGCGTGCGGACGGTGTTGATGTATAAGGGGGGGATGGCGGCGGGTTTTTTGGAGCGGTGGCATTCGCTCGTCCGCGCCGCGGCGAGGACCGCCGCCGCAGTGGTCGTCCCCGGGCGATTCTTACAATCTACCTTCGCCGCCCACGGCGTGGACGCCCGCGTCCTCCCGGATATAATCGACGACGGCGTTTTTCGCCGGGACGGCGGCGCCGCCGGTCCCCGTAAGCCCACGCTCTTCATCGCGCGGAACCTGGAGCCCATTTACGGCGTGGACCTCGCGATTTCGGCGTTCCGCGTCGTGCGAGAGGCCCTGCCGGAGGCGGAGCTGCACATCGCCGGCGACGGCTCGTGCCGCAAGAAGCTGGAGGCCCTGGCCGACGCCGTCGCCCCCGGCGCGGTATTCTTCCACGGCCTGTTGCCGCCGCAGGAAATCGCGTCGTACTGCCGCCGGGCGACCGCGGCCCTCGACCCCGCCCGCTTCGACAATTACCCCAACAGCGTCATCGAGGCCATGCTATGCGGGACGCCGGTGGTGGCCTTCGCGGTCGGCGGCCTCCCTTACCTGGTGGAGGACGGCGTCACCGGCTACCTCGCGCCCGCGTACGACCTGGCGGCTTTCGCGCAGAGGATTATCCGCATCCATACCGACCCCGTTCAGGCGGCGGCCGTCGTCGCCCGCGCGTCGGCGCGCGTGGCCGAGCTGTATTGGCCCTACGAAAAGCCCGGCTACCTCGAGTCGATTCTGAAAGCCGCCGGCCCCGTCCCCGCCTAGTGTTCCCGCACGAAATAACGTAACTTCCCCGACGGGTCGCGGGGTATCGCCGAAACGACTTCCACGTTTACGTCGCCGCCGTAGCCCAGCCGGTCCCGGATGACCGCGCGTATGGCGTCGGCGTATTCCGCGCGCCACGCCGCGGCGGGTTCGATCAAAACCCGGATGCTCCTCCCGTCCCGGCTCTGGATGACCTTGAACCTCGCGACGCCCGTCCCGAGCGCCGAGAAGTCCTGGAACACGTAATTCAACGATTGCGGGTGGGAATAGCGGCCTTCGCCCAGGTCGAACCGGTCCGTCTCCCGCCCCGCGACGCCGCCGATGGCGGGAAAGGTGCACCCGCACGGGCAAGGGTCGGCGGGGCCCTTGACGATGAGGTCCCCCAGCCGGTACCGTATCAGGGGGGCGGCGTAGGCCTTGAGGTCCGTGATAACGGCGGCGCCGTCGACTTCCTCCAGGATGATACAATCGGCGTTTAAGTGCAGCCTTCCCTCGCGGCACTCGAACGCGATGACGCCCGCCTCGCCGCAGCCGTATTCCGCCACGACCGGAGCTCCGAAGAAATCCGCGACCGCCTTGCGCTGACGCTCGTAAACCGTCTCCGCCGTCAGGATCGCGGCCTTGAGTTTCAAGCCGCGTCCGTCGTAGCCCATCTCCGCCAGGGTTTCGACGACGTCGAAGATCGTGGACGCGAAGCCGTAGACGTACGCCGGCCGGAATCGGCGCATCTTTCGCCAAAACACCGAAACTACCTCCGGCTTCACGTCGAAGGCCGGGAAACGGCACCGGTTCATCAAGAAATCTTTTACCCTCTCCCGCCGCCGGCCCCGGGCGTCCAGCGGCAATCCCCAAAAACGTGCCTGCTTGTCGCCGGGCCTGATGCCCCACCACTCCAAAAAGCGGTAATACGTCCCGCGCCTTTCGCCGGCGGCGCGGCCGTCCGTAAGCAGCGTCAACGGCTCCCCCGTGGAGCCGCCGGTCCGGAGTTGGAATTTGCGCCCCGGCACGTTCGCCGCGACGAACGACGCGCCCTCGTTCTTCAGCAGCTGTTTGTCCACCACCGGGAATTTCGACATTATCCCGGCTACGTCCATCTCGCCGAAGTCCAACCCCCGGAGCGCCGCGAGGTCGCGGTAGAAGGGGACGTTCGCCGCCGCGTGCCACGCCAATCGCTCCAACCGGCTCTTACGATAGGTTTCCAGCTCCGCCGCCGGCAGCCACTGCCGCGGCCGGCACTCGCCGAGGCGGCGCAGCGTCAACTCGCCGCGAAAAAAGCTTATCGGCCGATATACGAAGTTCCTGTTAAACCAGGGCCACACCGTTGCCTGCCTGACGCTGTTTATCTCGGCGCCGCCGCACGCGACGCCGACGCCGAAATACCGGCCGCGATGCCGGCGGCGTATTTACCCGCGCTGGGTTTGTTGATTGAGGGATTGACGCCGCGTCGGCGTTTAAAGTTATTACGGAGGAGCGTTAGCCGCCGGCCGGTATCCACGTCCGCGCCCCCAGGAAGCGTTTGTCCCAGTAGCTCTCGGCGAGTGGCGTGATAGTCACGCCCCGCGGCGACGACTCGGCGTGGAGGAACTTGCCGTCGCCGACGTAGATACCCACGTGCGACGGGCCGGAGGTGTAGGTGTGGAAGAAGACGAGGTCGCCCGGGCGCATCGCGTCCCGCGAGACCTTCTTGCCCTCGCGGTACTGGTCGCCCGAGCCCCGGGGAAGCGCGATACCGTTCTCGGCGAAGACCGTCTGGACCAGGCCGGAGCAGTCGAAGCCGTCGTCCGAGGTCCCGCCCCAGACGTAGGGGACGCCCAGGTACTTCTTGGCGCTCGCGAGGACGCGCTCGCGGACGTCGGCCGTGGGCGGCGGCGCCTCTTTCTTGAACGGGTTTTCGCCCTCGATCTTGACGTATTTTTCCGGCAGCCACCCCAGGACGTCCTCTTCCGTCCGGACGAGGTACATCCCCTTGGCGTAATCCAGGACGCTGACCTTGCTGTGGTAGGGCATGAAGCCCACGACGTTGGTGTCGGCGGCGGGCCGGGCGTAGAGGGGGACTTTGCCCTCCATCTCGGGCTTGGGCCGGGTGACGTTGACGTCCTTGAGCCACAGGATAACCTGGGACACGTCACCCGCCACCTGGCGCCGTTCCAGGTCGTACTTGAAGGCCTGGGCGAGCTCCACCGTCACGTCCACCCAGTAGCGGTTGCGGTCCTTCCGGCCTTCGAGGCGGATGGTGCCGACGACGCCGTCGTGCGGCGCCAGCGTGTAAATCTCGGGGTTAAGGCGGAGGTCGGTGAGCTCGAACTTGATCAGGTCGGCGTTGGTCCCGGCGATGACCTTGACCTGGGGCGGAAGGGCGCCGGTGGTGTCGAAGAAGATGGCGTTCTGGTCCTGGTTGTAGGTGACGGCGGCCACCCACTCCGCGGTCTTGAACCACTCCGCGGCGCCGGCGCCGCCGGCCGCGAGCACGATGGGGACCAGTAGGACTAAGGTTTTTGGACGCATGGCGCCGCCGGACGGAGTTTGAGGTTTGACTTTTATGCTTTTAACGGCAAAATGATACCGCGAAACGGCATTAAATATCAAGGTCAAAGTTTGCGTCGCCGCGCGCCCGCGGGTCCTCCTCGACATCGCCCGCGTCCGGGCCGACTAGCTAGCGCCCGACGAGCGCGAGGTTCTCCCGCGCCGCGACGTCGTCCGGCGTATATGCGAGGACCCGCGCGAACAGGGCGCGCGCCGCCGCCTTGTCGCCCGCCGCCGCGGCGTCCATCCCCCGCTCGAAGTAGATGTCCGCCAGACACTGCCTCAGGTCCGCGCTCTCGGGCCAGAGGGCGAAGCCGGCGGCGTAAGCCGCCTCGGCGCCCGCCTCGTCGCGCGCCAGGTAGCGGCGCCGCCCCGCCATCAGCCAGCTCGTGGCGCGGAAGCGGTCGTCGCCTCCCCGCGGCCGGACGCGGAGGAGCAGCTCCAGGTTAGGCTCCTCCGTTTCGGTGTAGAGGGAGAGGGGCGCCGTGTACTCCAGCGTCATGCGGTCCTGGGTGTTGGGCGCGACGCCGCGGACCAAACCGCGCAGCGCCGCGTCTTCCGCCACCAAAAGCGGCGCGTAGGCGGCCGGTTTCCGGATGGGCCCCTCGCTCCCCAGGAGGACCGTGTCGCGGCCGGTGTAGTAGAGTTGAACGCGGGGGAAGGCCGCCGCGAAGGACGCGATGACCGTGAGGTAGTCGCGGGGCGAGAGGCGATACAGCGGAAGCCATTGCGCCATGACGCCGCCGGGGCGCAGTATCTTCCGGCAGGCGGTGAAGTGCTCCACCGTGAAGAGCGACGCCGAGCCCTTGGTCCAGGGGTGGAGGGGGTCGGAGGTGATGACGTCGAAGCGCTCGGGCGTCGCGAGGACGAAGGTGCGGCCGTCGTCGCGCCGGAACGTCACGCGCGGGTCGTCCAGCGGCGCGCCGCTCCACGGGTCGAAGTATCGCGCCGCCGCGGGTACGGCGGGGTTGAGCTCCACGCACACGACGCGGGCGGGCGAGAGGTTGGCGGTGACGCCGCCGAGGGTGATGCCGGTGCCGAGGCCGATGACCAGGACGTCGCGGGCGCGGGGGCACGCCGCGAGCGGCAGGTCGCCGAGCGCCCGTTCCACCCGCAGGTCGTCGTAGTTGGTGGAGGCGACGACCTTGCCGTTTATCTTGAGTGCCCGGACGGCGCCGTATTGCACGACCACGACCGTCGCGTCCACGCTCTCCCGGTAGAAAAGGAAACGCTCTTGCGCCATGTCGCTGAAGTCGGGTTTGCCGTCGGCCCCCAGGTAGTAGCTGGGGCTGACGCCCACGCCCAGCGTCAGTTCGTGCGGCGAGGGGCCGGGCAAGAACGCCGCCGCCGCGAGGGCCGCCGCCGCGCCGCCGACGAGCCAGGGCGCCCGGCGCCGCGTCCATCCCCACAGGAACGCCGCCGCCACCATGACCGCCGCCGCGAGCCGCAGGCCGCCCACCGGCCCGAGCGCCGGCAAGAGGAGGAAGGTCCCGCCCAGGCTCCCCACGATGGCGCCCGCGGTGTTGGCCGCGTAGAGCGTGCCCACCCGCCGGCCGGGGGCCCGTTCCCGCGCCGCCGCCACCGCCACCGGCAGGACCATCCCCATCGCGAGCGACGGGAGGAAGAGGGTCGCGAGGGCCAGCGCGAAGACGAGCGCGAGCGCGACGCCGTAGGTCTCGCCGCCGGCGCCGAAGCCGACGAGGAAGAGGTAGGGCGCGCGGCCCAGGACGACGACGCTCAACGCGAGCGCCGCGGCGCCCGCGAGGCACAGGCCGGCGTAGAGGCCGGCGGCGCCCCGCCGCGCCGGCGCCAGCCGTTGGTGGACCAGCGCGCCGAGCGCGATCGCGAGGAGTATCACCGCCAGCATGGCGGCGAAGGCGAAGCCCGCGGACCCCACGACGTTCGCGAGGGCCCGCGTCCAGAAGACCTGGGCCGCGAGGGCGACCGCGCCCGAGACGAAGGCCGCGGCGCCGGGGGCCAGGAACCTCGCGCGGGCGTCGTCGCCGACCGCCGCGTCGTCCCGGCGCGGCGTCGCTGTCGGCCGCCGGGAGAGGGCGAAGGCCGTGACGGCGACGCCGACGTTCACCGCGGCCGTCGCCAGGAGCGACGCGCGGGCGCCGGCGTGCCAGAGCAGCCAGAAGCCCGCGACCAGGACGCCCGCGGCCGCGCCCAGCGTGTTGGCGGCGTAGGCCCCCGAGAAGGAGCCGGCGGTGTCGCCGCGCCGTTCCCGCAGCGCCGCCACCACCGCCGGCGTCGTCGCGCCCATCGCCACGGTCGGCAGGAGGAGGATGGCGCACGCGAAGGCGAAGCGGAGCGCGAGCCGCAACCCCTCGGCCTCCAGACCGTAAATGACGCGGGCGAACCCGTCGCCGGCGCCGTAGAGGACGGGGAAGAGGAGGGCGTAGCCGGCGATGAAGAGCTCCAGGCCGGCGTACCACCGGAGCGGCCGGCCCCAGCGGTCTATCGCCCGGCCCCCCAGCCACGAGCCGAGGGCCAGGCCGCCCATGAAGGCGGCCAAGACCGCCGCCACCGCGGGCGCCGTCGCGCCCAGCGTGACCGCGAGCATCCGCAGCCAGATGACCTCGTACACGAGGCCGGCGGCGCCGGATGCTATGAACAACAGGTAAAGCGGCCAGGTCCGCGGCCGCGCCGTCTCGTCGGTCATAATGGCGGAAATGATAACAAGGGGCGGCGGCGAAGGGAAGGAAAAAAGGGCGCCGGGGGGAATGCCCGGCGCCGCGAGGAAGAGGTTATGTGTCGACGGGTTCGCACCGTATCCGCCCCGGTTGGGGGCGGCGCGGCGTCGGGAAATCGTCAGAAGTTGTAGGCGACGCCGAATAGCGCCACCGGGATGAGGTCGTTGAATTCCTTCCTAACCGGTACATTGGTTTTTTCGTCAATTACGTTTCCTTGGAAGGAACCTCTATGGTGATAATCGGCGTTTCTAGCTATGTATTCGCCGGTATTGAATAAGCAATAGATGCGTGGGATGACGCCGAAGGTCCACGCGCCAAGGGGGTAACTCGCGCCCCCGCCGACGTATATCCCGGGGCTCTTAATATAGACCGAACCTACGGTGTACGAAGGGTAATCCCACCCCATAACCACTTGTTTAAAACCTACCTTATCGATAAACAAACCGCCGCCCGCGGCTCCGAAAACGCGGGCGCGCGACCCCCACGGCGTGAACGTGATACCGCCGGTTATCGGGATTAAATATGAAGCCGGTACGCTGAGCGGATGCGTTTCCGACCCGAACCCGAATACGGCGTCGAACTTCTCGCTCTGCTTTAATAGGTGATAACCGGCGCTTGCCTCTACGCCCCACCGGCCTTTTAACCCCATCGTATATCGAATCATGGCAGCCGGGTGGACGCCGAATAAATCGGTAGGTACTTCGTAAACATCGTAGGAATCGTCGAAACGGGGGTTTTCTATTTTCGTTTCCATCGCGAAAGGAAAGCCTACGCCGCCGTAAGCGCCGACCGCGATATCCAGGGCCGCGGCCGAGGCGGCGGTTATGAACGCGCAGACCAGAATAATTTTCCCGCGAGCGTGTTCCATGTGGGCCTCCTGTGGCCGGGGGTAATTCCTGCTTCCGGACAAAGCGATAATAATATCGTTTATACTTCGCGTCAACCGCGTTTTGCCGCTAATTTAACGGGTCCCCGCCGGGGCTTTCCCGCTTTTTTATTTGCGTCCCCTTACCCATTGTGCTACTATCCCTTGGGCGCAGGCGTGGGCTTCCCGCCCCCGCGTGCGCTATCTTACCGGCCTACATCGTTAATTATTTCACAATTCACCCCAGCGCCGCGCGGGCGCGACGCGGAACGGAGGACGAGTTGGTCGACGAGAAGGAACTGATCGAGAAAGCAAAGAAGCCGGGCAAGGACGCGATGATCCTCCACCCGTTCTACCAGGGCAAGATCGAGATCGCGCCCAAGTGCCGCGTGGCGTCGTTCGACGACTTCGCCATCTGGTATACGCCGGGCGTCGCGGAGCCGTGCAAGGACATCGCGAAGAACCCCGACGCCGTCTTCAAGCACACCAACAAGGCCAACTTCGTGGCGGTGGTCTCGGACGGGACGCGCGTCCTGGGCCTGGGCGACATCGGCCCCGAGGCCGCGATGCCGGTCATGGAGGGCAAGGGCCTCCTCTTCAAGTACCTCGGCGGCGTGGACGCCTTCCCCATCTGCGTGGACACCAAGGACCCGGACGCCATCATCGACCTGGTCCTTAAAATCCAGCCCTGCTTCGGCGGCATCAACCTCGAGGACATCTCCCAGCCCAAGTGCTTCTACATCCTCGACACGCTGCGCGCCAAGGCCCGCATCCCGGTGTGGCACGACGACCAGCAGGGGACCGCGGCCGTCACCACCGCCGGCGTCATCAACGCCCTCCGCATCGTGAAGAAGAAAATGGCGGACGCGAAGATAACGATGATCGGCGCCGGCGCCTCCAACCTCGCCATCGCCCGCGTCCTCGTCACCGCCGGCATCACGCCCGGCAACATCATCCTGAACGATTCCAAGGACACCCTTCACAAGGGCCGCGACGACCTGAAGAACGACCCGGCGTGGAAGGTGAAGTGGCACTTCTGCCAGACCACCAACGCCCGGGGCGTCACCGGCGGCCCGGAGGCGTCGTGCAAGGGCGCCGACGTCATGATCGCCCTCTCCAAGCCCGGCCCCGACACCGTGAAGAAGGAATGGATTTCCTCCATGGGCAAGGACGCGGTGGTCTTCGTATGCGCCAACCCGATACCGGAGATCTGGCCGTGGGTCGCGAAGGAGGCGGGGGCGCGCATCGTCGCCACCGGCCGCTCCGACTTCCCCAACCAGGTGAACAACTCCCTCGGCTTCCCGGGCATCTTCCGCGGCACGCTGGACGTGATGGCCAAGACCATCACCGACGAGATGTGCATCGCCGCCGCCCAGGAGCTGGCCGACGTCGCCTACGACAAGGGCATCCACGAGGAATACCTCATCCCCACGATGGACGAGTGGGAGGTTTACCCGCGCGAGGCGGTGGCGGTGGGCCTCAAGGCCATCGAGCAGGGCGTCGCCCGCCTCAAGGCCACCAAGGAGGAGCTGCGCCAGATGGCGGAGACGAAGATCCGGAAGGCGCGCGAGGGCACGGAGCTTCTCATGAAGCAGGGCTTCATCGACCTCGGCCCCGAGGAGACGCGGCCCAAGGCCAAAGCCAAGTAGCGCGAACTACGGTCGAAAGCAAACGCCGCCCACAGCCGGGGCGGCGTTTTTTGTCTCAGCGGGGAGCGCGACGTTTGCCCTTCCCAATAAGGTTATTTTATGTTATGGATAGGTGACGATGAACGCGGACGCCATATTGCGAACCGTCAGGGAAGAGGTCGAGCGCGTCTGCCGCGGCCGCCTCGTATCCCTCAAGGTCTTTGGCTCGTTCGCCCGCGGCGCGGCGGGGCCGGCCAGCGATTTGGACATCCTGGCGGTTCTGGACGTACCGCCGGCGGAGACGTTGGCGTGGGCCGTAAAAATACGCACGGCCTTGACGTTGCCGGTCCCGGTGGACGTGCTCGTCCGGACGCCGGACCAGCTTCGGGAGCGTCTCGCGCTGGGCGATGGTTTCTTTCGCTCGGTCGCCGAGGAAGGGGTCGAGCTCGTTGGTTCCCCACGCTGAGGAGTGGTTCAAAAAGGCGGACGAGGATTACCGCGTCGCGGAGCGCGAATTGGCCGCCGAACCGCCGGCCTACGGGGCGGTATGTTTTCACGCGCAACAAGCGGTGGAGAAACTCTTCAAGGGCTTACTGGTGGACGCCGGCGTGGATTTCCCCCGGACCCACGATTTGACGTTTCTCTTGCGCGTGGTAAATACGAAAACGTCCGTTTTTGCCGCGCTGGGCGATGAGCTTACGGCGTTGAGTATCGCGGCGGTGGAAGTGCGGTATCCGGGAAGCCAGCCGGACCGCCGCCAGGCCGACGCCGCGGTCGCGACGATGAAGGCGGTATTCGAGATACATGACAAGCATTACGGCCAATGATCGCCACCGCAGCGAAAGCGATAACGCCGCCCCTCGGGCGGCGTTTTATTTTGCGGAGCGCGACGTCACTTCTTCCACCGCCATAGAAACCTGCGGCCCTCTTCGTCTTCCGAAAGCATCCAGTACTCGCCCGGGGCCAGGGCCGCGACCGCGTACGGTATTTTAAATGATTCGTCGCAGATCTCCTGGTGCGGTTCGCCGTCTTCCCACACCACCGACGTGAGGTAGCCCACCGCGACGCCGTTGTCGTCGTCGGCGAATGTGAAGTCGTCGATGCGATAGAAATAGGGGCCGTGGGGAGCGTTGTATAATAATTCGTACGAGCCTTCGCCCGCCGGCGCGTCGTCGCGGCGGAAGAGCGTCGCGTATAAGACGTCCGACCTGTAAACGTGGGACAGGAAAAAGGAGCGCGCCGCACCGCTCGCGCCGCCAACGAAACCCGCGCGGTAAAAGTCGGGGGGCCGGTCAAAATCCTCGCGGCGCCACCCGCTTCCGTCGAACGCCCATATGTCGGGATCGTATTCCCGCCAGGCGAAGATGGCCCCGCCCCGTTGACGCGTAACGCCGCCGGCGCCGCCTCCGCTAGCCGGTTGCGCGAAGGTTACCCATGCGCCGTTATGGTAATGGAATAAACGCGCCGGGTTGGCGAGCCAACAGCCCGCGGGCCCTTCCGCCGCCACATACGAGAATCCCAGCGGCATATCCGGGACGGTCGTAACTTCCTCCCATTCGCCGCCGGCGCGCCGGACTAGGATACCTTTTTGGTCGCCCCCTTCCGAAAGCCAACCGGCAACCCATACCGCGCCCCCGCCTACGTCTATCGCTTTGAATCTGGATTCGCCCCGCGGGTAGACGAAGGCCCGTCGGATCCGGCTCCCGTCCCAGCGCCAGATGGCCGCCCGGCCTTCTTCCGCGCCGACCATCCATACCTCAGCGCCGGCGGACGCCCCAATATCCTCGATATCATATTCCACTTGCGTTTGAACGCGCCACCGCGTCGGCTCGGCCGGCGTCGGCGCGTCGCCGCAGCTCAAGAAAGCCGCCAGACATGACGCCGTAACTATGGGCGTTATATAGGTGCGCATACGGTTTCGGGCCGCGGCCAGTCGTTGCCCCGCGCCGGCCGCGTCCCGACCCATTATATTATCCGCCGGCTTTTCCTACTATAATATTCTGCGTGCGCCGTGGCGTCCTGCGGGCCCTCCTTTGCCCTTGACAGGCTGTCTTTTTGGTTTAAAATTAGTCTTGGCGCTGCGCCGGGACCGCCCGCGACGCCGCCGACGCTATGGCCGACGACGCCCCCTTCTGGACCTTGCCCCCTGTCGCCCTTGTTGTTATATTTTTTCCCCCCACCCCGCGCGAGGAGAAACCATGCCCGAGACCTATCATAATTTCATAGACGGCCGGTGGCAGGCCGCCGCGACGGCCGAGCTCCACGAGAACGCGAACCCCGCCGACGTCCGCGAGCTCGTGAGCGTGCATTCCCGCGGGAGCCGGGCCGACGCCCTCGCGGCCGTCGCCGCCGCCCGGAAGGCGTTCCCGGTCTGGCGCGACATGCCGGCGCCCGCCCGCGGCGACGTGTTGTTCAAAGCCGCGGCCCTTCTCCGCGGCCGCGCCGACGCCATCGCCCGCGACTTCACCCGCGAGGAGGGGAAGACGCTGGCCGAGGCCAAGGGCGAGACGCTGCGCGCCGCCCAGATCTTCGAGTTCTACGGCGGCGAGGCCCGGCGCCTTGGCGCCCGCACGTTCGTGGCCGACGGCCCCGGCACCTTTCTCTACTCCCTCCGCGAGCCGCTCGGCGTCGTCGCGCTGATAACGCCGTGGAACTTTCCCATCGCTATCCCGGCGTGGAAGCTCGCGCCGGCGCTCGTCGCCGGCAACACGGCGGTGGTGAAGCCCGCGACGAATACGCCCCTTACCGCCGTGCGCCTCTTCGAGTGTCTGGCGGAGGCGGGGCTGCCCGCCGGCGTCGCCAACCTCGTCTTCGGCGCCGGCGCCGAGCTGGGTCAGGTCTTCGCCGATGAGCCGGACGTCAGGGCCATCTCGTTCACCGGCTCGAGCGACGTGGGGAAGGGGCTCGCGGCGCGCGCCCACCAGCGGCTGGTCAAGGTCCAGCTCGAACTGGGCGGCAAGAACCCGCTCATCCTGGACGAGAGCGGCGACATGGCGCGGGCGGTGGCCTTCGCGGCGGACGGCGCCTTCAGCGCCACCGGCCAGAAGTGCACCGCCACCAGCCGCGTCCTCGTCCCGCGGCGCCGCCACGACGAGTTCGTGGACAAGCTCGCCCTCGCCGCCAAGGCCCTCGTCGTCGGCAACGGCCTCGACGCCGGCGTGACGATGGGCCCGCTGGTGGACGAGGCCGCGCTCCGCCGCGTCCTGGGCTGCGTGGACCAGGCGAAGGGAGAGGGCGCGACGGTCGCCTGCGGCGGCGCGAGGTTGACCGAAGGCGATTTGGCCCACGGCTTCTTCGTCGCCCCCACCGTCCTGACGGGCGTGACGCCGGCGATGACGATATGGCGGGAGGAGGTCTTCGGGCCGGTGGTGGGCGTGACGCCCTACGACGACTTTGACCAGGCGCTGGCGTTGGCCAACGACACCGTCTACGGCCTCGCCGCCTCGCTCGTGACCAACGACCTCGCCCGTGCTTTGCGCTACGTCCGGGGGATAGAGGCCGGCCTGGTCCACGTCAACTCCGCCACCGTGGGCGCGGCGTGCCACGTCCCCTTCGGCGGCTACAAGGAGTCCTCCTCCGGCTCGCGGGAGCAGGGCCGCGAGGCGCTCGAGTTCTTCACCCAACTCAAGACCGTGTATATGGATATGTGAATCCGGGAAAATTAACGCCCCCTCCAGGGGCATTCAGCATCGGGGAGTACAAATGCGCGCCAATATGATTTACGGACTCGTCGTCGCGGCGTTCGCGCTGGCGGCGTTAGTATTGGAGCCGCCGTTGGCGTCGGCCGAATACCCGGTTAAACGCTTGACCTATATGGGCGGCGTGAACGGCGGGCCGGAATGGTCGCCCGACGGGACCATTATCGCTTTCCAGCATCGGGATAGCGGCGACTACGACATATATACGATTCCGGCTATGGGCGGTACGCCCACCCGCCTGACGTACTGGCCCTACGACCAGGGCCAGCCGTCGTATTCGCCCGACGGCCAGTATATCGCCTTCACCTGGCGGACCATCCCCTTCCAGGACGACGACGTGTATATCATGCCCAAGGACGCCGGCTCCTACATCAACTTCACGAACAGCGGGGGGTACGACGCCCTCCCCGCGTGGTCGCCCAAAGGCGACGAGATCGCCTTCGTCTCGGAACGTAACGCCCCGTATTGGTCGCATATTTGGGTTCAACCCTATCCCTCGGGCGCGGCGCGCCAAATCACTTTTAACCTCGACGCCCAGTGTCCCTCCTGGTCTCCCGACGCGAACTACGTCGCGTTCAACATGTGGGTGACCCAGAGCACGTACGACGTGGATATCTTCACCATCCCCGCCGCCGGGGGCACGCCGGTAAACGTCACGAATACGCCGGGAATTAAAGAAACCGCGCCCTCGTGGTCGCCGGACGGGCAGTATATCGCCTACGAGAGGTTTGACCCAGCTAACCCCAATACCGACATCTATATGTGTCCCGCGTCCGGAGGAACGCCGGTGCGCCTCACGGATAACGCCAAAATGGATTACTGGCCCAAATGGTCGCGGGACGGAAGCCGCATCGCGTTCGTTTCAGCGCGGGATAATGCGGCCGGCGAACTATACATCCTCTGCCTCGCCGAAAACGTTCAACCCTCCTCGCTCGGTAAAATCAAGGCCCTCTTCCGCTAACATGGCTCAAGTATTACCGGCCGAAAAAATAAAACGCCGCCCCTCTCGAGGCGGCGTTTTCGTTTCGCGCTTATGCCGGCGTTTACCGGAACACGGACTTCACGAGCCCCAGCGAATACGTGGGGATGTTGCCGCCGTCCCGCCACGAGCTGTTCAGGAACGGCGTGTAGTCCACCAGCCCCACCGCCGGGTTGTCCAGGTGGTCGTAGATCTTGAGGTCGATGAGCGAGGGCGACGTCGTCCCCCACCAGCAGTCGGAGGCGTCCACGTTGTTGGGCGCGCCGTTGGAGAAGTTGTACATCCCGTTGTCCACGATGTCGCTCGCGTGGACCGAGATGTTGGCGCTGCCGCCGGTCTTGATGCCGGCGTACGTGTTCTGCGTGACCGTCAGGTGGTAGAAGTTGGCGGTGGAGTTGAAGGCGAAGACGCCGTTGGAGCCGCAGTAGCGGATTTCCGTCCCGTCCACCGAGGAGTTGGAGGCGCCGCCGGCCGTGGTGTTGTAGAGGCGCAGGCCGTTGCGGGCGTATTCGATGACGGCGTCCGTCAGGATGTATTGGTTGCCGTACTCCACGATGATGGCGCCCCAGACGCCGGGCTGCTTGAACTGGTTGGCCGTGGTGAAGAGCACCGGCATGGCGTGCGTCCCCTCCGCCACCAGCGCGCCGCTGCGGACGACCAGCTCCGCGCCGTCCTCGTAGCCGCCGTCGCCGTGGATTTCCACGAAGCGCACTTCCACCCCTGCGTTGACCGTGAGGGTGGCGCCGTTCTTTATCGCGATATCGCCGTAGACGTAGTAGGGGCTGCCGCCCAGCCCCCAGGTGGTGTCGGCGGTGATGTCCGTCTGGCGGACGTCGGTGGCGGCCCAGCCGGTCCCGGCGCCGAGCGCCAGGGCCACGATTAAAACCTTATTTATCATGCTTGGGACCCCCTGCGGTTACGTTTGTTGGCAATCCTCATTTTATCACAAACCCCCGCCCCGGGCAAACGTTTTTTGCGCTCTCCGCGTTTGGTCAACCAACTCAACGTTATTCCGCCGTCCCCGCCGCTTCCCCGGGGGGCGCCGGCGCCAGCGTCCAGATGCCGTAGGGGAAGGCGTAGCGGTGCCGCCGGGCCTCGGGCGCCACTTCCGCGAGGTCCGTCACCTCGGCGTAACGGGCCAGCATGGAAGTCAACCCCAGCTTGAAGTATTCGGCCTCCGCGGCGTCGGGAGGAAGCTCCGTCATGAAGTACGCGCGCCGGACGCCGCGGCCCGCGAGCGCCGCCAGGATGGCGGGCAGCTCCTCTTCCCGCTCCACGATGGCGAACGCCTCCCGCGTGAAGAGCGGCGCCGCCGACATGGGCAGGTGCCACTTGTCCACCAGGACCGGCGCCGGCGCCAGGGCCTCGAACGCCGCGACCAGCTCGTGGTTGGCCTGCCGCGTCCCCCACAGCCGCGCCCAACCCCAGCTCTGCGCCCAGGCCGACGTCGCCACCGCCGCCGCGAGGACGGCGGCCGGGACCCACCGCGCCCGCCGGAAGTCGCCGACCAGGCCGTCGGCCAGCCGCGCCAACGCCACGGCCCCGGCCGGTATCGCGCACAAGAGGAAGCGCGGCCCCCACGAGAAGCCCGACGTATCGGGCACCACCAGGAAGAGCGTGGCCGCGAAGCCGCCGCTCGCGAGGTAGAACGTCTTCTCCCAGGACGAGGCCCCCGCGAAGGCGCGCCGCGCCGCCGGCCGCGCCAGGAGCGCGAGGGCGAAGGCCGCGGGGAAGGAGGCCGCGACCGCCGTCGCGTAGCCGTCGAAGACGCGCCGATAGAGGAACGCGAGCGGCAGCGCCGCCAGCGCCGCCGCGTAGGCGGCGGGGCGCCACTTCCACCCCGCGAGCGCGAGCGCCGCGGCGGCGGCGAACGCCGCGCCCAGATACCACGGCGCGAGCGGCACCCACGAGTGTTTAACAGCGTAGAGTATACCCGCGGGCCCGAACCTCCCGGCGTAGGCGACGTTGGCGCCGAAGCGCATGAACGCCGGCTGGTGCCACACGGCCGCGAACAGGAGCTCCAGGCCGACGGCCACGACGAGGAAGGCCGCGGCGGGCACGAGCGCCGTTTTCACGCGCTCGCCTTTCATGAACGCCGCGGCCGCCGCCCACACCGCGAGCCACCAGAACTCGGGCCGGAGCGCCGCGCCCAACCCCCACAGCGCGCCCGCGGCCAGGAGCCGCGCGGCCGTCCGGCGGCCCAACAGGTAGAAGCCGGCGAGCCACAGCGCGACGGCCGGCGTGTGTTCCCAGTAGCAGCAGCTGTAGAAGAATATGGGGCTCGCGAACGCGAGCGTCAGGCCGGCCAGCCACGGCCGCCGGGCGCCGAAGCGCCGCGCGAGCGCCATGGCCAGGCCCACCGCGGCGACGCCGGCGACGACGGGCCAGAGGTATATTCCCCGGAGGCCGAAGGCCAGCCGGAACGGCGCCGTCGCGAGCGCCAGGAGCAGCGGGTGGGGCGTGTAGAGGTTGCCGCCGCTCTCCTCGAAGAAACGCTCCACGTAGATGTAGCGGCGGTCCAGCCCCAGCGCGTCACCGGGCCACGCCAGCCGCGCGTCCGCGAGGCGGTTTCGGACCAGCGACTCGAGCTGGATGAGCTTGACGCCCTCGTCGGAGGAGAAGAGGCCGTCGGCGGGCAGGAGCGCGAAGGCCGCGACGGCCGCGGCCGCCGCGAAGACGGCCAGGACCACGACGGCGGCTAGGTCGGGACGGCGCACGGCGCGATACTAACACTCGCCGCCGGCGCCGTCAACCTCGGCCGCGCCTTCCTTGCCTCGCTGCGCCTTTTCTGTTAGAATTTAGGTCAGAGGTACCGCATGCGGCGCTGCATAGGCCGGGCGGTCGCGGCGTTTTCCCTTCTCGCCGCCGCGGCTTCCGGATACACCATCGAGCAATACCTTAATATCCGCGGCAACTGGGGCGGCGCCTGGCTCCCGGGCGGCGCCTTCATCTTCCAGAACAAGGCCGCGGGCGTCAACCAGGTGTGGCGGGCGGCCGGCCCGGGCGCCGCGCCCGACCAGCTCACCTCCTTCCCGGAGGGCGTGGACTTCGCCTTCGCCCACGCCGTGACCGGCCGGGTCGTGGTGGGCGTCGACGTCCACAACGACGAGCGCACCCAGCTGTATCTCCTCGAGCGTGACGGCGCGGCCCCCCGACCGTTGACCGAGAACCCCAAAGCCATATACGAGTTCGGCGACTGGAGCCGCGACGGCCGCCTTTTGGCTTACGCCAGCAACGAGCGGGACGAGCGTTACTTCGACGTCTACGTCCTCGACCTCGCCTCCGGCGAGCGGCGCCTCCTGATGCGGCAGGACGGCAACAACGCCGCCGCCGCCTTCTCCCCCGACGCCTCCAAATTGCTCGTCTACCGCGCCCACGGCTCGCAGGACTGCGACCTCTACCTGGTGGACGTCGCCACCGGCGCGGCGGAGCTCCTCACGCCCCACGAGGGCGAGCTGAACGTCGGCGCCGTGGCCTGGGACGGCGCCGGCGCGGGCTTCTACTTCACCTCCGACGAGGGCCGCGACTTCCTGGCGCTGGCCTACTACGACCTCGCGGCGAAAAGCTACGACTGGCGCGAGACGCCGCCCTGGGACGTGGACGAGTGTGTGACGAGCTGGACCGGCCGCTACCTCCTGTGGACCACGAACGAGGACGGCTTCAGCGTCGTCCACGTCCGCGATTTGGAGTCGGGACTTGAACTCGCGCCGCCGGCGCTCCCCGGCCGCGGCGTCGCGAACGGCTTCCGCTTCGCGCCCGACGACGCGGCGGTCCTGTTCAACTTCTCGTCGCCGGTCCATCCCACGGACGTCTATCGCTGGGGGCTGGGCGAGGAAGCGGCGACGGCCGTCACGCAAGCGGACCTGGCCGGCGTCCCGGCCTCCTCCTTCGTGGACTGCCGCCTCGTGGACTACGTCTCGTTCGACGGGACGATGGTCCCGGCCTACGAATACGTCCCGCCCGGCGCCGGGGACGACCGCGCGACCCCCGTCGTCTTCCACGCCCACGGCGGCCCGCAGGGCCAGCAGCGGCCCTATTTCGACCCCCTGTATCAATACTGGCTCGACGCCGGCTACGCCGTCTTCGTCCCCAACTTCCGCGGCTCCACCGGCTACGGCCAGACCTACGCCGACGCCGACAACCTCGACCGCCGCGAGGACGCGGTCCTGGACGTCTTCTACGGCTGGCGGTATCTCGCCGAGCAGGAGTGGTGCGACCCGTTGAAGATAGCCATCTACGGCTCGAGCTACGGCGGCTACTTGGTGTTGGCGTCCCTCGTCGGCGAGCCGTACCGCTGGGCCGCGGGCGTGGATATCTGCGGCATCGCGAACTTCGTCACGTACCTCGAGGACACCGGGCCGTGGCGCGTGGCGCTGCGCGAGGACGAATACGGCTCGCTGGCCCGCGACCGCGCCTTCCTGGAGGCCATTTCCCCCGTCCACCGTATCCACCGCCTGCGCGCGCCCTTAATGGTCATCCACGGCGCCCACGACCCCCGCGTCCCGGTGGGGGAGGCGGAGCAGGTGGTGGCCAAGGCGCGCCAGGTCCTGGGGGCGGACCGGGTCGTCTACCTCCGCTACGAGGATGAGGGCCACGGCCTCTCCAAGCGCGCCAACCAGCTGGACGCCTATCCCCGGATGATGACCTTTCTCGCCGACGCCTTCGCCGCGCGCGACGCACAGCGCGAGGAGATGCGAAAGGAGTTCGAGCGGGAAGTGAAGGCCGAAGGTAATACGAAACCGCCGGGCGACGAGGGCGCCCCGGGCGGGCCGTAAGGCCGCCCCCGGCGTCCCCGCACCCGGCACCCTCCACCCGCGCGCCGTGACGCGCGCACACCGAAAGGAGTCATGATGCCGCCGTTGACGATTGGCGAGATGTGCCGCCTGGGCGGCTACGGGACGACGTTATCCCTGGTCCTCGGGATAATTTTATTCGTCCTCACCATCGTGGGGTTCGTCCTGGCCCGGACGTCGGGTCGCGGGCGCCCCTGCGCCGGCCCCCTTAAGGGTTGGGCGTGGATTATGCTGGTGCTGGGCTTCCTCTGCCTGTTGAACGCGGGCCTGGGGACGGTCGGGGGCATGACGAAGATTTACGCCCACGCCGCGGCCGCGGGCGCCGAAGCCGAGGACGTCTTCGCCGTGGGCACCTACGAGGTCCTGTATAACGTCGTCTTCGGCTTCTTCTTCGCCGGCTGGGCGCTGTTCGCGATAATGGCGGCGCGCCTCGCGGCCGGCAAGGCGAAGTACTAGCGGCGTCCGGCGTTTGCGCTAACGCCACAACAAAAGGGCCGGCCCTCGGGCCGGCCCTGTATTTTTACGTCATCTCGGTTAGGGGCGACGGCGTAGGGGCGCACAGCTGTGCGCCCTTACGGGGCAAGGGGTTAAAGCCCCTTGTCTAAAAGGAGTCGGGGGAAGGCCGGGGACCGGTCCCTACGGCGAACGCCGGCGTACCTTCCCCGCCAGACTCCGCGCGAGGTTCACCACTTCGCCCTCCCGCAAGAGGAGCAGCGCGCCGAAGTAAATCGCGCCGCCGGCGAGGGCGCTCCCCACCGCCGTCACGAACGGCCCCAGCCGCGCGGGCCCGCCGATGCCCCAGTCGCGCCCCGCGAGCCACCACACCGCCGCCGCCATCGGCGCCGTGGCCGCGAGCGCCTTGGCCGCGGTCGCCAGCACCGGCCGCGCGAGCGCGAGCTTCTCCGCCCGCGAGAGGTAGACGTAGACCGCGAGCCCCCACGCCAGCGCCACGGCGCCCCGCGCGAGGCCGATTCCCCAGTAGCCCCACAGGTGGGAGAAGAGGCGGTCCGCGCCGTACGTCGCCGCCACCGCCGCCGCCGCGATGAGCGAATACACGGCGTAGCGCTTGTAGGAGTAGGCGACGTAGCGCACGAGGTTCAGCGCCACCAGGAAGAGGAGGCCCGCGGCGTAGGCCGCCACCGCCGGCTTCGCGAGCGCGAGCGACGCCGCGTCGAACTTCCCGCCCATGTAGAGGAAGCGGATGATGGGCTCGCGCAACAGCACCAGCCCGACCGACGCCGGGATGTAGAAGATGGCGAGCTGGCGCAGGACGGTGTTGAAGCGGTCGTTGATTTCCGCGCGGGCCGTCCGTGCCGCGTCCCGCGAAAGATAGGTGAACGTGACCCGGGCCAGCGGCACCGAGAAGAAGGCGATGGTGAAGTTGGCGAGGGTAACGCCGTACTTGAGGGCCGCGACCGCCCCCTCCACCCGCAGCGTGGCCGTCACCTGGCGGTCGATGAAGCTCGCGAGCTGCTCCGCCCCCGCCCCCACCATCAGCGGCGCCGCCCACGCGAAGAACAGCCGCACCGCCGGCGCCCGGAAGTCCAGCGTCGGCCGCCAGTAGCGGAAGCCCTTGGTGATGACGCGCGTCGTGAGGATGAGGATCTGGGCGGCGCACGCCGCGACCGCGCCGGCCGCGATGGCGTAGGGCCCCCACTTCGCGCCGAACGCCAGCACGAAGGTCGTGACGAACACCGGCGGCACCAGGTTGGTGGTGGCCGGAAAGACGAAAGACTCCTTGGCGTTGTGCAGCGAGAGGAAGGTGCGCAGGATGAGGGAGAGGGCGACGGCGGGCGCGAAGACGCGGAGGATGGAGCCGGCGTAGGCCACCTCCGCCGCCGTCCCCTCGTGCACCAAAAGCCGCGCGATGGGCGTCGCGAAGAGGAAGACGGCCGCCGTGGCCGCGGCGTAGAACAGGAAGGTGACGTTGCCCACCGTCCACACCTGCCGCCACGCCGCCTCCTCGCCGCCGTCGGCCTCCAGCTTGTGGAACAGCGGGAGCAGGAGCGCGGCGAAGAGGTTCTGCGTGAAGATGGTGAGGAGCTCGGGGAGGACGGCGACCAGGAGGTAGAGGTCGTAGGCCCGCTCGGTGCCGAAGGCGCGGGCGACGACGATGGCCTGGGCGGTGGCGCCCACCATCGCCGCGCCGTTGATGACGCTCATCCCGCCGACGGCGCGCTTCACCGATATCGCCACGCGGCCGTCAGTCCTTTCGCGCGATGAGGCCTATGATGTCGCGGGGGTTGACGCGCACCGGGAGGTTGGCGAGGCGCGCGGCCCGAAAGAATTTCTCCAGCGAGTTGTAGCGGCTCCCGTAGGCCCGGAGCTTGTGGGCGAGGTACCCGAGCGACCAGGTCTTCACCGGCTGGTGCACGTCCACCGGGACGAAGCCGGCCTGGGCCAGCATCCGGCGCGCCGTCGCGCGGTTGAAGTAGTAGGTGTGAAAGCGCATGACGTACCACCAGCGGCGCTTCCGCCACCGCGCGAGGACGCTCGAGATGTCGGGAAACTCGACGTAGATGCAGCCGCCCGGGCGGAGGAGGTCGTAGGCGAGGCGGAGGTCCCGCTTCGGGTCCGCGACGTGCTCCAGGACGTGGAACATCGTCACGGCGTCGAACGTCGCCGGCGGGAGGTCGTGCTCCCGGAAAAATATCTCCCGGATGTCCAGGCCGAGCTGCTCCCGGCCGTAGCGCGCCGCGGCGCGCGCGGGCTCAATCCCCAGCCGCTCCCAGCGCGCCGGGTCCAGGAGCGAGAGGAAGAAGCCGTGGCCGCACCCCACGTCCAGGATGCGCCCCCGGTCCACGTAGCGCTCCAGCCGCGCGATGTTCCAGCGGTACGACGCGTCCTTGGCCGGCTTCTGCTCCAGGTAGGCGTCGTCCTCGACGTCGCGGTAGATGTCGGCCAACAGCTCGGTGTTCTCGCGGGGATTGGCGTAGACCAGGCCGCACTGCCGGCACTTCACGATGCGGCAGTTGAGGTTGTTGGGGTCCGACTGGCGATACAGGTCCACGTCCGCCAGCGTGTATTCGTCCACGGTGGAGGCGTAGACCACGGCGTAGTCGTCCGCGCCGCACAGGTTGCATCTCACGTGTTCCAGCATGAAGCGAAACGCGGCCGGGGGCCGCGTATGAAATTAGCATAACCGGGGCGGGATGTTAAGGCAAAAATTCCCGGGCGGCGCTTACTTAAGAAGCCGCGCCGTGTTCACGAGCTCGCCGAAGGGCGCGGCGGCGATGGTTACCTCGTCGCCCTCTTGTAGGCCGAAGCCCGCGGGCGTCATGATGCCGGTCCCGGTAACGGCCACCGTCCCCGCCGGCACCGGGTTGTAGCGCGTCAGGTAATCGTGGAGGTAGGCGATGGGCCAGCGCAGGAGAGAGGTGGAGGCGCGGCCCTGGAACGCCGTCCCGCCGTCGCGGCGGATGGTCATCGTTATCTCGACGTCTTCCGGCCGGACCTCGTCCGCCGTCACCAGGCACGGCCCGAGGGCGCAGCAGCCGGCGTAAATCTTGGACTGCGGCAGGTAGAGCGGGTTGTCTCGCTCTGTGTCCCACGCCGAGACGTCGTTGCCGAGGGTGTAGGCGACGACGGCGCCGCCGAGCCCCACGACGTACGCGAGCTCCGGCTCGGCGGCGGTGAGGGCCGAGTCGCCGCGGATGCCGATGGCCTCGCCCGGGCCGACGCAGCGCGACGCCGTGGCCTTGAAGAAGGTCTCGGGCCGGGGGCCGGCGTGGGCGCGGGCGTAGATGTCGCCGCCGCTCGGCGCGTCCTGCTCGCGGTCGCTCGCGCTCTTGCGGTAGGTGACGCCGAAACCCCAGACCTCGGGCGGCTCGAGCGGGATGAGGAGGCGACGGGTGGCGTCCCGCGAAAACGGCTCCCGCCCCGCGGCGCGGACGCGGGCGGTCAACGCCGCCGCGGAAGTCCCGGCCTCGGCGAGCAGGGCCAGCGTGGTCTCGACGCCGGGGACGATGAATTGCTCGGCCCCGTCCGCGGCCGCGACGACGCGCCGGCCGCCGACGTCGTATTGGTAGAGCTTCACGCGCCAAGGATAAGAAATCCGGGGCCGGCGCGCAACAAAAAAGCCCCGCCCCGCCGACGTTTTGATATAATGCCCGTATGGCCCCTCGGGTAGATTCCTACGACTTCGGCCGGATCGTGGTGGACGGCAAGGAATACGCCGCCGACCTCATCATTTCCCCCACGGGCGTCGTGGAGGGGTGGTGGCGAAAGGAGAGCCACAACCTCGTCCCCGAGGACCTGCTGGAAGTGGTGGCGGTGCACCCCATGGTCCTGGTCGTGGGAACGGGCGCCGACGGCATCATGAAAGTGCCCCCGGCCACGGTGGCGGCGTTGGAGAAACGGGGCATCCAGGTGGAGATATACGCCACGGCGCGGGCGGTGGCCCGCTACAACGAGCTCGCCCGCCAGGGCGAGAGCGTCGCCGCCGCGCTGCACCTGACGTGCTGAGCCGCCGCCCGGGCGCGGCGCCGTTCGAGTTCTCTTTCTCGTATTAGTTCTAGGCCGGACGATGCGGCAATCGTCGGGCCATAATTATCACGGAGGCCGTCGCGTATGCCGCTCGTCCCCGCCCTCCCGCTGTTGCAAGCCGCCCGCGCGGCCGGCTACGCCCTCCCGGCGTTCAACGTCTGCGACTTGGAGTTCGTCCAGGCGGTGGCCGGCGCGGCCGCGGACGAGAACGCGCCGGCCTTCGTCGCCGTCACCGAGTCGGCGCTGGACTTCGGCGGCGACGCCTTCATCCGGGCGGCGCTGGACATCATCGGCGCCGCGCCCGTCCCGCTGGTCCTCCACCTGGACCACGGTTCGGGCCTCGCGGTGGCGCGGCGCGCCGTGGCCCTCGGCTTCCGGTCCGTGATGGTGGACGGCTCCAAGCTCCCCTACGCCGACAACGTCGCGCTGGTCGCGGCCGCGGTGCGCGAGTTCGCCCCCGCGGGGATACAGGTGGAGGCGGAGTTGGGCCACGTCGGCCACGGCGACCGGGGCGGCGGGAAGGCGGCGTCCGCGGACGAGGGGGTGCTGACCGAGCCGGACCGCGCCGCCGCGTTCGTCGCCGCGACGGGCGCCGACTCGCTCGCGGTGGCGGTGGGCACGAGCCACGGCGCCTACAAGTTCCAGGGCGAGCCCACCATCGACGTGGCGCGCCTGGCGGCCATCGCGGCCGCGACGCCGGTCCCGCTGGTCCTCCACGGCGCCTCGGCGGTTTACGAGGACGTCGTGGGCGAGGTGGAGGCGGCGGGCGGCGCGTTGAGCGCGGCGCGCGGCCTTCCGGACGCGCTGCTGGCCCAGGCCGTGGCGCGGGGCGTCGCGAAGGTAAACGTGGACACCGACCTGCGGCTCGCGTTCGTGGCGGCGGTGCGGGGCCTTTTCCGCGACGCGCCGGCGACCATCGACCCCAAGGTGATTCTGGGCCGGGGGCGCGAGGCGGTGCGGCGCATGGCGCGGCGGAAGCTCGCGGCGTGCGGCGCCGCCGGCCGCGTTTAAATATGGAGTTGACACCCGCGCGGGGCAATGGTAGATTTTCCCGGGCTCGTTTATGACGGCGCACCAGGCGCGGAGAGCAGGTTGAGCGTGGCGGCTGCGAAGAGACAAAAACGCCGTATGTCCGACGTGGATTTCTCGTCGTGCATAGCTGATGGCACGGAAATCCACGGCGCCTACGGCGGAAAAACCGACTTGATGATAGAAGGCGTCCTTCACGGCGACGTGGACGTGGAGGGGACCGTTCTCCTGGCGGACAAGGCCATCGTGAACGGCGACCTCTCCGGCGTCAACGTCATCGTGGGCGGCCGCGTGACGGGCAACGTCAACGCCCGGAAGGCCGCGGAGGTCCGCCCCCAGGCCATCGTCCAGGGAAGCGTCATCGCCCGCGAGGTCTTCATCGCGGTGGGCGCGAAGGTGGGCGGCGAGATTATCGCCCAGGGTAAGCGCGGCGTCACCGAATTCCGCGACCGCCGCGGCTCCGAGGCCGCCGAGACCGAGCGAAAGTAGTTCCAACCCCACCCCCATTAAAGGAGTTACCGTGGTTCTCGATCGCGCATCCGCCGAAGGGATAATTGAGCAGGCGCTCGCGGCCTCCGACGCCGACGAGACGCTGGTCTTCCTCTCGGCCTCCGATAAAGCCCTTACCCGCTTCAGCGAGAACAGCATCCACCAAAACGTGAGCGAGCACGAGGTGGAGTTGACGGTCCAGGCGGCGTTGGGCAAGAAGTTGGGCGTGGCCTCCGGCAACGTCAACAGCGGCGACGACCCCGCCCGCATCGCGGCGCGGGCGTTGGCCGTGGCGCGGGTCCAGGGGGAGAAGGCGGATTACGCCGGCCTGGCGGACCCCGCCGCCATCGCCGAGGTGAAATGTTTCAGCGAGGCCACCGCCGGCTACACCCCCGACCAGCGCGCGGACGCCGCCGGCCGCGTCATCGCCGCGGCGCGCGCCGCCAAAATGAAGGCCGCGGGCTCGTTCATGACCGAGGCCTCCGCCCTCGCCGTCGGCAATTCCAAGGGCGTATTCGCGTATCACCCCGCCACCCAGGCCGAGCTCGTCGCCGTCGTGATGGCCGACGACGCCAGCGGCTACTGCGAGGGCGCGGGCTGGGACGTAGCCCGGGTGGACGTGGACGCGCTGGCGGCCGACGCCGTGCGCCGGGCCGAGCTTTCCCGCAAGCCGCGGGACGTCAAGCCCGGCCGCTACGACCTCATCGTGGAGCCCTACGCCATCGGCGAGCTGTTCTCGTGGATGGCGTTCGTTATTTTCGACACCCGCGCCACCCAGGAGGGGCGGAGCCTGCTCTCCAAGCGCATGGGCGAGCGCATAATGGGCGAGAACGTGACCATCGTGGACGACGGCCTTTCGCCCCAAACCATCCCCCTGCCCTTCGACTACGAGGGCGTGGCGCGGTCCCGCGTGACCCTCATCGACCGGGGCGTCGCGCGCGGCCTCTGCTACGACCTCGCCACCGCCGCCAAGGAGGGCAAGAAGACCACCGGCCACGCCCTCCCGCCGGGGTCCACCGGCGGGCCGTTCCCCCTCAACCTGACGCTCGCCGCCGGCGACAGCGCCGTCCCCGAGATGATAGCCGCGATGGACCACGGCCTCTACGCCACGCGCTTCCACTACGTCAACGGCTACGTGGAGCCGATGCAGGCCGTGTTCACCGGCATGACCCGCGACGGGACATTCTGGGTGGAGGACGGCAAAATCCAATACGGCGTCAAGAACCTCCGCTGGACCGAGAGCATGCTCCGCGCTTTCTGTAGCGTGAAGATGCTCGGCCGGGAAAGCAAGCTGGTGAACGCCAGCGACGGCCTGATGACGGTTTCGCCCGCGGTATATTTCCGCGATTTCGCTTTCACGGGCACCACGGAGCATTAACCATCGCCCAAGGGGGCCGGTATGCGGTCGGCGCAGACGAAATCCGTGACGTTGCGACTCGACGTGGACGTCAACCGGGAATTGGATCGCTACTGTGAGAAAGCCTGCTGCACCAAATCGCTCCTCGTGAATTGCGCGCTGGCGGATTTCCTGCGCGCCCCCGAAAAGGACCGCTTTGAAGTCGTCAAGGACTACGTCGTCCGTGCCCGCGTGAAGCGGTAGGGCGCGTCGCGCCGGCCGGCGCCAGCCGCCGCGCGCTTCCCCGGAGGCGCCGGCCATCGTGAAAAAGGCAAGGGGTGCCCCGCTCGGCGGCACCCCTTTGTTATCGGGTAACGCGCGACGGCCGCGGCTTATTTCGCGCCCAACGTCGCCAGGTATTCCACCAGCGTCTGCCTTTCGGCCTCCGTCACGGCGGCGCCGTTCTTGACCATCTGCGCCACGATTTTCTCCCATCCCGAACGGTCGGTTTTCTTCTTGTGCACGCGGTCCAGCGTGTGGCACTTCGTGCACCGCGTCTCCAGCAGCGTCTTGCCGTCCGGGGCCGCCGTGGGGGCCGGGGCGACGGCGGGCGCCGTCGTCGCCGGCATCGCCTCCGCGAGCGCCTCGGTCTCAAGCGCCGGCGGGTCGCCCGCGAGTTTATCCTTCTTCGCGCACGCCGCGAAAAGGGTCGCGGCCGCGAGTATTACTACCAGCGTTATACTAATCCATTTCATCGGTCTTGGGGCTCCTCTCGCGTTTCGGCCGCGGCGCGGCCGGCGTTTAGCCGTGTATATTTCTGGGGGGGGCAGTCGGTCGCTAAGATAACATAAATGCCGGCATCGCGGAAGCCCCGCCGCGCCGCTCGGCTGACCACGCCGTCCTTGACAAGCCGCGCGCCGGATGTTAACCTTTTGGTTAATATTTCCGACAAGGAGAATACATGCGTATCTTGATAGCATTGACGCTTTTGGCCGCCGCCGCCGGCGCCGCGACGCTGCCCGGCGACTTCCTCGTCGCCAGCCCGCGGCTCGTGGACGGCTCGGCCGAGGCGGGCCTCTGGTACCTCGCCCCCTCGCCCGGCGGCCACCTCTACCTCGCCGACCAGCGGGGGCTCGCCGCCCTCGGCTCTTACCGCGTCCTCCACGACGACCCCGAAACCTCCGCCTACTTCCTGGTCTATAACTGGGGCGGCGGCATCGCCGGCTGCGCCGACTTCGGCCGCGTCACGCCGCTGGGCGAGGGGGTTTACCTCCTCGTCGCGAGCCGCGGCGCCGTGGCGGCGCTGACCAAGGCCGGCCTCGCCGTCCAGCTCTATCGGCTCGCGCCCGCCAAAACCGCGGCGCGCCGGACCCACGCCGAGCCGCCGCCCACCTTCGAGCCGGCCATCGGCGACGCCGTCGCCACCATCAAGCAGGACGACTGCCACGACTACATCACCGCCCTCCAGGACTTCGGGACGCGCTACTCCTACACCCAGGGCTACCGCGACGCCGCGACCTACGTCCACGACTTCTTGGCCGACCTGGACTATGACGTCTCCTACGACAGCTTCTTCGGCGTGACCTTCGACGGCGTGGCCGTGCCCAACGGCGGCAACAAGGCCTGGGCCGTCACCGACGGCGGGACGATATACTACACGACCAACCGCGGCAACAGCTGGGAGCTCCAGGACGCGCCCGTCAACGGCTTACTGTGGAGCGTGGATTTCATCAATGAGAGCATAGGGCACGCGGTGGGCGAGAGCGGCTCCGCCGTCGCCACCGTCAACGGCGGCGCGAGCTGGACCCGCCTTAACGTCCCCTACGACGGCTACCTCTTCGGCGTGTCGTTCGTGGACGCCAACCGCGGGTGGGTCGTCGCCGACTTCGGCCGCATCTTCGCGACCACCGACGGCGGCCAGACCTGGACCCAGCCCACGTCGCCCACCGGTTACCGCCTCTACGACGTGGACATGGCGGACGCCACGCGCGGCTGGGCCTCCGGCCGCAACGGCGTCATCCTCCACACCGACGACGGCACGACTTGGACCCAGCAGACCACGCCCACGACCCAGTACCTCTACGGGATTACCGCCGTCAGCGCCACCGAGGCGTGGGCCTGCGGCCGGGGCAAGGTCCTGTTGCACACCACCGACGGCGGCGTCAACTGGACGCAGGTGACGCTGGCCCAGCCCACCTGGGCCAACTTCTACGACGTCTCCTTCCCCGACGCCAACCACGGCTTCGTCGCCGGTTGGGACGGCTGCTTCCTCGCCACCACGGACGGCGGCGCCAACTGGACCTACACCAAGATAAGCGCCGAGGACTTCCAGTGCTGCGACTTCGGCTCCAGCCAGTTCGGGATGGTGGGCGGGAGCGCCGCTCTCTACCGCTCCCTGGACGGCGGCGCGAGCTTCGAGCCGCTGCGCGACCGCTTCGGCGACGCCTGGGTGAACGTCGTGGCGGAGAAGAAGGGCCACGGCCACCCGGACGAAGTGGTCATCATCTGCGGCCACCTCGACGACACCTCCGAGGTCCCGCTCACGGACGCGCCGGGGGCCGAGGACAACGGCTCCGGCTCGGCCGCGGTCATGGCCGCGGCCAGGGCCCTCGCGCCGCTCGAGTTCAACCGGACGCTGCGCTTCATCGTGTGGGCGGGCGAGGAGCAGGGGCTGTTGGGCAGCTTCCACTACGCCGAGGCCGCCGCCGCGAGCCACGAGAACATCGTGGGCGTGGTCAACCTCGACATGGTGGCCTACGACGAGGAGAACGGCTCCCGCGACGACTCCGCCAACACCACCAACGAGGCGTCGCAGTGGCTCGCCCAATACCTTATAGACTGCGCCGCCCTCTACGACGTCCATCACTATTTCGACATCGTCCTGGACCCGCAGGCCGGCGGCTCCGACCACTATCCCTTCTGGCTCTCGGGCTACGACGCCATCTTCCTCATTGAGGGCGAGAAGGGCATCGGCGGCCTCCTGGAATATCCCTATTACCACACCTCCCAGGACACGGTGGAGAAGCTGCGGATGAAGCTGGAGGTGGACTGCGCCCGGGCGGGCGCCGCCACCGTCGCCCACCTGGCGCGGCTCTACGTGACGCCCTTCGCCGCCTCGCCGGCGCCGGTCCACAAGCCCTTCGCCGTTTACCCCAACCCCTACCGCGGCGACCGCGGCGGCGTCATCCACTTCCAGGGGCTGGCCGCCGGCGCCGAGGTCGGCGTCTATGACCTCGCGGGGCGCCGCGTCTTCAGCCACGCCGTGACCGGCGAGACCTACGACTGGGACGCGACGGGCTCGGCCGGCGCGCCGCTGGCCGCCGGCATCTACCTCTACCGCGTCACCGGCGCGGGCCTGGACGAACAGGGCAAGCTCGCCGTGTTGCGCTGAGCGCGGCCGCGAGCCGGAATCGCGAAACCCCGCGGCGCGAGCCGCGGGGTTTTATTTAAGCCGGGCGAAGGGGGTGGAACGGGTATTTTAATTTGGATTGACAGTGGCGGGCTTTGGGTGTATAAATACGCCGTAACCGGGTTCAGCGGATTACTTCAAAGGGAGGCGGACATGGGAAGGTTCGCTAAAGTCTTTGTTGCGTCCGCGGCGTTTGCCATCGTTACCGCGGCCGCGGACTGGGGCCCGCCCCAGCGACTCCCGGACACGATGAACTCGCCTTACTACGATTGGGGCGTGTGCGCCACCGCGGACGGCAATACCATTTACTTCGCCTCCAACCGGGCGAACCCTGGCGGCTGGGAATGCGACATCTACCGCTCGAGCCGTGCCGGCTCGTCGTGGTCGGCGGCCGAAAAAATCCCCGGGCCGATAAATACTGAAGCGGAAGAAGGTAGTCCTTGTTTGACCTGGGACGACCAGCGGATGTACTTCCACCGCGGCCGCCTGGGAACGCCGAACGGCGATATTTACGCCTCCGACTGGACCGGTTCCGGGTGGGGCGAGCCGTATAAAATCCCCGGTCAAATCAATACCCCCGACTACTGGGAATGGAACCCGGGCGTTTCGGGCGACGGCCAGACGCTTTACTTCGTCGGCGACGACTACCCCGGAAACCTACACGCTTATAATATTTGGTACTCGAAGTGGTCGGGCTCGGCGTGGGGCCAACCGGTGTTCCTTTCTTCCGTCAATACCGGCGGCGGCGAGGGTGACCCCGCGCCCACGTATGACGGGCGATACCTCTATTTCTGGTCGGCGCGCACAGGCGTCTCCCGCCTTTACCGGGCCGAGGACGTCGGCGGCGAGTGGGGCAACGTAACCCTCCTCCCGCCTATAATCAACGTCGCCGGGTATCATTACTGCGACCCTTTCGTCACGAAAGACGGCCGTTACCTTTTTTTCGCGAAAGCCCCTTATTCGCAAACGAATAATTACGACATCTACGTCTCGGCGTGGTCCGACCCCGTCGTGGACCCCGCTTCCCTCGGCAAGATAAAGGCCCTGTTCAAATAACGTGGCACAGGCATTCCTGCCTGTGAAATAAAATAGCCGGCCGAGGGCCGGCTTCTTCTTTTCGGTCCCGCGGCGCGCGCTCAGTCGCCGGCCGCGGTCGCGAGGGCCGCCGCGGCGTTATACGTCGGCACGAGCTCGCGCAGGAGCGCGGTCGTCCGCTCGCGGTCCATCGCCGCCGCGGCCTCTTCCAGCGCCAGGATGAGAGGGAGCTTGGCCGCCGCGTCCACCGGCGGGTGGATGGCCACCATTATCTCCTCGATGGGCGTGGTTTTTAAATCTTCGTAGGAGGCGAAGAGCTCCTCCATCAGGCGCTCGCCGGGCTTTATCCCCACGTATTTTATCTCGATGTCCTTTTCCGGGACGAAGCCCGAGAGGCGGATGAGGTCGTAGGCCAGGTCCTGGATGCGGACCGGCTTCCCCATGTCCAGAATCATTATCTCGCCGTCGAGGCCGATAGCCGAGGCCTGGATGACGAGCTGCACCGCCTCGTAGATGGTCATGAAGTAGCGCGTCATGTCGCGGTGGGTGATGGTGACGGGGCCGCCCTGGGCGATCTGCTTCTTGAAGAGGGTGATGACGCTGCCGCGCGAGCCCAGGACGTTGCCGAAGCGGACGGTTACGAACGACGTCCTCCCCCGGCCCCGCAGGCACTGCGCCACCAGCTCCGCCACGTTCTTGGAGGCCCCCATCGCGCTCACGGGGTTCACGGCCTTGTCGGTGGAGATTAGGACGAAGCGGTCCACGCCCGCCGCCAGCGCCTCCTCCGCCACCACCCGCGTCCCGGTGACGTTGTTCTTGATGGCCTCCTCCAGGTTCTGCTCCATTAGCGTGATGTGCTTGTGGGCCGCGGCGTGGTAGATGATTTCCGGCCGGTATTGCCGGAAGACCGCCTCCATCTTGGCGCGGTCGCGCGCGTCGCCCACCACCGTGGCGCACGGCGTCTGGGGGAACTTCTGCTCCATCTCCAGGCCGATGTTGAAGACGCTGTTCTCCCCCCGCCCCAGCATAACCAGCCGGCGGGGGGCGAAGGAGGTGAGCTGGCGGCACAGCTCGGAGCCGATGGAGCCGCCCGCCCCCGTCACCAGGACCGTCCGCCCCGCCACGCTCTCGCGGATGGACTCGAGGTCCAGCCGGATAGGGTCGCGCTTCAGGAGGTCTTCCACCTCCACCTCGCGCAGCTGGCTGAGGCGGGCGTCGCCGTGGATGATCTCGAAGATGCCGGGGAGGATGCGGTAGGTGAGGGCCGCGGCCATGCAGGTCTCGGCGATGCGCCGCACGGCGTCGCCCGTGGCCGAGGGCATCGCGATGAGGACCTCGTCGGCGTTGAACTTCCGCGCCGCGGTCGCCACCTCCGCCGTCACGCCCACCACCGGGATGCCGGCTACTTCCTTGCCGGTCTTGCGCCGGTCGTCGTCCAAAAAAGCCACCGGCTTGAGCATCAGGCGGGGGTGCTTGACGATCTCGCGCGCGATCATCTCGCCGGCTTCGCCGGCGCCGCAGATGACGACGCGTTTATCCTTGGCGCAGATGGGGTATTCCATGGTCGTCGGCCCTAGGGCGTTTCGGGCGCGGCCGTGTAGTCGTCGCCCACGATTACCTTGAGGTCGTAGCCCGGCGGTTCGCAGCGGCTTTCGTCCAGGCCGAAGAGCGAGGCGATCTTGAGGGCCGTTTCCTTTTGCGCCTCCGGCGCCGCGAGCACCGTCTTCTTGTAGTCGAAGGCCGGGGCGTTGCCCACGACCACCACGTGGTAGCCGTTGGCCTCCAGCTGGTCCTTTATCTTGGACGCCGCGCCCTCGATGCCGCCGCCGTTGAGGACCTCCACGTTCACGTTCTCGGGGGCGGGGACCTTTTTGGCCAGCGCCTCCAGAATGAGCTTGGAGACGTCCTGGCCGCAGATGATGGTTATGTCCACGCGCGTCCTGGGCATGTCGGCGCGGAGCGCCGCGGCCAACTCGCCGGCCTGGGCCTCGAAGCCGGGCCGGAAGTAAACCGTGGACTTCTCGCCCCCCGCGACCTTGGGGCGGTAGGGTTCCAGGCGATAGACGTTGCCGTGCGCGGCGTTGAAGTCCTGGAGCGCCGCCAGCGCGTTGCCGTAGCGCTGGGGGACCTTGGTGGCGTTCACGACGTACGCCTTTACCTCGCCGGCCGCGGCCGTGGGCGGCGCCGCCGTGGCCGCCGTCCGCGGGGCCGCGGTCTCGGCCGTGGCCGCCGTGGGCGGGAGCTCCTTTTCCCGGTGCGCCCGCCGGGTCTTGTAGCGGATGGCGAGGATGATGAGCAGGATAACGGCGGCCGTCGCGGTGGCGCCCAGGATGATGCGCCACTTGCGGCCGCGCCGCCGCTGGTCCACGCGGACGAGGCGGCCCGACGATGATACCCTTTTGGCGTTCATAACGGTTTTTCCCGAGGAGGCATATTTAATATATACCACACCGGCGGTTCCGGCGCAACCTAACCCTTGTCGTCGTCGCCGCCGCGAAGGTAGAAGTCTACAACGGGCGCGAGGTCTTCCGGCGTGTCCACGCCCCGGGAGGCGAAATCGCCGGTCACGACGCGTATTTTAAAGCCGTGGGCCAGCGCGCGCAGCATCTCCAGTCCCTCCGCCGCCTCCAGCGGCGTGGGCTCGAGTGCCGTGAAGCGGAGCAGGAAGTCGCGGCGGAAGCCGTAGACGCCGACGTGCCGGAGGTAGGGCAGCGTTATCCCGCGGTGGTGGCGATAGGGGATGACGGCCCGGCTGAAATAGAGCGCGTCGCCGGCCCGGTCCACCACGACCTTGCACGCGTGGGGGTCGGCGAGCTCGGCCCGCCGCTCCCGGGGGATGGGCCGCGCGAGGGTCGTCATCAACACCGCCGCGTCGGCGTCGAACGGCCCCACCGCCGCGTCTATCGCCGCCGGCTCGATGAGCGGCTCGTCCCCCTGGATGTTGACGAAGACGTCGGCCTCGAGCTGGGTTGCGACTTCGGCGACGCGGTCGGTCCCGCTGGGGTGCTCGGCGGCGGTCATGACGACGTCGGCCGTAAACTTGCGCGCGGCGTCGTATATCCTCTGGTCGTCGGTGGCCACGTAGAGGCCGTCCAGCCGGCCGGCGGCGGCGGCGCGTTCGTACACCCGCTGAATCATCGGCTTGCCGGCCACGTCGGCCAGCGCCTTGCCCGGGAAGCGCGTCGAGCCGTAGCGCGCGGGGATGACGCCCACCGCCCGGAGCCGTCCTTTGGCCCGGGCCGCGCTCAACGCCCCTCCTTGATGCGCGCTACGAGCGCCGAGGTGGAGAAGCCGGCCTCGAAGGGAAGGGCGCGCACGACGCCGCCCGCGCGGCGCACGACGTCGGCCCCCACTATCTTCTCCTCGGGCCAGTCGCCGCCCTTGACCAGCACGTCCGGGACCAGGAGCTCGATGAGCGCGAGCGGCGTGTCCTCGCCGAAGAGGGTAACGGCGTCCACGGCCGCGAGCGCGGCCACGACCTCGGCCCGTGCCCGCTCGTCGTTGTAGGGCCGGCCGGGCCCTTTCTCCAGGCGGCGGGCCGAGGCGTCGGCGTTTACCGCTACGACCAGCGCGTCCCCCAGCGCCCGCGCCGCCTCCAGGTAACGGACGTGGCCGGCGTGGAGGAGGTCGAAGACGCCGTTGGTGAAGACGACCTTGCGGCCGGCGGCTTTGAGCCGGGCCACCTCGGCCGCGACCTCGTCGCGGGAAAGGACCTTTTCCCGGGCCTTCATCGTGGGTGCGCCTCGTTGCTTTTCCGGTCGCGCCGCGGCCGGAGCATGCGTTGGATACTCTTGCGCGCCGGCTCGAATAACCACACGACGAGCGGCGTTCGCGGCGGCCGCTCGAGTAGCGCGAATTTGAGGAGGGGCGGCGTCATAAAAGTCGTGAACGCTATCACGATTATCACCGCGGCGAACAGATCCGGCGATACTATGCCCGCCCGCCGGCCCACGTCTGCGAATATAAGACCCACCTCGCCCCGCGGCGCCATGCCGATTCCCACCGCGGGCGCGTTGATTCCCTTTCCGACGGCGCCGAGGCCGGCGCAGAGTTTGCCCGCCACCGCGACCACGATGAGGATGGCGGCCACGGCTATGACCGGGTGGTTGGCCGGGTTAAACGGGTTCAGGTAGCGGACGTCCACGGCCGCGCCTACCGTCACGAAAAAGATGGGCGTGAAGATGAACGCGACCGGCCGCAGGTCCCGCGCGATGACTTCCGCCTTGTGGGTCCGGCCCAGCGCCAGCCCCGCCGCGAAAGCGCCGACGATGGCGGCCGAACCCGCGACGGCCGCCGCGAGCGCCCACAGCAGCGCGAACGCCACGGCCGCGACGATAAGGGCGCCGCGGACCCGCATTTTTTCCACCAGCTGCACGAGTTGCTTCGCGAAGACGCCGCCGAGTATAATCGCCGCGGCGAAAAACCCCACCGCCATCGCCCCGATCTTGATTATTTTCAGGGCCTGGATGTCGCCCGTGAGCCCCAGGTCCCGCACCACCGCGAGGATGACGAGGCCTATGATGTCGTCGGCTACCGCCGCCCCCAGGATAATCTTGGCCTCCCGCGTCCCTATCTTGCCCAGGTCCGACAGAACCCGCACCGTCAAGCCCACCGACGTGGCCGTCAACATCGCGCCCAGGAAGACGGCCACCAGCGAGTTGTAACCCAAGGCGGCCGCGATGAGGTAGCCGCCGGCGAAGGGGACCACCACGCCGATGCAGGCCACCGCGAGCGAGCGCCACCCGGCGGCGAGGAGTTCCTTCAGGTCGGTCGCGACGCCCGCCTCGAACAGGAGGATGATGACGCCTACGTCCGCCAGCAGGACCAGAATCTCCGCCTGCGGGTTGACGACCTTCAAAACCCCCACCCCCAGGATGACGCCGGCCGCCATTTCGCCCAGGACCGCCGGTTGGCCGATCCGGCCCGCGAGCTCGCCCAGGATTTTGGCGCCCGCGAAGATGAGGACGAGCGAAAGAAGTAGATGGGTCAGGTCCATGTTCTACCGGGGGTTTTAATAGTTGCAATTCCGGGATTATACGATAACTCGCCCGTTTATAGGCGAAATTACGAACCGGCATGTTTTTGCCGGCCGCGGGCCGTTACGCCGCGACCCGGAACCGCGATAGGCCGTCGCCGTCGCGGAAGACCTCCACCCGCGCCGGAAAGACGTCGCGCAGCTCCGGGAGGTGGGATATCACCAGTATTTTATCGAAGTCGGCGCGGACGCGGCCGATGACGTCTATGAGCGCCGCCAGCCCTTCCTCGTCCTGCGTCCCGAAGCCCTCGTCCACCACCAGGAAGCGGAGCGGGACGCCCGCGCGCCGCGCCAGGAGGCGCGACAGGCCGAGCCGGAGGGCGAAGTTGGCGCGGAAAGCTTCGCCGCCCGAGAAGGAGTCGTAGGGCCGGGCGACGCCGTCGTCGATCAACGTGACGTCAAGCGTCTCCGCCAGGCCGCCGGTCTTTTTCTCTCGCTGCGTTTCCACCGTCAACGCCATCCGGCCTTCGGTGAGCGACGCCAGGACGGCGCTGGCTTCGACCTCGAGCTCGGCCAGCGCCCGCTCCGTCATCAGCGCCGGTATCCCGTCGGGCCCGAAGGCCTCCGCCAGGTACAGGTCCAGCGCGAGCTCCCGCGCCGCCGGCGCGACGGCGCCCCGCGCCTCGTCCCGCGCCGCCTCGGCCTCCTGCAGCTGTCCCACCGCCGCGCGGGCCGCGCCCTGCTCCTCCGCCGCGCGGCGCAGCGCCCGGGCCGCGCCCTCCTCCTCCGCCAGCGCCGCTTCGAGCTCGCGGGCCGTGGCGGCGAACGCCGGCTCGAGCTCGGCCGCGGCGGCGACCGCTTCGCGCAGCTCGGCTATCTCCGCGGCGTATCTTTCCGCGTCGCCGGCCGCGCGTTCCCGCGAGGCCAGGACCGCGGGGCGGCGTTCCTCCGCCCGCGCGAGCTCCTGCCGCCGGCCGTCGGCTTCCGCCAGTTCGTCACGCCGACCGCGAGCGCGCGCGAGTTCGCCGGCGTCAAAGGCGGCCGCCGCGACCGCGCCCTCGGCCTCGGCGAGGGCGGCCCGTTCCTCGCCTTGGAGAAAATCGCCTTCCAACTCTCGCTGCGCCGCCTCGCGCCCGGCCCGGGCGGCGTCGCGGTCTTCCTCGACGGCCCGGAGCTTGTCCCGGGCGCGGCGCGCGGCTTCAAGTTCAAACTTCGCGGCCCGTAGACCTTCTAGCTTCTCCTCCAACGCCTCTCGCGCCGGCGGGTCGTACGCGAGCGCCGCCAGCGTTTTTTCGGCGTCGGCGAGGGCGCGCGCCTCCGGCCCGGCGCGAAGGACGCGCCGCGCGGCCTCGGCCGCGGCCAGTGCCGCGCGCGCGAGTTCGTGTTCCTCCCGTTCTCGCTGGAGGGAGGCGAGACGCTCCTGGGCGCGGGCCGCGCCGGCCTCCGCCTCGGCCCGTCGCCTTTGGATATCGGAGCCCCGGGCCCGCCCCTCCCGCAGCGCGCTCCACTTTTCGCGGAGCGCCGCGGCGTCGTCTTCCATCTGTTGCGCCGCCGACTCCTCGCGCCCGATCTCGGCGGCGACGTGGGCCCGCGCCGCGCCCCGGCTCCCGGCGTCGAACTCCCGGCCGCAGGTCGGGCACCGCGCCGCGTCGTCCGCCACGCCGGCGAGCTGCGCCCGGAGCGTTTCCGTGCGTTTCGCCGCGAGCGCGGCCTCCCGGTCCAGCGCGGCCAGCCGGGCCGAGAGCGCCGCCTCTTCCTGCGCCGCCGCCTCCAGCCGCGCGAGCTCTTCGTAGCACGCGTCGCGCTCCCGGCGGCCCCGCTCCCGTTCGGCGCGCGCCTCGGCTTCGCGCGTTTCCAGGTCCTGGTATTTTATCAGGGCCCTTTCGGCTTCGTCGCGTCTGGCCCGGGCCCCCGCCTCCTTTTGGGCAAACGCGGCGCGCGCCGCCGCGAGTTGGCGCTCGCGTTCGCGGTATTCGTATTCCGTTTTCTTCAACCGCGCCGCCTCGGCCTCGAGCGCCGTCAGCTCGCGCGCCGTCTCCCCGAGCGCGGCGATGCGCGCGACGTCGCCGCGGAGACCTGCGGCCGTGGCTTCCAGTATCGCCTCCCGTTCGCGCGCGGCCGCGAACTCCGCCTCCGCCTTGCGCCGGCGGCCGGCGGCGCGCTCCTCGAGCTCGTCGCGGCGGCTTGCGGCCTCCTCCCGTTGCGCGGCTTTCGCCTCCAGCGCCGCGACCAGGCCGCGAGCCTCGTCCAGGGCGCGCCCCGCGGCGAGGATGGCGTCGCGCCGGGCGAGGACTTCGTCCCAGGCCGCGAGCTCGCCCGCGGCCTCGGCCTCCCGCGCCCGCGCGGCCGCGAGCTCCGCCTCCGCGCCGCGCCACCGCGAGCGTTTCTCGGCGGCCGCGGCCAATAGGGCGGCTTCTTCGGCTTCGCGGCGTCGGAGCGCGGTTGCGGCGCGCCCGGCTGCGGCGGCTTTCTTTTCGGCGTCGCGGTATCCTTCCGCCGCAGCTCGCGCCCGCTCCCGCGCGGGCGCGAGCTGCGCCGCCTCGGCCGCGAGGGCCGCCGCCCGTCCTTCCGCCCGCGCCACCCGGTCCCGGCCCTCGCGCGCCGCCTGTTTCGCCGCCTCGCCCACGAGCAGGAGCCGGTCCAAACCCAGGAGCGAATACAGTAGCTGCTTCCGCTCGCGGGCGTTTAGCGTCTTGGTGAAGTACGCCGCCTCGCCCTGCTTCAGGTAAACGGACGCGACGAACGTCTCGTAGGGCAATTTCAAGAGCTCCGCCAGGGCCTCGCTTACCGCCGTGACCCCCTCGGCCTCGGTCGTCTCCCGGCCCGGGTCCGCTTCGCGGAAGAGCGTGGCGGCGTGTTTTGACCCCCGCCGCGCGTACGAGCGGTGGACGCGATAGGCGGCGCCGCCGACGCGAAAACGGAACGAAACGGCCGCCGCCGCGGCCCCCCGCCGCACGACGTCGTCGTTGGCGACGCCCCGCGCTTTCGACCACAACGCCCACGTGATGGCGTCGAAAAGGGCGGACTTGCCGGCGCCGTTCGGCCCGTGGAGGCAGGCTACGTCCAGGCCCTCGAAGGAGAGGGTCTGCGGCGCCGGGCCGTAGCTCATGAAATCCTGCAAGGTGAGGGAGAGCGGGATCACTTCTTGAGGGCCGCGCGGCCCTCAAGCGCCCGGGCGCGGGCCAGCAACTCGTCGGCGGTGACGCCCGCGGGGGGCGGACGGTCGGCGGCGTATTGCGCCAGCGCGTCCGCCGGCGAGGACTCGGGCGCGATGCCGACCCGCCGGCGCTCAGCGCGCCGGGGCGTGAAGACGACGCGGACGTAATACGCGCGGCTGAAAGCCGCTTCCAGCTCGCGGGCCTGGATTTGCGCCGCGAGTTCCGCCGGCCCCAGGATGTTGAGACGGACGACGGCGCCGGCCACGTCGCGGGAGGCCGCTTTTTCCACGGCCGCCGCGAGCGAATCCTGGTCCTCCGCGGCCAGGTCTATGGTGACGAAGTCGCGCGACGGTATTTCGGCGAAACGCCACGCCGCGCCGTCGGGGCCCAGCTCGACGACGACCGCGCCCTTGGGGACGCCCTCGTCCTCGAAGCTAAGGCGCGCGGGGGCGCCGGCGTAGACCGCCGGCCCGCCCTCCGGCATCGCGAGCGCCTGATGGCGGTGGAGGTGGCCCAGCGCGTAGTATTTGAAAGCGGCGTGCGCCACCGCCGCGGGTTCCAACTGCGATTCGTCGAAGAGCGTCGACCCCTCCGAGGTCAGCGTTCCGCCGCGGAGCCAAAGGTGGCCCGCCAGGATGGCGGCCTCGGCGGCTTCGAGCCGCGGCGCCCAATCCTCGTGGATGAGACGCCGGATGTTCTCTTCGGCGGCGAGGACCGCGGCGCGCGTCCCCGAAAAACTCCAGGGGGCGGCGGCGATTGTGAGCGAGCCGCCGGCGGTGGCGATTTCCAGCAAGGCGGGAGACGATACGACGAACACGCCGGGGAGCGACAGCGCGTCGAAGACGGCCTGGCCGCTTACGGCCGGCGCGCGGTGGGGGCGGTCGTGGTTTCCGGTGATGACGACGAGGGGAACGCCGGCCTCGCGGACGCGGGTCACGCGCCGCGCCCACTCCCGCTGTACCAGCGGCTCGGCCCGGGCGCTGTCGTAGACGTCGCCGGCCACGATGACCGCGTCCACGCCGGCGCGGAAGCCGACGTCCAGCGCCGCGTCCAGCGCCGCCAGGAACTCCCCCAGCCGGACGGGCCGTCCCTCCTCCCATCGTTCGTAGGCGCGGTACCCCAGGTGGAGGTCCGCGAGGTGCAGGAGTTTGATTGGCATTTCGGATGCGGCGGACGGCGCGGCCGCGGCGGCGCCGGGCTTGCGCCTGGGGGAAAGCCGGGGCCGCGGAAGCGGCGGGCCTCGGCGTCGTCTCTACGCCGTTTCGGGCGCGGCGTCGACGAGGGGGATAGTGAAGACGAAGACCGAGCCCCGGCCTTCTTCGCTTTCCACGCTGATGGCGCCGGCGTGGGCTTCCACGATGGCGCGGGCGATGTAGAGGCCCAGGCCGGAGCCCCGGACCTTGCCCGTCTTGTCGCCGACGCCGGTCTTGAACTTCTCGAAGAGGACGGGGATGTTCTCGGGGCGAATGCCGACGCCGGTATCGGACACGCAGATGCGGAGTTTGCCGTCGCGGACGCCGTCGGTGTAAATCTTAACGGACCCGCCGGCGGGCGTGAACTTCAACGCGTTGCCCACGAGGTTGGAGAGGACCTGCTGCAGCTTCGGCTCGTCGCCCAGGATGGGGGGAACGCCCGGCGCGACGGCGGTCGAAAAAGCGATTCCCTGTTTTTGCGCTATGACCTTGGAGCTTTCGAAGGCTTGTTGGATGAGCTCCGGGACGTTCACCGGCGCCAGCGCGACCTTGATTCCCGCCGCGTCCAGGCGGTAGAAATCCAGGATGTTGTTTATCAGGTCTATCATCCGCTTGGACTCGCGCGGGATGATGCGCACCAGGTTCATAAGCCGCGAGTCCACCTGGTCCTGGAGCAGCTCTTCCACTATCTCGGAGGAGCCCAGGATGCCCGTCATGGGCGTCCGGAGGTCGTGAACCAGCATCGAGACGAAGTCGTTCTTCATCTCGTCCATCCGCTTGAGCTCGCGGTTGGCGACCTCCAGCTCTTCCGCCTTGGTGCGCACCTCCTCCATCAGCATCGAGTTGCGGAGGGCCACGGCGATCTGGCCCGAAAGCGTCTCCAGCGCCGCCACGTCGGCTTCGTCGAAGGCGTTGGGCCAGCGGCTCTCCACGTTCAGCACCGCGTTCACCCGGCCGTCCACCTTGATGGGGACGCACAGCTCCGAGAGCATGGGCGGCATGAACGGCATGTCCAGGAACTCGGGCTCCCGGCTGGTGTCCGATATTAGGGAGGTCTGGCCGGTGGCGGCGACGCGGCCGCAAATGCCCTCGCCGATGGGTTGGCGGTAGTTCACCCACAGCACCTTGGTAGCACCCTGGACCTTGTACGACTGCAGCACGAGCTGGTTGGCGGCGGCGTCCACCGTGAGGAGAACCACGTTTTGGAAGCTGAGGTCGTTCTGGACCCGCTCCACGATGGTGGGGAAGAGCTCGTTGGGGTCCAACACCGACGAGACCAGGTTCCCGACGGCGTTGAGGTCCGAAAGTTGCCGCGACCGCTGCGCCGCCTCCTCGAACAGGCGGGCGTTCTGCAGCGCCACGGCCACCTGGTCGGCGAGGGTCGCGAGGATCTCAAGGTCCGCCTCGTTGAAGGCCCGCGGCTCGTCGTGGTAGAGGATGATGCACCCCAGGCTCTGCCCTTCGTATACCACGGGGGCGTAGATTTCGGAGCGGCCCCCGGTCTCGCCGGCTTCGGCCAGGTGCTCTTCGCCCTCCACGCCGGCGACGATGAGCGGCTTCTGGTTCGCTACCACCCAGGCCGGCCGGCCGCGGTGGACCGTCAATTCCGCTATCTCCAGCTCCTCGGCGGTGAGGTTCTTGCTGGCCACGATCCGGAACTGGCGCCGCGTCTCGTCGAAGGTGCACGCCATCCCGCGGTGGAAGGACATGAAGTTGCCGAGCTCGTCCAGGACCCGCACCATGAGCCGCTCCGGGTCCCGGATGGAGTTGATGACCTTGGTGATGTTCACCATGGCCTGGAGGTGCTTGGTGCGGTTTTTCAGCGTCTCCGCCGCCGTGGCTTCCTCCACGACCAGCGCGCCGTAGCTGACGAACAACTCCAGCATGAACAGGTTCTCGTCGGTGGGTTTCCGGTTTTCGCTGGGGCTGTCGAGAAGCAGGTAGCCTACGGCCTTGCCCTCCCGTCCGAACAACCCCACCATGAACAGGTCGCGCGAGTCCCATTCCCCGACGCGGCCGCCGCCCGCCAGAGGTTTGATCTCGGCGATGAGGTCGGCGGTCTCCGCGCTGAAGGGGACGTAATAAGTGATGCCCGACCGGAACTTGTCGAGCGCCGGACCCTCGAGCAGCGCGCGGCGCTGCTCCGGCGTGCGCAGCCGCGTCCCCAGCGCCTCCAATTCCTCGTCGTTGAAGCCGGTCGACGTTACCTGGAACTCGCCGGGGCCGGCGCCGAACACCGCCAGGTAGAGCCGCTCCCAGCCCAGGCCCCGAAGGCCTTCCAACATCAGCTGCATCTTGTCGGGGAAGGTGTCCCGCTCGCGGATGCGGCCGGCGATGCCGAAGAGGTGCGCGAGGCGGTTGCGCTCGAAACTCAGGCGCCCCGTCTTCTCCGCCAACTCCTCCTCCAGCTTGACCTGGTGGGTTATGTTGTCGATGACGGCGACGAGGCCGATGACGTGGCCCCGCAAGTCGCGGAGGGGCGAGACCCGCAGGTCCAGGAACTCCTCGTGGCCGAAGCGGTCCTTGTGGCGCAGCCGCTCCACGCGGTATTTCTTGCCGGTGGTGATGACGTCGCGCAGACGCTCCCGCAGCGACTTGCGGCCCACCTGTTCCCGTCCCAGGTCCGGCACGAGCTCGAACAGGTCGCGGCCCAGGGCCTGCTCCTCCGATATCCCCGACTCGATCTCCTGTCCCTGCGACCACCGCGTGACGCGGAAGTCCAGGTTGGTGGCGATTACGCCTACCGGGAGGTTGTCGAGGAGGAACTCGCCGGGAGAGGGCGGGGCGGGACCGCCCTCCGTCTCCCCCTGCGCCGCGCACACGAAATACTCGACGCCGCCGTATACGAAGCGCCGGAGCCAAATCGCCGTCGGAACGATGTCGCCCGCGGCCGATATGATGGACGCCGGCGCCGCCGCCACCGCGCCTTTTTGCCGCGTAGTCTCGCACAGCTCGGCGACGTCGCCGTGGCCGCCCGCCAGTATTCCGGCGACGTGGCGGCCGACGAGGTCGTTTTGCTCGTACCCGAAGATGGGGCCGTCGCCGGCGGCGGCCGCGGCGATGAGGCCGTCGCCGGTGAAGATGAACGCCGGCGAACCGCCCAGCGCGGCGGTTTCGACGATTATCCGCACGAAATCGGGGTTATCTTTTTTGGGAGAAGGGGGGGCCATAAACTATCAACACTACCCCATCGATACCCCGTGGGGTATCCGGGACCGCAACGACGCACGGTATTTGCTTACGATTGTAAGTATAGCAGCCGTGCCGACTTCCGTCAAGCAACGGCTTTCTTTTCGGGATTCGCGGCCGGCGCCGCCCACGCCAGGCTTTTTAACTCGAGATTGGTGTGAAAAAATAGATGGGCGCGGAGAAACGACAACGCCTTTTCCGCGGCGCCGCTTTCCGCCGCCGCGCGGGCCAGCTCGGCCGGCTCCAGCCGTTCCGCGAGCGCGAGAAGGCGAACGGCGTCGGCGCCGAGGGGAACCGCCCGCGGCGCCTCGGCCGCGCACCGCCGGCACACGACCGCCCCGTCCCGCGGCTGGAACCACGCCCCCCCGGCCGTATCGCCGCCGCAGCGGCCGCAGCGGCTGAGCGCCGGCTTGAAGCCGAGCCGCGCCGACATCCGCGCGAGGAACTGGACGAGAACCGGAACGGGCGCCGCGCCCTCGTCCAGGTCCCGGAGGACGCCGGTCAACAGCTCGTATAAATGCGCGTCCGGGTCACCCTCGCCGCTCAGCTTGTCCACGGCCTCGACCGAGGCCAGGCCGTACGAGAGGAGCTCGGGCGTCTCGCGCAGCCGGCGGCCCGACCAGACGACCGCGGCTTCCGACGCCGTGAACAGCTCCTTGTTTTCCCGCCAATAGAAGACGTAGTCGCCGCGCGTCAGCGGCTCGAAGGCGGCCCCGAATTTGTTCTTGGCCGCCCGGCCCCCCTTGGCCAAAAGCTGGACTTTCCCCGCGTCCCGGGTGTAGACCACCGCGATCCGCGACGTCTCGCCGAAGTCGCGGCGTTTCAGGACCACACCCTCGCTGCGCATTATCGTCGTCACCCGCGGTTACCCCAGATACCCCATGCCGGCGAGGCGGGCGCGGACTTCCGCGTCCTCCTCGGCGACGAAGCCGTCGCGGCCGCCGCCGTATTCCTGGTAGCGGGGCGGAGTTTCGGCCAGCGCCGCCGGCGCGATGGTCTCGGCGAGCACGCGGCCGTCCAGGCCCGCGGGTACGGCCTCCCCCATGACGTGCATTACGGTGGGGTAGACGTCGGCCAGCGTCGCCTCCCGGGGCGCGGAGGCCGGCGCCGTAAGCGGCCCCGCGGCGAAGAAGATGCCCTCGCGGCGGTGTTCGCCGGGGCGCTCGCGCCGGGGCGCCACCGCCGGGTCGTTGGAAAACTCGCGGAGCCGGACGCCGTCCTCCCACAGCGGCAGGTACAGGTCCGGCGCGTCGTCGAGGTAGGGGCCGAAGTAAACCTCCTCCCGGCGCAGCGCCCGCGCCGACAGCCCCAGGTGCAGCTCGTCCAGCGAGGCGATGACGTCGTCGCGCGTCCGTTCGTAGTCGGCGCGTGCCACCGCGCCCGCGGGTTCCCGGCCCGCGACGTTGAGGTAGACGCCGTATTGGGTGGCCGTGCCGGGAAAGGCCCGCGTGGCCGCCCAATCCACGCCGGCGAAGGCGGAGTACCGGTCCATCACCCGCGCCCGGGCCGCCGCCCGCAGCCGTCCGGGAAGCCGGCGCCGGAGGCCCAGGACGTCCAGCTTGGCGATGACGTCCATAACGCGCCGGGGCGAGGGGCGCTCGTCTTCCTTCGCCATGGCCATGAAGCCGCGGCGGGTGAGATGGGCGGCGAGGTCGGCCTCGGCGGTCACGGGGCCGAAGCCGTGGTCGGAGACGACGAAGGTCGTCACGTCGGCGGCCGCGGCCGCGAGAAAGGCCCCCAGCGCCCCGTCGAGCCAGACGTAGTGTTCTTCCACCAGCGCGGGCCGGTCCCAGAAGAAGTGCATCAGGCGGTCGCCGCCGGTGAAGACGACCATGAAGAAATCCGGCTCCTTGGCCCGCCACAGCGCGAGGGCGGCGTCGCGGCGGGCGCCCTCGACGCGGTAAAGGTCCTCCAGGAATTCGTCGTCCCGGCCCTCCTCGTAGTTGGCCGGGTCCATGTCAATGTAGTAGGGCCCCAAACGCTTGAGCTCGGCGGCCAGCCCCCGCGGCCAGAGGTAGCGGTCTTCCAGCGCGGGCGTGAGCATCCCCGGTATCATGAAGCCGTTGATGGGGCGGGGCGGAAAGGTGAGCGGGATGTTGACGGCGCCCACCGTCCGGCCGCACGCCGAGAGCGTGTCGAAGACGCGGGGCGCGCCGAGGGCCGCCGCGTTCTGGAGCCGGCGGTTGTAGCCCCGGCGGGGCGGCGCCAGGAAGTCGAATATCCCGTGGCGGCCGGGGTTCAGGCCCGTCTGGAAGGTGGCCCACGCCGGCGCGGTCAGCGGCGGGACGACGCTGTGCAGCACGCCGGCCGCCCCCTCCCGTTTGAGCCGGGCGAGGTTGGGCAGCCGGCCCGCGGCCAGCAGGGGGTCTATGACGTTGAAGGTGCCGCCGTCGATGCCGAAGATGAGGACGCGGCGTTTCACGGCGCGGGGGCCGGGGCCGCCGCCGGCGCGTCGCCGTCGAGCCGCTGCGCCACCACGACCACGCCGGCCAACGCGTAGAGGATGGCCATTATCTCGTAGTCGCCGAAGGTGTATTCGAAAAACCCTTCCACCAGGAAGCCGACGGTGGCGCCGATGCCGGCCAGCGCCGCCGCCCGGGCCGCGGGCGCCCGCGCCCGGCGGTATCCCCGGACGAAGAGCCGCGCCAGCGCGAAGAAGAAGTAGCCGAACGCCGCGAGCCCCACCACGCCCCGTTCCACCACCATCTGGATGAAGTTGTTGTGGGCGTGGGGAACCTGGGTCTCGATGGAGTCGGCGTCCTTGTATTTGTCGTAGAGGTCGCGGGTGTTGTGGAGGCCGATGCCGGTCAGCGGGTAGTGGCGCGCGATGTGCAGCGACGTCCGCCAGATGTCCACGCGGAACTCGGGCGGCCCTTCCGTCTCGCCGGTGCGGCGGTCCGTGGCCGCGTTGATGATGGACTCCGCGCGTTTGAGGATGGGCCGCGGCGCCACCACCGCCGCCACGACCACCACCACCGGGAAGGCCCACAGGAGCCGCCGGTCGGCCACCACCGCGAGGACGAAGACCGAGACCGCGAGGCCCACCCACGCCGAGCGCACGAGCGAGACGGCGAGGCCGGCCAGCATCACGGCCACCAACCCCGCCAGCGCCGCCTTGGCCCGGGCGCGCAGGCCGCCCCGCAGCAGGACCGCGACCGCGAAGGTGATGACCACCATCATCACGCCGCCGTAGGTCATGTAGAACATCCGGCCGCCGGGGCGCACCGAGAAGATGTCCTGGTGCTCCGCCAGGGCGCGGACGAACTGGAAGACGGCGTAGGCCGAGTTGGCCGCGGCCGCCCCGAACAGCGCCCACATCATCACGGCCCACAGCCGCCGGGGTTTGGCCGGCGTCGCGAAACATACGGTGTAAAACACCACCGGCGCGGTGTACGTGATGGTCCAGAGGAGCGAGCGGTTGCCGAACTCCGCGCCCCCCACCAGGTACGCCGTGAGCGACGAGATTATCATGCTGGCGTAGAGCGCGAGGAAGGGGACGTCCAGCGGCGTGTGATACAGCGGCGAGCGCCGCCCGAGGTCGGTCTTGATGAGCAGCGCGAAGAAGACGAAGCCGAAGACGGCGTAGTTGCAGAACGAGATGGAGAAGCCCAGGCCGGCGGCGAAAACCACCCACCCCACGAGCTGCCACGCGTCGAGCCCCTTGAAGACGGCGCGCAGCCAGCGGGGGCGAGGGGGGTCGGCGATGTCCAGGGCCGCGGGCATGTCCTAAACGACGTTCCTCAGGATGCCGGTCTGCCGCTGCTCCTTGCGGAAGTCGCGGCCGGCGATGTTCACGGTCTTGCACATCTCCTGGAGCCGCGAGCGGAGGCGCGGGCCGATGCGGTCGGCCAGCGATTCCTCGGTCCCCGCGGGCTCGTCCAGGAAGTTGGTCGTGGCCAGGATGAGCCGGCCCGAGACGTAGCGCTGGTTGACGACGTAGGAGAGGATGTCCAGCGTCCAGTCGCGGATCTTCATGGACCCCAGGTCGTCCAGGAGAAGGATTTCGGTCCGGAGCAGCGGCTGCAGGTGCGCGTATTCGTCGAAGGCGTTGCCGGCGTATCCCTGCTTGATTTGCGCCAGGAGGTCCGCGAAGTCGCAGAAGCGGCTCGCCGCGCCCTTGGCGGCGCCCAGCTCGTTCACCATGCCCGCGGCGAGGTGGGTTTTGCCCACGCCGCACGGCCCCATGAAGAGCAGGCCGCCGTCCACCGCCGGGTAGTTGGCGACGAAGTTCTCCGCGATGCGCTTGGCCCGCCCCACGGAGTCGTCGGTCAGGCCGCCGACGAGCTGGAAGTTGGCGAGGGTGCAGCCGCGGTAGCGCGGCGGCAGCCCCATGCCGGCGAGCCGGCGCGCCGCCACGGCCTTCTCCCGGCACGGGCACGGCCGGGCCCGGCTCGCGCCGTCCTCCACTTCGACCAGGACGCCCGTCCCCTGGCACGCGGGGCAGACGTCGAGCGCCGGGTCCACCTCGAGCGGCGGCATCTTGACGTGAAGGCGGTCGTCTGTTTCCATATCGTCCTACAGCGTGAAAGAGGGGAGGCCGAGGGCGGCCCGCAGCCGGGCGCGGACGATGGCGGCTTCCGTCCGCGCCGCCACCTCCGCCGGGTAGTTTTTGTACGACACCGCCGCCCGGGCCGCCGCTGCGTGGGGCGCCATCGCCGCCGGCCCGAGCCGCGCCGCGACCCTGGCGAACAGCTCGTCCTCCAGCGTGTCCAGGGCGGCTTGCGCCGCGAGGGCGTCGCCTTCCGTCGCCGCGAGCGCCGCCACCGCCGCCGCGGCGTCCGCCGCCGCCCGGCCGACGTCGCCGGGCGTTCGCGCCGCCGCGGCCCGCAGCGCGTCGCCGAGCTCCCCCAGCCGCGCCGCTACATTATCCGTCCCGGCCGCCGGCGCCCCGGCGCCCACCGCCCGGCCTTTGCCCAGCGCCGCCGCGACGGCCCAACCGCACTGGCGGAGCGACCGGATGTCGCCGCCGCGGCGGAAGGCGTCGTCTATGCCCCGTTTCACCGCGGCCGCGGCCGCCCCCGCGCGCTCCCATTCTAACAAAATTTCGGCGTCGGCGGGGGATAGCATTGCGCCCCGGCCGCGCCGCGCGACGAAGTAGGCCGCGACGTCGGCGACAAAGTCCGCCGGCTCAGCGTCCCGCGTCATCGGCCGCGACTTCCGCCGGCGGCGGGGCCGCGGACGGCTTCCGCCGCCGCCCTATTATCGCTAAAACGACCGCGCCCGTCAAGACGGCGACGATGGCGCCGGCCGAGACGTAGCGGTTCCAGGTGATGAAGCCCGTCGCGCGGACGACGACGAGGACGCCCGCGAGCGCGGCCGTGAACAGCAGGCTGTCCGCGAGGCTCGTGGCGTCGTCGTAGCCGAACAGCATCGCGACGAAGCCGCCGCCGGCGCGGCCCAGCCGCCGCGCCTCGCCGGCGACGACGCGGATGGCAATCAGCGTCACGAACACGCACGCCAGCAAGAAGGCCCACGGGCCGAAGAGGGCGTATACGCCGGTCCCGACGGCCGTTATCCACGCCAATAGGAAGACGGTAATCAGCGGCGCGAAGACCGTGCGCGTCCGCTCCGCCAGCCACGCGAGCGCGAGCGCCTCCGGCAGCCGCCACGCGAGGAAGACCAACCGCGGCGCGTACGCCCCCACCTGCGCCGAGGGCCCGGTGGCGGGCCAGACGGCAGCCACGGCCGCGAGCGCCGCGGCCGCGAGGACGCCGGTCCGCCGCCCCAGCGTCTCGCCGACCGCCCCCTGGACGTAGCCGAAGTAAAGGTAGGCCGCGGCCAGCGACGCGAGGATGTAGGCGAACATCGGGAACGGGCCGTGGGTCACGACCTCCCGGGGAAGGGTTACGTCGAACGACGTCCCCGCGAAGTGGAGCGCGACCGCCCACGCCGCGCGGTAGAAGGCGAGGATGACGGCGGCCGCGAAGCCGTAGTAAATGGTGCGCCCCGCCGACGAGCCGCCGGTGCGGACGAACAGGGCGCCGACGCCGGCCCCCGGGACGGCGGCCCGCAGCGCCGCGGTGGCCGCGACCAGCGCGCCGCACAGGACCAGCGCCGGGACCAGATGCTCCCGGGCGCCGCCCGGCGCGCCCCACGAGCCCGCCGGCGCGAAGGCCAGGACCACCGCCAGCACCTCGCACAGGACCGCGAGGACGAGCAGCAGCGAGGGCGGCGTTTTCTTCTCGACTTGCGTCTCCGTCGTCAACGCTTCTTGCCCCCCGTGGTTTTCTTATGCGTTGGCGCCGGGCCCGGCGGCCGGCCGGCCCCCCGCAGCTCGCGGATGCGGTCGCGGAGGACCGCGGCCTTCTCGAACTCCAGCTCTTCCGCGGCCCGCCGCATCTCGTATTCCAAAAGCGCCAGGAACTGCTGGGCGTCGGTGCCCGCGGGCGGCGTCTCCGTCTCCCACAGCTTCCCGGCGTCCGCCACCGTTGTCGTCGCGAGCACCGCCTCCACCGACTTGACGATACTCCGGGGTTCGATGTGGTGCTCGCGGTTGAACGCCAGCTGGCGTTCGCGCCGGCGCCGCGTCTCGTTCGTGGCGCGCTCCAGCGACGAGGTCACGCGGTCGGCGTACAGGATAACCTTGCCGCCGATGTGCCGCGCCGCCCGCCCCGCCGTCTGGATGATGGAGCGCTCGTCGCGGAGGAACCCCTCCTTGTCGGCGTCCATGATGGCCACCAGCGCCACCTCCGGGAGGTCCAGGCCCTCGCGCAGGAGGTTTATCCCGACGACCACGTCCACCTTGCCCAACCTTAAATCGCGCAGCACTTCCATCCGCTCGATGGCGTCCAGCTCCGAGTGGAGGTACTTGACCTTGAAGCCGAGGCCCGCGAGGTACTCCGCCAGGTCCTCGGACATGCGCTTCGTGAGCGTGGTTACGAGCGCCCGCTCCCCCCGCGCCCCCGCCGCCCTCAGCTCGGCCACCAGGTCGTCCACCTGGCCGGTGGCCGGCTTTATCTCCACCGGCGGGTCCACCAGCCCCGTCGGGCGGATGAGCTGCTCCACCACCTGGGCGGAGTGGTCCAGCTCGTAGGCGGCGGGCGTGGCGGAGGTGTAGATGAACTGCGGCACCAGCGACACGAACTCGTCGAAGAAGAGGGGCCGGTTGTCCAGCGCCGAGGGGAGCCGGAAGCCGTATTCCACCAGCACCTCCTTGCGCGCGCGGTCGCCGTTGTACATCCCGCGCACCTGGGGCAGCGAGGCGTGGGACTCGTCCACGATGCACAGCCACCGCTCCGGGAAGTAGTCGAGGAGGCACGCCGGCCGCTCGCCCGGGGCCCGCCCCGAGAGGTGGCGGGAATAGTTCTCTATCCCCGGGCAATAGCCGAGCTCGCGCAACAGCTCCAGGTCGTGGCGGGTGCGGACGCGGAGGCGCTGCGCCTCCACCACCTTGCCCTGCTTGTCGAACCACGCCAGCCGCTCGGCGAGCTCTTTTTCAATCTCGACGACGGCGCGCTTGATTTTATCCTCGCCGGTTACGAAATGCTTGGCCGGATAAATGGCGACCTTCTCCAGCGGCTGTATTTTCTTCGCCGCCACGGGCTCCAGCCGCCAGATGCCGGCGACGACGTCGCCCTCGAACTCCAGGCGCAGCGCCTCGTCCTCGTACGCTGGGAAGATGTCCACCACGTCGCCGCGGACGCGGAAGGCGCCGCGGGTGAATTCCACGTCCCGGCGTTCGTAGAGGATGCCCGCGAGGTCCCGCGCCAGCGTCGCCGTGTCCAGCCGCTGGCCGCGCTCCACGAACAGGTGCAGCCCCCTGAACTCCTCCGGCGAGCCGAGGCCGTAGATGCACGAGACCGAGGCGACGATGACGACGTCCTCCCGCGCCAGGAGCGACGCCGTGGCCCGCAGGCGGAGCCGGTCGAGCTCGTCGTTGATGTCGGCGTCCTTTTCGATGAAGAGGTCCTGCGCGGGGAGGTAGGCCTCGGGCTGGTAATAGTCGTAGTAGGAGACGAAGTATTCCACGGCGTTGTTGGGGAAGAACTGCAAAAACTCGCCGTAGAGCTGCGCGGCGAGGGTCTTGTTGTGGCTTATGACCAGCGTGGGGACGCCGACGCGGGCGATGACGTTGGCCATGGTGAAGGTCTTGCCCGAGCCGGTGACGCCCAGGAGCGTCTGGTGCTTGTGGCCCGCTTCCAACCCCGCCACCAGCCGGGCGATGGCCTCCGGCTGGTCGCCAGCGGGCGCGTAGTCGGCGACGAGCTCGAACCGGGCGGTCATGGCGCGGCGGTCCCGTCCGTCCTAGCAGCGGCTGCCGGCGGTGCCGCCGATGCGGCCCCGCAGCAGCGTGAAGATGACGTGGCCCAGGACGATGTGGACGTCCTCGATTATCTGCATGTTGTCGGAGGGCACGAGGATGGCGACGTCCGCGTGGCGCTTGGCCTCGCCGCCGTCGCCCCCCGAGAACAGGACGCCCGTCCCCCCCAGCCCGCGCATGACCTTCAGGGCGTTGATGATGTTGGGCGACATCCCCGAGCCGGAGAAGCCCACCGCGACGTCGCGCTCGTCGGCGAGCGTGAGCAGCTGTTCGCCGTAGGTGTTGGTGTAGTCGGTGTCGTTGGCCCACGCCGTGATGACCGGGACGTTGGTGGACAGCGACAGGGCCTTGAGGCGCGAGCGGCCGGCGGCGGCCGTCCCCTTGGCCAGGTCGCACGCGAGGTGGGCGGAGGTGGCGGCGCCGCCGCCGTTGCCGAAGAGGAAGACGGTCCCGCGCCGCTCGTAGGCGCGGTAGAATATCTCCACCACCCGGCTCACCGCCTCGGCGTCCACCTTACTCACCACCGCCGCCACGGCGCTCAGATAGCCGTTTATTTCGTCCATCACCTGCGACATACGTCACCTCCGACGCAGCGCGCGCACCTCGCGGACGCCGCGGGGGTCGAAATAGAACTCGTAACGTTTAAAACCTTCACCCGCGAGGAACGCCGCCACGTCCTCGCGTCGCGCCGGCGGGGCCATCGTGAAGAAGAAGCCGCCGGCCCCGGCGCCCGTGACCTTCATGGCCCAGGCGCCGTGCTCGCGGGCGCCGGCCACCGCCCGCACCGCGCGTTCGTCGGCGACGTTGGCCGCCACGCCCGTCTTGGCGAGCCATCCCCGGTGGAGGAGTTCGCCGAAAAGGGGCCAGTCTCCGGCCCGGGCCGCGTCCGCCATGGCGACCGCGAGCTCCTTGAGCCGCCCCAGGTTGGCGAGGGTGGCCTCGTCGCCCGCCGCGATGCGGTCCCGCTGGCCCGCCAGCACCTCCGCCGAGTCGCGCCGCCGACCCGAAAAGAATAGCATAAAATGGTCGGCGAATTCCCGCCATTTCGCCGGCCGCATCAGTATCTCGCCCCGCCGCACCCCCCCTGAGCCGAAACGAAATAAGTTCAGGCCGCCAAACGCCGCGGCGTATTGGTCCTGGCGGCCGATGGGCCGGCCCAGCCGCCCGATTTCCGCGGCCGACGCCGCTTCCGCGACCTCGGCCGGCGTTGGCAATCGTCCCGCGAGACGCCCCAACGCGTATGTGACCGCCACGCCCACCGCCCCGGATGCGCCCAGGCCCGACCCGGGCGGGAGGCCGGTGCGAACGCGGAGGGCGACGCCCCCCCGGGGCCGCGCCTCGGCGACCAACGCGGCCACCAGCGCCGTCTCGGCGCGGCCGTCGGCGGCCAGCGCGTCCACGTCGCCGTATTCGGCGACCAGGCCGAAGTCGTCCAACCGTACCAGTACCCGCCGCCCGTCCAGCGGCCGGGCCTCCGCCCGCGCGCCCAGATTGAGCGTGGCCGAGAGGACGGCGCCGCCGAAGCGTTCGGCGTACGCCGGGAGGTCGGTTCCGCCGCCGGCGAAGCCGAGGCGGCACGGCGCGAACGCAGCTACGGTGTCGGCGGGAGACATAGGTTCAACGGGGCGCGACGACGTAGATGACGCCGCTGCCCTGGCGGGCGGCCCGGGCCAGCGCGCGCAGCGCCGCCTGGACGCCCAGCTTGTAGTAAAGGAAGCGGGCGGCGGCGTCGGCCGGGCCGCCGCCTAGAATGCGCGGCGGCGCGAGGTGCTTGCGGATGCCGCCGTAGTTGCCGCTGTAGCGCGCGAGTATCCGGAAGCCGCATTTCTCCAGCAGGAGCCGGAGCGTCCGCGGCGTGAAGAACATCAGGTGGTACGGGACGGCGTCCGGCGCGATGGTCCCCGGCCGCCTGCCTTCCCAATACGCCTGGCCTATCTTCTCCCAGTGGTATAGCTCGTACGGCGCCTGGACCAGCGCGGCGCCGCCGGGCTTGAGCGCCCGGCGCACGTTGGCCAGCGCCGCTTCGGGCCGGTGCAGGTGCTCCACCACGTCCACCAGGTAAACGGCGTCGAAGGCGGCCGCCGGCAGCGGCGCGTCCTCCAGCGGGCCCACGACGACGTCCAGCCCCCAGCGCTCGCGCGCGTAGGCCGCGGCCTGGGGGGAGACGTCGTTGCCCGTTACCTCCCAACCCCGCTCGCGCAGCCACCGGAGCTGGAAGCCGTGGGCGCAGCCGCATTCTAAAATGCGGCCCGGGCCGCGCACGTGGCGGCGCAGGAGGGCGAGGCGCCGCGCGAAGAACCGTTCAAACAACGGCCGGAACCGTTCGTACGTCGCGACGTAGTCGTCGTAGCCGCCGCTGGCGAAGTAGGCGTCGTCGTAGAGCGCGGCCGCCGCCCGGGCCGTGGGCCGCGGCGAAAGGCGGACCAGCCGGCACCGGCCGCACTTCACGACGCCGTAGCGCCCTTGCTGCACCGACAACACGCGGCCGCCCGCGGCGCCGCACAGCGGGCACGCGACCTCCTCCAGTTCGAGCGCGGCCGACGCCGCCCCGGCCGTCACGGCTCGTCGTCCTCTTTGGCCTCGGGGCGGGAGGGCAGGTATTGGTCGAGCGACACGCCGGCGTGGTGCTCCACCGCCCAGCAGTCGCCCCGTCGCTCCACCACCAGGAAGTCGAAGCGGAAATCAGGCTCCGCGCCCGGCTGCTCCTTCTGGAGGTAGTAGAGGGCGGCGTTGAAGACCCGCTCCACTTTGCGGGGCGTGAAGTTGAGCCGCGGGTCCGCGGCCGCGCCCGCCCCCGCCGCCTTGACCTCGGCGAAGACGAGGGTCGCGCCGTCCCGCGCCACGACGTCCAGCTCGCCGTAGGGGGTGTGGTAGTTGCGGGCGACGACCGTCGCGCCCTTCCCCTCCAGGAAGGCGGCGGCAGCCTCTTCGCCCGCGCGCCCCAGCGCCGCGCGGCGCCGGGCCTCGGCTTTCGTTCTTTCGCTCATTCGTCGAACAGCGGCGTCTCGCCGCCGGCGAAGGGGCGGAAGCTCCGCCGGTGGACCGGCGTCGGCCCCAGCGCCGCGATGGCCTCCAGGTGGGTGGCGGTGCCGTAGCCCTTGTGGACGGCGAAGCCGTAGCCGGGGTATCTGGCGTCGAGGAGGCGCATCAGGCGGTCGCGGTGGACCTTGGCGACGATGGACGCCGCGGCCACGCAGGCGCAGCGCGCGTCGCCCCCCTTGACCAAGTGCTGCTTGACGGGCGTGGGGAAGGGGTGGGTGCCGTCCACCAGGACCACGTCGGGGAAGGGGCGAAGGCGGCCGCACGCCCGCGCCATGGCCGCGAGGGCGGCGTTGAGTATGTTGACCCGGTCGATGTATCGGTGGGAGGCGACGCCCACCGCCCAACTCACGGCCGCCGCCGTTATCTCGTCAAACAGCTCCGCCCGCGTCGCGGCGTCCAGCTTCTTGGAGTCGTCGAGGCGGCCGAGGGCGTAATCGGCCGGGAGGATGACCGCCGCCGCCACCACCGGCCCGGCCAGCGCCCCCCGCCCCGCCTCGTCCACGCCCGCCACGTAAACGTAACCCTCCTCGCGGAGGAGCCGTTCGAACGACGCGAGGTCGCGCGGCTGTCCCCGGGAGGAGGGTCCGAAAAGACCGGCGGTTCCCCCCGCCATGTTTACGCCTCGGCGTCGGTGTTCGGGCCTGCGGCCTCTTCGGCCGGCGCGCCTTCGAGCGGCCGGGTGCGGCCTTCCTTGACGCGGGCCTTCTTGCCGACCTTGCGCCGGAGGTAGTAGAGCTTGGCCCGGCGCACCTTGCCCCGGCGGACGAGCGCGATGCTCGCCACCCGCGGCGAGTGCAGCGGGAAGGTCCGCTCCACGCCCACGCCGGAGGCGATGCGGCGCACGGTGAACGTGGCGCGCGAGCTCGCGCCCTTGAAGGCGATGACGACGCCCTCGAAGGCCTGGGTGCGCGTCTTCTCGCCCTCGATGATCTCGACTTCCACCCGGACGGTATCGCCGACCGAAAAGGCGGTCACGTCGGCCTTCTGCGCCTTCTTTTCGATTTCGCGGACGGCGGTGTGCATGGCGTGCTCCTTTATATGAGTCGAAACTCGGTATGAGAGGTAATGGTTTATGTCAGTCCCGCGCGCGGGAGTTGAATATCCGGTCCAGATATATCGCGACCGCGGCCCGCACCGGCAGGTGGTTGAAGTCGCCGCGGCCGGCGATGGGCTCCAGGACGACGTCGGCGGCGAGGATGACGTCCTCGGTCAGGCCGTAGCCGGTCCCGAAGACCACGAGCGTCGGCCTCCCCGCGGCCGTCTCGAGCAGCCGCTCCGCCGGGAGCGTCTCGGCCGCGTCTCGGGCGGTCGTCGCCGCCACCAGCGGCTCCTCCCCTTCCCGGGCGACGACGTCGTCGAAGGCGTCGGCCACGGTGGCCACGATTCGCGCCCGCGAGACGGCCCGCCGGCGCTGGGGGCTGTGTTCGCCGCCCAGGCCCTCCCGCCAGTGCCATATGATTTCCCCCACCAGCTTCTGCTGCGAGTCGTACGGGTTCGTGACGTAATAGCCGGCGACGTCGTAGGTGAGGCCGATGCGGCCGAAGTCGTGCACGTCCAGCGGCGTTACCGACGTCGCGACCGTTTCCCCTTCGCGGTTGTACACCGGATAGTGGACCAGCGCCAGGTAGAGCCGGCTCCCGCCGTCCGCGGCCAACTATTCCTCGCCGCCGGGCAAGAGCTCCGGCCTGACCTTGCGCGTCCGCGCCCGCGCCTGCTCCCGCCGCCACTTCTCGATGGCGGCGTGGTTACCCGAGAGCAAAACCTCCGGCACCGTCAACCCCCGGAACTCGCGCGGCCGCGTGTAGTGGGGGTAGTCCAGGAGGCCGGTGGCGAAGGAGTCCGTCGCCGCCGAGTCCTCGTCGCCCAGGACGCCGGGCAGGAGCCGCGTCGCGGCGTCCACCACCGCGAGCGCCGCGACCTCGCCGCCCGAGACCACGAAGTCCCCCACCGAGATTTCCTCGTCCACCAGCCCCTCCCGCACCCGCTCGTCCACGCCCTTGTAGCGGTCACAGAGGAGGATGATGTGGCGCCGCGCGGCGAGGGCCTCGCAGCCGGCGTGGGTGAGGGGGCGGCCCTGGGGCGTGAGGTAAACCCGCCACCCGCGGCCGTGCGCCTCCTCTATCGCCTCCACCGCGCGGAAGAACGGCTCCGGCTTCATCACCATGCCCGTGCCGCCGCCGTAGGGGTAGTCGTCCACCGCGCGGTAGGCGTCGTCCGCCCAGTCCCGCAGGTCGTGGGCCCGGACGGCGACCACGCCCCGCTCCAGCGCGCGCCCCAGCACGCCCACGCGGAGCGTCTCCCCGAAGAACGAGGGGAAGATGGTGATGATGTCGAAGGCGAGGGCGACCGTCATCTAGGCTTCGCGGTAGGGGACGACGACGACCTTCCGCCCCGGGATGACCGCGGCCACGTGGGCGCGGACAAAGGGGACCTCGTAGGTGCGCTCGCCGTCCCGGATGGTCAATACGTCGTGCGGCCCCACGCTGTAGACCGCCTCCACCTGCCCCGCCGCCTCGCCCGCGGTCGTCTCCACGGCCAAGCCGACGAGCTCGAAGGCGTAGTAGGCGTCGTCGCCGGCGGGCGGGAGGTCGTCGCGGTCCACGGCCACCCGCCAGCCGCGGTAGCCCTCGGCGGCGTTGCGGTCCTCCGCGCAATCGAGATGCGCCACGACCTCGGCGCCCCGCCGCTCCCAGCTCCGGACGACGGTCGCCATCTCGGCCCCGGGCCCCAGCAGAACCACCTCTTGTCCCCCCGCCGGCGCGTAGGCGCCGTCGGTATAGTCCTCGAGCAGGAGGTCGCCCTTAACGCCCAGCGGCCGCCGGACGACGGCAATGGCGACGGGTTGTTGCAAGCGCGGCTATTCCAGGATCTCGAGCGCCGCGCGCTTGTTCTGCTTCATGGCCGCGGCGTTCAGGATGGTCCGCAGCGCCCGGGCCGTCCGGCCCTTCTTGCCGATGATGCGCCCTATGTCGTCGCGGTCCACCGACAGCTCGATGATGGTCGTCTTCTCGCCCGCGACTTCGTTGACGTTAACCGACTCCGGCTTCTCGACCAGGTTCTTCGCGATATACTCGATCAGGTCCCTCATGTCGGCACCTCCCGTGCCTGCAGCTCCGGATGGGGGCGGCGATAAACCTGCGACGCCGCGCGTGCGACGGGCGCGGCGGATGGAGCGTCGGTCAGGCGGCCTTTTTGGCCGCGGCGCGGCCGGCGGCGAACTTCTTCAGGACGCCCGCCTTGGAGAGCAGGCTCTTCGCCGTCGCCGAGGGCGTGGCGCCCACCGAGAGCCAGTAGAGGGCGCGCGCCTCGTTCACCTTATACTGCGCCGGCCGGGTCGTCGGGTCGTAGTGCCCCAGCGACTCGATGAAACGGCCGTCGCGCCGGGTGCGCTGGTCGGCCACCACCAGCCGGTAGCGGGGGGCGTTCTTGCCGCCCGTGCGTGTCAGTCTGATGCGAACCGCCAAAACTCTCACCTCCGAGCCGGGCTGTCCCGGCTCATCCTTATTTCAAAAGTTGGACGAGTTCATCTATGGCGCGGCGGGGGTCGGCGGCGCCGAAGACCGCGCTCCCCGCGACGATGACGTCCGCGCCCGCGTCCGCCACGCTCCGGATGTTGTCCGGCTTGACGCCGCCGTCAACCTCCACCAGGACGGCGCGCCCCTTCTGCTTGTCGGCGAGGGCGCGGGCCGCGGCAATCTTCGCGAGGCCCGCCGTAATGAAGCGCTGGCCGCCGAAGCCGGGGTTGACCGTCATGATGAGGACCAGGTCGGCGAGCTCCATCACGTTCTCCACCGCCGCGAGCGGCGTCGCGGGGTTCAGCGCCACGCCCGCCTTCTTGCCCGCCGCGCGCACCTGCTCCAGCGCCCGGTGCAGGTGCACCGTCGCCTCGGCGTGCACCGTGATGAAGTCCGCGCCCGCCGCCGCGAAGTCGTCCACGTAGCGCTCCGGCTTCGCGACCATGAGGTGGGCCACCAGCGCGAGCCCCGCCGCCTCGGCGCGCAGGTCCGCCACCATCTTGGCGCCGAACGTGATGTTGGGGACGAACTCGCCGTCCATCACGTCCAGGTGGATGTACTTCAGGCCGGCGTCGCGGCACAGCCGCGCGGCCTCGGCCATACGGCCGAAGTCCGCCGACAGAAGCGAGGGGGCGAGCTCGGCGTGGCGCGGCATAGTTTACTTCGGCGCGCCGCTGGAGACCACCACGTCCACCGGCTCGCCCTTCTTGGTCTGTTCGCCGATTTCGGGCTTCTGGCGCATGATGCGGCCCGCCGGCACGACGGCGGAGGGCTCGGTTATGACGTTGCCCACCGTCAGCTCGTATTCCTTGAGCGAGCGCGCCGCCTCGTCCACCGTCAGCCCCACCAGGTTCACCGGCATCAGGATGGTGGCCTCTTCCGAGCCCAGGCTCACCAGCAGGTTCACCTTGGTGCCGCGCTTGACCTTGGTCCGCGGTTTGGGCGTCTGGTCTATGACCGCGTCCTTGGGGACGGTGTCGTCGTGGACGTCGGTGACCTCGCCCACGTTGAGGCCGATGCGGGTGAGGATGAGCTCCGACTGGCGCAGCGTCCGGCCCACGACGTTCGGGATGTGGACCTCGCCCAGCCCCGCGCTCACGCGCACCTTGACCGTCCGCCCCTTGCGCACCTTTATCCCCGGCTCCGGGTCCTGCTCCACGACGTAGCCCTCGGGGAGGGTGGAGTCCTTGGCGATGCCGACGTTCTTCATCACCAGGCCGGCGGTGGCCAGCGTCTTCTCGGCCTCGTCCACGTTGTGGCCGATGAGCTCGGGGACGGCCACCTCGCTCCCGCCGGCGACGAAGAGCCGCCCCAGCCCGACCACCAGGATGAGGTAGCCCAGGACGATGGCGACCAGGGCGGCGACGACGGAGCGGAGGAAGCCGAGGAGCCACTTGCCCACGTCCGTCTTATCGAATTTCATCTGCATAGACGACAATCGCCGCCCGGGCGGCGAAGAGAAGATACTTATAACATAATCGCGTAATAAAGACAAGGATAAAGCGGGATACGGGGGGCGGGGGAGCGGGGTTAGGGGGGAAAGAAACGCCGCCCCGGCTCGGGGCGGCGTGGGCGTGGCATGATTACGCTGGCTCGGACGAGGGGCTTAAGCCCCGTGTCTAAAACCAATACGACGACCCTTTCCCTTTGCGTGGCACAGGCATTCCTGCCTGTGATCAAATATGCTTTTCTTCCTGATGGGCGCATAGCCGTGCGCCCCTACAAGCAAGCCGCCTCTCTTCGCCGATATCGGCCCGCCGCGACGTTACGGCGGGCCGGCCTGAAGGCCGGCCCCTACTTGGACAAGGGGCTTAAGCCCCTTGTCTAACGCAGCAGCGCCTTGACGCGCCCCAGCGACGTGGGCGAGACGCCGGTCCCCGTAACGGTTACCGATATGTCGTCGAGGGCTGCTTCAAGGTTATACGGCGGTGGCGCGCCGTACGCATGTACTTTAACCCATATATAAACGTAGTTGAAGGGCGTCGTTATGGAACCCAGCGGCATCATTATCTCGTACCACTGTTCGAGCCACCCCCAGCCCGTCCCCGGGCCGGGCGTGGTGCCGTATTCGTTTTCGCCTAACCTGAACGAAAACTCCGTAAAGCAAGGTCCCCGGTCGCCGTCCCGAAGGGAGTCGAAATCGGGATAAATCCAGAAGTTGGCGCTACGGACCTCGTCGGGGTAGTACGTCCGGTCTAGCGTCTGCCGTATCCAACCCTCTAATATATATTGCGTTTGGCTTTGGAAGATACCCATGCTAACGACGTAATCTCCGGTATGCCCCGCGCCGGGCGCGTAACCCAAGTGGAAAGTATCTACCGTCCACGGGTACAACACGCCGTCTTCGAAGCCGCCGTTCTGGACGGCGTCCGTCTCGGCCCGGGCGAAGTCGGCGGCGGCCGCCATGCCGAGCGCTATCAGGATTACGTACTTCATCGCGTCGTCCCCCTGTTCGTCCCGGCGCCGCGACGGCCCGAGGCGCGTGAGCGTGAATTGGCGGCCTTCGCCCGCGCGAAAAACATACGCCGCCCCGTGAACGCCGAAGCGCGGCGTAGTCGGGGGCGGCGTATAGGGTCAAGGTTAGCCATTCCGCGGACCTTCCTTTAATTACATACTATTAAATATTAGCCAAGATAAGGGTAGAAGTCAAGCTAAAAAAGGGGTCGCCGCCGCCGCGGCCGCGCCGCCGAAGTCCTTGACACCCCGCCGCGCCGTTGGTATATTAAATGAACGCCGCGCCGGGCAGCCGCCCGGCCGGCCCGCCCCACGTCCCCCACGCCGAGGAGAGGCGAGGATGAAGATAACCCCCCAGGACATCAACACCCAGGAATTCAAACGCAGCTTGCGCGGCTACGACATGGACGAGGTGGACGCCTTCCTCCAGCAGGTCGCCGACGAGCTCGAGACCTCCGTCCAGGAGAACCTGCACCTCAAGGACAAGCTGAAGGACATGGAGGAGAAGCTCGTCGACTACAAGAAGCGCGACGAGGAGCTGGAGAAGCTCCTCCTCACCGCGCAGAAGATGACCGAGGGGATGAAGGACGTGGCGCGGCGCGAGGCCGACGCGGCGGCGATCCAGGCCAAGGGCGAGGCGCAGAAAATAGTCGCCGAGGCCCACAAGCAGCTCGTCCGCTTCCAGTCCCAGGTGGACGAGCTCCGCCGCTACCGCGACGGCTTCGTCATCCAGTTCAAGTCGTTCCTGGACCAGCAATACCGGATGCTGGGGGACTTCGCGAAGGGCGGCACCAGCGCGCCCGCCCCCCCCGCGGCCGCCGCGCCGCCGCGGGCCGCCGCGCCCGCCGCCCGGGCGCCGTCCGGGCCGCCGCCCGCCAAGGCCGCGCCGCCCCCCGCCGCCGCCGGCCTCGAAATAGAGGTCGTCGGCGCCGACGAGGAGGAGCCCGTTGGCTAAGGTCGAGGTGGACGTCACCACCCGCGCCCGCGAGCCGGGCGTCGCGGGCCGGCGGGGCGAGGTGTTGAAGGTCCGCGTTTCCGCCCCTCCCGAGGACGGCCGCGCCAACCAGGAGCTTATAAAAATCGTCGCGTCGTTCCTGGGCGTCCCGCGCAGCACGGTGAGCGTGGCGCTGGGCGGCGCCGCCCGCCACAAGGTCCTGGAGGTCGAGGGCCTGACGATGGGGGACCTGGCCGCGGCCCTCGCCCGCGCCCAGCCGCTGGACTCCTGACGAGTTGGACCCCGTTACCCACACCCTCGCGGCGTTGACCGCCGCCGAGATTCTGGCGCCGTCGCCGTTCGAGCCCTGGGCGGCCGCCGCGGCGGTGGGGGCGGCGCTCGCGCCCGACGCCGACTTCGTCGCCCGCCGCTTCGGCCACGTCGGCCTCCTGAAGTTCCACCACACCCTCACCCATTCGCTGGTCGGGGTCGCGGCGCTGGCCGCGGCGTGGGCCGGCGTCCTCTCCCTCGTCTCCCGCCTCCCCTGGCTCTGGCTCGCCGGCTTCGCCTTCGCGGGCGCGGCCACCCACGTCGGCCTCGACCTGATATTGCATAACAACGGCTTGATGCTGTGGTGGCCCCTCTCGCGGCGGATGGTGCGGGGCGGCCTGGTCATAGGCCTCAACCCCCAGACCTCGTCGGCGCGCTGCGGCGAGCGGCGCCTCGGCGTGTGCCTCGTCTGCCAGGGCCACAGTCTCCTCTTCAACCGCGTCTTCTTCCTGCTCCTCGCGACGGTCGCCGTCGCCGCCGCGGCCTGGCCCTATCGCCGGCCCGTCTGCGCCGTCGGGGCGGCGGCCCTCCTCGCGTACGTCGGCTTCGCCGCCTGGCGCAAGGGGCGGGCGCGGCGCCTCGCCGCCGCGGCCCTCGGGCCCGACGCCCGCGTCTTCCCGGCGTCGTTCGGGAGCGGGCGGTGGCTCGCGGTGGCGCCCCGCGACGGCGGCTTCGCGACCGCGGCGGTGGACCTGGGGCGGCGCACCGTGGCGCCGGCCGCGGCCCACGCCCCCGCGCCGGCGGCGCTCGCGGCGTCCACGGCGGGGCGCGACGCCGTGGCGGCCTTTCGCGCCAACGCCATCTTCCCCTTCGCGGAGTTGGGCCCGGGCGGCCGCGAGCTCTGGTGGCGCGACCTCTCCTACGCCTTCACGCCCGCGGTCCAACTACATACATTGAAAATCTCCTTCGACGACGCGGGCCGCGTCGCCGGCGAGGAGTTCCGGGAGCGGTGGTAACGATGGCGGATGAGACCGGCTATTGCGGCTACGATTGCGGCGCCTGCGCGGCGCGGAGCGACGACGCCGCGCTCCGGCAGAAGTTGGTGGACGGCTGGCGGCGGTATTTCGGCCACGAGCAATACACCGCCGACAACGTCCGGTGCGGCGGATGCCGCGGCGACGGCGACGTGGCCGACAAGAGCTGCGAGGCACGGCCGTGCGCCCGGGCGCGGGGCGTCGCCGGCTGCGCCGTTTGCGCTGACTTCCCGTGCCCCAACGTCCGCACGCTCATGGGCAGCCGGGAGGGGATGCTCCTCTTCTGCTACCCCCGGACGGCGGGGATAACGGAGGAGGAATACGACCTGTGCATGCGGCAGTTCGAGAGCATGCCCCGGCTCGCGGCGGCGCTGGCGGCGGCGGGGAAGCTGCCGCCGGGCTCCGGCTCGGGCCCCGGCCCTCCCCCCTAAAACCGCGGAATTGACTTGCGAAACCGCCGCCCTTGTTTTATGATGGAAGTTCGTGAATGCCTTCACGCGCGGCCGGCGACGGCGCGCGGTTAGAATAGGAGCGATATGATCGAGATCAGGTTTCACGGCCGGGGAGGCCAGGGCGCGGCCATGGCCTCCAGCATCTTCGCCGACGCGGTCTTCGCCGAGGGCAAGACCGTCCAGTCGTTCCCCATGTTCGGCGTGGAGCGGCGCGGGGCGCCGGTCGCGGCCTTCATCCGCGTGGACGACAAGCCCATCCGCGTGAAGTGCGAGATCGAGCAGCCGGAGTACGTCATGGTCCTGGACCCGACGCTGACGGAGGCGGTGGACGTCACCGCGGGCGTGAAGCCGGGCGGCACGATTATCGTCAATTCGCCCAAGAAGGCGGCCGAGCTCAAGGTGCGGGGCGGCTTCAACGTCAAGACCTTCGACGCCACGACCCTCTCGGTGGAGTTGGGGTTGGGCACGCGGACGGCGCCCATCGTGAACACCACCATGCTCGGCGTCTTCGCGAAGCTGACGGGGCTGGTGGGCGTGGACGCCCTCGCCGCTTCCGTGGACAAATATTTCCCCCGCGACAAACAGAAGAAGAACTCGGGAGCGGTGCGCCGGGCCTTCGAGCTCGCGGCCTGACGCCCCGACGGAGCCAACGACATGAGCGAGAAGATACAGATTACGGGCGCGCGCGACATGCCCCCCATGGCCAAGAGTCTGGGGCGCATGAGCTGGAACAAGACCGGCTCCTGGCGCAACGTGACGCCGGTCATAAACTACGAGAAGTGCACCCAGTGCATGATCTGCTGGAAGTATTGCCCGGACCTCGCCATCAGCTGCGAGGAGCCGCCGCAGATAATACTGGAGTTCTGCAAAGGGTGTGGCGTCTGCGCCGAGGAGTGTCCCGCCGACGCCATCGAGATGCGGGAAGGCGTATAGCGAGAGCGCGCGAACGTTTCTCAGGAAAGGTTGGGTTATGAAAGAAGTCGTAACCGGCAATCATGCCGTCTCCCACGCCGCGCGGGTCGGGCGTGCGCAGGTCGTCTCGGCCTATCCCATCACACCCCAGACTCAAGTGGTGGAGAAGATAAGCGAGTTCGTGGCCGACGGCGTAATGGACGCGAAGTTCATCAAGGTGGAGAGCGAGCACTCGGCGATGGTGTCGTGCATCGGCGCCTCGGCCACCGGCGCCCGCGCCTTCACTGCCACGTCGTCCCAGGGCCTGGCCCTCATGCACGAGGTATTGCACTGGGCCTCCAACGCCCGGCTCCCCATCGTCATGGCCGACATCAACCGGGCCATGGCGCCCCCCTGGACCATCTGGACCGACCAGATAGACAGCTTGAGCCAGCGCGACACGGGCTGGATGCAGTTTTACGCCGAGAACAACCAGGACATCTTCGACTCTCTCATCATGAGCTTCAAGATAGCGGAGCAGGTCCTCCTCCCCGCGATGGTCGTCCTGGACGCGTTCATCCTGAGCCACACCGCCGAGCCGGTGGATTTTCCGCCCCAGGACCTGGTGGACAAGTTCCTACCGCCCCGCAAGGCCGAGTATATCCTGGACCCCGACCGGCCCGCGGCCTTCGGCGGCCTTACCGGCCCCGACGCTTATTACGAGCTCAAGTATATGCAGCACAACGCCATGCTCGAGGCCCTCGGCGTCATAGAGAAAACCGCCAAGGAATACGGCGACGTTACCGGCCGCTACTATAAGTTGGCCGACCCCTACCGGCTGGAGGACGCGGACACGGTCCTCGTGGTGTCAGGGTCCATCGCTTCGACGGCGCGGGACGCCGTGGACGAGGCCCGGGCCAAGGGGCTGAAGTTGGGCTCGCTCAAGATGTGGACCTTCCGGCCGTTTCCGCGGGCCGAGGTCCGCCGCCACCTGCTCGGCAAGAAGCACGTGGCGGTCGTGGACCGCAACATCTCGTTCGGCCAGGAGGGCATCTTCTGCACCGAGGTCAAGGCTTCGCTGTACGGGCAAGCCGGCGCCCCGCCGGTGGCGGGGTTCATCGCCGGCCTGGGCGGCCGCGACGTCAAGGTCCGCGACCTGATCGCCATAGCCGAGGCGGCGCAGAAGCCGGATTGCCCCGAGTTCAATTGGTATGGCGTTAAACCGTAGCGCGGCCCGGGCCGCGTCATAATTCGCGAGGAGCAAGGCGATGGCTGAAGTCCCCAAGAAGTTAACAATCCCCGCCGAGGAATACATGTGTTCGGGGCACCTGGCGTGCCAGGGGTGCGGCGCGACGATGGCGATGCGCTACGTCCTCAAGGCGCTCGGGCCCAACACCGTCTTCACCTTCCCGGCCTGCTGCTGGTCGGTCATCGACGGCCCGTTCCCCTATTCCACGATGGGCGTGCCGCTGTTCCACATCGCCTTCGAGGCCGCGGCGGCCTCCGCCTGCGGCATCTCCGCCGGCCTGGAGGTCATGGGCAAGAAGGACGTCAACGTCGTGGCCTGGGCGGGCGACGGCGGCACCGCCGACATCGGCATCCAGGCCCTCTCCGGCGCCGCCGAACGCAACGACAACATCCTCTACTTCTGCTACGACAACGAGGCTTACATGAACACCGGCGTCCAGCGCTCCAGCTCCACGCCGTGGGGCGCCTGGACCACCACCACGCCCGCCCGCCACTTCAAGAAAGAGGCCAAGAAGAACCTGGTGGAGATAATGGTGGCCCACCACATCCCCTACGTGGCCACCGGCTCCATCGCCTTCCCCGAGGACATCGTCCGCAAGGTGGAGAAGGCCAAGAAGATCGTGGGGACCAAGTTCATGCAGATCCACGCCAGCTGTCCCCCGGGCTGGAAAATGGCGCCCGAGTTTTCGGTGGCGGCGGCGCGTATGGCCGTCGCGGCCCGCGTCTGGCCGCTGCTGGAGGTCGAGGACGGCGTCTACACCATCAACCGCAAACCCAAAAAATACACCCCCGTCGCCGAGTATTTGAAGATGCAGGGCCGCTTCAGCCACCTCACCGAGGACCAGGTGCAGGAAATCCAGGTGATGGTGGACCGCAACTGGAAGCGGCTGCTGTTCTTGGAAAAAGCGACGCACGAGGAAGCAGGGGTCCCGCTCCCGGACGACAAGGGGGCCAAGGTCACGGGATAAAGCCGGCCGCCGGCCGGCGCAAGGGGCGCGTATGCACGGAAAAATAACCGCTATTCTGGCCGCGGCCGCGCTGACGTTCTCGGCCGCGTCGGCCCTGATCTACGACGCCAGCGAGAAGGTCTCGCTGGCGCCCACCATCGCGTTCGACGGCGACGACTGCTACATCGCCTGGGCGCGTTACGACCGCACGTTGAAGTTCGGCCGGTTCACGCTTTCGCCGGCGCAAGGCGGTCAGGCCAACTTGCAGGGCGCGATGCCCATGACCTCCCGCACCAACGACCCGTTCGCCCTCGCGCTGGGCGGCGGCGAAATTTTCCTGGCGTGGGTGGACTACCAGACGGGCAAAGCCACCGTGGCGCGGTATACCATCGGCGCCAACAAGGACAAGTTTGAAAATGCCGCCACCAAGGTGACGTCGCTGAAGCCGCAGGGCGGCGTGAGTCTGGCTTGCGACGGAAGCCGCCTGTACCTCGGCTACACCGACGGCGTGGACAAGATAATGAAGGTCATGTCGCTTTCTGCGGCCCAAAAGGGAAAGCTGACGCTTGAGACGGAGCGCAAGCTCCCGGAGTGCGAAACCGTGGTCGGCTCGAGCGTCGCGGTCTGCAAGGGGACGCTCGTGGCCTGCTGGGTCAACGCCGACAAAAAAATCCTCCTCACGACCTACAAGATCGAGGAGTCGTCGAAGGGGACGGCGTTCACCTTCCTCCGGGAAACGCGCACCGAGATCCGGGCCATGACCGAGCCCTTCGTGGACCGGCCGGTGGTGACCGCGGCCGAGGGCGAGGTTTACCTCGCCTTCGTGGACAAATCCGACAAAACGGTGCACGTGAACTTCTACGAGCTCAAGGAAGACGGGGCGCTGAAACTTACGGGCGAAACGCGGATAAGCGAACGGCCCACCCAGCCCCTCGGCGTCGGCGTGGATAAAAACGGCAAGGTCTTCGTCGCCTTCGTGGACCAAAACAAGAACCTTCTCGTCGCCGATAAATAACTCCCGCGATTTTGAAAAACAAAAAACCGGCCGCGAGGCCGGTTTCTCGTTTTATCTGGTTTCGGTTATTTGTGGCCGCCGTGGTGGCCGCCCGCGTTCGGCTGTTCCACCGGCGTACCGTCCGCCCGCTTGAACGTCAAGGGAGTAGCGGAGCCGCCCGCGGCCGTGGCCGGCGGGCCGGCTGCCGGGGTAGCGGCGGGCGCGGGCGCCGCGGGGCCGGGCGTGGGAGCCGGCGCGGCGGTCGGCGTCGGCGCCGGCTTTTCGGCCGGGGCGCCGGGTTTCGCCGGCCGCGGCTTCGCGTGACGCTCTTTCTGGCCCATGTCGCAATAGCCGTCGAGCACGGCCGTCTCGGCCACGATGAGTTGCTTGGTCACGACGTTGCCGACAAGCTCCGCCTTGGCTTGAAGCTCCAGGCTCTGGCGCGCGATGACGTCGCCCACCACCTTGCCGCCGATGACGGCCACGTTTACGTCGATCGTGGCGTCGAGAACGGCTTCTTTTCCCACGAATACGGAATCGGCTTTGATGCTGCCTTTGAAGTTTCCATCCACCTTCAGGCCGCCGGCGACGGCGATCTCGCCTTCGCAGTTCGAACCCTTCCCGATAATGGAGTTTAGTTTGCTTTCGCCGGGGGCGCCGGCATCCTTTCCGAACATACGATTGCGGCTCCTTTCCTGGTCTTGCTATTTAGCCGTGTGAACACGGGGGTTGGCGTTATATCGTTAGTCGGCGTCGGGCGTCGGCGCGGGCTTGGGCTTTTCCGCCGTCCCGGGCGGGATTCCGCCGGTGTCCTTTTTCGTAGCCGTGGAGGCCGTCCCCGCCGTGGTTTCCTCTTCCGGCGGCGGCGCCAGCTCTTCCTCGCCCGCGGTATCGGGGGCGGGGAGATACTTGGCGGCGTTTACCGGGACGCCGTGGAGCCGGACCTCGTAATGCAGGTGCGGGGCCGAGCTCTTGCCCGTGCTCCCGACGTACGCGATGACGGCGCCGCGCGGGACGTTTTGGCCCACGCGGACCTTAAGCTCGCGGTTGTGCCCGTAAAAAGTGCTGTATCCGGTCAGGGCGTGTTGAATGATTACCAGCTTCCCGTAAACCGGGTCCTCGCCCGCGAAGATAACGACGCCGGGCGCCGTGGCCATCACCGGCGTCCCCTCGGGCGCCGCGATATCCACGCCGTTGTGGAAGGACGAACCCTCCAGGCCGATCTCGCCGAAGCCCCGGGCGATCCAGCCCCGGGACAGGGGTTCGCCGGCGGGCGCGCCGAAAAGGACGCCCCGGCGGTGGATGGCCAGCGCCCGGAATTGCTGGAGGCTGTCGGCGATGGACGTAGGCGCGGCCGCGTTTTCCTTCCCGCCCTCCACCGAAATCGGCTTGAGCTCCCGGGACGCGTCCCGTTCGCCCGCCATTACCATCAGCTTGTCCTCGACTACCTCGAGCTCCGTGAGCTTCTTCTCCAGCGTCGCGATCCGCCCCACCTTTTCCTTTAACTGGCCGTTCTGGTGGCGGAGGAGCTCCAACTCGCCCAGTTTGGCTTCATCCATCGCCTGGTTCAACACCAGCGCGATAACCACCACGAACGCGACGGAGGCGACCACGGTCAACGCGTAGAAGTGGCCGAGCCGGATTCGGAAACTTATGGTTCGCGAACGGTCTTCCGGAGCAACGACGAAATTTATGTAACGGCGTTTGGCCATTTCAATTCAGCGTTTCCGCGGCGAGCCGGGTCAGGATGTCGTCGGCGGATATCCCTTCGGCTTCGGCCACGTAGTTCAGGACCAGGCGGTGGCGCAGGACGGGCTTGGCGAGACGCTCCACCTCGTCCACCGTAACGGCGAAGTTTTCCAAAAGCAGCGCCGCGGCCTTGGCCGCCAGGATAAGGTGTTGCGCCGCGCGCGGCCCGGCGCCCCATTTCACCCACTGCTGGACGTAGTCGGGCGCGCCCGAGCCCGGCCGGCTCCGCCGCACCAGCGCCACCGCGCGTTTCAGGACGTCCGCCGGCAGCGGGACGCGGCGCACGAGCTCCTGGTAGGCCAGCACCTGCTCCGCGCCCAGGACCGCCTTCGGCGCGCGGCGGGGAGCGGCGGTCGTGGCCGCGACGATGGCCTCCTCTTCCGCGACCGACGGGTAGTCCACGAGGATGTTCATCATGAAGCGGTCGAGCTGGGCCTCGGGCAGGGGATAGGTCCCCTCCTGCTCGATCGGGTTCCGCGTCGCCAACACGTAGAACGGCTTGGGGAGGTCGTGGGTCTTGCCCCCCGCGGTCACCTGGCCCTCCTGCATCGCCTGCAAGAGCGCCGCCTGGGTTTTGGGCGGCGTCCGGTTTATCTCGTCCGCCAGTATGACCTGCGCGAACACCGGCCCGGGCAGGAACCGGAACGACCGCCGCCGGTCGGCGCCCTCCTCCAGCACTTCGGTCCCGGTGATGTCGGCCGGCATGAGGTCGGGCGTAAACTGTATCCGCGCGAAGCTCAACTCCAGCGCCCGCGCCACGGTGGAGACCATCAGCGTCTTCGCGAGGCCCGGGACGCCCGTGAGGATGCAGTGGCCGCCGGCCAAAAGCCCCGTCAGAATTTCGAAGATGACGTCCCGCTGGCCGACGATGACGCTTTCCACCGCGGCCTCGAGCTTCCCGAAAGCCGCGCCCACCTCCCGCGCCAACGTTAAATCATCTCGGCTCAATTCGTTTTCGCGCGGCGCCGCCGCGCCGGGTATGAACTTTTATCATAACTCAAAGGACGGGGGGTGTCAAGAAATATCGCCCCGCCCGCGCCTTTTGGCGGCGACGATGGCGATATCGCCGGCCGCCGGTCGCCGCCCGGGCGCCGGATTTATACGCGTAAAATGGGAAAGACGGGGGGTACCCGGCGCTTCGCCGGCGGCTACGCGGCCGCGCCCGGGGGCGCCTGGCCGGCGGCGTCTTTTCTCTTCCGCCGCCGGCTCCGCACCCAGGAGACCAGCGCCGGGAGGGCGACGACCACCGCGATGACGCCGATGGCCCACAGCGGCGGCGAGAAGATCTCGCCCAGATACGCCAGTATCGCGTAGCGGGCGGTGCGGCCCAGGAACGTCGCGAGGGCGTATTTCCACCGCGGGTAAACCGCCGCGATGGCCACCAGCCGTATCAGGTCCCAGGAGAAGACGATGAAGTTGGCGCCGACCAGCGCGGGGAAGGCGACGCGGTTGAAGACGTTGATGCTCGCCTGGGAGTGCTCGCTTTCCTTTATCTTGCGGAGGAGCCGCGTCTTGAAGAAGGTGGAGAAGACCTCGTAGTCAATGAGGTTGCCCAGCGTGGAGGCGACACCCCCCACCAGCGCCACCGCCACCCACGGATATTCCTTCCCGAGGAGGATTATGAACGGCGTGACGGGGAGCGGGATCAGGTTGCAGCAGACGGAGATGTAGGCGAACCATCGCGCGAGGGCCCGGGCCGTGGGGGGGAGGAGAAAGCTGACCGCGACGACGACGGCCAGGCCGGCCGCGAGCGCGATAAGATATTTATTGCGGACGATTTCACCCAGGACCTTCACGCCCCACTATAACAACGCCGGCGTCGCCGTGCAAATAAAAAAGCCGGCGTCCCGTCCTCGGGGGCGCCGGCCCGCGCGGTTTCCGCCGTTCATTTCACCTCGACGCCCGTCGCCCGCAGCTGTGGCTTGCCGCTTTTAGCGTCGACCTCCACCACCCCTTCCGCGGTCGCCAGGCGGTACCGCGCCACCTTGCTTATCTTGAAGTCGCCCGCGACCTTCACGTAGAGCAAAACGCTCCGGCCGTTGTCCAGGTTGAACCCCATGCCGTCCCCGTCCACCGTCGCGATCTGGCCGCGAACCATTACCGTGCGGCCTTTGAAGCTTTCGGGATCGCTTGTGATGTCGAGGATAGGCGTTTCCCGAGCCGGTGAAATCGGCTTCCCGAATTTCCCGTTGGGGCTGCACGCCGCCGCCAACATGCACGCCGTCACGGCGACGACCGCCCCGAAGGCTCCCGTTCTAACCGTTTGCATCCTCGCACCCCCTGTGCGCGCTGCTCGTTAGGGTAAAGGGAACTGCCGCCGGAACTCGTACAGCGCCACGGCAGCCGCGGCCGCGACGTTCAACGACGTAACCCCTTCGTCAAGCGGGATGGCCACCACGCCGTCGCATTCGCGGCGGAGCGGCCCGCCCAAACCCGCGTCCTCTCCCCCCAGCACCAACGCCGTCGCGGCGTTGAACTCCACCGTCCCCAGCTCGAGGTCGCCGTCGCCCTCCAGGCCGTAGCACCAGACGCCGGCGGCCTTCAGCTTCCGCACCGCCTGGGCCACGTTGCCGACCGTCGCCACCGGGACATACTCCAGGCCCCCCTCGGCCGCTTTCGCCACGGCCGGCGTAACCGGCGCCTGGCGCCGCGCGGGGATGAGGACGCCGCCGCCGCCGAACGCCGCGGCGGAGCGGACCACCGCCCCCAGGTTCCGCGGGTCCTCCACGTGGTTCAGGAGCACCAGCGGATGCCCTTCCCGCGCCGCGGCCACGAGCCCGTCCCAGGACGGCGCGGGGAGTTTTTCGGCGTAGGCCCCCACGCCCTGGTGGAAGTCCCCTCCCGCCAGCCGCGTCAGCTCGCGCCCCACCACCGCGTTTACGCGCACCCCCGCGGCGCGGGCGAGCTGGCGGATTTCGTCAAACGCCGGCCCGCGGTCCTCGCAGTCCACCACCACGGTGGACACGGTGCGCCGTCCGGCGACGAGGGCCGCGCGGACGCTGTGGCGGCCGACGATGACGTCGAACGGCTGTGGCCCTGTCCCCCGGCCGCGCCGCGCCAAACTAAGGCACCTCCGCGCCCCGGCCGTGGTCCCACAACCACTGCACCGCGGTGGCGCGTCTCGTCTCGTCCGTCGGGTTGTGTTTCAGGTATTGCACGTAGTTGTCGCCCGCGGTCTGGGCGTCGCCCTTGAAGTCCGCGGCTTCGGCCACGCCGTAGTAGGCGTCCGTCTGGTTGGCGTCGAGCTCGAGCGCCCGCCCGAACGAGGCCACGGCGTCGTCGGAGTTGCCCTCCCGCAGCTGGACGTTGCCCAGGTTTACGTAGGCCGGCGCGTAATCGGTTTTGAGCGCCAGGGCTTTCTCCGCGGCCCGCCGCGCGTCCGCTATCTTCCCCTGGCGCATGTAGGCCAGCGACAGGTTGTTCCAGCCGTTGGGGTCGCCCGGGTCCGCGGCCACGGCGTTCTCGAGCGTCTTCACGGCCTGGTCCAGGTCTCCCACCTGGAGGTAGGCCAGGCCGAGACTAACCTTGGCTGCGGTGGAGGGGCGCCGCGCCACGATCTTCTGATACCGCGCGATGGCGCCCGCGTAGTCGCCCTGCAGCATGAGGATATGGCCTATCCACTCGTGGGCCTCGACCAGGTCGGGGTCCTCGGCCAGGCTCTTCTCGAACGCGGCTACGGCGGCCTCGTATTTGCCGGCGTTGGCTTGGGCCACGCCGTCGTTAAAAAAGGCCGCGGCCTCGGGCGTGGTTTCCGTCGCCCCGGCCGCGGCCGCGAGGGCCGCGCATAACGCCGCGATTATAAGCATCTTTCCGCTGGTGGAATTCTCCGGTCGCATATCTCGGCCGCCTCCCGCGGACCCTTCCGCCGCGCGCCGAAGTCGCCCCTTTTCGCGCAATTGATGTTATCATAATAACGGCGGCGGCGCCACGGATTTTATCGCCCGCCCTCGGGGGCGCCGCGCCGGAGGCGACCATGAAGGATCGGCGTTGGCAGTTGACGCTGGCCGGAGGGCTCCTCGCGCTCTCGGCCGCCCTCTACTTCGTCCACTATCTGCTCTTCCGCGACGCCCACCACATCTTCCTGTACCTGGTGGGAGACGTCGCGTTCCTGCCCGTCGAGGTCCTGCTCGTGACGCTCGTCATCCACCGCCTCCTGACGGCCCGGGAGAAGCGCCAGCTCCTGGAGAAAATGAACATGGTCATCGGCGCCTTCTTCAGCGAGGTGGGCACGGAGCTTTTGCGGCTGGGCGCGGCGGCCGACGCCAACTTCGCGGCCGTGCGCGGCAACCTGGTGGTTAGCGGCCGGTGGACCCGCCGCGACTTCGCCGAGGTGGGGCGGCGGCTCGCCGGCTTCGACTACCAGGTCGACGCCTCGCCGGCGGACCTCGCCGGCTTGCGCGCTTTCCTGTCGGCGCGCCGCGACTTCCTCCTCCGCCTCCTGGAAAACCCGAACCTCCTGGAGCATGAGTCCTTCACCGCGCTCCTGTGGGCCGTGTTCCACCTCGCCGAGGAGCTGGCCCGCCGGGGCGACCTCGCCGCGCTTCCGCCCGCCGACCGCGCCCACTTGAGCGGCGACCTTAAGCGCGCCTACGTCCTCTGCATCGCGGCGTGGCTCCAGTATATGGAGCACCTGAAGGCCGCGTATCCCTACCTCTTCTCCCTCGCGCTCCGCACCAACCCCTTCGACCCGGCGGCCGAGGTGGAGGTCAAGGCGGCGTAGGGTCCAGGCCGCGAATAGGTAGAAGGGCATATTCAATCACAGGCAGGAATGCCTGTGCCACGAAAGCCAATCTTGGTACCGGCGTTTGTGGCGCCGACGTTCCTGTCGGTGGTCAAACCTTTAAAAGGCCGGCCCTTCCGGGCCGGCCTTGTCGTTTTACGCCGTAGCGCTTCACGGCGCGCGCTTCCGGCGGATGGTTATCCGGAAGCCCTCGCCCGTCTTCTCCATCGCCACCAGCTCGTGGCCCGTGACCTTGCACCAGTTGGGGAAGTCGTTCTCCACGCCCGGGTCGTCGGCCAGGATGGTTATGGTCTCGCCCGGCGCGACCTCCCGTATCGCCTCCGCCGCCTGGGCGATGGGGACGGGGCAGTAGAGGCCGATGCAGTCCACGACGCGCTCCGCCATATTTAACCTCTAGATGAAAAGCTGGACGTCGCTGCCGATGGCTTCCGCCAGGAAGGTGGCCACGCCCGCGAACTCCTTGACCTCGGGCCGGAGGTTGCCCCGCGGGATGCCCAGCGCCTCCAGCGACGTCGTGCACGCGATGAACTTCACGCCCAGCGACGCCGCGAGCTTTATAAGCTCGTCCAGTTGGGCCATCCGCGAGTCGCGCATCAAGTACGCCATGAGCCGCCGGCCCAGGCCGCCGAAGGAGAAGCGGCTCGGGTTCATGTATCGGCCGCCGCCGGGGTTGAGCCAGGCGAAGACGCGGCGGATGGCCCCGGCGCCGAAGAGGCCGAGCCGCTTGGGCTCCTCCTCCGGCCGGGGCGCGCGCGCGATGCCGTCCTTGCGGATGGCGTTCAGGCCGAAGAAGGTGCAGAAGACCGTGACCTCCATCCCCATGGAGGCGCCGCCCACGGCGATGTTCATGCACGCGAGCGCCCGGTCCAGCTCGCCCGCGCACAACACCAGGACCATTCTCTTCCGCTTCTCTTCCGCCACGTCGCGCCGCTCCTTCCGTTCCTCGCCGGGCCTAGCGCCAATCGGACCAGTCGTCGCGCCGGCGTTTCGCCGCCGGCGCCGCCGGCTTGCGGGCGGCGCGCCGTTTCGCCGGCGCCTTGGCCCCGGCCGCCGGAGCGGCGGGCCCCAGCTTGCGCCGGAGCGCGTCCCAGTCCACCGCCACCGCCGGGAACCGCCGCGTCACGGCGGCGACGACGTCGTCGTCAAGCCGGGGCTCGCGGCCGAGGTAGTATAGGACGCGCTGGCGGATGCGGCTCGTTTTGCCCTCGCGCCGCCGCTCGTTCGCCACCAGGTAAGCGTACTCGCCCTTATACCGTATGAAGGCCACGGCGCCTCAGTAGTTGCTGGCGCCCAGGCTTATCATGAACGCCGGGTAGCTGGAATCGAAGTCGCCGGCGTCGGGGACGACGTATTCCACGCCCGCGCCGAAGCCGAAGTATTTCCCGAAGGAGAAGTTCACGCCCGTGAGGCCCGTGAAGCCGTAGGTGTTAAGCGAGTCCTCCTCCGGCCCGTCCCACCACTTGCGGGCGTATACGAAGCCCGCGCCCACGTACGGGTCGGCGGTCTTGCCGGGCCAGAAGTGATAGGTCACCCGCGGGATGAAGGGCATGTAGTTGTAGGTCACGTCTTCTATCCCGTAGCGCGTGTAACCCACGCTCATCGAGCCCACGACGTGATTCGTGAACCAGTAACTCGCGCTTCCGTTGAACAGCGGCGTGAGCGACGCGCCCTCTTCGGGCGGCGTGAACACCGATACGCCCAGGCCGAGGCCGAACTGGCCGGCCGCGGCGCCGGCGGTCCCGGCCGCGAGTGCTAACGCGATGGTCAAAGCTTTTTTCATGACGTGCCTCCGCCTCCAGCGGCGATTGTTAACGTTCGTGTGTCCATACGTCGCCCTCGCCCGGGTCCCCCTCCGCCGGGCCCTTTTCCAAAAGCGCAAACGCCGCCGGCAGCGCCTCCATCACGTCGCCGGCCACCAGCGACCGCTCGCCCGCCCACTCCGCGGCGACGTCGCCGGCGAGGCCGTGGACGTAGGCCCCCGCGCGCGCCGCCGCCGCCGGCTTCGCGCCCCCCGCGAGCAGCGCGAGGATGACGCCGGTGAGGACGTCGCCCGTGCCGCCGCTCGCGAGGCCCGGGTTCCCGGTGGGGTTCAGCCACGTCTCCTCCCCCGGCGCCGCCACGATGCTCATGTAGCCCTTGAGCACCACGGCCTTGCCGGTCCGCCGCGCGAGCTCGCGCGCCCACTTCAGACGGTCGCTCTCCACGTCATCCACGCCGACGCCGAAGAGGCGCGCCATCTCGCCCGGGTGGGGCGTGAGGACGCCGCCCGCCTTCACGGCCGCGAGCCCCTTCAAGCCGAGGAGGTTCAGGCCGTCGGCGTCTATCACCGCCGGCCGCCGGAGCGCCGCGGCGACCTTGGCCACCAACTCGCCGGTCGCCGGCGCGCGGCCCAGCCCCGGCCCGATGGCCGCCGCGTCGGCCGCGGCCAACCCCTTCTTGACGAGCGCCGCCGCCGCCGGCACGAGCCAACCCTCGGGCGATTGCGGGAGCTGCTGCGACAGTCCCTCCAGGCACGCGACGCTGAAGATGACGTCCAGCTCCGCCGGGAGGCCGGTCACCACCAACCCCGCGCCCGCGCGCAGGCACGACTTCGCCGCCAGGACCGCGGCGCCGCTCATCCCGCGCGAGCCCGCGAGGATATACGCCCGCCCCGCCGCGCCCTTGTGGAGGTTCAGCGGCCGCGGCGGCAGGAGCGCCGCGACCTCCGCCGCCTCGGCGATGCGGGCGACGAAGCCGAGCTTCTTTCCGGTGGCGTCGTACGGGAGCCCGTCCACCAGCGCCGCGGGGAAGCCGATGTCGGCGACGTGGACGGCGCCGGCGCAACCGCGCGCCGGAAACTGCGTTAACCCCAGCTTGGGGAGGCCGAAGGTTACGGTGGCGTCGGCCCGCACCGCGACCCCCGCCACCGCGCCCGTCGCCGCGTCTATCCCCGAGGGGACGTCGGCCGCCACGACCGGCGCGGCCGCGCCGTTCACCGCCGCCGCCGCGGCCTTGAAGTCGCCCTCCAGCGCGCCCCGGCTCCCCGTCCCCAACAGCGCGTCCACGACGACGCCGGCGTCGCGGACGGCGCGGGCGAAGCGCGGCCGCGAGAACGGCACCACCGCGCCGCCGGCCTGGACGAAGAGCTCGTAGTTGGCGCGGGCGTCGGCGCCGAAGGCGTCGGCGGCGCCGGGGAGGAAGACCGTGACGTCGTAACCCCGGGCGCGGAGGAGCCGCGCGGCGACGAGGCCGTCGCCGCCGTTGTTGCCGGGGCCGGCGGCGACCACCGCCCGCGGCGCCAGGGCCAGCTCGGCCGCGACGCCGGCCACGGCCGCGCCGGCGCGCTCCATCAGCTCGCGGGAGGGGATGCCGGCCTTCGCGACGGCCGCCGCGTCCAGCGCCCGCATCTGCGCGGGCGTTACTACCTTCATGCCGCTATTATAGGAGCGTCGGCGCCGCGGGTCAATAACATCTTGTCGGCCCGGCCGCCGTGTGGTATCTTTACGGCCGGTAACGCCGATGTTCGAAATCAAGGTCAAATACCCCGGCGGCTCCTACCTCGTCCACGGCGAGCGGGGCGGCCTGGCCCGCGCCGGCAAGCTGTTGCGGGAGGCCGTCCCCGGCGCCCGCCGCGCCTACGTCGTCACCGACGAGCACGTCCGGCCCCTCTACCTCAAGCCCCTCGCGGCGTCCCTCGCCGACGGCGGCTTCGTCGTCGCCGCCGCGGCCGTCCCCGCCGGCGAGGAGGCCAAGAACGTCGGCCAGCTCGGCTACCTCTACCGCGAGTTCATGCGCGAGGGGCTGACGCGGGCCGACGCGGTGGTGGCGCTCGGCGGCGGGAGCGTCTCGGACCTCGCGGGCTTCGCCGCCGCCACCTACAAGCGCGGCCTCCCCTGGGCCGTCGTCCCCACCACCCTCCTCGCCCAGCTCGACGCGAGCGTGGGGGGCAAGGTGGCCGTGGACTTCGAGGGCGTCAAGAACCAGGTGGGGACCTTCCACCAGCCGGCGCTGGTCGTCGCGGACGGCGAGCTCCTCGCCACCCTTCCCGCCAAGACCCTCTCCGCCGGGATGGCGGAGGCCGTGAAGTACGGCCTCCTCATCGGCGGCGACTTCTTCTCGTTTCTGGAGGCGAACGCCGGCGCCCTCCTGGCCGCGAGGCCGGCGCTGGACGAGGTGGTGGAGAAGGGGCTGGCGTACAAGGCGGCGGTGGTGGCGGCCGACGAGCGCGACCAGGGCGAGCGCCACCTCCTGAACCTCGGCCACACCTTCGGCCACGCCTTCGAGAGCTCGAGCCGCTTCGGCCTGAACCACGGCGAGGCCGTCGCCGTGGGGCTGGTCTACACCTGCCTCCTGGCCGAGCTCCGCGGCGCCATGTCCACCGAGAACGTCATCCGCGTCGCGAACCTCCTGCGGACCTTCAACCTTCCGACGTACCTCCCGGCGCTGCCGCTGGAGCGGGTCCTCGCGGCGCTCGTGGCCGACAAGAAGCTGGACGGCGACGACGTCTATATGGCGATTCCGCACGCGCCGGGGACGGTCATCGTGGAGCCGGTGGCGCTCCGTTCGTTGGGCCAGCTCCTGCCGCAGCTCCACGCCCTCGCGCGGAGCATGAAGTAGCGCGCCGAGCGGGCGCCGCGGGGCAAAGGCATTTTCTCAGCCGCGGGGGCGCGCCGTACAAAAATATTCCCCTTGATATAGCCTAAAGGGAGACGTAAAATACGGGCGGTTGCTACCGTAACAAACCGCAACCGGGAGGTACGGGGAATGGGAACCAGGGTATTGACGTTATTGGCGCTCGGCGTGTTCGTAATAGCCGCGGGCGCCGCGGAGCTCGAGCTCAAGTGGGACGCCGGTTCTGCGTACGGGCAGCTCTGTTATTATACCGGCGCCGAGACTTATTACGGCAACGACTTCGATATTTCCACTATCGCTACTTACCGCTACGTCTCCCGGTACCGGTTCTACGTCTGGCCCAACTGGCCCAACGGCGAATACGAGGGGTGCCGCGCCTGCGCCTTCGCCTTCACCGGCGGCGCGCCGGGGTCGCTCCTGTGGGGCCCGACGTACGCGCCGAACACGGGCCAGGGCTGGAACGAATGGTCCATCGGTTGGACGCTCCCGGCGGCAACGACCGCCTTCGTCGCCGCCGCGGAGCAATACTACAACTATCCCAACTGCGACCCGGTCTCGTGGTCTTCGACCGGCACACAAGGGCACGGTTGGTATCACTACGGCGGGACGTGGCGGCCGTGGAGCCAGGCCGGATACGGCAACCAACCGCTGATGATACGGTGCATTTTGGATGACTCCCATAGCGCCATCGCCCCCTTGTCGTTGGGCCGGGTGAAGGCGCTGTATCGCTGACGCGCCGGCGGTGCGCCGCCGATAACATATTCCATTACGGCCAGGACCGCCTGTGCCATAAGGTTTCGTAGGGGCCGGTCTTCAGACCGGCCCGCCGTAGCATCTAATCACAGGCAGGGACGCTCGGGCCGCGTTTGGCGGGGCCGCGGTTTCCTCTTGATTATCCAGCGTTTTTAAGCTATAATCTCCTCGAAAATAATGCCCATACCGCGTCCGCCCCCGTTTTCCCCGGGCGGCGGCGCGTGGAAGCGCATATCAGGAGGCATCATGGCCGTCAAGGAAAAAGTCCGCGAGTTCATGATAAACCAGGCCGTCAATCGCATGATGGACCTGGCGTGCAAGGGCGACCCGGACAAGAACCTCCGCCGCATCGTCAAGCTCGGCGAGTTCATCACCACCGACCCGCTGTGGGTGGACGCGGTGGCGGGCTTCAAGTATCGGCTGGAGATAAACCACCCGTTGATGGAGATCGCGCGGCGGTTCATGAAGGAGTTCAACCCCACCGTCCGCCGCAAAATCCTCACCAACCTCATCGTCAAGGAGGCCCTCATCGGCGCCGACAAGCGCCACAAGATCGAGGACCGCATCGGCTTCTATCCCCCGACGCTGATGGTCGTCTCGCCGACGATGCGCTGCAACATCAAATGCACCGGCTGCTACGCCTTCCAGTATCCCAAGAAATACGAGATGGACGCCGCGCTCGTGGACCGCGTCTTCACCGAGGCCAAGGAGATGGGCATCCACTTCGTCGTCATCTCCGGCGGCGAGCCGATGTTCCACCCCGACATGATGGACCTGGTGGAGAAGCACGGCGACATCGCCTTCCAGATGTACACCAACGGCACCCTCATCGACGAGAAGATGGCCAAGCGCATCGCCAAGACCGGCAACCTCATCCCCTGCATCTCGCTGGAGGGGCTGAAGGAGGAGACCGACCGCCGGCGGGGCGAGGGCGTCTTCGCCAAGGCGTGCGAGGCCTTCGACCACATGCGCCGCGAGGGCGTCTGCTTCGGCTTCAGCGCCACCTGCACCCGCTACAACCTGGACGCCATCACCAGCCCCGAGTTCATAGACTTCGTGGAGCGCAAGGGCTGCACGCTGGGATGGTACTTCACGTACATCCCCATCGGCCGCGAGCCCGACACCAACCTCATGCCCACGCCCAAGCAGCGCTACACGCTGGGGGCGCGCATCCGGCGCATCCGCGAGACGCGGACGGTCTTCGTCGCCGACTTCTGGAACGACGGCCCCCACGTGGACGGCTGCATCATGGGCGGCAAGCGCTACTTCCACGTCAACGTCAACGGCGACGTGGAGCCGTGCGTCTTCGCCCAGTTCACGGTGGACAACGTCAAGGACAAGCCGCTGGTGGAGTGCCTCCGCAGCCCGTTCTTCCAGGAGTTCCGGAAGCGCCAGCCCTTCAGCAAGGACCTCCGCCGCCCCTGCGCCATCATCGACAACCCCCAGGTCCTGCGGGAGTGCGTGGCCAAGGGGTGCGCCCGGCCGTCCTACGCCGACAACGCCAAGCTCCTCACCGACCTGGCGCCCGACCTGGACGCCTACGCCGGGACCCTCGCCGCTGAGATCGACGACTACAGCCGCGAGCTGGACGCCGACCCCTACCGCGACTTCGGCGAGGTGGAGCAGACCGGCTGGGTCCCGCCCTCCAAGGTCCGGGCCCCCGTCGAGGCCAGGTAGCTGCTTACTCCCCCCGTGTCCCCTAAACCCCCGGCTCGCCGGGGGTTTCCAATTGCCGCGAAAACTTGATTTTCGGCCGCGGTTTGTTATACTTGCGGAAACGACCGGAGAACGCACGCGGCCCGGATATTCGTAGGAGGATATATGCGTACCCTTAAATTGCTAGCCACGTTGGCCCTGGTGGGCGCGGCCTTCGCCGCCGAAACCGAGATGGCCGCCGACGAGCCGCTCACGGCGCCGGCGCCCGTCACGCTCGGCCGGCCGGCCCTCGCCGTCCTGCCCTTCGCCGACAAATCGCCCGAAGCGGGGATGGTCGTTCCGCCGGTCCCCGGCGCCGCTTTCGACCTGGAAGCCCCCATGCCCTGGCTCGGCGACGGTATCCCGGGCGTGTTGGAGTTCACGCTGGAACGGGCCGCCGCCGTCAACCTCGTCGCGCGCAAGGACTTCGCCTCCGCGCTCAAGCGCCGAAAGGACCTGGAACTGGCACTGGACACGCCCGCCGACGTCCTGGCGGACGTCGGGACGCGCGAGGGCGTCACCCACTTCGTCGCGGGCTCTTTCAATAAAACCAAAAAAGACGTCGTATTTACGGTCGAGGTCCGGAAGGTCTCGGGCGAGGTCGTCGCCGCCAAGGACTTCTCGTGCCAGGTGGACAAGCTGTTCCCGGCGGCGACCGAGGCCGCGAAGTTCGTCGCGGTTTCGGCCGGGGCGGGCGACGCCGCGGGCCTCATCCCCCGCGAGCCCACCTCCAGCCTGGAGGCGTTGATGTGGTTCGGGCGGGGGGCCGGCCGCGTCTACACCGGCGAGCGGATAACCTTCTTCTCTCGCGCCACCGACAAAGACCCGAAGTTCGCCGAGGCCTTCCTGGCCTTGGCCGAGGCCTTCCGGCTCGAGAAGAACCTGGAGGAGGCCAAGGCCACGTACGAGATGGCCCGCGCCCTGGCCGACTACTACCCCTCGGCCCCCGTGGGGCTCGCGCTGGTGGCGAGAAAACTCGAGCCGGACAATAAGGAGGGCGCCCTCGCGCTGTGCAACGAGGCCTTTTCGCTCGACCCCAACTACGCGCCGGCCTACGATTGCATCGGCGGCATCTACGCCGGGGCCGGCGATTACGAGAAGGCCCGCGCCGCCTACGAGAAATACACCCAGATCTGGCCCTCCAGCAAGGACGGCTTCTACGGCCTGGGCACGATGCTCTTCTACATCGGCAAGCCCAGCCCGCAGTGGAAGACCATCCTGGGCGACGCCATCGCGGCCTACGACAAGTCGCTGGCCATAGACCCGGACTTCGCCGCCTGCCACTACAACATCGCGTCCATCTACAAGATTTTCGAGAACGTGGACAAGGCCTCGTATCACTTCCGCCGCTACATCGAGCTGGAGCCCAACGCCCCCAACCGCAAGGACATCGAGGACACGCTCGCGGAGTGGGAGAAGAAGAAGGCCGGCGGCAAGTAGCGCCGTCCGGATAACGTCGACGAAAAAAGGGCCCCGCGCGGGGCCCTTTTTCGGGGGTGGCTTTCGGCTTAGCGGACCAAGACCACCGTTTTGGTGGAGGGCGGCGTGCCCTTGCCCGCCCGCAGGCACACCACGTATACACCGCTGGCCACGGGCGAACCCGAGGCGTCCGTCCCGTCCCACTCCGCGATGTACTCCCCCGGCGCCTTGGTCTCGCTGACCAGCGTCCGCACGAGCTTCCCGGAGATGTCGTAGAGCGCGACCACGGTGGGGAGGTTGGGGGTTTCGGCCGCCGCCACCTCGTAGGCGATGTTGACCTGGTTGGTGAAGGGGTTGGGGTAGCAGCGCGTGAGGGCGCTCCTCGTCTTCGCGCCGCCGGTGGCCCGGACCGCCTTCGGCCCGTAGGTGTTGACCGCGCCCGAGGTCAGCCGCTCCTCCACCTTGTAATAATAGACCACGCCTTCCTGGACCGCGGCGTCGGTGTAGGCGTAGGAGGACGACGGCTGGTCGGATACCTCGGCGACCTCGGCGTAATCCACGTGGCCGCTCGCCAGCGTCTTCACGCCCTTGAGCACCGCCCAGCCGACGCGGTCGTCGCGTTCGTCGGCGTGCCACCGGATCCCGATCTCGCCCGGGCGCGCGGCGAGCGTAAGCGTTTGCCGCGAGCTTGTCGTCGCCACATATTTCCCCGTGCGCCAGTAGTTGCCGCCCAGCATGGGCCAGAAGGCCAGCGCCGGGTCGTCGGTGGCGCCGGTGGCCACCGCCTCCAGGTAGCCGTTCTGGGAGGCGACGACGACGTCCACCAGGCCGTCGTTGTCCAGGTCGCCCGCGGCGGGCGTGGACGTTACGCCGCGGCCCAGCAGCTTGACGGGATACCCGGGAGTGGAGCCGCCGTTGCGCTCGAGGGCGACGAGCGAGCCGTCGTAGGTGGCGAGTAGGATTTCGGCCGCGCCGTCGCCGTCCACGTCCAATACCAGCGGCGACGCCACGACGGCGGCGGTTATTTGGCGCGGGAAGCCGGCCCGGGGCCGCCCCGCGCCGTCAAAGACTGCCACGGTGGCGCCCCGGATGTAGAGGCCGCCGGCCACGAAGACCAGCGCCAGCTTTCCCGTGCCGTCGAAGTCGCCCACGGCCGCGCCGGCGGTTATCGGCTTGGAGCCGAGTTCCACCGGCCACCCGTCCTTTACGTCGCCGTCGGCGCCCAGTACGTACGCCGAGCCCGCCGCCGTCCCGACCAGAACCTCGGTCTTGCCGTCGCCGTCCACGTCGGCCAGGACCGGCGGCCCGCCGGCCTCGCCGTCCAACCGCGCCGGCCACCCGGGGACCGTGGAGCCGGAAGTCCCGTAGGCGTATACTTGGTTGCCGGCCGCGACCACTACCTCGGGGACGTGGTCGCCGTCGAGGTCGCCCACCGCCGGCATACCGTTGGCCGCCGCGCCTACGTTCGCCGGCCACCCGCCGATGCGGGTGCCGCTCGCGTGGAGGCCGTAGACGGCGGACCCGGCGGACGCGAAGACCTCAAAACCGCGGGTGGCCGTGAAGTCCTGGACCGCGACCCCCAGGATTTCGCCGCCCAGCGCTACCGGCCAGCCGCCCAGGGTTCTTCCGCGGCGGTCGAAGGCGTTGAGGTCGCCGGCCGCCGAACCCCAGGCGACGTCCAACATCCCGTCGCCGTCGAGGTCGGCCAGCGCGGGCGACCCCCGCTCGCCGCCGCGCCCCGCGGCCACCGGGAAGCCCGGCAGGACCTTGCCCCGCGCGTCGAAGAGGTAGAGCTTGCCGTCCCAGGACGCGACGGCGATTTCGAGGCGGCCGTCGTTGTCGACGTCCGCCACCGCCGGCGACGAATCACGGAACGAGCTCCCCGTCACGGGCCAGCCCGGGAGGTAATGGGTTTCCGCGGCGAAGGCGCCGGCCGCCGCCGTCAGGAAAGCGAGGGTTACGATGCGCTGCGAGTCGGACATACCGGGGCTTCTTCAATTGGGATTATACTAAAATCCCGCTTCGATTTCCAGCCGTAATTCTTGGAGGCGGTCCTCTTTGAGGGTCGTGGGCGTCAGGTCGAAACTCGGGTCCCACTGCGCGTATTCGTAGGTTACGTCGATAAACACGCGTTCCACCGGCATGTAGCGGAAGTGGGGCAGCGCCGCGACGCTGAAGAGCTGGTTCTCCCGGACCGGCGTCGCGGGGTCGTCGGGGGTTTGGCCGCTCGGGTTGAGGTAGCGGCCGCCGAGGCCGATGAACATCTTGTCGGTCAGGAAGTATTCCGGCTCCGCGAACGCGAGGATGTAGTCGTTGGCGCTGACGCCGTCGCCGAAGGCGCTGGCGTAGTTGGCCTGCCACCGTTCGTACATGAGGGCGCCTCGCAGCCACACGCGGGGCCCCAGAATTCGAAAGCCGAAGTCGGGATATATCTGCAAGACCGAGCCGCCCGTCGGGTTTTGCGCGAAGGCCGGGGCGTCGGGGAAGGAGTGGTAGGCCACGACGGCGTACAGGTCCCAGTTCTCCTTTTTCCAGGTCCGGTCCACGCCGACGTGGAGGGTATACAAGCCCGGCCCCACGGAAGCCCGGGGCTCGACGGCCAAAACGCCGTCTTCCTCGAAGCGGTAGGCCCAATATTTCGGCAGCGCCGGGCCGTAGTGGGTGTCCCACAACGACACGAGGTCGTAGGTCAGCCCCTCCACCGCGGCGTAGGCGGTGAAGCCGCCGAAGGTTTGGCTGGTGGCGGCCACCAACTGGTGCTGCAACCCCGCGCCCAATTCCAACGTGGAAGCGAGCGGCCCGGTGGTCCGGGCGAGCTTGACGCCGAAGGGGTCGAGGTACGCGACGAAGGAGACGGGGTCGATGCGGTTGACCAGCCCGTTGTAGTAGCCGCCGTGGCCGTACCGGATGTCGTAGCCGCCCAGCGTCAGGTCCGTCTTCCAGAAGGCCTGCGACATCTCCAGCGCGACCTCCTCCAACGAGCCGTAGACGTAGCGGTTCTGGCGGTCCTCTTCCAGGTAGTAAAATTCGGTGTTGTGTTCGGCGTCGTAGCCGGAGAAGAGGCGGTAGCGATAGAACGGCGATTGCTTCCGGTAGTCAAACGTGAAGCCGACCGTGCCGCGGAGGTCCTCGCGGAACTGGGCCCGGACGTTCACGTCGGCCACGTAGTTGAAGTTGAAGGCGTGGTCGCCGTCGCCGTCGATGACGGCGGGCGCGCCGTTTTCGCCCGGCGTTATGCTCCCCTCCACCTGGTCGTAGCGCACGGCGCCGTATAGGGTGCCGTCCACCGTGACCTCGGCGGCGAAGGCGGGCGTCAGCGCCGCGGCCAGCAGGGCCGCGGTCGTCGTAATGCGAGCGAACATGAACTTCCTCCTCATCCCTTTTCCGCGAAACCTTGCATCGCGCCCCGGAAGGCGTTCCGCGCGCCGTCGTCGTATAGGACGATGGCCACGCGGCGCAGCCGCGGCGTCTCCCTCCCCTTGAGATAGGCGAGAGCCGCTTCGAACATCGCGCGCGCCGAGACCTCGTAGGGCAGCGCGCCCACGCCCGTCCCCAGCGCCGGGAAGGCGATGGATTTCAGGCCGATGGATTCGGCGTTGGCCAGCGCCGCGCGCGTCGCCGCGGCGACGGTCTCGGCATTGGTCACGCCGTCGCCGCCCATCACCGCCGCGTGGATGACGAACTTCGCGGGCAAAAGGCCGGCGCGCGTCCGCGTCGCCTCGCCCAGGCCCAGGGGGGCTTTCTCCAGCGCCTCGCGCTCCACCGTGCCGCCCGCGCGCCGGGCGATGGCGCCCGCGACGCCCGCGCCCATAACCAGCGACGTGTTGGCGGCGTTGACGATGGCGTCGCCCTTCCACGCCGTGATGTCGCCCGTGGTGAGCTCTATTACCGTGTCGCCTACAAACAGCTCGTCTGCCATGGTTTTCCCGGGGCCCGCGCCGCCCGCGCCTAGAAGCACGCGATGAGGTGAACGAAGGCCTTGTCGTAGATCAGGTATTGGCCCCAGTCCCGCCGGTCGAGGTCCACCCCCGACGACAACCGGAAGGCGTAGGTGGGGCCGAATTTATATTCCAGCGCGATGGGGGCGCGGTTCTCGTACCACGCCGCGCGCTCGCGGTATCCGTTGGCGACGTCGGTCCGCCCGGTCCGTATCCGCTCGCCCAGGTAGCCCGTTTCCAGATACAGCTCCCGCCACGTCCTGAGCCGCCACAACAGGTGATATGTCACCTCGACCTTGTCGTAGTCGCGGCTTTGGGCCGGCGCGTCCGGATACCGGAACGCGCGCGTTTCGGCCCGGCGCCCCACGCCGCCCCGCAGGCGGTGCCGGCCGGGCGGCTGCCAATAGACCCCGAGGGTGTGGAGCGCGAGCGTGAGGCGGGCGTCGTATTCCTCGTCGGGCGTCGCCGGCGGCCCCGGCGGCGCCGTGAACCGCCGCGTCTCCGCCCACCCGTCCGTCTCGCCGCCGTAGTAGATTTCCCAGTGCGGCGGTATGGCCTGCCTGACCAGCCAGGCGCCGTGGTTTTCCGCGAAACGCCGCGCCCAATCCGTCTGCTGGCCGTAATAATACCGGTAAAATTTCGCCGATGGCGCGCGCACGAAACCCTCGCCGGACACGCGGAGGCCGAAGGGCCACACCCACGCCGCGGCGGCCTCGTAGCGCCGGGGCGGCGTCCGGTATATTTCCTCGTACCCCTCGTCGTAGTTCGACCGTTCGAACGAATAGTTGTTGTCGAAGTCGAGCGCGGTGTAGCCGACCCCCACGTAGCGCTCCGGGTCGCGGCGCCAGCGGGCCGAAAAGCCGCCGTCGGCTTCGCGCTTCCAGAAGGCCGGGTCGGCCCGCAGCCCCAGCCAGAGCCGCCGCCACACCCGCCCCTCCAGCTCAAACTCGTTCCGCTGCCGCTCCTCCCACAACGGCTCCAACCCTTCCCGCCGGTCGTAGCGGTAGTCGAGCCGCAGCCGCGAGGCGAAGTCGGCGGCGAACTTCACGTCCTGGCCGATATACCACTGGCGGACGTTCAGACTCCCCATCGCGAGGCGGACGCCCCGCTCTTTCGCCCCCCACACGTCCAGCCAATCCCGGTCGTAACTCAGCTGGACCAGGTCGATGGCGTATTCCCGGTCGGTCTCCTCTTCGGGCGGGAACTGCGCCCCGGCCGGAAAAGCCGCGAGCCCCGCCGCGAGCGCGGCGGCGTAGAAACGGCGGCAACCGGTTTTAGCCATTATGTTTGAACGCCCCCGGCGGGGGGGCTCGAGAGGATTTTAGCCGAGGGCGGCCGTGGTGTCAACTCAAATCGGCGTCATATGCGCGCCGGCAGCGCCGCGCCGAAACCCAGTATTCTCAGGATGAGCGCCGCCGCCGCGACGGCGGCGCCGGCGAGCGGCAAGACCCAGTCCCACGCCGAAGTCCGCCGCGGCGGCCAGCTCGCCGGGCGACGGCGCGCGGCGTAACCGCGAAGCTCCAGCGCCGTCGCGAGCTGGTCCACCGAACGCAGGCTGTAGAGGAACACGGGGACCACGAGGGGCAGGACGTGCCGCGCCTGGGCGAAAAAGCCCCGGCCGAAGTCCATCCCCCGCGCCTTTTGTGCCTCCATCGCGCGCTGCGTGTTCTCAAACATCACGGGCAGCAGCCGGAAGGCGAGGGTGAAGGTGACCGTCGCCGGCGGCGGCAGGCGGAACGCCCCCAGCCCTTCCCCGAATTCCTCCGGCGTCGTGGCTGCCAGGAAGCCGAGGCCGGCCACGAGCATCGCGACGGCGCGCAGACCCACCGCCAGGCCGTAGCGTAGGCCGACGTCGGTGGCGGCGTAGAACGCGACCGCGAACCGCGTTGTCCCGGCCTTGACGAACGGCGGCCACATTACGACGCTCAGGACGACGAAGACGACGATGAGCGGGAGCGCTTTCGCGACGGCGCGGCCGGCGCGGCACGCGAGGACGGCCGCCGCCGCGACCGCGAGCGGCGCCACGAACGCTGGGTCGTTGAACGTCGTGAGGGTCACGAGCGCCGCGAGGAGGAGGCCCAGCCGCGCGGCGGGGTGCAGCTGGCTGAAGGGGGCCCGTTTCATAAGCCCCCGCCGCCGGCGCCGAAGGCGAGGGCCCGCTCGAGCTCGTCGCCGGTGATGGCGTCTATCCCCGCCGCCGCCGCGAGCCGCGCCGCGAGCGGCGGCTCCAGCCCCGCCCGCGCGAGCAGGTCCCGGTCGCGGAGCACGCGGCGTGTCGTGTCGCACGCCAGGACGCGGCCGTCCGCGACGACGGCCACGCGCCGCGCGAACGACGCCACGACGTCCAGCGCGTGCGTGATGAAGATGACCGTCGTCCCGCGGGCGTTGAGCGCCGCCGCCGCGGTCATGAGCGACGTCACCTCGCCCCGGTCCAACCCCGTCGTCGGCTCGTCCAGGACCAGGACCTCGGGCTCCATCGCGAGGACGGAGGCCAGCGCCACCCGCTGGCGGTCGCCCTTGGGCAGGGCGAAGGGGTCCTCGTCGCCGCGGCCCGACATCCCGACGGCCGCGAGCGCGCTCTCCATCCGCCGTCCCGTCGCCGCGTCGTCCAGGCCCAACCGTCGCGGCCCGAACGCCACCTCCTCTGCCACCGTGGCCTGGAAGATCTGGTGGTCCGGGTTCTGGAAGAGGTAGCCGACGACGCGGGCCCGCAACGCCGTCGGCATCGCGTGGGGGGCCGCCCCGCCCACGCGGACCGCGCCCGCCGCGGGCGCCATGAAGCCCGCGAGGAGCTTTGCGAGGGTGGTCTTTCCGCCGCCGTTCTGGCCCACCAGCGCGAGGAAATCGCCCGCCGGGACGGCGAGGTCGGCGCCCCGCAGGGCCTCCCCGCCGTTGGGATACGTGAAGCGGACCTCCTCCGCGGTGATGAACGGCGCGCCCGTGCCCTCGGCCGGCTCGGCGTGGGGGGCCGCCGCGGCGCCGCGGACGCCGGCCTTGAGCCGGGGCGCCGTCTCGACGGCGTCGAAGAACCGGAGATACGGCAGCGGTGCGACGCCCGCCCGCGCACAGAGCCCCGCGTCGCCGAGCACGGCGGCGGGGGCGCCGCGGCCGGCCTCCTCGCCGCCGGCGAGTAGCAAGACGCCGTCGAAACCCAGGGCGCCCGCGCCGTCGTTGTCCGCCGCGATAACCGTGCAACCTCTCTCGCGGAGCGCCGCTATTATCCCGGCGAGGGCCTTTTTACCCATGGGGTCGAGGTCCGTTCCGGCCTCGTCCAGGAGAAAAAGCCTCGCCTCGGCGGCGAGGGCAGCCGCCACCGCAAGACGCTGTTTCTGACCGCCGGAGAGCGTCGCGACCGCCCGGCCGCGCAGGTCGGCCAGGCCGCAGCTCGCGAGGGCGGCCGTTACGCGTTTTTCAATATAGGCGGCCGGTAGGCCCAGATACCGCGGGCCGAAGGCCACTTCCTGTTCCACGGTGGTCGCGACCAGTGCGGCGTCGAAGTCCTCGAAGACGCACGCCACCCGGCCCGCGAGGTCGCGGGGCCGGAGGCCGGCGAGCGCCCGGCCGAAGACGGCGGCCCGGCCCGACCACCGGCCTTTTTTAATCTCGGGGACGACGGCGGCGAGCGCCGCCAGGAGGGTGGATTTGCCGGCGCCGGAGTGGCCCAGCGCCGCGAGGGTCTCGCCCGGGCGGAGGTAGAAGGAAAGGTGGGACAGGGCGGGGCGTTCCCGGCCCCGATAGGTGAACGAAAGGTCGTCGACCTCTACCGCGAGGGTCATGGCCGGCACGGCCGCGCCAAACCTTACTTCGTCTCTTTCTCGGGCGCGGTCAGCGGCATCTCTTCCAGCGCCCCGGCGTATTTCGTTACCGCCTGGTCGTAGAGCTCGAGGGCGCGGTTCAGACGGTCCTTGTGCCGGAACTCGGCGTCGAAATAGGCCGCGAGTTCGATAGCCGCCAGCGCGCCGGTGTCGGCGCTGGACATCAGGTCCTTGTGGGCCGTGACGGAGTCGCCCGGTGGGACGCGCTCCTCGAGGAAGTGGTAGGCGTCGGCCAGGTCCTTGGCGCGGTCCTCGCAGTTGGAGGAGTAGTCCTTGCCGGGCGCGGCCTTGCCCAGGAGCTCGCCCAGCTTGTCCAGCTGGTTGCCGATGCGTTTGGCGGCGTCGGCGAAGTCGGCGTAATATTGCACGTCCGCGGCCGAAACGTCGTCGGCGCGGGCGGCGGCCCCCAGGAGCGTGAGCCCCAGGGCCGCGGCGCTAAGTATCCGTGTCGCGTTCATTTAAATCGCCCCCTCCGGGGAATCGGTGGTTATGTAGTTGTGGGTTTCGTCCACGTGGAAATCGCCGAAGGCCGCGGGCGCGAGGCCCTGGAGGGCCTTCAGTATGGCGACGGCCAACTCGCGTATCTCCCACTGCGCCGACGGCTCGCCCCGCAGCCGGACGAAGTGGCGCCACTCGCGGAAGTTCGCGGTCATCACGATCTCCGTGGCCGTGGCGTTGGGCAAAACGAAGCGCGCGTCTTCGCGGCGAACGCCCAGCTCCACCAGGCGCTCGTACGCGGCGCGGGCGCGCTCCACGGCGTCGTCGAACTCCTTGCGGGCCGCGGCGTCGGCGGCGACCGCCGGCGGCGTCACGTAGTCGAAGCCCTTCTCGCTCACGTACCGCTGGCTGCGTTGGGAGTAGGAGGCGAGGCGGTGGCGGACTAGCTGGTGGGTGAGGGCGCGGGAGACGCCGCGGATGCGAACGGTGGCGCTCGCGTGCTCCAGGACCGAGAGGTGGCCGCGGCCTATGAGCATGCGGATAAACCGCGCGGGCGTGCCCTCGCCGGCGCGTTCGCCGGTGTCGTAGCAGGTCCGGCCGGCCCGTTCTATCAGCCGCTCGGGTTCGGGCGTAAAGGCGAGGAGTTCGACCTCCAACTATCCCTCCTTGACGGCGGTCCGCCGTTGTTGTATAATCTCGTCGCTTCGGGGCAGTGGCTCAGCTGGAAGAGCGCCTCCCTCGCACGGAGGAGGTCGTCGGTTCGAATCCGATCTGCTCCACACGACGCCGGGCTTCGCGCCCGGCGTTTCCATTTATATTTTAACACTCCCGGGCCGCGGCGGCAACTCCCGGGGCCTTTGCCGGGGGCGCGGCGGCCGCGGCGAAGCCGGCGCCGAGCGGCGGCGGGCCCGGGGCCGTTTTTATTATACCGATGAAACCACCGTCTGTCTTTTGCGTTTATAAGAACAATATTGACGTGCCCGGCGTTGATTTTCCGTTGATATATTGGTAGAATGTATAAGAGTGAGGCCGGGTGCAACGTTTTAATTTTACGCGGCGGGGGAAAGGGCGCCGCCGGCGAAAAAACGCCGGCCCCGGAATGAGGGCGGCGTTTTGCCGGCGCGACGCCCGACACCCCACAGCGTTCAACGGGAAGTTGGCCGGCGCGTGCGCGCGCCGAAAGGGAGGTGCGGTCGCGATATGAAAGTGCGTGTCCCGCTCATGGTCCAAGACCCGATGACGGCGCGGTATAAGGGCATCGCCGAGGTGGAACACTCCTACATAACGGAGGAGGATTTCTTCCTGGACGGGCCCGTAACCGAACGCGTCGCGGTCCTGGATTTCGACCCGGGTACCGGCGCGCTGTCGCCGGGGGCTCGTTTCCTTCCGCCCGGCCCCGGGAAAACGCTCGGCCGTTACGACGTCCCCGATACCGTCCAAACCGACCCGCCGGGTTTTATTCAGGTCAACGCCTTCGCCACCGTCCTCAAAACTATATATATGGTGGAAAACGCCCTCGGCCGGCGGGTAACGTGGGCTTTCGACGGACCGCAACTGTTCGTCGTCCCCCGCGCCGGCGACGACGCCAACGCGTATTACGAGCGCGATTCCCACAGTCTCCAGTTTTTCTGCTTCGACCACCCCGATTACCCCGGCGACAAGGCCCGGCGGGTTCACACCTGCCTCTCGCGCGACGTCGTCGCCCACGAGACGGGGCACGCCATCCTCGACGGCATCGCGCCGGACCTGTACGATGCCGTGACGCCGCAATCCCTCGCGTTCCACGAGGCGTTGGCCGACCTGACCGCCCTCTTCATGGCGTTCCGCAGCCCGAAGTTGACCGACGCCGTTTTGGGCGCGACCGGCGGTTCAATCGCGGACTCCAACGCCTTCAGCGCGGTGGCCGAGGAATTCGGGACCGCCCTCGAGCCGGCGGCGCACGTCGGCTACCTGCGCAACCTCAAGAACGACAAGACCCTCAAGCGCGGCGGCGCGGCGCGCGCCGAACCTCACGAACTCAGCGAAGTCCTGAGCGGCGCGTTATACGCCGTAATGATAAAGCTGCACGAAAAGCTGAAGCGCGAATACGACGACGGCGACGCGGCGGCGCTTTTTTCCGCCTCCGGGAGGGCTTTGGCTGTCGGCGGCGACCAGCTGCTGCGCATGCTTTTCCGCGCCGTGGATTACCTGCCGCCCGGCGAGGTCTCGTTCGCCGACTTCGGTCGGGCCATAATCGCCGACGACCAGGCGCACTACCCGGCCACCGGCGACGTAAGGAAATGGATAAAGGAGGAATTCGTCAAGCGCCGGATGGTCCTCAACGCCGGCGCGCTCCAGGTGAAAACCAACTATCGGTCCCGGGCGCTGGACGACGTCGACCTCGAGACGCTGGTGGAAAGCGACTGGGCGGCGTACGACTTCGCCAATCGGAACGGGCGGCTGTTGGGCATCCCGGCCGATAAACCCTTCGAGGTGCGGCCACGGCTGAAGGTCGACAAGGTTTATTATACCGGCGGTCATAAGAAGGTGAGCGAGTGCCTGTTCAAGGTATCCTGGACCAACGTCGAGCCGAACGGATTGGGGTCCCGGTTCCCCAGCCGGCGGCGGGTCACGGTCGGGACGACGCTCGCGATCGATTGGGACACGAAGTTGGTGCGCGCCCGGCTGACCTCGGATCGTCGGGGTCGGCCGGAAGAGGAGAAAGAACAGCGGCGGGACCGCCACGCGATGCTCTGCGGCCTGGTGGAAGCCGACCTGTTGAAGTTGGACGAGGACGCGCTCGGGCCCGACGGCCGGCCGCTCCGGGCGGCCGTGCGCGCGGAATCGACGCAAGACGCCATACGCGTTCGCGGGACGGCGCGGACGCTCCACATCGTAAGGGGGTTATGATGGATACGCTGCGTGTGCGAGTCTACAACGTCCGCTGCGGCGACGCCATCCTCGTTTCGGTCCCCGACGGCGGCGCGGGGCGCAAGACGCAAACCCGCCACGTCCTAATCGACGTCGGGAACGCCCTCTCCCGCGAAGGCGGCCGCGACTTCGTCTTCGAGCCGGTAGTCGCGGATATCCTGAAGGTCCTCGGCGGTCAACCCCTGGACCTCTACGTTATGACCCACGAGCATCTGGACCACGTCCAGGGATTACCCTACGCGGCGTGGGAGTTAAAACCGCCGCTGGAGCTGCGAGCCGATTACGCCTGGTTTACGGCCTCCGCGGCCCCGGATTACTACGACGGGCACCCTGACGCCCGCAAAAAAAAGGCGGCGGCCCGCGCGGTTTACGACGCCGTCGCGCGCTACGTCGCGGCGGCGGCGCCGGCGGCGCCGTGGGTCCGGACCATGGTGAAGAACAACGACCATAAAAATACCGCCGTCTGCCTCGACTACCTCCGCGGTTTGACCGCGAAGCCTACGTACGTTTACCGCGGCTGCAAATTGACCGGTAAGCATCCGTTCCGCGAGGCGAAGTTGCGCGTGTGGGCTCCGGAAGAGGATACCTCCGTCTATTACGGCCGGTTCCAACCGATGGCGCTGGGCGCGGGCGTGCCCGGGGGCGGGGAAGCGGCCCCCGGCGCGGCCGACGTCGAGCCGCCGCCCGGCGTTGACGCCGGCGCCTTCTACGACCTGGTCGATAGCCGGCGCACCGGGTACGTGGACAACCTGTTGGCTCTCGACTGCGCCGCCAACAACACCAGCGTCGTCTTTTCCCTGGAATGGCGAGGGTGGAAGCTGCTTTTCGCCGGCGACGCGGAGCATCGGAGTTGGAGAGAGATGAATAAGCGCGGCTTGTTATCGCCCGTCCATTTCCTGAAAGTCAGTCACCACGGCAGTAAGACCGGGATACCGGAGCGGAAAATCCTCGAGCAGTTCTTGCCGGAAAAAGCCCGGGACCGGCGGCGGCGCCGCGCCGTCGTCTCCACCTACCCGGATACTTTCCCCGGGATCCCCGATATAAAATTGGTAGAGAGCGAACTCGGGCCCTGGTGCGACGTCACGTACGTCGGGATGGGCATGTCCCCGTCCGACCTCTACGTGGATTTTCTATTTAAAGGGTAAAGGAGCCGGATTAAAGAACGCGGCGCCGCGTGAGCGGCGCCGTTTTTTTGCGAGATTCCCCCGCGCGGCGGGTCATCGCAGGCGGAAAATGACGTAGCGGGAGTGCGCGAACCCCACCGCCGGGTCATCCAGCTCGTAGCTGAGGGGTTCCAGGCGGTCAACCCTCGCGCGCGGCCAGAAGGTCTTGTACGTGCCTTTAGCCCACGACTCGTAGTCCACGACGCGCGTGACGCCCCGGCTGCGGCAGTAGTCGTAGAGGCGGTGGCGGCGGAGCGCCTCGTAGGCCGCCGCGTTCATGTTGCCGTCGAGGTCTACGACGTTGTTGCCGCCGTAGTAGGCGACGATGCCGGCGTTCAACGCGCCCACCCGTTCGCGCGGGTGCGCCCGGGCCCAGTCGCCCCCCGCCCGCATCTCGCGTTGCCATGGGTAAAAGGGCGTGTGGAGGATGAAAACCGCGTGGAAGGGGAAAGTCAGGGCGATCGCCGCCGCCGCGACGTGCGCGAAGCGCCGGGGCCGCCGCGCTTTGTGCGCTACCAGGTGCAGACCGTACCACAGGAAAAGCTGGTTTACGAGGAGCGCCGCGCCCAGGTGCCAGGTGCGGAGATACCACCGGACGCCGGCGTGCACGACGTAACACGCCGCGATAAACGCGAGCCAGGACAGGAGGAAAAGGACCCGGCGCTTTTCGGCGCGGTCGCCATGCCACAACCAAGACGCGACGACGCCGTATACCACCAAGATCCCCATCTTCAGCGGCGAGTATTGCTCGAAATTGGGCGAGTATTCCGCCAGGAAGCGCAACCCCCGCGCCAGCGCCGCGCCGTAATCGCCGGGCGCCGTCGTAAAATTCCCGTACATAACCAGGGGGACCGCGCCCAAGCTGGTCGGGACCACCTCGCCCGTGAGGACGTAGTTCCAGGCTAGCCACGGGACGATGACGGCGCCGGCCGTCGCGGCCGCGATGAGCGCCGCCCGGCCCCGGTTCCGCGCCGCCCCCGTCGTCGCCAGCAGCGGGAAAAGGATGGCCAAAAGGAGCGCGTTGTCGTTGCGGGTCAGTATCGCCAAACCCCCCAGCGCGCCCAGCCCTACGGCCTCCCGCGCCGAAACCCGCTTCGCCTCCCATAGCCGCAGAAACGTCCACGCCAGGAATCCCAGCACCAGTATATTGACCGGCGTCACCTCGCCGTCCACCGCCATCGGCCCCGCCGCGGGCCAGAGGATGAAGGTCGCGGCGCCGTAGGCCGCGAAGAGCGCGTCCACTTCCAGCCGCCGCAGGATTTTGTAGATGAGGTAGGCGCCCGCGGTAAACAGGACCGCGCTCAGCGCCAGCGCGAGGTGCACCGGCAGGTCCGCGTCCACCGGCTTGAGGGCGAAGATGGGGACCAGGAGAAGCATCCATACGGGGTGGAAGCCGTTGCCCGCGTCGACGCCGTCGAAGGACGGGACGTAGCCCTGCGCCATCATGGCGGCGGGTTGGAAGTAGTAGAACGAGTCGTCCGGAATCCAGTTGAGGAGGAAGGGTATGGGGAGAAACGCCCACACCAGGAAGATGCCCAGCCCCAGCGCCAGGCCCGCGATGAGGATGACCCGGGGAAGGCGGTCTCGCCGCCCCGATACCCCGCCTTTTTTCGTTGGTTCTTTCGTCATGGGAAAACCCCCCGGGGCGTTAGGCCCGGCCCACCAGCCGGTGGAGGAGCGAACGCCGGAGCTCGATGGCGTCGTAAGCGCAAGCCTCGTGGCAGCAGTAGCAGCGGATGCATAGCCGCTTTTCGATGCGGGACTTGTCGGCGACGACCTCCACCGCGCCGACGGGGCAGGTATCGCGGCACAAGCCGCAGCCGGTGCACCGGTCCCGGCGGACGCGCGGTTGGACGGAGAAGGCGCTGCGGAAGCCGGTGACGGCGAGCCGTTGCAGCGGGCCCAGGTTGGCGAAACCCCCTTCGGTGATGAGCGTGGGCGGCCACTTCCAGTCCGGAATCGCGGCGGCCGCGAGGGGAACGCCCGCCACGCGGAGGTCTTCGGGGTGGCGGGGCGTCAGGCCGCGGCGGGCGGCGACGCGGAGGACGGGGTGGTTATCGGGCGGGAGGCCGGTGAGGGCGCCCGCGGCCACGTCCAGCGCGAGGGCGGAGGTGGAGGCGAGGACGAGGCCCACGAGCCGGGGCGTGCCCAGCCCCGGGCCGTTACCCTCCATCGCCACCACCGCGTCCATCAGGTTCAGGACCGGCCGGACGTAGAGCGCGAGGTCCACCAGGACTTCGCAGAAGTTGTCCACCGTCTGCATCCGCGCGTGATAGGCGGGTTTGTCGTAGCCGGGCAGGACGCCCAGGAGGTTCTTGACGGCGCCCGTCAGGACGGTGAAGGCGTGGGTCTTGAGCTTGCACAGGTTGATTACAGCGTCGGCGTCGGCCAGCGGCGCCATGATGGAGAAGCGTTTGGCCACGCGGCCGCCGGGGAAGTGGACGGCCCGGCTCGAGACGTCGTAGTTGAGCTCCAGCCCCATCTCCTCGGCCAAGTCGGCGTAGCCGCTGCGGCGGTAGCACTTCTCCAGCGTCGCGCGGGTGTGGGGGAGGCCGGCGCCCGGGCTGTCGGCCAGGAAGGGCGTGCCGCCGGCGGCGCGGACCGCCAGCGCGGCCGCCCTCACCACCGCCGGGTGCGTGGTCACGGCGTGGTCGGGCGGCGAGCCGCGGAGGAGGTTCACCTTGAGGGCGACCCGCTCTCCCTTGGAAACCAGCGCCTTCCAGCCGCCCAGCGGCCGGACGGCCTCGTCCAGCGCCGCCGCGACCTCGGCCGGCTCGTAGGACGCGCAGCGCGTTATGGTTACGGTGTTGTCCATATTATCCAGGGCTCCGGGCGGCGGCGCCTGTCGTCCCGCCGCTCATCGCAGCCGGTATATATAGTAGGGGGTGTCGCGAAACTCGTGCCGCGGGTCGTCCAGTTCGTCGCTGTAAAACTCGAGGCGCCCCACGCGGTCGGCGGGCCAAAAGCTCCGGTAGCGGACGAGGGACCACGACTCGTAGTCCACGAGGTAGTCCACGCCCTCCGCCCGGCAATAGTCGTAGAGACGCCGGGCGCGCAGCGCGCGATACCCTTCCACGTTCATATTGCCGTCGAGGTCCACGACGTTGCCGGCCCCGTAGTAGGCCAGGAGGCCGCAGTTGAAGGCGCCGATCCGATAGTGGGGATGGGCCGCCGCCCACCTCCCGCCGTTCAACATCTCCGATTGCCACGGGAAGTAAACGTGGCGGGAGGTGTAGACGCCGTCCACCACGAAGAAGCCGACGGCGAGCGCGGCCGCGGCGTGGGCGAACGCGCGGGCCCACTTCATCTTCCCGAATACGGCGTATAGGCCGTACCACAGGAAAAGCTGGTTCACGAGGAAAGCCATGCCCAGGTGCCACGTCCGGACGTACCACCGGACGCCGGCGTTGATGACGTACAGCGCGACGAGGGCCGCCAGGAAGATGCCCAACGTCGCGACGGCGAGCCGCCGGCCCCTGATGGCCGCGAACGCGACGACGCCGTATAATACCAGGACGCCGGCCTTCAGCGGTGAGTAGAAGAAGAGCATGGTGAGATAGCCCACCACTTTGGACCACGCCGTCGCGAGGTAGCCGCCGAGGTCCAGGCCGGCGTAGCGCGGCTGGGCGTGTTCCAGCATCGGGACCGCCCAGGTGCTCGTGGGCCACACCTCGCCGGCGACGCTGTAGTTCCAGGCCAGCCACGGCAGCACCGCCGCTACCGCCGCAACCGCCGCGAGCGCGAGCGACGCCGCCTTGTTCTCGCCCCGCCGTAGCAGCAGGTAGAACAAGCCCATGAGCCCCAGGACGATGGTGTTGTCGTTGCGCGCCAGCACGGCCAGCCCCGCCACCAGCCCCCACGCCACGAAGTCGCGCCGCCGCGCCTTCGCGGCCAGAAGGATGCGCGTGTAGACCAGGAACAGAAGCGCGAGGACCAGGACGTTGACGGGGGTCACCTCGCCGTCCACCGCCGTCGTGACGGCCGAGGGCCACAGCGCGAAGGTGGCGCCGCCGTAGGCGCTGAACAGGCCGCTCACGCCCATCTGCCGCAGGATGCGGTAGATGAGGTAGCCGGTGAAGACGTACATGACGCCGGCGAGCGAAAGCCCCAGGTGCACCGGCAGGTCGGCGCCCAGCGGCTTCAGCGCGCAGACGGGAACCAGCAGGAGCATCCAAAGCGGGTGAAAGCCGTTGCCGGCGTGGACGCCGTCGAATGAGGGGATATACCCCCGGGCCATGAGCGAGGCCGGCTGGAAGTAATAGAACGAGTCGTCCGGTATCCATTCGATGAGCGTGCGGACCGGCAGCCACGCCCACGCGAGCATTACCGCCACGCCCGCGGCCAACCCCACCGCGAGGATGACGCGCACCGTCGGGTCGCGGCCGTTCGCGGGGTTCTGGCCGTATTTCGCGCCGGGGCCCGGCGCCGGCGTCGTTGTGTTTTTCGCCGTCATCGGATGCGGTAGATGTAGTACGGGATGTGCCCGGGGTGGTCGGTTTTATGCTCGTCCAAAGCCCGGCTCACGACCTCCACCCGGGGGAGGCAGTCGCGGGGCCAGAAGTCCGCGTAACGCCGGCGGACGGACTCGTCGTAGTCCACGATATACGCCACCCGCTCCCGCCGGCAATAGGCGTAGAGGTCCCGGCGTTTCAGCGCCGCGAGCGCCGACGCGTCCATGTTGCCGTCCAGGTCCGCGACGTTTTCGGCGCCGTAGTACGATATTATCCCGGCGTTGAAGGCGCCGAAGCGCGTGTGGGGCCGCGCCGCCACCCATTTCCCCGCCGCCAGCATCTCCGTTTGCCACGGATACCAGGGCTGCCGCGCCGTGTAGGCCAGGTCGGCGGCGCATAGCGCGAGGAAGACGCCGGCCGCGAGGTGGGTGTATAGCTTCCGCCGCGCCGACTCGCCCACCCCCAGGTGGAAGGCGTACCAGGTGAAGACGTGGTTCACGAGCAACGCCGCGCCCAGGTGCCAGTAGCGGAGATACCACCGGACGCCGGCGTTCAGGCCGTACAACACGAGGACGAACGCCAGGAACGCCGCGAGGACCGCGCCCCGCGAGCGCGCGTCGCCGTCCCGGCGCTGGAGGGCCGCGGCCACGAAGCCGTAAACGACGAATATCCCGATTTTCAGCGGCGAATAGGGGACGAACAGCTCCAGGATGGAGTCCCCCAGGTTGCGCCAGCTTATCATGAAGACGTCCAGCGCGGCCGGCGCCGGGCCCGCCAGGAAGTTGTGCATGACCATCGGCACCGCCCACCCGCTGATGGGCAGGACCGTCCCGCACAGCGCGTAGTTCCAGGCGAGCGACGGCAGCGCGAAAGCCGCCACGCCGCCCGCTACTATGGCGAGCGATTTGCCCTTGGCCTCCTCCCGCCGCCGCGCCGCGTACAGGAGGCCCAGGAGGAAAAGCAGAATCAGGTTTTCGGTGCGGGCGAGGAAGGCCAGGCCGCCGAGCGCGCCCAGCGCCGCGAACAGCCGCGGCGGCGCCGTCGGCCTCGTGATTATTTTCAGATAGACGAGCATCATGCAGGCCAACACCAGGATGTTCACCGGCGTGGTCTCGCCGTCCGCCGCGATGAGTATGCCCGAGGGCCACAGCGCGAAGGTGGCCGCGCCGTACGCCCCCACCAGCCGCCCGGTCCCCAGCTCCCGTAGTATTTTATACACCACGTAGCCGGTGGCGAGGAACAGGACGCCGCTCAGCATGAGCGCGAGGTGGACCGGCAGGTCCGCGTTCACCGACTTGAGCGCGAATATCGGCGTCAGGAGGAGCATCCACAGCGGGTTGAAGCCGTTGCCGGCGTGGACGCCGTCCATGGACGGGACGTAGCCCCGGGCCATAAGCGACGCCGGCTGGAAGTAGTAGAAGGAGTCGTCGGGGACCCACTGGAGGAGGGTGGGTATGGGGAACCACGCCCACGCCGTGAGCGCGGCGAGGCCGGCGGCGAGGCCGACCAACAGTATTACCCGGGGCGTCAGGTCGCGTTTCGTCATGGCGGCGTTGGCGCCGGCGCGCGTCGCGGCACCCTCAGCGGAAGCGCTCGTCGCGGCGTATCTCGTCCATCGGGAGGCGAGGCTTGGCCGCCGGCTCTTCCGCCGGCCACCCCAGCGTCATCAGGCACACCAGCGCGTGGTCGGCCGGCGCGGCCATGACCGCCCGCACCTCGTCCTCGCGGTAGTTGTTTATCCAGCACGTCCCCAGCCCCTCGGCGGCCGCGGCCAGCGTGACGTAGGCCGCGGCGATGGCGACGTTGTAGCGGATGTACATGTCCCACGTCCAGCTGCCGCGGGTTTGGGCGTTGGGCGCGGGGACGCCCTCGCCGCCGAGGAAGCCGAGGAACGCGAGGACGACCGGCGCCTCGGCCAGGAACGGGTTGGCGGGGGCGGCGGCCGCCGCGAGCGCCCGGCGTCGCCCCTCCTCCCGGACGACGACGACGCGCCACGGCTGGCGGTTGTGGCCGGAGGGGGCGAGGCGGCCGGCGCCCAGGACGCGCGCCAGCGTCTCCTCGGCCACCGCGTCCGGCTTGTACGCCCGCACCGAGCGCCGGCGCGCTATGGCTTCATATATGTCCATAATCACCCGCGGCGTCCGCGCCGCGATATTTAACCTTTTTTATAGCATATAATCGCCGATTTGAGTATCCTAAAAACCACGCCGGGCACGCGGCCCTAAAGAAAACGCCCCCCGGAAGGGGGGCGTTGGCGTTTCGCCGCGGATGTTTATTTGAAGAGGGTCTTGATGCGGCCCAGCGACGAGGGCTGCACGGCGGTGTAGTTGATGGTGACGCGGGCGACTTCGCCCTGGCCGGCGTAGAGGGTGCCGGTTGTCGCCGTGGCGCTGGTGGCGTAAACGCGGCCCGGTTGCGACGCGTTGGACCGCCAGAAGTAGTCGGCCGCAGCGCCGCCGCCGAAGCCCTCCCATGTAACCTCCATGAGGAGGTTGTCGACGTTGTTGTAGGTGAAGTTCGTGGGTTGAACCTGGATGACCCAGTCGTTTTGGCTGAGGCCCGAGGGGATGACGTAGGTGCCGCTCCAAACCAGGACCGGCGTGTTGCCGCCGTAGTTGGTGGCGAACGTGCTCGTAAGGGCGCTCAGGTTGGTGTGGCACAGGTACATCTTGACGTTGTTGAAGGTGCTGGGGGGCGTCCCGCTGTAGCTGTGGAACTGGTATTCGATCTTCGTAACCGCGCCGCTTTCGTTAATCTCGCTCTTGAACCAGCAACACTGGAACCGCATCGCGGTGTACGAGCCCCACCAGGGGAGCGTGTTGCCCGTGTACCCCGTGCCTCCGACGATGTGTTCCGCGGCTATCGCGCCACCCACGATGAACGCCGCACAAAGCAGTATCAATACCTTTTTCATGGGGCCTCCTTTAAATGGTTACCGGTTACTTTCTCACTCTTCTTATCTTAACTTAGCATATCACTACGGGTTTTGCAAGTTTAAAAAACCGAACCCCGCGTCGCCGGCGGATAACCGCTTAGAACGAAGCTCGTAGCCCTTTTTCCGGGTAATTCCTGCATCCGGCCGGCGCGGTGGTTCGGCTCCCATGGGTTTTACTTGCAAACGGCGGTTTTAATTGTTATCCTCATAAACTCGTGAAAAATCGAGGTATCCTAACCGACTCCCGAGGAGGAGAACGAACTATGAAAAGGTTTAAGTTAGCGTTAGCGGTAGGCATCGCGGCCCTGGTCGTCGCGTCGTCCGCGTTCGGCGTCAGCGGCTACGTCGTCACCATCGGCACCCACGCCAGCGGCAACACTATCCCCTGGTACGGCGGCAGCTACAACTCCATGCGTTACCAGTGCCTGTGGCTGCAATCGGACATTACCCACGCCGGTTACATCAATACCGTCGAGTTTGAGAAGAGTTCAGCCGTCGGCGGCACTTACAACGACGTCCGCGTGTGGCTTTGCCACACCACCAAGACGGCGCTGGAGGCGACCTTCGACAACAACTACACCGGCTTCACGCCCGTCCAGGTCCGCGCCGGCGGCGACATCGTCTTCCCCGCAACCAGCGGTTACTTCGACATCGGCATCACGCCCGACCTCTTCAACTACAACAACACCGACAACCTACTCATGGAAATTCGCTGGAACGGCGACAGCGGCTCCTCCGTCCCTTGCTGGCGGTCCGCCCAGGCCAACGCCCGCGTCTACGCCACCGACCACAACGCCTCGAGCGGCTCGGTCCAGAACAACGGCCAGTGCATCCGCCTGCACATCGGGACGATGACGCCGGTGGCGCCCGCGTCCCTCGGCCACATCAAGGCCCTCCTGCGCTAAGCTCGACAACGTTCTTGCGGCAAGAAGAAAGGCGGCTCGACGGGCCGCCTTTTTGTTTCGCGTCGCGTCCGCCTACATCCCGAACTTCGCGATTATCCGGTCCTTCTTGAGCCCCAGGATGCCGTGCTTGGCGCCGACCTTGGTGAAGGCCGCGACCGCCCGGCGGCGCCCCTCCTCCCGCACGACGACGCGCCACGGCTGGCGGTTGTGCCCCGAGGGGGCGAGGCGGCCGGCGTCCAGGACGCGCGCCAGCGTCTCCTCGGCCACGGCGTCCGGTTTATATTTGCCCACCGAGCGCCGGCGCGCTATGGCTTCATATACGTCCATAATTACCCGCGGCGTCCGCGCCGCGATATTGAACGTTTTTTATAACATATAATCGCCGGTTTGAGTATCCTAAAAACCGCGCCCCCCGGCCGCGGCCCCAAAGAAAACGCCCCCCGGAACGGGGGGCGTTACCGGGACGAATTCCTTAGAAAACAGGAGGTAAAATTCCCTCTAATCCAGGTATTTTTAGCTTGCATTTCTTGTGGGGGTATGTCATAGTAAATAGCCGACGTTAACCTATTCCGCTTATAGCGGATCATTAAGGAGGAGAGTAGCATGGTAAGGACTTTAATAATGATTTCGTTAGCCGCTGCCGCGTGTTTGTTCCTGGCCTGTTCATCGGTGCCTGAAGGAACTGACGAGAGCCCGGTCAATACACTCGAGTCCGAAACGTTCGAGGTACACGGGGCGGTGGTGCGCGATGGCGCTCCGGTACCTAACGTTAGGATAGACTTACAAATGAATTATTTAGGCGACGGGTGGTTGAATACGGGCTATTATACTTACACCAACGCGAAAGGTGCATATTCGATTACATACGTGACGACGCAACACCTCGGCGGCGACTTCTTCCGTATAGAAGCCTACGACGGCGGCTCGTACCGTGATTCTGACCCTTTCAAACCGTCGAATGGCGAATCCTGGGAAATAAGGATAATTTGGTAATAAAACGTGCGTGCAATGGAAAAGCCGGCCTCGGTGTGGCCGGCTTTTCTTTTGAGGTTGTCCCGTTCGCGCCGCGCTTTCTACATCCCGAACTTCGCGATTATCTGGTCCTTCTTGAGCCCCAGGATGCCGTGCTTGGCGCCGACCTTCGTGAAGGCCGCGACCGCCTTGTCTATGTGGTCCTTCTCGTGCGCCGCGGAAAGCTGGACGCGGATGCGCGCCTGGCCCTTGGGGACCACCGGGAAGAAGAAGCCGATGGCGTATATCCCCTCGGCGTAGAGGTCCCGCGAGACGTCCTGGGCCAGCTGCGCGTTGTAGAGCATCACCGGGACGATGGGGTGCTGGCCCGGCCGCAGGTCGAAGCCCGCCGCCTCCATCTTCTCGCGGAAGTACTTCGCGTTCCACTCCAGCTTGTCCCGCCGCGCGGTGCTCCCGGAGATGAGGTCCACCACCTTGATGGACGCCGCGGTGATGACCGGCGCGAGGGTGTTGGAGAAGAGGTAGGGCCGGGCCCGCTGGAAGCACAGGTCCACGAGCTCCTTGCGGCCGCTGATGCAGCCGCCGGAGGCGCCGCCCATGGCCTTGCCCAGCGTGGTGGTGATGACGTCCACGCGGCCCACGACGCCGCAGTGCTCGTGGGTGCCGCGGCCGGTCTTGCCCAGGAAGCCGGTGGCGTGGCTGTCGTCCACCATCACCAACGCGTCGTACTTCTCCGCCAGCTCGCATATCTTGTCCAGCGGCGCGATGTCGCCGTCCATGGAGAAGACGCCGTCGGTGGCCACCATCCGGATGCGCTTGTCCTGGAACTGCTGAAGCTTCTGCTCCAGGTGCTTCATGTCCAGGTGCTTGTAGGAGTCGTATTGCGCGCTGGAGAGCTTGATGCCGTCGATGATGCTCGCGTGGTCCAGCCGGTCGGCGATGATGACGTCCTCCGGCCCCAGCGTCACCTCGAAGACCGCGGCGTTGGCGTCCATGCACGAGCCGAACAAAAGCGTCTCCTCCGTCCCCAGGAACTCCGAGAGCTTGCGCTCCAGCGTGTGGTGCACGTCCTGCGTCCCGCAGATGAAGCGCACCGACGACATCCCGTAGCCCTTGGTCGCGAGCCCCTCCTGGGCGGCCGCCAGGACGTCGGGGTGGCTGGAGAGCCCCAGGTAGTTGTTGGCGCACATGTTTATGACCTTCTTCACCGGCGCCCCCAGCGGATACTCCACCTCTATTTCCGCGCCCTGTTGGGAGTGGATGAAGCGCTCCTCCTTGAAGAGGCCGTCGCGCTTGATGGCTTCCAGTTCGCCCACGTAGTGCTCGCGGGCGGTCTTGGGGTAAACCATGTCAACCTCCGGTATGGCCCGGGCGGGCTGTTAGACTTTGGGCGCGAACTTGCGCACCACCAGCGCGATGCGGTTCACGCTGTCGAAGGCCTCGGCCGAGGCGTCCGCGTCCGGGATTTTTATCTTGTATTGGTTTTCCAGAAAGAGCTTGAGGGAAACCATGGAGAACGAGTCCACGATGCCGCCCGAGATGAGCGGCGTCTCGTCGCCGATCTCCACGCCCGAGCCCTCCTCCACGTATTCGTTGGTCACGTATTCGCGGATTTTATCCTTGAGTGCGTCGCCCATCTTGACTCCTTTGCTCGTCCTGCGTTGGCCGCGCGGCGCGCCCGCCGCTCAGTCGTTCTCCAGCGTGGATACGTCGCCGATGTCCTCGCCCGTCTCCCGCGCCTTCAGGAGCCGCCGCATGATCTTGCCGGAGCGGGTCTTGGGCAGGCCGTCCATGAACTCTATGTCCTGCGGCATCGCGAGCGGCGACAGCTTCTTGCGCACGAAGTTGATGATGTCCAGCTTCAGGCCGTCCGACGCCTCGTAGCCGGGCTTGAGCGCGATGAACGCCTTCACGACCTCCATGTTCACCGGGTCCGGCTTGCCCACCGCCGCCGACTCCGCCACCGCCGGGTGCTCCAGCAGCGCCGACTCTATCTCGAACGGCCCCACCAGGTGCCCGCCGGTGTTGATGACGTCGTCGTCGCGGCCCACGAACCAGAAGTAGCCGTCCTCGTCTATGCTCGCGCGGTCGCCGCAGATATACCAGCCGTTGTGGAATTTCCCTTTGTATACGGCCTCGTTCCGCCAGTACTGCCGGAACATGGAGGGCCAGCCCGGGCGGAGGGCGATGAGCCCCACCGTCCCCGTCCGCACCGGTTCGTAGTTCTTGGCGTCCACCACCGTCGCCGTTATCCCCGGGAACGGTTTGCCCATGGAGCCGGGCTTGATGGGCATCCCCGGGTAGTTGGAGATGACGATGCAGCCGGTCTCGGTCTGCCAGAAGTTGTCGTTGAACGGGAGGCCGTAGACCTTCTCCGACCAGATGACCGCCTCCGGGTTCAGCGGCTCGCCCACGCTCGCGAGGTGCCGGAGGGACGACGTGTCGTGCCGCTTCACGATGGCGTCGCCTTCCTTCATCAGCAGCCGGATGGCGGTGGGGGCCGAATACCACACCGTCACTTTGTAATTCTCTATGGCCTTATACCACCGCTCGGGGATGAAGCCCACCTCCAGCACGAGCTGCGTGATGCCGAGCGCCCACGGCCCGATGATGCCGTACGACGTCCCCGTCACCCATCCCGGGTCCGCCGTGCACCAGTAGACGTCTTTGTCGGTTACGTCCAGCACCCACTTCGTCGTGAGATACTGCGAGACCAGCGAGCCGTGAACGTGCTGCGCCCCCTTGGGGGCGCCGGTCGTCCCCGAGGTGTAGTGCAGGACCGAGGGCGTCTCCTCGTCCACCGGGTAAATGTCATACTTCTCCACCGGCGGCGCCTTCACGACGTCGAAGGCGTGCTCGCCGGCCTGCAGGCCGGAGGCGTCGCCGTCCACCACCACCACGTGCTTGAGATGGGGGAGCTTGGCGCGGAGGTGGCGGAAGCGCTGGACGAACTTCTTCTGCGTGAAGACCGCCGTCGTCTCGGCGTTCATGAGCCGCACCAGGAGCGAGTCCTCGCGGAAGGCCGAGAACAGCGGCTGGGCCACGGCGCCGCGTTTGAGCGCCCCGATGAACGAGAGGTAGAGGTCCGGTATCTTGTCCATGAAGATGCAGACCCGCTCGCCCGGGCCGACGCCCAGGTCCTCCAGCAAGCGGGCGTAGGCGTTGCTGTAGCGGCGGAGGTCGTCGAAGGTGAGCCGGCGCGCGACGTCCCCTTCGGCGTTCTCCCATATCATCGCGACCTTGGCGCCCCGGCCCTGCTCGCAGTTGCGGTCGGCCAGGAAGTAGGCGATGTTCTTGGTGGGGGCCTGGTCGTAGCCGAGCTCCCGGCGCGCGATGGACCAGTCGAAGTTTTTAAGACGTTCGTCGTAGGAGCCGATGTTGCTCATGCCGTGGTCGCCTCCGTGGCACCGATGGACGTGGGGTGAAACCCGCCGGCGAGGGCCGGACCCCAATTCTACGAACCGGCCGGCCCGAGGTCAAGGACGATTTTGGGGAAAGCTACGGCGGGCCGCCGACGCCGCCGGCGGTCTCCGCGGCCGCCGCGGCCTCGCGCCACGCCGGCGCCTCCCACCACCGCCGCGGCGTGAACGGCGCGCCGCCGCCGGCCTCGCCGGCCAGCGTCTCGTTGAACGCCGCCCAATCGCCGACGGCGCGGGCGAGGTTGGCCCGCGCGTCCTTCATCTTCGCGGGGTCCGCGGCGACGGCGCCGGCCAGGTTGCCGGCGACGATGACGCCGTCCTCCGCCCGGGCCGCCACCCGGCCGTATTCCTTGTCGCCGGTCTTGCCCTGGAGCGGCCGGGCCTGGGCGGCGATGACCGCGTAGTCGTGGGCCCGGTCCCCCAGCGTCTGCCTTATCTCCTCGCGCGCCGTATTGCCGGGGTCGTGCGCCGCGAGGTAGTCGTTGACGGCGGCCGTGGTCGCGCGGACCTCGGCGCGGAAGGCCGAGGCCGGCTTGACCGACGGCGCGCCCTTGGGCCCCGCGCACGCCGCGATAACCAGGGCCGCGGCTACGGGGCCAACGGTCGTAAAGGGATTTCGGGGCATATTCGGGTGGGAGGATAACCTATCGGCGGCGCGGGCGCAACCGAAATCCGACGCCGTCCCTTTTGTCTCCTTGTCTTGGGCGAGCGTTTCTGTTAGAATTTAGGTTCGCGGCTTCCACCGCCGCGGCCCGTCCATGAAAGCCCTCGTCACCGGCGCCAACGGCTTTATCGGCAGTCACCTGGCCGCGGCCCTTCGCGGCCGGGGCTGCGACGTCCGTTGCCTCCTGCGCCCGACCGCCGACCGACGCTGGCTGGACGGCCTGGACTACGAGGAGGCCATCGGCGCGCTGGACGACCGGCCCGCTCTCGAGCGCGCGGCCGCGGGCGTGGACGTCGTTTACCACTGCGCCGGCGTAACCAAGGCTCGCAACGACGCGGCCTACCATTACGTCAACGCCGCCGGGACCGACAACCTGGCCCGGGCGTGCGCGGCGCAGGGGACGCCGCCGCTGCTCGTCTATCTCTCTAGCCAGGCGGCGGCCGGGCCGAGCCTTAAACGCGACGCCAAGGGCGAGGGGGCGGCGTGCGAGCCCATAACCGGCTACGGCCGGAGCAAGCTGGCGGGGGAGCGGGCCCTGGCGGCGCGCGCCGGCGACCTCCCGTACGTCGTCCTCCGGCCCTCCGCCGTCTACGGCCCGCGCGACACCGAGATGCTGGTCTATTTCAAATTCATCGCCCGCGGCGTCGAGCCCGCCATCGGCTGGAACGACCGCGTCGTGAGCCTGTGCTACGTGGATGACCTCGTGGACGCGGCGCTCCTCGCGGCCGGGACGCCGGCGGCGCGGGGCCGGACCTATTTCGTGGCCCACGACGAGGTGTGGGACTGGCGCGGCCTCGGCCGGGCCGCGGCCGCGGCCTTCGGCGTCCGGGCGCGCCGCGTGATGGTCCCCAAGGCCCTCCTCTTCGGCGTCGCCACGCTCGCGGAGCTGGCGGCGACCTTCGCCGGCCGCTCCGCGACTCTCAACCGCGAGAAGGCGCGCGACCTCGTCCAGGACGGCTGGGTGTGCGACGTAACCAAAGCTAAAACGGAAATCGGGTTCAAGCCGCGCGTGGGCTTCGCCGAAGGCGCGAGGTTGACGGCGGCATGGTACCGCGAACAAGGATGGTTATAAACGATGACTCCGGAACAACCTAAATCCCGGCGGGACATCTTCGACAAGTGCGCCAAGTTCACGGCGGCGCACGCCGCCATGGCCGCCGGCTTTTACCCCTATTTCCACGTCATCGAGTCCGGCCAGGACCCCGAGGTGATGGTGGAAGGGCGCAAGATGATTATGGTGGGCTCCAACAATTACCTCGGGCTCACCTCCCACCCCAAGCTCAAGGAGGCCGCCATCCAGGCCACGCGCACCTTCGGCGTGGGGTGCGTCGGCTCGCGCTTCCTCAACGGCACCCTCTCCCTTCACATCGAATTGGAGGAGCGGCTGGCGAAGCTGGTGCGCAAGGAGGCGGCGCTGGTCTTCGCCACCGGGATGCAGACCAACCTCGGCGTCATCTCCTCGCTGGTGGGCAAGGACGACCACATCATTACCGACAAATACGACCACGCGAGCATCATAGACGGTTGCCGGCTGAGCTACGGCGCCATGAAGCGCTACCGCCACAACGACATGGCCGACCTGGAGCGGGTCCTCAGGACCACCGACCACGGCGGCGGGATGCTCATCGCGGTGGACGGCGTCTTCAGCATGGAGGGCGACATCTGCGACCTCCCGGCCATCGTGACGCTCGCGCGGCGCTATGGCGCCCGGGTCCTGGTGGACGACGCCCACGGCATCGGCGTCCTGGGCTCGCGGGGCGCCGGCGTCGCCGACCACTTCGGCCTGGACGACGACGTGGACCTCATCGTCGGCACGTTCTCCAAATCCTTCGCCAGCGTCGGCGGCTTCGTCGCCGCCGACGAGGCGGTCATCCACTACATGAAGCATTTCGCCCGCGCCATGATCTTCAGCGCGAGCCTCCCGCCGGCCAACGCCGCCTCCGTCCTGGCGGCGCTGGACATCATCGAGAACGAGCCGGAGCGCCGCGCCCGGCTGGTAGAGGTGGGCGAGAAGATGCGCGGCGGCCTGCGGGCCCTCGGCTACGACACCGGCGAGAGCACCACCCCCATCATCCCGGTGCTGGTGGGGGACGACCTCACCGCCCGGGCGCTGTGGCGCAACCTCTACGACCGCGGCATCTTCACCACCCCCATCATGACCCCCGCCGTCCCCGAGAACCGGGCCCTCATCCGCGTGAGCTGCATGGCCACCCTCACCGACGAGCAAGTCCAGAGGGTGTTGGACGCCTTCGCGGCCGCGGGCCGGGAGATGGGCCTCATCGGCGGCGGAAAGGCTTAGCATGGTCGAGATCCACGAGGTCCGGACCCGGCGCGACTTCGCGGCCTTCATGAAGTTCCAGTACGACCTCTACCGCCGCGACCCGCTCTGGGTCCCATACTTAAAAAGCGAAGTCAAGTATCTCTTCGGCCCCAAGAACCCCTTTTGGCTCCACGCCGAAAGGGCCCTGTTCGTGGCCCGCAACGGCCGCGACGTCGTGGGGCGAATCGCCGCCATCGTGGACCGGGAGCTCGTGAAGTTCCGCGGCCGGCCCGAGGGCGTCTTCGGCTTCTACGAGAGCGTGGACGACCCGGCCGTAGCGGCCGCCCTCTACGGCGCCGCCGAAAGCTGGCTCCGCGGCCAGGGGATGCGGTCCGTCCGCGGCCCCATGAACCCCAGCACCAACGAGGAGTGCGGCTTCCTGCTGGACGGCTTCGACACGCCGCCCTACATCATGATGACCCACACGCCGCGGTATTACCTCGGCCTCGCGGAGGGGTGCGGCTACCGCAAGGGCACGGACCTCCTGGCCTTCATGATGCAAATCACGCCCGCGGTGCTGGAGCGGTTGATGCGGGTCGCGGACGGCGTCCGGCGCCGCGTGGAAGGGCTGGAGGTCCGGTCCGCGGACATCAAGAAGTTCGCGGCCGAGGTCGAGCTGGTCCGCAAGATTTACAACCGCGCCTGGGAGAACAACTGGGGTTTCGTCCCCGCGACGACGGAGGAGTTCGACGACGTCGCGAAGCGCCTGAAGTCGCTGGTGGTGCCGGAGCTGGTGTGGGTAATTACCATCGGCGGCGACCCCGCGGGTTTCATCATGGGCCTCCCCAACTACAACGAGGTCCTCAAGAAGATGGGCGGCTCCATGAACCCCATCTCCCTCATCAAGTTCATGACCGGCAAGAAGAAAATTCGCGGCGTGCGCCTTATGCTCTTCGGCGTCTGCCCGGAGTACCGCCACCGCGGCCTGGACGCCATCCTGATGGGCGAATCCCTGAACGCCGCGCTGAATCTCGGCTTCAAGGAGTCCGAGTTCTCTTGGGTTCTGGAGGGGAACGCGATGACCAACCGCGCCGCCGAGTTCATGGGCGGCGAGGTCTACAAGAAGTATCGCATTTACGAAAAGGAGTTGTAGCGCCGGCGGAACGATAGGGTACTCGTAGGGGCGACCGGCCGGTCGCCCTTTTCTCTTGTGGCACCGACATTCCTGTCGGTGATAAAAAATTGGCCGGGCCTTCAGGCCCGGCCACCTTGGGGGTCATAGTGATTACGCACGGTGGCCGCACCCGAACGTGCGGCCCTACGTATTTAACGGCCCTACGTCGCGAGCGCGTTATACACCAGCTCCACCACGCTCATAATCTCCACGCCCAGCTTGTAACGTTTGTTGAGCTCCAGCAGCTGGTCGGCGCAGTTGTGGCACGGCGTCGCGACCACCTTCGCGCCCGTGGCCCGTATCTGCGCCGCCTTCCGCTCGCCGGCGGCCACGCGCCGCTCGCCGTATTCCGACATGGAGAGCATCCCGCCGCCGCCGCCGCAGCAGTAGTTCTGTTCGCGGTTGGGCGTCATCTCGCGGAAGTCGGCGCACACGGCGCGGAGGATGCGCCGCTGGGGCTCCACCACGCCGCCCCAGCGCACCAGGTTGCACGGGTCGTGGAGCGTCACCGGCGCCGCGTTCGTCGCCCGGTCCACCTTTATCCGCGCCGTCGCGAGCCATTCGTCCACGAGCTCCAGCACGCTCCGCACCCGCAGCGCGTACGGGCGGCCCAGCCAGTTCGGCCCCTCCCACCGGAAGGCGCGGAAGCCGTGGCCGCACTCCGAGAGGACGACCTCCTCCACGCCGAGGCGGGCCGCCTCGTCCATCGCCTGGGCGGTGATGCGCGCCGCCGCGGCGTCGTCGCCGGCGAAGAGGCCGTAGTTGGTCACGTCGAAGAAGCGGCTGGAGAGGGTCCAGCTCTCGCCGGCGGCGTGGAAGACGCCGGCCGCCGCCGCGAGCGACAGCGGGAAGAACTTCACCTCGCGCGGGTTGACGAGGTAGAGGACGCGGCGCCCCGCCTCGTCCACCGGCAGCGCGAGGTCCGGCGCGCCCGTCTCGGCGCGGAGGTCCTCGGCCAGCCACGCCGCCGTCGCCCGCAGCTCCTCGGGGGGGACGGCCATCTGGTTGCCGCTCGCGAGCTGGTTGTCCACCACCGCCTGGAGGTTGGGGGGCACGCGGCCCGCGGCGGCAAGCATCGTCCGGCCCACGCGGATGACCGCCGCGACGTCGAGGCCGACGGCGCAGTTGAGGCCGCACCGGCCGCAGCCGGTGCACCGGCCGTAAACCGTCTCCACCAGCTCGTCGAGCGCCGCCGCCGAGAGGGCTCGCGCCCCCACGAGGACCGGCGCGACCCGCCCCAGCGCCGTGTGGTAGCGGCGGAAAAAGGCGGCGACGCGCGCGGCCTTGGCCCCCGGGATGTTCGCCGGTTCCGGTTCCGCGAGGTAGACGTGGCAGCTCTCGGCGCACAGGCCGCAGCGGACGCAGGCGTGGAAGTGGTACGCCGCGAGACCCCGCGCCGCGCGGCGGAGCGCCTCCCGCGCGGCGCTCGCGCCGGCGTCGTCGGCCTGGCCTCCCGGGTTTCGTGTTTCCTCGGCCATCGTTTCGCCCGCCTACTTCGCGCCCCGGCGCGCGGGCCAGACGCCCCGCCACCCCAGCCGCCGCGCGTAGTCAAAGCGCGAGACGGGGCAGAAGAGGACGTGCCGCAGCTTGCCGAACGGGAGGTAGAAAAGGACGCCGGCGGCGACGACGAGGAAGGCCGGCGCGCCCATGGCGCCCAGGTTGCGGAGGGCCGCGGCGACGAGTAGCGCCGCCGTCGCGAGCGCCGAGATGTAATCGTCGGGCGCGCTCATGGCGCGTAGGGCGGGCGAGAAGCAACGCCGGGCGAAAAGGTATAGGCCGGCCGCCACGGCCGCGAAGAGGAGGGGAGCGGTCGCCGCCGGCCAACGGGGCGCGGCTTCGGGTCTTACCAGCGCGACGCCGAGTTCAATCAGCGCCACGGCGACGCCGGCGTGGAGGACCACGCCCGCCGCGAACTTGCCGGGGTGGAGGCGGGCCGACTCTTTACGGGAGGGCGACATCCCCGCCGTGAAGGCGTAGAAGACGGCCCGTCCCGGGCTCCCCGCCCGGACGCTGTAGTCGCGGCGGCCGCCCCGCCAGGCGAGCGCGAGCTGGACCGAAAGCGACGCCGCGGCCCACACCAAGGCGGCCGCGGCCAATATTCTGGGGATTCCCGCCGTCATGGCGCCGGCGTTACACGCAGCCGTCGGGCTTGGGGAGGCCCGCGACGCGGCAGGCGCCCCGCGCCGGGCCCGAGGCGAAGAGCTTGTATATCTGGCGGACGCTCATCCCCAGTTCCTGGCAGAGGAGCCGCACCGGCGGCGCCAGGTCGTGCTCCTTCCAGTAGGCCCGGATGAAGTTAACGATTCGCCAGTGGTCGTCGCTCAGCTCGGCGATGCCCTCCTCCGCCGCGATGGCGCGCGCGACGGCGTCGTTCCACGCCGCCGGGTCCGCCATGAAGCCGTCCGGGTCGAAGTTCACTTCCAGCTCGCCGACTCGCATGTATTCTCTCCGGAAGGGACTCTTACGCCGGCCGGTCGGCCGCGATCTCGGTCACCGCGCGGACCGCGGCCGCGACGTGTTCGGCGGTGTTGAAGGGGCCGACCGAGAAGCGTATCGTCCCGCGGGGCGCCGTGCCGTGGTGCTCGTGGATGAGGGGCGCGCACTGCAGGCCGGTCCGCGTCTGGATGCCGTATTCCACGTCCAGGATGGTCCCCACGTCCTGGGGGTCGTAGTTGGCCAGCGTTACCGAGAGGGTCGCCACCCGCCGCTCCAGCTTCGTCGTGCCGTGGATTTTAAGGCCCGGAATGGCCGCCAATCCCTCCTGGAGTTTTCCCAGGAGTCCTATCTCGTGGGCGTGGATGTTCTCCACGCCCCGGTGTTGTATCCAGTCCAGGCCGGCGCACAATCCCGCTATCCCCGCCAGGTTCAGCGTCCCCGCCTCCAGCCGGTAGGGAAACTCCTCCAGGTGGTGGGGGTCGGCGCTCCGGACGCCCGTGCCGCCGTAAACGGTGCCGCGGATCTCGGCGTCGTCGGCCACGCACACGCCGCCGGTGCCGGTGGGGCCGAACAGGCCCTTGTGGCCGGTGAAGGCGAGAAAGCTCACGTTCCAGGCCGCCATGTCTATGGGGATGACGCCCGCGGTCTGGGCGCTGTCCACGGCCAGCGGGACGCCGGCCTCCCGGCAGACCGCGCCGATGGCCGCGAGGTCCTGGACCACGCCCGTGACGTTGGAGCCGTGGTTTACGATTACCAGCTTGGTGTTCTTCTTGATGGCCTTGCGGATTTCGGCCGGGTCCACGTAGCCCTCGGCGTCCGGCGCCACGAACGCGGCCTCCGCCCCTTCCCGGACCTTGTGGTTAACGGGGCGGATGACGGAGTTGTGCTCCACCTTGGTGGTCACGACGTGGTCGCCCGGGCCCACCGTGCCGTTGACGACGAGGTTGAGCGCCATGGTGGCGTTGGCCGCGAAGACCAGCCGGTTGGGGTCCTTGCCCTTCCCGGCGGCGAGGCCGGGGTTGAAAAACGCGGAAAATTTCTTCCGCGTCCCATGGATCATCTGCTCGGCGTGGATGGCGAGGTCGCAGCCGGTGCGGCCCGGGTTGACGCCGTAGTTTTTGTAGAACTCGCACATGGCGTGCAGGACTTCCGGCGGCTTGGGGAAGGTGGTGGCGGCGTTGTCCAGGTATGTGATGTCGGCCATGCTCTCTGCCTTTCGGGCGGGAGAATTATACGGGCGCCGCGGGTAACGGCGCCCGGCGCGTGCTTATTAAAATATGATACCCGGGCGGCGGGCGCAAGGGATTTTTTCCGGTCCGCATAAAAAAGGGCCGACGCCAAGGCCGACCCGAGGTGTTCGCTGTTGAGCTTATTTAAATAACGCCTTCACCCTGCCGAGCGAAGCCGGTTGGACGTTGGGTTCGTTGCGGTTGAAGTATTGGATACGGTCGTTCTCGTCGTCGCAGACGTAAATCCGGGCGCCGTCGGGAGTAACCGCGGGGCCGGCCGGGGCGTTAAATTGGCCGTTGCCGGAACCGGTCGCGCCGAATTCGCCGAGAAAGGAACCGGTTGACGTGAAGTACTGGACGCGATAGTTGAACCAGTCGGATACGAAAATCGTGCCGTCCTGCGCAAAGGTTAAACCGCGGGGGTACTGGAATTGGCCGTCGCCGGTCCCCGACGAGCCCCACTTCCCAAGGAACGATCCGCTGGGCGTGAAATATTGGACGCGCTGATTATACATATCCCCCACGTAAACGTTCCCGTTGGGGGCTATAGCGATGCCGTATGTGCTATCGAATTGGCCGTCGCCACTTCCGTTAGAGCCCCATTTGCCCAGGAAGGACCCGTCGGCCGTGAAATATTGCACGCGGTCGTTACCGCTGTCCGTTACGTAAACCGTCCCGTTGGGAGTTACCGTTACCTCGTCGGGGTAATTGAACTGGCCGTCGCCCGTCCCGCTCGAACCCCACTTGCCCAAGAACGAACCCGAGGGCGTAAAGTATTGCACTCGGTCGTTATCGCCGTCGCAACAATACACTCGGCCATTAGACGCGTAGAATACGTCTTCAGCTTTTTCGAACTGACCGTCGCCGGTACCCGTAATCCCCCAACTTCCGAGGACGGATCCGGTAGACGTGAAATAACATATTTTATTGCCCATGACGTACGATATGTAGATGTTATTATTAGGGGCTAACGAGGCGCCTTCCGGCACCTGCTCGCCGTTCGACCATTGTCCTTCGTAGACATATTCCGCTGAAACGCCCGTGCATAAAAACGCCGAAACCGAAATTACCGCGATTAGCTTTACCATGTCCTCGTCCTTTCTGGTTTAGGCCGCTTAGAGATTTATAGCATACCCATCTTCGGTCGTCAGGTAGCCCGGGTTCAGCTGTTCAAAACTGCAGGGGTAGTTCGCCGCGCCGCCGGATATTGCTACCGGCGCTCCATCGCGATGCAGCCCTCGGCGCAAGCGTCCACGCACAGGCCGCAGCCGTAGCACTTCTCGCCGTCCACCTCCAGCTTGTCCCCCGCCATGACGCGCGCGCCGAAGTAGCACGCCGGCTCGCACGCGCCGCAGTGGGTGCACGCCGCCATCGTCGTCCGCTCGCGGAAGGCGCCCCGGTCGCACCTCCCCGCGTCCTCGCCGAAGTAGTAGCAGCAGTCGTCGCAGCAGAAGCATATCCCCTGCGTCCGCGAGCGGTCCTGGTCGTAGCGGAACGGCCGCGCGACGAGCCGCTTCTCGCCCGCCTCGCGTAATATGCCCTCCGTGAAGGCGCGGTCCACCTCGTGGAAGTTGGCCCCCGTCCCGCCCATCGCCGGGTCGAAGAAGAGACACACGTCGGCCCGGGAGCGCCGGCAGCCCGGGCCGCCCGCGCGGCAGCCGCAGTCGGACACCCAGAAACGCTCGTGGCCGGCGACGTGGTCCGCCGCCTCGCCGTGGGTCGCGACGTAGTGGAAGTGGGGTTCCCGGTCCGACGACATAGGGGCCTCCCGGGCCGCGGTTCGCGGCGTTAGCGGAACAACGCCTTGAGCCGGCCCCACGACGCCGGCGCGACGGCGGGCGCGGCGGGGCGGAAGTATTGGACGCGGTGGTTGCCGGTGTCGCAGACGAAGACGCGGCCCTGGTCCGGGTAGGTCGCGACGCCGTAGGCGTTTTCGAACTGGCCGGGCCCTGAGCCCGGGTGCCCCCACTTCCCGAGGAAGGAGCCGGCCGGCGTGAAGAGCTGGACGCGGTAGTTCTGGCGGTCGCTCACGAACACCGTCCCGTCGGCCGCCACCGCCACCTCGGCGACGTACGCGAACTCGCCGTCGGCCGTGCCGTAGGCGCCCCATTTCCCAAGGAACGAGCCGGCGGCGGTGAAGTACTGGACGCGGTTGTTGACGGCGTCGCCGACGTAGACCTTCCCGTCGGGCGCCGGCGCCGCCGACGTCGGGAAGCTGAACCGGCCGTTCTCCGCGCCCGCGCCGCCCCACTGTCCCAGGAACGAGCCCGCGGCGGTGAAGCGCTGGACGCGGCAGTTGTCGGTGTCGGCGACGTAAACCGTCCCGTCGGGCGCGACGCCCACGCCCTTCGGGCAGTCGAACTGGCCCGGCCCCGCGCCCGGCGCGCCCCACTTCCCCAGGAACGAGCCGGCGGTGGTGAAATACTGCACCCGGGCGTTGTCGCGGTCCGCGACGTAGACGCAGCCGCCAGCGGGCGCCGCGGCCACGCCCGACGGGTCGTCGAACTGGCCGTCGCCCGCGCCGAGCGACCCCCACTTGCCGGCGAAGGAGCCGTCGGTGGTGAAGTATTGGATGCGGTGGTTGCCGGTGTCCGCGACGTAGAGGATGCCGGCGGCGTAGCTCACGCAGGTGGGGAAGCGAAACTGGCCGTCGCCGGCGCCGAACGAGCCCCACTCGCCCGCGTATTCGTAGGCCGTCGCGAAGGCGCTCGCGGCCAGCGCCGCGGCCCCGAACGCGAGCGCGGCGAACGCCGCCGGGGACACCCGCCGCGGGTGGTCGTCGCGTCCCATGCCCTATTTATACCCTATGTCCGGGCCGGCGTCAACGGCCTTTCGCCGCGCCCGGCCCAAAAAAAAGGGGCCTCGCGGCCCCGCTCGTGGCGTCGCGTCCGGCGGCCCTATTTTTTCCGGATGTCGTCCCAGAACAGGATGGTGATGTTCTTGAAGACGGTGCCGAACTCCTGCGTTATCTCGTCGTACATGTCGCGGTCGCTCAATACTAAATAACGGGCCTTGCACTTCTGGCACAGGTGGAGGTAGAGGATGGCGCCCAGGACGCGATACAGGCTCCCGTAGGCCTTTTGTCCCGGGCGGGAGCGGAGGTGCAGGCAGGAGGTCTGGATGGAGGCGACCACCGCGCCGTCGGCCGACACCAGGTCGAAGGCGCGGGCGATGGGGGAGCCGTCTTCCTTGGTGCCGATGACCAGCGTCGCGGGCGCCATCGGCTTCCCGACGTGCCTGATAAAGTCCTGGCGGACCTGCTCCTCGAGCGATAATTTCATGCCGAGCACCGGCGAATATTAGCTTGGGCGGGGGCCAAAGTCAAACGAAAAACGGGCCGCTTTGGCGGGCGGCCCGCGGTATCTTCGCTCCCGACTTAGCGGTACAGCGCTTTGACGCGGCCCAACGACGACGGCTCCACTACCGGCTCGTTGCGGTTGAAATACTCTATCCGCTGGCCGCTTTCGTCCAGGACGTAAATCCGTGACATCGTGACCCGGCCCACCATGTCGGCCGACGATTGGAACTGGCCGTCGCCCGTCCCGTAGGAGCCGAACTGGCCGATAAAGGAGCCGGTGGCGGTGAAGTATTGGACGCGGTGGTTGAGCGAGTCGGCGACGAAGACGTAGCCGTTGGGGCCCACCCACACCCCTTGCGGCCGGTGGAACATGCCGTTGCCGCCGCCGTACACGCCCCACTTCCCGAGGAACGAACCCGCCGGCGTGAAGTACTGGATGCGGTTGTTGAAGTGGTCGCAGACGTAGACGTCGCCGGTGGGGCCGACCGCCACGTCCGCCGGCGACTCGAACTCGCCGTCGCCGGTGCCTTCCTCGCCCCACTTGCCCTTGTAGGAGCCGGTGGCGGTGTAATACTTCACGCAGAAGTTCCCGCCGTCCGCGACGTAGACGTTGCCATTGGCGGCCGTCGCCACGCCCATGGGGTGGTTGAACTGGTTGTTGCCCTCACCCGCGGAACCCCACTTCCCGACGAACGAGCCGCCGGAGGTGAAGTACTGGATGCGGTTGTTGTTGGAGTCCACGACGTAGATGTAGCCGTTGTTCCCCATGGCGATCTTCAGCGGGTTGTTGAACTGGGAGTCGCCGGCGCCGGCCGCGCCCCACTTGCCCAGGAAGGAGCCCGTGGGCGTGAAGTACTGGATGCGGTAGTTGAGGCTGTCCACGACGTAGACGTCGCCGTTCGCGGCGAGCGTGATTCCCTCGGGCCACTGGAACTGGCCGTCGCCGGCCCCCGAGGAGCCCCACTTGCCTTCGTACTGGTATTCCGCGACGGCGGCGCCCGCCACCAGCGCCAGCGCCAAACCCGCCACGAGCGTTTTCTTTACCATGGTCCGACCTCCTTGAGCCGGGGGAGTCTTTCTCCATACAAATTATAACATCCCGCGCGCCGGCGTCAAAGGAAAAATGCGCGCTAAACCCGGCCCCCGGGCGCCGGGGGGCCGCGAAAAGCCGCCCCGCGGGGGGCGGCCCGACGGCCCGGGATTGCGGCCGTTTCGGCGCGGGGGCGAGCGGCGTGTCTTGCCGCATCGGCTAACCCCCATTGGATTATTTAAGGACGGAGCCGGTACCGGCGGCTACCGATACAACGCCTTTATCTTGCCGAAGGACGAGCCGCCCACGTCCACGACGCCGATGTCGAACTGGTAAACCCAGTAGTTATTACTCGGGAAATGAACCACAGCCCAAAGGTATTGGCCGTCTGTTTCCGTGCCGTGGGCATCGTACCCGCCGTTCGGTATTAGGAAGCTGGATACTACCGAGCCGGTCGTCGTTAATTGGCACATTTGGTTTTCGTACGAACCTTGCCCGCTGGTCCAGAAGTAATGGCCGTCCCAGGCAAGGTCGCTAAGGATAAACGGCGGCGTGAACGAGCCGAGGTACGAGCCGGCCGTCGTGTATTTGAACTGCGCGCCCCATAAGCGGCCGTTCTCGTACGTCATCCCGGCATCGGCACCATTACGGCCGGTAAACCAACCCCCTACGGGCGTTCCCGTAGTCGTGTATCGTTCGAATTGCGGGCCGTCGTACGGGTCCGGCTGGTAGCTACACCACAAATACTCACCATCGTACGCCGCCCCCCGGAAATACCCGTAAGACCCCGGCCCGATCTTGAACGTAGATACTATCGACCCGGTAGTGTTAAGCCGGAAAAAAACGGAAGGGCCCGTCGCGCAAATCCAAAGGTACGCGCCGTCCCAGGTCATACCGTGACCTTCGGCGCACGCCGTAGGGAGTGGAAACGACGAAATCACGTCGCCCACCGCGCCGAAGGCGGCCGCCGCCCCCGCCAACGTCAACGTTATTATCGTTCGCATTGCCGACACCCCTTTAAGCCGCTCATGGGCTTTCGCCAAACCGCGGCGGCTTCGTGAACTTGTAGATACGGACGCCCTCGGCCCCTCAGCGATACAACGCCTTTATCTTGCCGAAGGACGAGCCGCCCACGTCCACGACGCCGATGTCGAACTGGTAAACCCACATCG
>Ga0315288_10000026_pt1 | contig 167660 bp, 251 predicted proteins | sample YL17G11_20_MG_FD_203454 | JGI IMG/M metagenome (GOLD analysis project Ga0315288, IMG submission 203454) | Sediment microbial communities from Yellowstone Lake, YNP, Wyoming, USA - YL17G11_20 | ecosystem: Environmental > Aquatic > Freshwater > Lake > Sediment | place: USA: Wyoming | collected... | reverse complement strand
CTTTTGAGCAGCTATCAGTTCAAGAGAATCTTGGAAATGTTTCGATCTTTGATACAGTTACCACTTTTGAGCAGCTATCAGTTCAAGAGAATCTTGGAAATGTTTCGATCTTTGATACAGTTACCACGTTTGAGCAGTTGACTGTCCAAGAAAACCTTGGATTTGTGAGTGTTTTTGATCAAGTTCTTGTTAGTGAGGTTCTAAGTGTTGTTGAAAATCTGGGAGATGTAGCTGCTTCTGATTCTGTTTTTGTTAATGAGTTTGTTTTAGGCAAGGAGAATTTAGGAGTAAGTGTAACCGATTCGGTGTTTGTAGGCGATGCTTTATCTGTGGTTGAGAGTTTAGGTGTTATATCGGTTAATGACTCTATTGCCGCAGAAGAGTTTCTGTCTCTTGTTGAAAATCTTGGAGATGTTTCTGTAAGTGATGGTGTTCATTTGGCAGAGAGTTTGTATGGCATAGAGTCTACCGAGGGTATTTTTGTTTTTGATGATATTACCATTTATGAGGAATTGTCAGTAAGAGAAGACCTTGGAAATATTTCAATATTTGATTTGGTTGACCTGTTTGAGTTATTGGAAGTAAAAGAAAATCTCGGTGATGTGTCTGTCTTTGATTTGGTGTATTCTTCTGAGTTAGTTGTAGTAGGTGTTTTGGATCTTGGGGATATTTTTGTTTATGATGATTTATCTGTAGACGAGTCGTTAGTAGCAGAAGAAGAACTTGGTTACGTTAGTATTTTTGATAGTGTTTATGTGTCTGAAGTTCTTGACTTGGCAGAAAATCTTGGAGATGTTTCAGTATTTGATAATGTGTTAGTCTATGAGTTTTCGGATGTAGTAGAGGGTCTTGGTTATATATCTGTTTCTGATGATATTTCTGTGATGGAGTTGTTGGAGGCAAATGAGGATCTTGGGTATGTTGAGATACTTGATTCTGTGTTTGTTGGTGAGTTTTTGGATGTGGAAGAAAATCTTGGTGATATTTCAATATTTGAGATACTAAATACTGATGAATATGCAGACGTTATAGAAGACCTTGGAGAGATTAGCGTATTTGATTTTGTTTATGTGAGTGAGTTTGTAAGTGTTCAGGAGCATCTTGGGTTTGTTGATATTTTTGATGTTGTGTTAGTAGAAGAATTTTTGAATTTGACGGAGAGTTTGGGCGATATTTTTGTTTATGATGGTGTTTTTGTAGGCGAACAGATAACAAACATAGAAAATCTTGGAAAGATTAACATATCCGACTCTGTATTTGTTGATGAATTTTCAGATGTACGAGAAGACCTTGGAAGTGTGTTGGTATTTGATGAGATACACCATTCAGAAATTTTGTTTTTAGAAGAAGAGCTTGGATTAGTAAGTGTCTTTGATGGTATTTTAGTGACGGAGATGACTAGTGTTGCTGTAGGAGGGATAGTAATTGATAATGTAGGTGTTGGAGATGTTTCTTTTGTAATTATCGAGATTCCCCCTGTTATTATTCAAGATACTATTTCTGTGGTAGATGCTGTTGATGTTTATGTTTCTGTTAATATTTATGTTAGCGACTCTGTGAGTTTGATTGATAATGCTGTTTGTTCTAATCCTTTTATTTACATGTCTGTTTTTGATGTTATTTTCTTTTACGAGTACATACAGCATGAGTTACCGCTGGTTGGTATAAGTACATCTGATTATATGGCTGTAAGTGAGAGTTTGTTTGTTGACAGTCCTTTGCATGGGATTAGTGTCTTTGATGCTGTTCATGTGATTGATTTTATTTCTGCTAAGATTCTTTTGTCTTTGGGAGTGGTTTTTGATGATGTTTCTTTGATGGAGTTTGTGGATGCGAAGTCTTTGTTGCCCGGAGTGGCTGTAGTTGATTTTGTTGGGGTTTTTGATCAGATATATGTTGATAATCTAATTCCCGGTGTTAGTGTTTTTGATATTGTTCATGTCTCCGATTTACTTACTGTAAACCCAATTGTACTCCCCGCAAATTCCGCCGACTCTATTACTGTTCAAGAGTCTGTGTTCTCTAATCTGCCCTTATATGGTGTAAGTGTTTTTGATGTTGTTTCTGTACATGAGTATGTGAATGTTGATGCTCCTTTGCAAAGTGTGTTTGTCTTTGATATTATTCATGTTTCGGAAGTTGTTTCTATTAAGAATCCGTTGAGTGGTGCTTATGTTATAGATGATGTGTCTGTTATTGAGTTTGTTGGAATGCAGTTGCCTTTGCCTAGTGTGTTTGTTTTTGATTTTGTTTATGTTTCAGAAGTTGTATCTGCTAAGAATCCGTTGAGTGGGGTAAGCGTATTTGATGCAGTACATATTGGGGAGTTATTACTAACTCGGTGCGTGCTTCCTTCGGTGTTTGTTACGGATGATGTTTACCTTTCGGAGTTTGTTGAGGCAGAAATTCTTCTTGGTAAAGTTAGTGTTCGTGATAGTGTTCTTGTAAGAGATTATATTTCAGTAAGTAATCCTTTACCTACAGTATTTTCTTATGAAGATATTTCAGTTAATGATTACTGTAATTCACGGATTCGCTTGCCTGCTATATTTGTTTCTGATATAGTTACTATTACCGATCAGGATAATGTAGAAGTTCCTCTTGCTGGTGTTGTCTATGAGAGAGTTTCAGTCTTTGAGTTGCTTACTTCGTTAATGACAACTGGTGATATATCAGTATTTGATGATATATCTACACAAGATAACTTGTTTGTTAGTTTGTCAATAAATACTTCGGTGTTTGAGATAATTAGTCTGTCTGATTCTTCTGATGTCTACTTGACATTTAATGTCTCTGTGTTCGATGATGTCTTGGTGCAGGAATTTGTAAAAGGGTTCGGTCCAGTTCTTAATCCGTTCGCAGAAGACTCTATATTTGTTGATGAGTTTTCAAGAGCGGAAGTACGAAAAGAAGCGTTTTGTTTCTCAGGAACAATTGATAGCCTGTCCTTTGACGGGGCTGACGTGGATAAAACAGAGTGGAAGAGTTCTGTTGATGCTGTAAGCATCTTTGGTGAGGTCCACGATATTTGTACTTAATATACTTGTATTATAGAGGTATGTGCGATGTCTATAGCGCGAGATTTAGTTGTTATTAAAGGAGATTCTTCGGACGTATCATTTTCTGTCCTTGATTCTTCTGGGAATCCTTTTGACTTGAATGGGTGGACTGTGATGTTTTCCAGCGGAAGTGTTTCTAAGTCTTCTTATGATCCTACTCAGGTAGATATAACTGATACCATGAATGGTAAGGGTATATTACATCTTCTGAAAGAGGATACCCTGACTTTTATTTCAAGTCAGAAATTTAGTCTTTGGGTTGAGAATGGTGGTGATCCTATCAATAAGAAGCACACGATTGTTTGTGGTAGGGTGAAGTTCAAGTGTCCTAACTATTAGTAGGAAATCATACTTAGGGGATAGAGTATGTTCAAAGGCGAAGTTGGAGTAGACCAGTTTTTCCCTGTAGCTCTTATTGATGAAACAGATTTTAAGACTTCTGTGCTAGGGTTGTTTCCTTTGGAGACAAGACTGCTTCTTCATTTCGAGGATATTCTCGGAAGTACAAATATTACTGATTCCTCTTTAAGAAGTAATGTTGTATATGCTTCAAATTCCCCGACTATTGATACTGCCCAATATAAGTTTGGTTCCTCCTCTTTGAGGATGAACAATAAATATTTTGTTTATCCAGTTTCGATTGATTGGGAGCTTGGGAATAAAACAAAGCCCCAAGCAAATGCAATACAGTATGATTTTACTCTTGATTTTTGGATAATGTTTGATACGGTTCCTTCTGCAATAAGGCATCTTGCTGGAACTGCTATTATTAGTGACCGTATTATATCAATAACTGTAGATGCTTCTGGGCATCTTAATTTGTCTGTGCTAGGGATGATGGGTGGTAGTTCTATAAACATAAATGATTCTGGTTTTGTTGTTAATACTGGAGTTTGGTATCATGTAGCTTATGTTAAGAGTGGAACAACACATTATTTTTTCAGAGACGGAACATTGGTTGGGAGTGATGTTTTAGCCTGTTCTTCTGGAAGTGGGTATTTGAACTTTTATTCTGTTACCACACATTTGTTTTTCGGTGCTTATGGGTCTGGCAGTCCTGTTGGCTTTGATGGTTGGATTGATGAGGTCCATGTTGATAGGTATGCTCGGTGGGTTTCTGGGTTTACACCTCCAAGTAGTCCTTATTCTCCTTATTCTCAGTATTGTGTATCTGCATATTTATCTAAGCAGTATATTTGGGGTAGGTTGTCTTTGACTGAGGTTATGATTCCAAGGTTAAATCTTCAGGATTGGCAATGCGACTTACAGGAGTCTGGTAAGGGCAATTATTGGATTCAGTTTGGTAATCCTGAATTTGAACAGCCTGTTCTGTATCAGTGTGTTGTAGAGGCAGTTGGTTGTTTACCTTACCGTTTTCCTGTCGATGCTACTGTTTCATCATCTTCTATAAATCAGCAGCAGGTAAGGGACGCAATGAAACTTGCTCCTTCTGTTGGTGCTCCTGTTTCTGGTTCCGTGGATGATCTTCTTGGTGGTATTGGTACAAAGACAACCAATCTTCCCTCTGATCCTGCTTCACAGTCTGTTATTCTGAATGCAATTTCCAATATTCAGAATAGTACGAATTTTGTAGGTATTGTTGATAGTCCTATGATTATTCCTGATGCTGGATCTAATACCTACAATGTTTATGTTAGGTTGTTTGATCTTACAGGATTGCCTATGGACCCGGATGCGAATAATGTCCATATAACAATAATAACTTCTACTGGAACTGTTCTTATTCCATCAAGTCCTATGACAAGGACAGGTGTTGGTAGGTATGTGTACATCTATTCTGTTCTTAGTACCGATGCAAAGGCCTCAATAAATGTGTTTTTTGATTATTTGTTGAGTGCAGTTTCAGTTCAGCAGGTGCGGTCTTCTGAGAAGATAACTGAGGCTGATGCGGTTGATATTCATAACATACTTTCAAATACTGTTGATATTAAGGCAAAGACAGACTTACTAAACTTTACAGGGAGTGATGTTAAGTCAACTCTTGATGGTGAGACAGTTGATATAAGTGCTAATTCAAAGACGTTTATGAAGGATGTTATCTATAGTCGAGAGGTTACTGACAGGCATACCAACCAGAAACCAAAGACAATTTTGATGGGTACTGGTGGGAATCAAGTTACTGTAAATACGACTGTGGATGTTAATGGGAATATCTCTAAAGAAGCAATAGCATAGCATGGGCGACGTGAATAAGAAAAAAGCATGGGAAGAGGCGAAGGCTTCAGTTGGAAGAGATTATCCTGACATTGAGGAGAACTCTGATAAGTGGAGTCAGCTTTGTATGTTGGCTTACAAGAAGTCTTTGGGAGGGGTTTCGGGTGTTGTTAAGGAGCAGAGGTCGTTGAGGGACACTTTACTTTTACGGGAATCTTCGGAGTTTGGAATCCTTAGAAGAATCTACGAGGCAAAAAATGCTAAGTTATGATACTGTTGCTATAAAGTCTTTTTATGATGTTTTGGGGCAGTGGGTAGCCATTACACCTGTTAGGTCGTTTTTTGCTACATGGAAGAAGCAAGATCCTATAACACATAGGATTATATTTGATGCCGGATTTGGTAGTTCTGGGGTTAATTTTGATACCACTTGGGCAAGTGTGCGAACAACATTTGAGTTGTTGAATAAGGTTGAGTTACCAAAACTTTATGGTGGTACTCTTGAAGCAACTATTGATAGTCTTGTTACTACATTGAATGATGTTTTTACTAATAATACCTTATTTGTGAAGAATAGGTTGCTTTCAGACAGGTCAGGAATCAGGGTGCATCTTGAGGATATGGTTGATGCGGACCCTTCTGTGATGAAGCCGGGAAGTAAGGTTGGTAATGTCTTAAAGAGCTTTGTATACTCTTATTATTTAGCATTTCCTTTGGCTGTGAGTTACAACTATAATAAGACAAGAGTTGGTGGGTTTTCTGGTTTTGTTACAAAAGAAAACCTAGCTGCGGAGCTTTACTCTTGTGCTGACATTAGAGTAAAAACATCGAGGTTATATAAGGCGTTGTTTACTAAGTTGAAAGATAAGAAGAAGTTTGATGAGTTTGTAAACTCATTTGAAGACACTGATTCAAATAAGTTATTTCTGTCTTTCTCTACTATTGTTCGTGGTATAAACAACATGTCTTCTTGATAGATAGGTTTTTGATAATGAGAAAAGTTGTATCAGTATATACAAGAAGTGACCCTGACAAAAGGTTTGATACGTGGTTATCTCCTGAAGTGGAGCTTGACCAGTTTACTACGTTTGCTTATCAAGGGATAGACTCATTACCGTCTGGTTATCCTATCGAGAGGTATACCTGTTCAGCTTTGACTGCCAGTGGTAGAACGGTTCCTTTTGGTAGCTTGCGGTGGTTTGAGGATGAGGCTTGTCTTTGTTTTTGTTTTTGTGGGAATCCTCGGCTTGGACTTGTTGCTTTTGACTTTGCAGAGTTACTTCCTACTAAAGAGGGAAGGGAAAGAGTATCTGAGGGACTTAAAGGGGTTTTGGCAGGGAAAATGGTCATGAATTGGAATTTGGGTGGAAACACTGCTGTAGAGTATGCAAAACACCCTCTTTTTCTTATGTTTGTTAACAAGTTTAGTGATCCTTCGGGCAAGAAGGATCTTGGAGCAGATTTTGACAGATACATGAAGATGCTTGTTGAGCAGGAGAGTTCTATTGTTTATCAGTTTGCGAAAGGAAAGTGGGAGATTAACCTAAGTGATACTCAGGGGAATAGTTTTGTTACCTCTACTTTTGCATTAAGTAAAGAGTCAAAGATTATTTCCGGTAAAGAGATGCATGATTCTATAGAAGAGGCGTATGATAAGACTAGTAAGAATGTAAGAAAGCTAACACCAGGAATGAATACGGGAAGAGGTTATGATGTAGCCAGTATTTTGATTGCTACAAGTGCTCAGTATAATGCAAGTTATCACGAGAGTTTCCCGCAGGTAGCAACAGAGCCGGATTTTTACAGAAGAGTTGTTACGGATATAATGGATGGCGACCCTGATTTTGTGTCTGTTGTTGATCCTACTACTTTAGAGGGTATGTATGAGGGGAAAGTAAAGGAAGCAGAGTTGTGGAGTATGCATACAGCTATTATGAATGATACTTACAATAACCTGTCTTCTATTAGTTCGGGTTCTGTGCAGGTTCTTATGAAGGGCGCGACATTGAGAGGGATGACTTCAGGACAGCTTGATGCCCTTATTGGTAGGGTTGCAAAAGAGTCAGATAAGATGCCTAATGTGGAAGAATCAAGAAATATCAAGTACCTCGACGTTATTATTCGTATTATGTTGGTCAAGGCTGCAAAGTTATAGGAGTCTGAAATGCTTTTGGACATTGAGAGTATCTTCCCTTTTGTTCGTTCTGCCCAAAGATTCACAGGAAGTTATACCCGGATGTTGTCAAAGAAGGAGTTGATTGCTCCTTTTTATGGGTATGATACTTACCCTGTATTTGGGGGTTTTCCGGCAAAGGCTTCTTTTCGTTTCTACAAGCTACACCCTTTGAATTTGTATGTGTTTGCAGAGGAGAATTTGTATGATGTTAAGGAACTGAATAGGCAGCTTTATTCTGAGGGTTCTAAGATAGAGGCTTTGATTGATGTTGTTGACTATGCCGAGATATTAAGGTATGTCACGTTGGATGAAGACAATCTGATGGCGAAACTCAATATTTCAGACTTTTCAGATTCTATTTCCATTGTGAAAGAGGCTGGTGAGATTGTTTCTTTGTGGTATACGAAGAGTTCAGATGAGATAAAAGGACTTGTAAACTCGTTGCTTACTGCAAGTGTTTTGGGTGCTTTTGCTGAGAGAGATAAGGCTGGTCTTGAGTATCATGGACCGGGAGTGTCCCCTGTAATTGCCCCTGTGAATCCAGAAGCTAAGGATGCCACTGTTCCTACCCCTGCTATTCCTACTCCAACTACTGAGGCTATCGGGCAGTTTACAGAGCAGCTACGGAAGTTTCGAGGACAGGGTGAAGAGTTGTACGAGGCTCCTCTTCCGAATGCCGGTAGTGGGGCTTCCCCAGGTATTTCAGGAGGAACACTTGATCCTGTTGAGACGTGGCTAAGACAGTATTTGTTGAAAAGGTCTGATGATGCGAAGCAAGTTGCTACACTTATTGGGCCTACTGCCGTAGCTAAATCTGCACTTGTAAAGAAATTAGCAAAAGAGCTTGGGTATAGACTTGTGGACTTCAGGTGCTTACACGGGGACACAGAAATAAAGTTGATTGACGGTACTTCTAAAAAGATCAAAGATATTCCTGCTGGTGATAAGGTGTGGGTTTATTCATGTAAGAAAGATGGGACTATTTTTCCTGCTCTTGCCACAGCACTTGGAGTAACAAGAGAGAATGCTTCTTTTGTTGAAGTTGAGATTGATAACGGAGAAAAGGTAAGGGTAACGCCGGACCACAAATTTATTCTTCGAGATGGTTCTGAGTGTGAGGCAAAAGACCTAATTTCTGGAATTTTGTTAATGTCAGGCAGAGAAAATAGGGACTGTAAGGTTGTGTCTGCTTGGGTAGTTGAGGAAATTTCTAATGCGTATTGTTTGAATGTCCCTGAATACCATAATTTCGCTCTTAGTTCTGGTGTTTTCGTGAGAAACTGTGCATTTGTTGAAAGAAGTGACTTTGAAGGTATGAAGAAGTTTGCTACTGATGATGAGACACAGAGGATGATGTCTTATTCTGCTTCAATGGACAAGATGATAACGGCGACGGATGATTTTCAGGAATTTGCGACTCAGAAGTATGTTCAGATTGAGAAGTATCTTACAGATACCCCAGATATTCCTAAAGATGAAAAGGATACTATAGAGGCTCTTAGGAAGAAGTTTGAAGAATGGAAAAAGCCAGTATTGTTGTTTCTTGATGAGATAAATCGGGCACCTCAGTCTGTTATTGCAACACTTACTGCTATTCTTAATCAGAAGATATATAATAATCATTCGATGAAGCAGTGTAGTATAGTGTGTGCTGCTAATGCCCCTATAGGGTTAGATCCTTCGATACATGATATATATGCAACTACTATGATCAATGATCCGGCAGCAGCGCAAAGGTTTGAGTCTATAAATGTTAATCCTAAAGATGTTTATGGTAGGTGGAAGAAATATATTCAGGGTGCAGGATGGCATAAATCTGTTGTTGATTTTGTAGATACTCCCGAAAAGGCGTATAGTATTGATGTCTTGGCTGACATCTACAAGAAGTACGGTGATGGTCAGGAGAAAAGGGCAGCATTAGATCCATTTCCTCATTACAGGTCTTGGGAATTTGTAAGTAATCATGTTAATGCTGTGGAAGCAAAGAAAGACTTTTTTAACCCTGTCTTTATTACTAACTTGATAGGGGAGAATGATGTATCTTCAGAATATTTGAAGTATCTCAAGACTAATTATAAGAGTATAGTCAAGCATGTAGATGATTCCCCAGGTAAAGAACAAGATGAATTTAAGAAGGGTATAAGAAATTGTGTTGGTAGTGGTAATGCTATGATGATGATTACCCCGACATCATACGGCAAGACAGATCGTGTTAATAAAGTGTGTATAGAGATGGGTTTGGATGCTCCATTTGTTATCAATATGTCTCAAAAAGACAGAGTTGACGTAATGGGGGCACCGAAGACCATTAACACTATTGACTATGCGTTAGAGGATCTTAAAGGGAAGTTACCAGAAACTCATCCTTTGTATGCTCAGTTGAAAGATCCGGCAATTTTGGGGCAGCTTAGTCTACCGGAAGAGGTAACTGTTTTTGCTCCTGATATTGAGTTTACAAAAAGAATTAGGAAGCTCAAGAAGGGACAGAAGTTGGTTGTGTTTTTTGATGAGTTGAATAGGGCAAAACAAACAGCGATGTCCTCAGTTTTTGAAGCAATCAGCGATTGCCGCCTCTTTGGCGTCCAATTTGAACCCGGACAGGTAGTTGTACTTCAGGCTATGAATTATGGTGATAGATATGAGGGAGCAAACACTATTGATTCTGCTTTCTCTGGCCGTTCTGCTATGTATGTAAAACTTAGTTATACTGATAAGGATGCTACGGATTATTTGTCAGGTATAAAGTCAGAGGGGTATTCCTCTGTCATTCTTGACTACTTGGCAAGTAAGACCCCAGATGAACTTGTTAAGATGTTTATGCATGTAGAAGATCCTATAGGAGAATCTGATGATGTAGGATTTGGTCATGGTGCTCCGACATTTCGAGGTTGGAGCACGTTGAACAAGTCGATTAAGCACATGGACAATATTTCATTTTGTGGTTCTGTTCTTGATTATGATGGGTCAATTGAGTCGAGGATGATTCAACCATTTCCAAGGGATAAGGACGGGTTTCTTGATAGGGTGAAGGTTTTACTTGAGCTTGTTCCTAAGAATTGGGCGGGGTATGACCCAACTATAGATCCTGTGGAGTACGGAGGTGTTAAGTATTCTGTCAAGGATTTTGTGCAGAGCATGTATGATACTTTGGATGCTGCTGTAAAGGGAGATTATGATAATTCTATGGATAATTTAAGAAAGAATCTTGGGTATTGTTTTGGAAAGTTATTAAGTATTGATAATCAAGTTAAGATTTTCAGAACTAAAGGTATTACTTCGATTCTCGGAGAGAAGTATGCCCCTGAATTTCTTACCTTCTTCAATGAAGCAATGGGGAGAAGTTCGTTGGAGTTGTCAGACGTTATTGACGAGGCGACTGCTGTTAAGTACATCAGGAAGTTGTTTTCCTTGCAGACAGATCAATTGAAAGTTACTGAGAAGATTGCCAGTGATGCGGTAGCGCACGCGGATATTTTCAAAACAAATGTGTTAAATCAGCAAAATTTCTTCCGTGGTATTGTTGATGTTGTTGTGGATGAGCGACATGCCGTAGATTTCTTTTTTAATTTGGTAATTTCTGCTGAGGGTAACAATGATTTTTATGAGTGGTTTAACAGGTTGTTTTTGGATAATACCTTTGCTACTTATGTTATGGCGAAGTTTGGAATGAAAGATCCAGACATGGTGAATGCTGTTCTTACCTATAACAAACAAAAGTCTGGACGGGGAAAGTAGTATGATCGAACTTCAAGATAAGCTGAGTGATGTCATGGATACAGTGGGTATTTCTTGTCAAGAGTACCTTCCCGGAGAAGGGGATATTGTTTCTTGTAGGTTGTTAGAATATCCTTCTTATTTTAATACCCTTGAAAAGATAAGCAGGTCTTTGTATGCAGATAAGATGATTATGCAGAAGAATGAGATTCTGATATACCTTTCAACTGTTTGGGTAAAGGGTCAGAGGTACAAGATTCGGGCTTTTGTACATTTTGTATTTTCCAAGGGTTTTTTGAGTATGGTGTATATAAAGGCTACTACTTACGTTTATACAGGTTTTGACGGAGTAACACGGAATTTTGTGACTGTAGAAGACTTGATGAACACTATGCGGGATGACCGGAAAATGAAAATCGTAGACTCTATGGGGGCACTAAGTAATGCGTAAGTTATACGAACAATCTGGTGTTGTTGTTAAGGGTGTTTATTCTGAGCCTATAAATACTATTGATGATTATGCTAAATTTATACAGTGGTATATAGATAGTTCGAGTAGGGCGACTGAAGAAACTTATCTTACCTATGAAGAGTTGAATGCTATAAATTATCAGGCTATTGTAGCTGTTAGAGGGATTCCTACTGGTTTAACTTTGACTTTTCCACAGCACGGAAGAGCTATTTCTTATGGTTTTTGTGATACGAAGAAGTTTTTTGAGGTGACAAAGAAGTATCAAGGGATGGTACAGAAGTTTGATACTAATTTTGCAGATGCTCTTAGATCAAGCAAAATCAATATTGATAGTCTTTCTTCTGAGCTTTTAGCTGCTGGTGAGAAGGTTCTTGCTACTACTCATACATATAGTAACGTATACCAGACTATGAAGAAGGTGTATGATAATCCCAAGGTTCTTACTCTTGGTGTTGGGTATAATGAGATTTTAGAGGCTTTTACACTTTCAATTAACCGAGAGTTTCTTGTTAAGTTTGTTGCTCAGTATTTGGTGATGGGTTCTACGGGTACTACAAGTACGCGAATGGACATGGGACAAGAAGGCAAACTTGACATGTCTTCAAAAATAGCTCATATTGTTGCGTATGCTTTGAGGCATGAGGTGGACCACGTTAATAATTTACATGCTCATAAGCGTGGATTTAATGTGGTTCAGGGTTTCAATTTTGGTGAGAATAATATTTGGGCAGATTGTATCATTAACTACAACTTAACAAGAAAAGTTCCGGGGAAACATCCGAAACGTTATGAGGATGAATTAGGACCGGACAGGGATCTTTTGCCTATAAACGGAATGGGAAGGTTGTTAGTATCCCATGCTGTTGTTGAGGGTTCTAAGCTAACTGCTTTTGGATCTGCAAAGATGGTTGATATAGGAAAAATTGGTTATATTACGACCACTAAAGCCTCTACCTCTGAAATTAGTAGTTTCTTTGGTAAGATTAAAGATAAAGAGAAGTATCCTATTGTGTTAAGTATGAATCCAGCAGTTATTCAGGATGGTATGGAAAATGTTTCTACGGCCCAGATTATGCAACTCTATGGAATATTGAAAGATTACTTCCACTTTAGATTGTTTAATACTGACAAGACAAAGGCACAAGCAAAGAAGAATCCTGTTAGGAAAGATCCAAAACAACAGAAGGAGAGGCCGAGAGTTCGTGTTGGGGATATTGTTGAAAGTAAATCTACCGGAGAGTGGGGGGTTGTAAACTCTGTTTCTCCAGATACAAATAAGGCAGGAGTTGGAATTGTTGATAAGCGTGATTTAGCAGATATTCTTACTGGTAAAGGTGTTATTCCTGATAAGTTTCTATCAATGAAGGAATTTGATATTGATGATCTGATTGTTCATGGGACAGTTAGTGAACCTTCTAAAGAGCCGGAGCCGTCAGAGGAACCAGAACAGCCCGGAGGAGAGCCACAGCCTGGAGGAGAGCCACAGCCCGGAGGAGAGCCACAGCCCGGAGGGGATGATTCTGGGGATGATGAGGGTGATGACGAAGGCGATGATGAGGGTAAGTCACAGCCCGGAGGGGATGATTCGGGGGATGATTCGGGAGATGATTCGGGGGATGATGAGGGAGATGATTCGGGGGATGATGAGGGGGATGAGAAAGGTAAAAAGGGTAAGAAAGGTGGAGAAAAGGGGGATGATGAGGGGGATGAAAAGGGCGATGAGAAGGGTGATGACGATGGTGACGAGAAAGGTAAAAAGGGAAAGAAGGGTGACGATAAAGGGGATGATGAGGGGGATAGTGAGGGTGGGTGGTCAGTTGGTGACTCTTGTACTGTTAAGGCGACCGGAGAGGTTGCTCAGATTGTAAAGGTAGGGGATGTTGATAAGAATGGGAAAAGAAAGATCACCATAACAGTATTACCTGAAGTTGTCGGAAAGGTAATCAAGTCTAAGTTAAGTAAAACCAAGATAGACCTTGGAAAAGTATTTTCATCCAAGATAGAGTCTGCCAATGATACTTATGATGTTACTGAGGATGATATAGAGCCTTTAAGTGGGGATGAGGATGATCCGGGTGGTAAGAAAGGTAAGAAAGGAAAGAAGGGCGAACCGGGAGATGATTCGGGAGATGATTCGGGAGATGATTCGGGAGATGATTCGGGAGATGATTCGGGAGACGATTCGGGAGACGATTCGGGAGACGATTCGGGAGACGATGAGGGGGGTAAGAAAGGTAAAAAGGGTAAGAAGGGTGATGATAGTGGTGAGCCTGGTGATGACGAGGGGGATGATTCTGGAGATGATTCAGGGGATGATGCGGGTGGTAAAAAAGGCAAAAAGGGGGATGATTCGGGGGACGATAGCGGGGATTCGGGTGATGACAGTGGCGATGACAAGGGTGCAAAGGGAGAGCCTGGTAAGAAGGGTAAAAAAGGTGAAAAGTCTGGTGAAAAACCAGCAGATGATAGATCCGATATTGAGAAGGAATTTGATGATGTTTTAGCTGATGCAGAGAAGACAGACAAAGAGAATGAAAAGCAGGATAAAGAGGACAAGGATAATGGTATTATTTCTAATATTGACCCTTATGACTCTGTGAATGGTGAGGTTAAGCCCGGACTTTCCAAGATGGATGCTGCACTTGACAAACTTCTTGGAGACGCTGTTAATAAAACCGCAAGGGATCTAAAGTCTCTTGTTGGAAAAGACTTTGCCGGTGATGACCCTGATCTTCAGGCAGCTATTGATGCTGAGTTTGGTAAAGGTGTGCTTGATATTTCCAAGATTTCCGCTGTTAAGAGTTTGGGGTCTGCTCGTAGATGGCGTACAATAATGCAGAAGATTATGGCAAATATACTTGGGGTTGGTGAAGGCCGTGATCCTAATGCTCCATCAAGAAGGATTGAGGGGTGGACAGGTAGAGACATTGAGGTTCCTGCTATTGATAGTATTCTTATTATGTGTGATAGGTCACAGTCTTTTGAGTCAATGCAGAAATATAAGCCCGCATTGATGGCTCTTAAAGATTTCTTTGACACTTATCGGGATATTTTGGGAAATACTGTTGTTCATGTAATGTATTGGGGGAGTCGTAAAACTAACCAATATGTTAGATATGCCAGCTTTAACTCAAGTCATCTGAAGGCTATGTTAGGTAATTCTTTTAAGGGTGATTTGACATATTTTTCACATAACTTTATGGATGCAATTGCAAAGTGTCATAACCCCGATATGATTATTCAGCTTACAGATGGAGAATTTACGGATGTGGTTAACAAGGAAATTCACCCTAAGTTTCCTGCTGTTTGGACATCCCGAATAAAGCAAAGAACTGTTTGGGTTGTTCCAAAAACGACTATGGCCGGAATACAGATAATCCTTCATATTGATCCTTTAGCAAAACAGAGGCTTGTCATATATCCAATAGGTGACGTTGCTCCTTGATGTCTTTCCGTGATAAACTTAGAGTAATGAGGGATGGTAAATGGAAAACGAAAATATCCTGATAGATGATTATTATCCTGAGACAGACTCTCAATCTTTTGAGTTAGTTACGGAGAAGGAGAGTCTTCGTCCCGGTGTGATTATGAAGGTCCGTGGTCCAATCGGTATCACGGAGACTGAAAATAGGAATGGTCGTGTCTATACTAACGAGTTTTGGGATAAGGTATTAGGTCGTGATGATATTCAGGAAGCTATAAAAGAGCGTGCATTAGTTGGTGCTGCTGACCATCCTACAGATAAGTTTGTTCCTCCGTTGTCTACTGTTTCCCATGTAATGACAAAGGCATGGGTGGAGAAGGATAAGAAGGCATTGATGGCTGAGTCGGAGGTTCTTGATACTCCGATGGGTAGAATTGTTTCTACTTTATTCAAGGCAAATGTGAAGTTAGGTGCATCTACTCGTGGTGGTGGTAATACAATTGCAAAAGAAGGTAAGAATTTTGTTTCAGAGAAGGGGTATAAGTGGGGTGGGTTTGATTTTGTTTTCGAGCCGTCTGCCCAAAACGCATATCCTAAGCCGGTAAGGGAACAGATAGAGAAGATTATTTGTGAGTCTTCCCCTGATTCTTTTCAGGAAGATCCAGCATATTTCAAGGGTATTTTAGAGAAACTTGGATGTAACAGTAATTTGATTTTGGAGAGAGTTAAGCAGCCGAAGGCGACACTGAATGAGGATTCTGATAAGAAAATAACGACTTCTGACAAAGATAAACTTGTAGTTGAGGAATTGAAGAAGGAGGTTGAAGTTCTTAGAAAGAATGTGAAATCTCTTAGGGAGTCTTTAATTTCTAAGGATTCTATGTTACGTGAGTCTGTTTTTCAGGTTAAAGAGTTAAAAGAGAAAATATCGGTTTTGGTTGAGTCTGTTGATGTTTCTGTTGGTGCTTCCAAGGAACCTGAGTCTTCTCAAAAGGAAATGCAGGGTCTTGAGAATTTGTATGATACCGTCAAACTTGAAAATGATATTCTTTTGGCTAATTACCAAGAGGCTATCAATCTTGCCAAAGCGAAGAAATCGCAAGTGGTAATTGAATCTCATGTTGACAAGGTATCAGAAGATAAATTTCAGGATCTCTATGCAAAACTTCTACAATATGGAAGAAAAGTTTCCTCTTTGACGGAATCAGGTGATCTTCTCAGTAAGAAGATTGAAGAACTGAAGAAAAGTAACGAAGCTCTTAGGGTTGAGAGACGAAAACTCATCTCTGAAAAGGCTTCTTTGTATTCTAGGCTTAACTTGGTTATTCAAGAGACTGAGGAGTCAGCAGACGAGGAAGAGCTTCTTCTTGACGAAGAGGAAAATAAGATTCAAGAAGTTGTTCCCCAAGTTGAATCAAAGCCTCTTGTGCAGAAGGCAGTAAGACCACGACTTTTTGAAAATTCTTTGGATTCAGTTGTTGGTGGTCTTCGGGTTATGAGTGAGGGTTTGGAATCAGCTAAAAGAACGTCTCAGGCTGATGCTGTTTGTGATCTTATCCGAAAAATCTAACCGGGGAGTTGTATCATGGCGAAGGCTCTGAATGAAGTTGCTCTTAACGAAGCGAAGGACGCTCTTTTTGGTATGGCTGACTATGCTATGTCAAAGTGGTCAGACATCCTTGAGGGTGTGAAGCGTGGTAAGCCGGAAGTTAGTGAGTTGACGCTTGCTACTACGGCTATCTGCTTGGAAAACACTGATCGTTTCTTCAAGCGTATGGACGAGACAACGGCGGCAGTGAATGTTGGTTCTTTTATCAAGCATGGGTTTGAGTTGATTGCGGCTGTTCTTCCTTCACTGATTGCGAATGAGATTGTTTCTGTGCAGCCGATGACACGCCGACAGGGAGAAATTTTCTTCCTTGAATTCCTGTATGGTACGACTCGTGGTGATATTGCTGCCGGTACGAAGATGTTTGCTTACGATGTGGCAGGTTCGGCACAGGCCGGTGCTGGTATCAGCTACACCCATGAAAAAGAGATTGTGCAGACTCTTTCTACTGGTGACGGTGCTCACGCCCATTATGGTGCTGGTGGAGTTGCGATTGCTCCTCTGAATGCTCATCCTCTTGTTGCTGGTACTCTTGTCATAACCGCTAAGAAGGCTGGTGGTGTTGTTATGACAGTGCATGATGATGGTACTGGTAATTTGATTGGTGACATTGGCGCACCGTCAAGTGTTGTTCTGACTACTGGTGTTGTGGATGTAACTTTTGGGTTTAACGTAGCTGCTGGTGAGGTGGTTTCAGCAGTGTACGACAATAACTTTGAGACAAACTCAGAGCTTATTCCTGAAGTTGACATTTCCATCACGTCAATTCCTGTCACTGCTGAAAACCAGAAGTGCCGTGCTCGGTATACTCTGGATGCGGCGTGGGATGTGGAGCAGGCGTTTGGTCGTTCGGTTGACACCGAACTGAAGGCTTCACTTGCTGCGGAAGTTCGTCAGGAGACAGACGGACGTATTCTGAGTGAGCTTATGGCCGGTGGTACTGCTACGGGTTATACCTTCAACCGTACCCCTGATACGGGAGTTCCTTGGAGTGAGCACAAGTGGGCGTTCTATGATAAGAGCGTTCTGCCTACGTCGAATGCGATCTTCCAAGCGACTCGTCGTGCGGTTGGTAACTTTATGGCAGTTGGTACGGATGTGTCTTCGGTTGTTGAGGCTCTTGCTCCTCTGTTTAAGAGGGAAGGAACGATTCAGCCGGGACCGCATTATCTTGGTACTCTTGGTGATTTCCGTGTTTACAAGAACCCGTACTACAATTCCCTGAAATATTTGCTCGGTTATAAGGGCAATATGTTCTTGGAGGCTGGATACGTGTGGGCACCGTACCTCCCGTTGTACACTACCCGTACCATCGTTCTTGATGATATGGTTGGTCGGTTCGGTATGGTGCAGAGTTACGGGCGTAAGTTCGTGAACTCGAAGTTCTTCGCTCCTGTCACTATTTCGTAGTGGGGGAGATTGAAACGTCTATTGGTTTACTTAGGGGAAGGTGCGGGGGATCTCCCCGCACCTTTTCTTTTGACACTCTAAGAAAGGTAAAATTATGTATCTCGTGACCAACACTGGTAAGAATTCTTTGGTTATCATGGTCAACAAAAAGGAAGTTTATTTTAAGCCATTTCTTCCTGTTGAGATTGATACCATTTCAAAATCAGAGATGGAACTTCTCAAAAACATTCCAATGTTGATTGAGGAGTTTAGTATTGATTCTCCAGTAGTTGAGTCACCTGTAGTTGGTGGTGAGAGTTTGTCAGCAGGAGTTTCAGAAAATATTTCTATGATAGATTCTGTTCCTATGTCTGACTCTTCATCAATTACAGCAGTAGAGTCTGCCCCTGTGAAACCAGAGAAAGAAAAGAGTGCAAAGATACCGAACGATCTTAGGTCATTTGGTCGAAAGAGAAAGAGTGATTTGTGACTGAAGCAGATGCAGTAACGTGGATTAAGCACACTCTTACGGGTGATAATGTAGTTGACTTAGAGGTAGAAGATACCGCTATCACTACATTTATTCGTGAGGCTGTGCGTCGTGTTACACCTTGGTATCACGAGCCAAGAGTGTACGAGACTATCCCTGTTATGGGAACCAGTAAGACAGATGCAGCAGGAAACAGTGTTTTCTTTTTGAAATCTGCTTTATCAAAACCAGTAGATACGATACATGATATTTACAATACACAACAAGAGTCTGCTGGTGCTGCTGATATAGATTCAAACCTTTATGGTTTACAGAGTAGGATGGTGTATACAGCAGACATTGCTCATGCCGCATATTATCAGGGGTTTCAGAGTCAGTTGAGTACGTTTGTTGGAAATAAGATCCGGTGGGTAGACCTAAAAGACCGTGTTCTTGTTTCTGGGTATTTTTATGAAAATAGAGTAACTGTTTTCTATTCTCCAAAAGTAAATGTGATTGAGGATATGAGTTGGGACAAGGCAATTACTTGGGTATTGGATTTTTCTCTTGCAAAGTCGATGGAAGCAGCCGCGAGGATTCGTGGTAAGTTCAAGGGTGGGGATATTAACATGGAGACAGATGCGGATGAGATGATAGGTACTGTCCAGACTATGCTTTCTGACCTTATGGACCAGTTAGGCTCTTTGCAGCTTGTAGAATCCTTGTAGAGGTAGGTAATGCCCATTATCAATCCCGATACTCATTATGATTTTACCACACAACTCGCTAAGAAAGAGACTCAGGATCTAATTGCTTATAAGAGGATGGCTCTTGAGAAGTATAAGAGAAGGTTTCCAGAAGTAAAGTATCTTTCGTTTCTTTTACCACAGCAAGCAGCATCAGGTGAGATAACAACAGATACTACAAAGTCTATTGTTGATGATTTGTGGGGTGAGACAGTTCCGGTAGAGTTAGCAGGTGGTTTTGAACAACCACATGCTAATCCTGCAATAGACTCTACTAAATACGATAAGTTTGCTTCTCCTTGTGATGTGAATGTAAATCTTGTTTGGGAGAAGTCAGAGAAGAATCTTGTAAAGCAGGGGATTGATGATGTACATGCTCCAAGATTTGTGTTTTTGAATTATCAGTTTGAGATGTACCGATTGAAGATAAAGCCACAAGATAGGTTTGTTTGGAGAGATAATATTTACGAAGTAGAGACATACGAGTTGACAGGGCGTTGGTTTAATACAGACTATTTTCTGTATTCTTCTGTCACGGCGAAATCCAAACAACCCGGATCATAGTGGTTTGTAGATATACTCATTAGTAGCGGGTGTAGACACTTAATAGGAGCATGATTTATGCGATTCTCTCAGAAAGACATGTTTAATGCTGTAAACGAAGTATCACCTACACAGGTGTACGAGTTTGTGAAGGACAAGTTGGGATTTGTAAGGAATTGGACGGGCAATATTGATGACCATAAGGACATGATTGAAAAAGCCTTTGGGATGTACTACAATGCTGGTCTTCCTGACCGGGATTTGGTTAGTGAGAAAATTGCAAAGAAAGATTACTCTGGTGCGGCCAACTTGATGTTGAGTATGGCCGGTGGTGGTAATGTTGATTTCCATGACTTCAATCAGGCGACAGGATACAAGTCAAAGGGGTATGATATGTTAGAAGCACGGGCAGAGCATAAGATTGATAAGACCTCTTTGATCCGTTATGCTACTGAGCAGGGTAAGAGGGTGTTTGGGAATAACCTTTCGTATGAAAAGGTCGAGAGCATGGTTCGTCGTGCTGTTGACCTGACGCGGGAGCAGTCTGGTGATACCAACACGGCACTTGGTATTCTTCGACGTTTTCTGTCACCTATGTCTGAGAGTGTTGTAAGGGAGTCCAGTATTGATGATTTGATTGATCGTGAGATAGCTCCTGAGTTTGGTCTTGAGAGTGTTGAGGAGTTTGAGGACATTGATTTTGATGACCTTGAGGAAGCAGCAAAGGGCAAGGGTTCCGCGAAGGCAATTTTGCAAAAGGCAGTGAAGAAGGCAGAAAAAGAATACAATGTAGACGAGCCTGAAGCAAAGTCGATGATTTTTGGACGGCTTCGTAAACTTCGCAGTAAGCCCAAGGGGAAGCGGAAGGCGAAGAAGGACGAGCAGACAGTTGGGGAGTCTGCGTATAATGACACGTCTGTTTCGGCTGGTGGTGCTGCTGCCGGATCGTTCCCCCATGAGCCGACAATTTCAAAAAAGAATCCGATAGACCATAAGGATGATTACTTGCCTAAGAAGAACAAGAAAAAGGATGCGATGGCGGGTGAGGATGAGGGAGATGAGGACACGGTAGCTGAGGGCTGGAATGATACCTCTGTTTCGGCTGGTGGTGCAGCGTCGGGTTCGTTCCCCCATGAGCCAACAATTTCAAAAAAGAATCCTATTGACCATCACGACGATTACCTTCCGGCTGATAAGCTGTTCTTCAAGGATATTGAGAAGGGCGATCAGGGGGATGTTAAGGATCTGCTTCAGGGTAAGGTCAGCAAGAAGACTGTGGAAAGTTTTTTGAATTCTGAGATTTCCTACGAGGAACTGACACAGGCAATTGAGGATGATGAGGTTGTTGAGGAGTTAGATGAGATTGTTTATCCTATTGATGAGGCTAAACAGGTAGTTCATCTTGCCCAAAATTATAAAAAAGGTAAGGTTCCGAAAGTAGTTTCTTTGGACGCTTATTGTGGGGGAGACTCCGAAAAGGATGGGATTACACTTACATTGGATAATGTCACTTGTCCGAATTGTTTGAAAAAGATGGAGAAGTCTGGAATTTCTGAGCAGATTGACGAAGGTTCTGCTGGAATTCAGCGTATGGGAGTTGACTCTGGTGAAGTAGTTGACTATGAAGGTGAGAGCCTTCCTGTCATGGCTTTCCAGTACACCGATCCTACTAAGGGGATGTTCCTTGGTATGGGTGATGGTGCTTATCCGTCAGACTATGATGTTCCTAATGGGGCGTGGATTGCTTACGTGTATAGCAAGACTGACGGGGTGAATATCTGGGCATGGGGAGACAACTCGGAAGAGGCGGTGGATGAGCTTCTGAGTGTGTTTTAAGAGATATGGCTACAAAGTTAGTTAGGACCAAAACAAAGGCAGTAAGATGGGGGACTCAGGTTCCCCTTCTTTATTTTGGGATGGTTCCTGATATTATTAAGGCAACAGGTGAGGCTTTTGTAAAGTCTCTTGCAGCGGATAGTGCAAAGCAGATAAAGAGAAATATAATTCGTCAGACTTACAATCATAAACCTCTTAATCTTAACTATAAGCACTGGAAAAAGAAAAAAGGCTATGATACCCGTATTTTGATACGGACACGGTTTTTCTTAGATAATATTGGGTCATTCAAAGAACATGAAAAGAATGCTATTGTTTATAGGGTTGGGGTAAAGGATCTTCAGTATCCCAACAAGAAGAAGTTGCAGACAATAGCACGGTACTTGGAGTATGGTACATCAAAGATGCCAGCACGTCCTGTTTTTAGACCTATGAGTAGAGAGATAAGCGCACATATTCATTCTCATGTACTAAGACTTGTCAACTCCCTAAACATTAACCTGAAAAAGAAGCTGCCTTACGTGAGTATAGATCAGTTGCTTTCAAGGGCATTGCGGCAGGGGGATATGGAGGTTGTGCCTCATCGAAGAGTAGTTATACGGGGAATGTTGAAAAGACGGCATATAACATAGGTATTTTGAAGTATGGATTGGATTTTGAGGGCGAAAATAAATCGTGTTCTGGATTGCCGGTCCTTGGATCTGGTTTTTGATTTAGGATTTTCAATTAAATTCAGGCACGACGTATTTTTGAATGATTATGTTGTTGAGGATTCTTTACGGGCAGAGGCGAAGAATTGTTTGATCTTATTGATAGGTGGTCATAGGGTTATTGTTAAGTCTGAAAAGAAGGATGGGATTTACATAGCGAAGGTTTATCTTTATATACCAACGAAAATTTCAGGATGTAATGATGATGTTGGGGATAAGAGATTACAGTGTGTAAACAGGGTAATGTCTGTGTTGTCTTCAAGAGGGTATGATTCTGAGTATCTAAAGAGTATGCTTCCTGATGTTCGCCTGTTTGACAAAAATGAGGTTTAACGGGATATACTTTGTATAAGGAGGTGTATTATGTTTTTTGATCCTAAGATTCTCAAGACCAAGACGTTCTGGACAGGTGTTGTGGCTATTGTTGGGGGTATTGGTATGATTGTGCAGGGGCATACTGTTGAGGGTATTCAGACGTGTATTCTGGGTATTCTCGCTATCACAGGCCGGGATGCTGTTTGCAAGATACTTGGTGATTCCTCTGTGTCTGAGCCGGAGAAGAGGTGATGGATTTGATGTTTCAGAGAATATACGAGGTAAGTTCTAAGGAGAAATCCTCAAAGGAACTGGAGGCAATTGAGTTTGTCAAAGGTTCCTTTGAGGATGCCGGGCATGGAAATTTTGCAAAAGTTTTGAGGGATGTAGCGGCTAATGCTGTTAAGAGGTACGGAAGAACTGGTGAAAACGCGGTTCTTACTACCCTGAAGATGATGCAGGATAATCCTGAAGTCAAGGATAATAAGCCTCTCTCGGATTTTGTTTCATCTATACTTAAAGGTGGGACAAAGGTAAAAGAGCCTAAACCAGAAGAAAAGGTTGAGGAGTCTAAGAGTGTATGGAAGCGTGAAGGAGAAATGCTTACTAATGGTCGTTATGAAATAACAAAGACTCAGCATGGTTGGTATCGTCTTTGGGATATTGAAAAGGCAGATACCATAGAAGAGTTTCAGTCAGAGGCAGAGGCTAAGAGAGTAGCAGATAGGATAGCTGTAAAAGAAAGTTGGGATGAAGGGGTTGTTTTAGAAGGTATACTCGATACTTTGGGCAAAGTAGTTACTGCTCCTATTGCTTTGGGATTTGGAATAGTTGGAGCTATTGCCGGTGGGATTGCCGGGATGATTAAGGCGGGTTCAAAGCTCAATCAGGTATACAAGAAGGGTACTAAGGCGAGGAGAAAGAAGAAGGATTCCAAGGGTCGCCAGAGCGTAAAGGGTAGGGGTAAGAGACGTGCTGAAGTTAAGGGTCGTAAGGTACGTGGGGTGAAGGTAGACCCCAAGAAGAAGAGTCCTAAAGCGGCTGCGACGAAGCTGATTGCAGATAAGGGTGGGGATAAGAAGAAGGCAAAGCAGGCAGCGGTTTACTTGGCTAACGTGAATACGAAGAAGCCAGAATTGAATAAGTTTTGGAAAGAAGTGGCTTCACATATAAAGCCTGCTCCGAAGGTGAATATTCCAAGACCAAAGCCTAAGATAATCAAGATGCGAAAGCATAAGAGAAGGGCAGCAGCAATTTCCAAAAAGAAAAAGAGGGTAGGGTTATGAGCTTGTTTCAAAAAATGTATGAGTCTTCCATTGGTAAAATCAAAGTTCCTGCTGATTTAATGCCTCCTACAAAGTATTTGATTACTGGTGGGAAACTTCCAAGTGAACATCAGGCAAAGTTAGCAAGAGTTTTGGATGTTGTAGTTGGTGATGAGGCTGCTTTACGAATTAAGAAAGGTATAATGACTGAAAAAGACCTTGTGTATCAGGATTTGTGGTACAATGTTAAGACTGAGCATGGTGACGTAATGTTAATTGATAATACTGAGATAGATCATGTGGTTGAAAGAATGCCATAGGAGGTATGGTTATGAAACATGGGATAGCGGTTCTTGCTTTTTGTTTTTCGGTTATGGCTATAACAAGGTTTGATTCTTCAAAGGTGATTATACCCGACACAATTATCACAAAGGTAAGAAATGATTCTTTGAAGTTTGTTATTTATGATACGTTGAAAATCAAGGAAACTCTCAAAGACACAACTTTGATTGTTAGGATTGATACAGTAAAGTCCTCTAGTAAGCCTATTCCTGTTGTGGCACCAGTAATCAAAAAGGTAAAATAATATGAGCCTGCTTCAAGAGATGTATGAGGATATAGTAGAATCAGAAGAGTCAGAAGAGGAAGATTGTTTTATTTCTGATGTGACTCGTGGAGGGTATGATGTTTCTTGTGGTGGTAAACATACGGGGCATTACAAAGAGTTTGATGATGCTTTGAAAGCGGTTAATGTTTGGCAGAAGAAGAACAAGTATTATCCTAATATTTGGATGGTAAGTGACCACGGGAATGAAACTTTGATTGATGCTAAGGGTAAAGAGATACACGAGTCTGAGATTCTGACTAAGTTTTTGAATGATGGTAAGACGGAAGTTCTTGCTAAGATGACTAAGTATGGATTATCTGCCTACAATTATAGTAACCGATCACAGGCTTATAAAAAGGCAGAGGAGATGGGGGATGGTTGGGAGGTTGCTCAGATTGGTAGGCCGTTTTACATCAGGAAGGTAAAGTAGTATGAGTTTGCTTCAAGATATTTACGAAGATGTAGCACAGCCTCAATCTATATTTGATGCTGGTACGGTTGATGTTGAGAAGTTCAAAGAGTCAATTAAGGCACCATATAAGTATGCCTACCTGTCTACTTTGGGTGGTGACGAGCGTGCTTCGATATTACTCAGGGTTTCTTTAGATCCTAAAGATACGTGGAAGTATGATATTATGGAGAATTCTCGTTACATGCATTTTGACATAGGGAGAAACGGTTCTATAGATCAGTTTAAGAAGGCATATACCGTAAAGAAGAAATTCCGAAAGACACGAGTAAAGAGTTTGGATGACGCGGCAAAGAAGATTAACCAATACATAGAAGAAATCAGTAAGGAGAGTGCGGCATGAGTCTACTTCAGGAGATGTACGTCAAAAAAAATCATCTTGATGAGTCTCGGTATCCTCCAAAAGCAATGGATTACAACAAGGTAGACGATCCTGATGCTTTTTGGAAATACAATGTTGATGATGCTACAAAGAATAATGCTGTGATGTCTTTAGATAAGGCAGAGCAGATTGGTGATGTGATTATGTGGTTGAATATGATTGCCGGAAATTGGAATGATGGGATAGGTAAGCCGAAGAAGTTGAGAGAGGCCGAGGCAGGAAAGGTTTATTATATCCAATACGGAATTGGGAAAAGTGCTAAATATGTAGTTAATTTCCATGACGGGGTACAGAAACATAAAGATGGCAGTGATTTTTATGATATGAGAATCTTTCACAATAAAAAAGATTTAACAAATTTTGAATTAAGTTTGTTGAAAGATAATTACAAGAAAAAACAAAGTGGAGAGAGATGAGTAGATAGAAGAGTGAGTCTATAAAGTCAGTAATGGCTTCATAATATAGGCGAAAGCCTAACAGATAAGCTCTAAAGAGCTTCGCGTAGTGTTTCCTTTGTGGGTGATAAAGCTCGAAAGAGCTTCGCGTGGTGGTTGCTATGGCGTCTCCTCAAACTTTAGGAAACGAGCTAAGGCGTTATGATTCAATGATCTATGATTGGCTTGATACTCTAAAAGTCAATTATGGAGATATTGCAGGTACGCCGCGTCGAAATTTTGGTATTTTGAGGTGTTATTCAACTCCGCACCGTGCTGTTGCTGAGATGGAACAGATGCTTGTAAGGAAGGGTTGGCTTGATCCTAATAATCCTGGTATTGGTGATGGTACTGATGAGAACGCAGTAGAGACTTGGAAAAGAATACCACTTCCTTTTGTCTCAATATACCGGCAGACACCTACGATTGATGAGACTCGGTTTATTAGAGCAGGAATACGTGCTCTTACATACAGTGCTGACAGAAGATTAGCACGATCTACGAGAACTCCTCTTCCAATAAATATCCCTTATCAACTTGATTTTTGGTATAAGAGGAAGTTCTCAGAAGCGTATATTTGGGAGTGGCTTTTTTCACAGATGGCAGACTATGGAAATGCCCATAATGAGCTTTTTAGGACGGTCACTATAGGTAGTGGGTGGGGAGATAAGATAATACCTCTACGGCTTGAGGGTATGTCTGATAATAGTGATTTAGAACCTTCTGAGTCAAATAGAATACTAAGATGTACTGTGGATATGATGGCAAGGGCATGGTTATTCTTTCCTATCAACTGTGCTCAACCCACACTGGTTTTGTAGTATGAACAAGCTGACAACTAAACTCACTGTCGAAACTGATGATGGGAGACCTGCAAGTTTTCCGTCTTTGGTAGTTGCTCCATTTGGGCAGAAATTTGTTTTCTATACCAAGCAGTTTACATCTGGTAGGACAAGTGACTCCCGTGTGACATTTACTTTACCATTTACGGTGAGTGTAGAGGCTGGTAGTGGTACATTGAATGGTAGTGTTATTACTTGGGGTGCTGTATCTGCCTCTGTTGCACTAGACTCTTTTGACATTGTGTATGTTGATTCAGTAGGTAATGTTGTTATTACAGATACCTGGGATATGACAACTATAGCAGCGTCTATAGTTCTTGCTTTTGTATATGTGGGGCACACTGCAATTACTCGATTAGAGGAGTTTGAAAAGACAGGGCTTTACATATATGCTCAGAAACAGATATTAGTTGGTCCTGTGTGGTATTGGGAAGATAAAGAATATCTTGTAAATACTGGTGATCAGCCAAGAGCGTTTTATGATCAGATAGGTGATAAGATTTATCTTCAATATAAGAAGGATAGTACAGTTTATTTACGTATATTTAACCCATCTGATGAATTGTCTTGGAGATACATACCTAATACATTTATTCAAGATCCAAACATAATTCATTTCAACCGCGATCCTCAAACGTCTGTACAGTTTATTGCCGGTGCAGGGGATTTTGCAGACCAGACTGTATCTGACGCTGAATTATTTCCATTAAGTGTTACAGGGCTTAGTTTTCAGGTGTAGTTTATGTACAAGTTCAAGATCACAATAGATAAAACCAAAGTCACTGGTACAAATACAAATTTTGTGTATTTGTTCTCTGAACTTTGCTCCTCTATCCCTGCTGGATTCTGGACGCATGTGACCGATACCGTAACAGGTCTTGATATTAGATTCTTTGATACCAATGGTGTGACCGAACTCAAACGTGAGGTTGTACTATATTCAGCAGGTACGAGTAAGGTGGAGGCATGGGTACAGATACCTTCACTCGGTACGTCTGTGAATAAAGAGATCTGGTGTCAGTACGGTGGACCGACTGTAGCTAATAGTACGGCGGTGTGGTCAGATGTTCATACTGAGGCAGCATATCATCTTAACGGTCTTACGGACTCTTCAGGAAATGGTTGTGATGCTTCTATTGCTTCAGGCTCTCCAGCACCCGCTACTGGCAAGATAGGCAATGCTTATGTGTTCAACGATAGTAACCTTGATTATTTACAGGTCGGAACTCATGCCAATCTGAATTTAACTACTGTAGGTAGTCTTAGTGCCTGGGTCAAAGGTACACAGGCAGGTCATCATAGTGTAATTTTTGGAAAGGGTAACTACGGGATAGATCGCAATGGTTACACCTTTGATGCAATAGGTAATCTTAATCTTGAATTAGCAAATGCTAGTGGCTACGATTCCTTGGTTGGAGCCAATAATATAGGAGACGGTAACTGGCATTATGTAGTAGGTACTTGGGACTCAAGTACCATGAGACTATACGTAGATGGTATCGCTAGAGAGACTATGACTGAGACAGTGATTCCTGTATCCAATGTCTATGATCTTTTGATTGGTAAAGCTCCAGGATACCCTCAAACATTTAGGGGATATATCGACGAAGCTAGAATAAATTCTAGCTTATTAAATGCGAATTGGATAGCCACCGAGTACGCCAACCAAAATGATCCTGCTACGTTCTCTTCCTCTGGATCTGAGGAAGTAGTTTCTTCAGACTTATCTATTAACATTTCAGACAATATTTCTGTAAGTGAGTTATTAAGCGAATCTATATTATCTTTATATTTACAGATTTTGGTTTCAGACAATATTTCTGTAAGTGAGTTATTAAGCGAATCTATATTATCTTTATATTTACAGATTTTGGTTTCAGACAATATTTCGACTATAGAAGTAATTTCATTAGGTGGTTTGCCAGTATTTAATCCTTACATCTACATTCCCTATTTGACGGGTAGTTATCTTCAGTATCTTCATTATCCCTACACCATAGAGATAGGTCATTTAAGTGGTGGTAATTTTGTAGTTGAAGATTCTGTTGTTATAAGTGACAATGACACTTATGATAGATGGCATAAATGGACAGGAACTCTTGGTCTAAAGTATCTCAGGGTAAGATGTTTCTCGTCTTTGATGGGTGGAGAATACTTTACCCCGCCTGCCAATTACAAACAGGTTTTGATATTTGATCCTTTTGAGTATCAAGAGACTATCGGGAATACTGAGAATATACAGATACTTACTGAGCCAGTTAATTTTGAGGCTTCAAGTGCGAAGTTAGGGCAAATAATCAAGACCTTCGAGTACGAAGAGTCCAGGGATTTTGAACAAGATGCTGTTTTATTTGAAGTAGGGACAGGATCTTTTGGACAGATAACAAAAACTTTTGAATACGAAGAGTCCAGGGATTTTGAGCAAGATATTATTCCTGCATTTCAGGTAGGCGCTGGGTATAGTGCTATTATGACTACTGTAAATATATCGTAAGGAGCTTGTCATGTTCAAGAACAAAGGTCTGTATGAATGGAAATTGATCGAGAATGACAAAGTTGTGTCTGAAGGGTCACAGTGGAATACTTCAACGGATCAGATGCCATTGGTGTTTGGATGTTGGGAAGGTACTGGTCTGTTTAGTGGTTTTTCAAGAGAGATAACGCTGTCGGGATCTACAGTTCCAGCAGAGGACTTTCGCCAAAGATATTCTCCTTGGCAGCGCATCACTACTCTATCGAGTGGAAGGTCAACATCTCTTAGCCTAATAACTGACCCTATCTTGAATAGTGCTTATGTACAGTATTTGTTTGCCCCTCCGGGTGCTCCTCGCACTATCAGAGTTATAGGATCGAATTTTTATGCTGGTTCAGATTATCCTTATGATTATGCCTCTTTTATTGAGTTGTCAGTACCTATCACGCAGCAGATCAATCAATATCTATTCGTCAAGTATACGATCTTTTATAGTTTTACCGCTGGAGGGTACAATTCACCTAACAATCACTATATCCAACGTAAGATTACACAGAATTTGATGTATTATGCGCACCGAGTTTTTGGACTTAATAGTAATGTCCAAGGGATAAGCCCGTTTAATCCACCAACCACGCTGAATAATGTGATGAGGCATATTTGGGAATTAGATATAGCAGCCAGCATTCAGTGGTCTGGTCCTTGTTATGGTCATAAATGGGTAAGGGACTATGCTACTACCGAGTTGGTTGGTCCAATGGGTGTTTTCGTTTTTGGCTTTCCGATGCGCGGTAGCAATCCTCAAGATATAGCTGTTACTATTGGATATTCTACCCCTTCTGATTTTGGACCCGCTATATCTCGTGTATTTGCACATCCTTCTGGTTATATGGACCAGATTTTTAGTGATCCCGGTCACACACCGTCGTCTCAAGGGACGATTGCTTTATCTGGAACACCTACCAATAAACATCCTATTATCGGGCGTGTGCGGATTACAAAAACAGGGGATGCTTCAGATATTATTGATGATACATTCACTGTATCTGGTCCTCCTACGGATACTATTGTTACAGATAGTAGTCAAGGGCATTTAGTGGATGAACTTGTTCGGTTCACTTCCACAATTACTCTTCCTGATCCGTTGCTCCCTGATACTAGCTATCACATTGTTTATAAGAGCGGAACAAGCATGAAAGTGTCGTCTGTTCAAGGCGGTACTCCAATTACACTTAATGATGTTGGTACTGGTATACATACAGTTATTAGATGGAACACGGGACGATTCTCTCTTGAACTTGAGCCGTGGTCTTACATATATAGTGCAGGTTCATGGAGAGGTTATCCGGTATGGCAGTTGTCTATGGGCGTAGACGTCGATGGCAAGATGCAAGCCCATGATAATCAGGAGAGCATAGCCGAGGATCAAGCGACGGCGAGAACAGACAACATGATAGAGGATCAAGTTCAGGTAGGGGACTTTATCTATTCTATTCAGAAGAGCCGATCCACGGAATTGCAGAACGTGTGCCGTTGGCGTTTCTGGACCATTGAGACTTCTGAGGCGTTGTGTAAGTTTGGTACTACGGGAACAAAAGCATATCGGATGGTCAAGGTTGGTACTAATGTCTACATAGCGACATCAGACGGGTTGTACCTGTATAATACCCTTACTCCCACTGTTGCACCGTCACTCTTGACAATTACTAATATCTTATCTAATCCAATTTATGATTTAGCGTATGACCCAATTTCAGGGTATCTATGGTCTGGTCATACAACAGGTCTGAGTAAGATTGATCTTGGTGCGTCTACGGCAACTCAGTACATTACTGGTGTGGGTGAGAAATTGGAAGGGATGTCCGCTGGAAGAGCGCATATTGCTACAGGTCAGTTGGAAGCGTACAATGGCCGTGTTATACGTGGAGGTTGTCAACTTCGTGCCGGGGATCAATATTTTACGGATGGCGAGAAGGCTTGGGTGCTGCAAGATGAAGTTCACGACGGGAATAGTATAGGATGGTGCTCTTTTGGTGGAGCCTACGATGGTTCAGCAAGAGGAACTTGTCTGCGAAAAGGTACAAATGAAATTGTCGATGTTTCAGCACATAACCTTAATAGATACACTGTTGTAGTTACTGGAGTTGGTACTGGAAATATAACCACAGAGGATGCTTGGTATTTAGAAGGTGTTACTGCTTATTACGAAGGATATGTAGTTCAGTTATCTGATAAAATATTCAAATTCCTTGTTCGACATAGTGGTGGAGGCGGTACGTTTTATGGGCAAACTTATGTTATAGGAGGATCACATAGATCGTTAATAATAGACGCATCTTTTTCCAGTTGGTCTCAGGCATATCAATACATGGGTTGGCCTTATGGGGGTACGACTAACTGGTGGGCACACGCATTCCGCAACACTGTAGACCTTGGAAACGGAGTTATCGTCCCTATTGCTCACTTTAACTCGATGCACTATAATGCAGAACTCGGCTATCCAACACCGTTTGGGTGGAGCGGTTCTGCTTGGATTAAGGACAATACTGGCGACCGTCCGATTCCAAAGACAGGTACGACTGCACTTCTTCAGGGTGTAAGTGTTGCATTCAACAACGCAACGGGCAAGCCGTGGGATCAACAGTTCGTTTTGGGCGATAGGTTCACTTGGGTTCACGGTCCCAATAAGATCAAGGATAATCTGCAAACAATGAGTGTTGCAGCTAAGAATTACCATGTTCCTGTAGATGTTGCAAATGCTATTGCATTTCAGATTCCTGCCGCGACTCCCTATGTCAAGCACGTAACGGAGACTACCGATCCAGATTTTCGAGCTACTGACCCCGACCCGATGGTTGTGAAAGTTATGGAGGGTGTAACGGCATATACTTCTTATACCCCGACAATCACATCAACGTGGTCCGTGTCTGATTTACCTAACGATACGATAGCGTGTGGTTTGAATATCGCTGACGGTACACCTGTGAAGTTGTACCATTCAGAAACTAATCGACCGTATTTCATGTTTCCTACTCCGTTAGTCGATGGCGGTATTTATTATGCAATCAATGTAGATACTACACATATTAAGTTAGCTGCGACTTATGCAGACGCAATGGCACATACCCCAATAGATTTCAAGAACGGAGGATACGCTTTTGGACCCGTATGGCGTATTGCCGTCATTACACCGGGAACTGGCGAATATTCTTTCGGTTCCAACGGAGTATTTATCTTTGCAGCAGCGGACGCAAACAAGAACTTGACTTTAACTTATACTTATTCACTTTTTGCTTAGGAGATACTATGACCACGGAAGACATTGTTTCTTTGATTGCACGTCAAGAGTATCTGACTGCACAGCTTAAAGTTCAGGTATTGAAAGATCCTATTGTGAAGGAAGATACATTTACTGCACTGACCAATCTTCTCAAGGTATCAGAGGCTTTGGATGATGGTATATGTGAAAATCTTGGTATTGAGTATATTGTAAAACTCAGGATGGGTCAGTTCTGAATATGTCGCTACCTGTAACCGATAAGCAAGAACTTTTTGTAAATGGGTATGGCACTGAGTCCATACCTCAAGGGATCTCTGTTAAGGGATCTCTGTGGACTGTCATGCAGTCTTACGGGAAGCTGCTGATAAAAGAGTATTACACAGATTATGTTTCGTCTCTTAGATTTTCCCTACTTAATTTTACTGTTTCACCTGCTTTACAAAGTAATGGGACATTTTACAGTGATCGTTTTTGGGTATGGTGTGTTAATGTAAATAAGGTTTTGATATTATTTGAGATTGAGCCAAATATAGGGTCTGATTCTATAGTCCACTTTACAAGGGTTTTGTATCTTAATGTAGGTAGTGTTAGTGTTTACTTGAACGAGTTTGATGCAGTTCGGGTTCTTGTGTTGTCAAATTCATTGCCAAAGTCTTTGAAGTTATTGAGGTATATTGATGTTAAAGTAGATTCTCCTGTAGTTACAGTTTTGGATTGGGACTCTACTCGTCTTAATTCTTTGACAAATTTTGTTAGTCTTGGTTTGTCTGTTGCTTATTCAAACGCAGCATCTCCACCTTCGATTTACACAGAGGATTATTCGGTTCCTATACCTGTGGGATTGACTGCCGTGCAGGTGTCCCCTCTTGGTATTCAGGTTGATTGGGGTGTTTCTTTAGGGTCAGATCAGTACGTGCTTCAAAGATCAGACGATCCTTTGTTTGGTACGTCAATTGATGTTTATACTGGACCTTTGTTGACCTTTCTTGACATGGTTCCGTCTGTAGGGGTTTACTACTACAGAGTAAAAGCCCAAATAATCTCTTCTTTATTGGAGTCTGGTTGGTCAAATATTGCAGAAGTTGGCATGAGTTTGGGGTGTGATATTTCGGACGGTGTTAGTGTTTCTGAGAATCTTCAGGTATCTAAGGGGGTTACTCCTCCTCCATCCACGATAAGTATTTCTGTATCTGATTTTGTGATTATTTCTGATGGTATACACGTAGTAAAACCTACGGGTTCTAATTGTGGTATAGTTGCTACTGTTATTAAACAGGAAATAGATGTCTGTGGGCAGCTTTATGAACAGGTGAATTTCTTTGATTACAACTGTACTCCACCTGAAGTTTTTCATTTAGTAAACAAGAGTGGTAGTGCTGTGTTTGTTGGAAATGACCAAAGTGCAGCAATGAGTTTCACACCTGGGAATCCTTTGGTTGACTATATACAGTCACATACTTTTCCGGCGTGGGTAGAGACGTATAGACTTGAAGGTGATTTTACCTGTGAAGATACTTGGGTTTTGCAGGTATTGAATGTGTCTTCTGCTGTTATTCAGTCGTGGATTATGCCAGCCTCAAGAAATTCTTTACATTTTTCACGAGATTTTGTTAATTCACCAACAGACTTAGCTATCGGTGTTAAGATAAACTCCAATATGCAGCTTGACTTTAGTTCTTTTGCAATAAGAAGGATGACCTACTCCGTGTGAGGTGAAGTATGCTGAAATCAATTTTGGTAAATGGTAGGTTGATTCATTATGATGATCCAAGCAATCATCACCATACTGGTGAACAAATAAAAGAAACACAGCACACTCAGTCTGAGTTGATTGTCGAAAAGGAGGAAAAAACAGATGTTGTGAGTTCGGTTTTTGACTCAGACATAGTTGAGCCTACTGTTTCTGGACAAAAGAAGAAAAAGAACAGATCAACCTTATAATTTTGGAGGTTTTGGTTATGGGAAATACTTATCCTTTGCTCAGTCCCGGTGTAGCGTTTCGTGAGTTTGATTTTTCGCAGTATGCGGAGCGTCTGTCTTCCACTATTTTTGGTGTGGTTGGGCGGGCTGAAAAGGGAAAGGTTAATGACAGGATCAAGATTGCAAATCCTACCGAGCTTGTGAACCAGCTTGGGTATCCTAATCCTGCTTGGAAGGATCGTTCTTGGTATTCGATGGAGCAGTATCTCAAGATCGGAAATCAGGGTGTGTTTGTTCGTGTTATTAACCTGAAAGTTCCGAACGAGGTTATTGGTTCGGGTACTGGTGTTCAGGTTCATTATAGTGGTACTTTAGTAAATCATCCGTTGACTCCAAATACTATTGACTTCTCTTATCCGAATGCTGTACACACCCCTACCCCTCATCATGCTTATGATAATGGTTTGGGAAGGGTGATCGAGGATGGTAATGATATTGGAAGTATTGATTATCAGACAGGTGCGTATGATGTGACGTTTGCTTATGCCCCTGATTCTGCCTCAAATAATGTTTTGTGTAGCTATTCGGAATCGGGTATTGCTCAAGCAGTGGTTACAGATAGTGGGGTGAATAAGATTTTAAGAATATCAGCAACTTCTCCGGGTACTTGGGCAAATACTGTTGCGAGTGGTGGTATACGAATTCAGATTCGTAATGTGGTAACTCCGGGTAGTGGGCCTTGTGATGACTTTGACCTTGCTGTTCAGGGTTGGGATGTGCTTTCAAATGCCTTTGCTGATATTGAACAGTATTCTGGGTTGAGTCTTATTGCTTCAAGTGATAACTATATTGTGAAAGTTATCAATGAAGGCCGTCGTGGTGATCCAATTTCCCAAAATATTGTTGTAGAAGTTCTTAACAACACTTACACTCTTGTTGATAATAATTATTCATTTGCTCTTGGTGATGATGGTGCTGATCTTGATGCTATTGACTATGCAGGAACTCTTGCGAGTCAGACAGGTGTTTACGCAATGGCAAACAGCAAGATTCTCGATCTGAATGTTGTTGCGGTTCCGGGTGTACAGATTGATGGTATTCATGTCTCTGTCTCTGGTTATAAGTCAATTATTGATGCAATGGAAGATATGTGTCGGAATGTTCGGCGTGACTGTTTCTATCTTGTTGATCCTCCGATGGGGTATAACCGTCAGCAGGTTATTTCATGGAGAAAGGGGAATAACGGACCTGCAAAAGATACTTCTTATGGTGCGCTTTATTGGCCTTGGATTATCAGTGATGATCCGTATAATAATGTGAATGTGATTCTTCCTCCTTCCGGGTTTGTGGCTCAACGATATGCTTATAATGATCAAGTGGCAGCAGCTTGGTTTGCTCCTGCTGGTTTGAATCGTGGTGTGTTGAATCCTCAGCCGCTTGGGTTGCAGTTTACGCCTACAGATGCAGACGTGGATGCTCTGTATGACCGTAAGGTAAATGTCAACACAATTCTTCCTGACCCGTCTGCTGGATTTGTTGTATGGGGTCAGAGGACATTGCAGAATCGTCCTACCAAGTTGGATAGGGTTAATGTGCGTCGTATGCTTCTGTACTTGGAGAAGGTTATTTCAACTTCAGTCAAGTATCTGGTGTTTGAGCCGGATGATGAATTGACTTGGATTACCTTCATAGCTCTTGTTACTCCTTATGTTGAGGAAGTAAAGAACGGTCGTGGTCTTGATGATGTGAAGGTGATTTGTGATAAAACCACAAATACTGACATTGCCAAGGATCGTTCAGAGATGTACGGGAAGATTCTTTTGAAGCCTACCCCAACGGCAGAATTCCTGACCGTGGACTTTTGCCTTTACTCGTCCGGTGCCAGATTTTCTTAGTGTTTTTTAACATTCTTATGGGGTTGTTACGGAAAATGAGAAGGTGGTATAAAGCAGAGTTTGATAAGGGTATAGCCCTGAAGATGTACCAAGAGGGTATGTCTTACAGGGCTATTGCTCTATCACTTGGGATAGACAGGTCTACTGTTAGTAGGGGTCTTCATGCTGTTGGTTGTGAGAATCTTCCTAAGAAGAGGAATCCGTTTGATGTTGTCGAGGCTCATAAGATGTATATGGGTTGTGTAAATATTTCAGAGATTTGTAAAAAGTTTGGGGTATCTGTTGCTTATCTTTACACGTCTTTTCGTTCTGGTGGTTATGAGGTTTGTTGTCCTACTGAGCGTACAAAGAGAAGGATATTAAATTCTCCCGTTGAGCATCAGAAGTATTTTGATGTCCATGAGAGGTATATGAATGGAGAGAGTTTAGATTCCTTGTGTGGAGATGTAGGGGTATCTGTTTCTTGTTTGTATAATAGGTTTAGACTAATTGGACTGAAGGTTTGTGATAATTTTGAGTCTCATAAGATTAACAAAAATAGAATTATTGCTTCTAAGCGGTGGAATAGTATTGGTGTGTCTCTTAATAAAGCAAAACTTGACTCTGTTGATTGGATTTCTGCACATAAAAGGTATATGGAATGTAAGAGCATAGAAACAGTTGCTAAGGAACTTGGTGTTTGTGAGGCTTGTGTTTCCAATAACTTTGCTCGTCTTGGTTTGTACGTGCGAAGTAAAGTTGATGTGATAGAGGACAGGAAAAAAGATGGGTCTTATTATGTGTTATATTCTGAGGGTAGGAGGAAGTTGGTAGTTGTTACAAGCCCTTTACAGATAAAACTTCACAAGGCAATTCCTGAATCCATACTTGAGTATCCTTACCCGCCATATTTTCTTGATATAGCAATTCCTTCTCTTAGTATTGATATTGAGTGTGATGGAGAGGAGCATAGAACTTCAAAGCAGGTAGTTCTTAAAGATTTTAGGAGGGATAAGTTTATGAAAGAGAGTGGTTGGGCAGTTTTCCGGTTTACTTATGATGAGATTGAGAATAGTTTTGATGATTGTGTTTGTCAGGTTATGAATGAGATACTATTGAGAAAACACATTAACAAACCATCACAAAGGAGTCAAAATGAATGACTTGAGCGCGTCCCACCTGGCCGCACAGGGCGGGGCGTTTGAAGAGCAGAGAGGTAACAATGCGTTGATTCGGATATTTGGTCTTGCTGAGAATGATGTAATATCCCGAGGCGAGCCAATTATCACTCTTTCTCTTCAGTCCTTTCCGTTGCCTGTAACGACGGTGGAAGCGATTGATACAAACTTCTTGAATGAGAAGAGGAAGATTGCTGGTCTGGTCACGTTTGAGGACATGGAGGTTGTTTTCAAAGATTTTGTGGATCAGAGAACTGCCCGTGTTTTGAAGCTGTGGCATGAAGAGGTGTATGATCCGGTGACGGGTCGTATTGGTCTTGCGCGTAACTACAAGAAGCGTGGAGAGGTGCAGTTGTTTGGTCCTAATCAGCAGTACAATCGTTTCTGGACTTGTATTGGTATGTGGCCTACGACGTACAATGCAGGTACAATCGACATGGCTTCTTCTGAGCCAGTTAAGGTTTCTTTGACAATTTCGATTGATAAGTGTTATGCGGCAAGAGACTTGGCGAATGTGGACCTTGTTGGTGCATAGTAAGAGGGCATTGGCGTGACAGTTTCCTAATTGTCACTCCATGCTTTCTTTTTTGTTTTACTTTTCTTCACAACCTCAACATGAGGAGTTGTTATGGCTACGGGTATTCCGAGTGGTCTTCCTACGTCTGGTGTCTCTGTTCTTCCCTCTAACACTTTCTCCATTACTTTACCAAGTAAGGGCTTGCTCTATGATGGTAAAGTACCTGATGGTACGGTTCTTTTACGTCCGTTGACGGCAAAAGAACTTTCGATTTTGTATAATCCCGGTGGAGATGCAATGGTCAAGTTGAACATGATTATCTCATCATGTGTTGTGAATTGTCAGCTTGATCCTACGGATTTTCTTTTGACTGATAGGATGTACACGCTTTTGATTCTTCGTACACGTTCTATGGGTGCTATCTATGAGTTCCCATTGAAGTGTGAGGCGTGTGGAGCACAATACAAGGAGAAGATTGACATATCTACCGAGTTGAAAACGAAAGAACTATCTCCAGACACTAAAGAGCCTGTTGAGTTGAAGCTGCCTAATTCTGGGGATATTATCACCTACCGATTTTTGAGGGGTAGGGACGAGAATGCTATTGCTAAGAGTGCAAAGCGTATGATTATGCAGTCAACTGATCCTTCTGATCCTTCTTTCATTATGCGGATAGCTACGATGCTTCAGTCTGTTGGTGATAAGGCAGATTTGGATTATTATGCAAAGGAGTCTTATGTCTCTGGGTTGGATGCGGGTGATATTAACGAAATTTCAAATGATGTAGAGGAGAAGGAGTCTGGAATTTCTCTTATTGTTAATACCGAGTGCCGCAAGTGCAGCTACTTGGATGAGGTGATGATGCCCTTTACGGCGGAATTTTTTCGTCCACGCAGACGGGAAACAGTCGGACATTGATGACATGCTTTTTGAGTTGTCCTATTATGGACACATAGCTGCTGAGTGGGCCGAGTCTCTTCCGTGGGAGCGGGTAAGATACCTTCATGGGAAGTTAGCAGATACCAAGAAAGAAGAACGACGGCAGGAAGAAGAACAGGCAAAGGCAATGTCGAAGAACAAGATGCGTTCTCTGAGAATGCCAAGGATTCGATAAATGAATATGTCTCCGGGTACAGGTGGAAGTGCTTCTATCGGGATGTCGAACGTGGGCTTCCTGTTGTCATTTATTGATGATGCGTCTCCCCACTTGAAAAGGGTTACTTCTGCTTACCGTCAATTGACTTCTGCTATGGATGAAGCCTACAAGAAGGCTAATCAGACAGGGTTGTTTACGAATGGGTTAGAGCGCATTATTCGAGGGATGGAGAAGTATGTGGAGATAGGCCATCAGGCTGTAGGCTTGATGGCCTCATTTTCACAGTTGTCAAGAGGGAAGTTTGGGAAAGTTAGTGTTGATGTGAAGTTACGAAGGTTGCCGAGACTTGTTCCGTTGGCAGAGGGTGGTATTGTAACACGACCTACATCAGCGTTGATTGGCGAGAACGGTCCCGAAGCTGTTATTCCTTTGAAAAAGTGGAAAGATGGAGATTTTCGATGGATGAGGTCTATGGTTGCTGGTGGGGCAATGGGTGAGATGTCGGATATGATGCGTGGTTTGAAAAGTGATTATTCTGACATAGAAACTCATACTTCCAGTGTTGTTGATCTTACTAAGAAATTAAGAGAACATTTTGGGCAGACGCGGGATGAGATGTTACAGACCAGAAAAGTTTTGACTACCTCTTTTGATGGTGCAAGTTATGATATAGACAAGACATTTGAGAGTATGTTTGATTTAAGAAAAGAATCAGAATTGTCTGAGCAGGACGCAATTAAGCTATCTAAATCTTTGGGTCTTGTTGAGGATTTTCAAGGGGAAAATCTTTCTAAGTTTGCTAAAGATTTGTCGTTTTATACTCAGTTATCTGCGGATGATGTAAACCAGTTAGTCCTTGATATGTCTCAGGGATTTAAGAGTATGGAAAAGACTACTGGAATTACTATAGGTCTTAGTAATATAACTGAGTATCTTGAAAAAGCTGCTAATATTGCTAAGGATATGACAGGAATATGGTCGCCTGAGCAGACAAAGAAAGCAGTGAAGTCTATGGCTTCTTTAGGTGCTGGTATGTATAATGCTGGCGTTGACGCTGATGTTTTGAATGATGTAATAAAGGAAGCTATTTTAGGATCTCCTGAAGCTATTCAAAATTTAAGTAAGTTAGGTCTTTCTGCTGAATCTGTTAAGTCAGCTTTGACAGAAGGACATCCTGAAACGATTATGAAACAGTTAGTTGATTTAGCTGCACAAACACGAGGATCAAGTTATGCAGCTTCTAAATTGAGGGATACATTTTCTCAGGTTTTTGGTATTCAAGGAGAGGCTTTGATTGATCTTGCTGCAAGAGGAGATAAGGCTGTACAGGTTACTGCGCAAATGTCAGATCATCTAAGTGATGCTCATGGTGTATATGAACAGATAAACAAGGATAATCGTGAATCTAAGACATTATGGCAGCAGATTAACATTGCAGCCACGAATTTTACAAAGACTTTCCCTTTGTTTAATAATCTTGTAAGTACACTTGAGGGTCTTTTACCCATGCTTGAGTCTTTGTTTTTCTTTACTGGATTGATGAAGATGTCCGGTATGGGTAAGTTCTTTAAGGGGTTTTTGGGAGGAGCAAAAGATTTAGAAAAGGGAGAGAAATTAGGGTTGATTCCTAAATTTCTTTTTGGTAAGTCCGGTGGAAAAGGTATGAAGGGGGTTATGGGGAATATTATTAAGGGGATGAGTAAGCCAATTGAAAAGAAGTCTGCTTTGAAGTTAGCAGAGAAATATATTGATCCTAATGCTTTTTCTTTGGCGGGGAAAAGGTCAGAAATGGCTTTTGTTAAGTCTTTCGCTAAATCCAGTAAAGCAGTTGAGGGTTTATTTACTGGATTGGGAACAAAAGTTCCGTTTATAGGAAAATTCTTGTCTGGATTGGTAAAGATATTTCCTAAACTTCTTGGAGGTTTGAAACTTGGTGGACTTGTAGGATTAGTGATAACTTTGGCTACTTCTTTATATACTGCCTATAAGAAGTCTCTTCCTTTTAGAATAGCCTTAGAACAGCTACGTCTTGACTTTATGCAGTTAATTGATACAATAACTTCTTTTATATCACAGTCTTTTGGGTCAAAAGGAACTGGTGATGCTTTTAAGATGCTTGGTGATGGGTTGACGTGGCTTGCTAGTTTAGTATCTACTGGATTAGTTCAAGTTTTAGAGTGGGTTCTTAATGTAGTTAAGGGTATTGTAGGAGCTATTTTGACTGTCTTAAAGGCATTTGGAGCACTTGCGTCTGTTATAGGTTCATTGGTTTCTCTTGCTCAGGGTGAGATTTCTTGGAAGCAGTTTTTTGGAAATATAGGGGATGAAGCGAAAGGTATTGGAGAGTTATGGACTAAGCAGCTTTTTGGTAAAAAAGAAGCAGATGTTCAAGCTGTTCGTGCTGATATGGGAATGGGTGCTGTTATACGAGGAGATAATGGAAAGGATGTAATTGTAAATGTTGATATGTCTGGTATGGAAAAACGTATGGATGCTGCGAGAGCCTTACAAAAGAAACAGCTTGAGGAGCAAAAGAAAACAAGAAAAGGCGGAGCTACTTCAGTTGGTGGTATTCCTTTGTCTGATTTGGGTGTGGCTATTTGGTAGGAGTTTGATATGTCAAGTGCTGTGACAGGTGGTAGTAATTATTCTTACGCTGACCACGAGAACAAGGCGTATCTTCTGATTGATAGAGACTATCCTCAGAAGTTGAGGGACTTGTTTGCCTTTACTCGGCTTGGATTTACCTACTTACCAGAGGAGATAAACCATTCTGGGGCAGAACCAACCTATAATGACATAGAGATTGTTGGACGTTGGGCACCGTATCAGGTATACCAGAATACTTCTGCCGAGGAGTTTTCTTTCACACTTCAGTTCTTTTCATATACAAATGTGTTTCAAGATGTGATAGCCAAGGTAAACTTTCTAAGATCCCTGAAATACCCTGTTAATTATGGTGGAATATCATACAGGCCTCCAAAAGTTCTTTTTGTTTTTGGAGAGTTGATTGCAAAGATGTGCATTGTAAAAGAGGCTACTCCTGTTTATAGGGCACCTTGGGAAGTAAACGAGCTTGCAGATGTTCCGGGGAGAGCTAACTACCCTTTGTTACCTATGTCTGCCGAATGTAGTTTGACTCTTGGTGTTGTTAGTGATATTCCTATATCTGGGTATGATGTTTCTTTTGGTGCAGACAATCTTCTTCGTAAGGATGGACAGTATACTAATATTGCTAATTCTGCCGTGTTACAGGATACTTGGAGAACTGAAGTAAGGCAGGGATTCTGATGTCCATAGACCTAAAGCCAACTTCTCGGATGTTGAACACCCCGTTAATCAATCGAAATGGTACGGAGTATTTTGACATTTGGGAACCTATAGTGTTTCCTGAGTCTGATAACGATATTATTCATACTGTTATTGAAACTCAAATAGGAAGATTGGATTTGATTGCTGTTATGTATTATAATGACCCTAATTTGTGGTGGGTTATTGCTCATGCAAATAAGGTTGAGGATATTTTTGAAGAACTTATTCCCGGTATGCGAATAAGGATTCCAGCTTTTGATAGTGTCAAACTTGTTCTTAATAGTCTTGTGAGTTAGATATGGTAGAGACATATCTTCCTTCAGGTACATTAAGGCAGACGTATTTTGAGTTATCAATTAACGGAACGTCTATCCCTGTTTACAACTATTTTCAGAGCTTTACTTACGATAGAAAGATTAATGGTAAAGGGAACACTGGATCAATTACCTTGTTTGATCCAAATTGGACTTATTTAGAGTCTTTTGTTCTTTTGAAGAATCAGACATTGGCTGATGTTGAGTTTGTTTATGGGTGGTCGGATGCTCCCTCTCCTAAGAGAAAGGGGAAGATTACAGCGTATACACCGGAGTTTTCTTCTGACGGTGTTACACTAAAACTGGATTTCTATGATGAGAGTGTTGTTTCTACATACAACAGAAATAACTTGTCATATAAGGCAGGGACTCGGATTTCTGATATTGTTCAACAGTATGCAGATGATAACAACATAAAAGAGACTATGATTGAAAAAACAAGAGGTGGGTTTGATAGTCCTATTGTTAAGAGAAATTGTAATGATGTGTATTTTATTCAGAATGAACTTGTACCAAGAGCGGTAAATCTTAAAGGTTTGAGTGGTTATACCTTTTTCTACGATGAAAAAGGAGCACTTCATTTTCACACTCCTCTATATAATTCAAAGAATAGTAATGATATTAGTGTCTATAAGACTTATATTGTGTATCGGGGTATGAATGGTGAGGTGATTTCTTTTGCTCCTAATGATGAAGCATATATGCAAGCGTTTCTTGGGGCGCATAGTGTGTATGTAGAAAGTGTTGATCCAAAGACAAAGAAAATAATCAAGAGTATTGTGGATAGTTCAAATTCATCTATACAGATTATTTCTGGAAAACTATCAAATGCTCCGACTGCAAAAGGTAATTCTCCATCAAGGGTAATTAAGTCAGCACATCCAAAACAAGAGCATATAGATGATCAGGCAAAGTCAAGATTTGCTGTGTATAATCTAAATAATTATACAGCTACAGCAGAGCTTTTGGGTGATTCACACTTGCCGATTATGGGGTATGTTGAATTTATTGTGATTACTTCTCAAGATAGAATACATCCTTTGTCAGGGATATATTGGATAACTGGTATTACTGATAGTATTGATGGGGGAAACTTCACATCCAGTTTGGAGTTATCAAGAAGCACTATGAATACTCCAAAATCAGCTTCACAATATGACAAAGAGACAAAGAATAAGATTGGAAATATTCTAAGAGAGGTTAGAGAATCAAATTTGGTTACTAAGACTGCGGAGAAATAATGGGTATTACTGCTGCACAGATGATAAAGGACGGGATGACCCCACAGGAGCGTCTGGGTGGTATTTATCGTGCGTGGTGCAAGGACAATAATGACCCTGATAAAGTAGGTAAGCTCAAGGTCTATATCCCCTTTATTCACGATTCTGAGTATGAGGATGACAAGGACAAATTGCCGTGGGCTGAGTATATGGCATTGGATGGTGGGGGAAATAACTACGGGTTTGTTTTTATTCCGAATGTTGGAGATACTGTTTGGGTTACGTTCATAAATGGTGATTATATGTACCCTGTTTGGGTGGGTACGTGGTTTGGTGCTCCGAATGGTCAGACGGAAATTCCAAAAGAAGCTCAGGATGGATACCCTGAAACTCGAATGTTGAAAACAAGGGGCGGTCATTATCTCAAGTTTGTAGATAAGAGTGGGAAAGAGTCAGTAGAAATTTCTGACAAAAACGGGAATTCTATTCTTATTGACTCAACGAAAGATGACATGGATATTAAGGTAAAAGGTGATCTTACTATTGATGTTTCTGGTGACTGTACTTTTAGTGTTGGTGGTAACTGGAAATTGAAGGCAGATGGTGGTATGACAGAAGAGACTCCCGGTACATTGGCGCATAAGGCAATGCAGATTACTAACGACATGTACTGAGCAGTAAGCTATGGCATTACCTACTTCGACTTGTCAAGATTTGTTTGATAATGGTATTGCTAATTTAGCAAATGTAAACAAGAAACTTCAGGTTGTTGTAGATAAAATGAACAAGATCACAGCTAAATTGGCAAAGCTCTCTTCGGGGTATGATTTGGATGCGTTGCTTAGTAACTTTGCAATTCCTCCGGTACATCTGCTAACTCCGACAGAGTACCTTGATTTGATTTTGAATTGTCCAATAGCAGTCTGTCTTTTGCCGAGTGCTCAGGCTATTATTGATTGGGTTCAGACGTATGTTCTTAACAATGGTCCGTTTGATCCATATAATCCTCCAGCAGCGGTTTTAGCACAGGTAACGTCTTATGTGAACCTTGCCAACTCGAAGGCCAAGGACGCACAGGCATTGGCTTCTCAGATGGTTTCTGTGGCTCTGGCGAAGTCACCGTTGGGGTCTATAGCGAGGATGAAGGAGGCGTTTGACGCGATTATTCGTGTGTCTGGAGTGCAAGTTTTGATAAAAGCTACGGATGATTCTTTGTCATGTTTGTTAGGTAAGTATCCTGACGGACAGAGTGACCCGAATGTAGTTCTGTACAATTCTTTGAAAAGTTTACTGAATTTTGATCCTGCTGGAAACGTACAAGTAATGACCAGTTCTCAACAGGCAACGATGAATAGTTGTACGGATATGCGAAAGAATTTGTCTTCTTTGTCGAATAGGTGAGTAATGGGTCAAGCAGCGGCACGAAATAATGATCTTGTGCAATACAATTGCAGTCACAATGCATACCCGTATTTTCAACCTCCGGGTGGTCAGTTGATTTCAGGAGATAAGACTAAGAAACTGGATGGAAATTATGTTGTTCGTCAGGGGGATCAGGTTCAATTGAATTGTAATATCTGTGGTACTGGTCATGTTGTGGGTGGGTCAGTGATAACTAAGGGTGATAACGGTTCGGGTTTTGCAAGAGTGATGGATTCTGTTGTTGGTTCTGGTGGTTCTGGTGTTATTACACAGGGTTCTATGATAACATTCTCAGGGTGAGGGATTATGCCAGCAACTCTTGATGATGTAGTGAACGCTATTGATGCGATGTCTTTAGCAGTAACAAGTGCTATTGTTACTATTTCGATTGATATTCAAGCTAAGATGGATACTGTAGCAGCAATGATGAAGCATGATGTGTACGCCGCGCCGGATGTGAATGTGGATTCAGACTTCTCAAAATTCTTCATGCACGGTCGTACTGGACAGTCAGAGGATGACAAGAGACAGGTAGATGCTGGTGCTCAAGATCCAAAAGTGAAAATATACCAGAACTTGTTGATGGAATTTAACGCGCATAAGCATCTTGCAGGTGGTAGTGGTGCTCTGACTCCTCCACTTCCTGCAACAGATATTTATGGGTGGACGTGGGTGTATGACAAACCTCCTCCTATGTTGACTTCTGTTAAAAAGCAAGAGGGTGCAAGGGAAGATCCGTTTATGGCGTAAGATAAACTTAGTTGTATGGCAAACGTACCTTTTCAATCAGAGTTGTATCAGAGTCAGCTTGTAGACCCGCAAGTTTGGCAAGCTACTCCTGCTATTTCTCCGACTATTACAGGGTACGCCCTCCCACCGACTAACCTGACTGCTTATGGTTCTAAGTGGCGTGGAGCAGCGGTCCCTCTTTCAAAAAGAAAAGATGGGCGTTTTGGGGTTAAGTACACTAATGACCTTGTTAAGGCTTCTATTTTGATGATCTATACGACGAGGGTTGGTTCTCGTCTGATGAATCCGTTGTTTGGTTCTCATTTTTTGGATGTTTTGTTCGAGCCGAATGACTCGGTATTGAGAGCCGAAGTTGTGGTGTATATGACAAATGCAATCAATCAGTGGGAGCCTCGAATTAACCTTCTGGGAATCAGTGTTTACTCTAACGAAGCAAATATCCTGATCCATCATAACTATCAGATACGAGAGTCAGGTCAGGCAGTTGATATGTATTTGCAGGCACAAAAAGGTGTGTTGGGTTCTTTACGAATAGTTGACAATGTAGGATAAACTATGGCTATTTCTTCGTTAGTTCAAAAGACATTTCAGCCGTTACCAGAAGTAAGATACTCTTCACGAGATTTTGCTTTGATGAAGGAGTCATTGAGTGCTTGGGTGCAGGCGCATGACTCACCGTATTGGAATGACTTATTTGAGTCTAATATTGGTGTTGCTTTTATAGACTTGATAAGCTACCTGTCAGATGTTATGTCTTTCAACATGGATAAAGTTGCTAATAATAGCTTTATTGATACTGTTGAGAGATACCGTGGGATGCTTCATATAACTAACCTTCTTGGGTATACTCCAACTGCTCCTGTTGCCGCAAGGGTTCCTGTTCGTGGTGCTCCGACTATTCCTACACTTCCAGTTCCAAAAACTTTGATACTTCGTGGGGCATACTTTGATACATCTACGAAGTCTCTTGTTCCTCCATCAAGTATCTCCGTAGATAATTTGAATTTTGAGTTGGCTTACTTTAAGAATGACGGGGGCGAGAACCTTCTTGATTTCCCTTCTGTTGGTTTATCTGATTACAAGAAGGTTACTGTTAGGTATGATGGTAGTTCTTACAAGATAGATGAAGATTCTCAATTTCCAAACACTGTTTTTGTTGGGGAATATCCTTTGTTTTGGGGTGTTGCTTATTCTTTTGATTCTGGTAAGAAATGTGTCTATAATGATTTGACTTATGCAAGTCAGCAAGATGGAAATGTTGGGCATATTCCGGGGGATGCACTTGATCCGGGTTGGTGGGTTGTTGTTCCCGGTGAGAGTGTTTATGGGTTAGCTTTACTTGAGGGGACATCGAAGGCTGATGTGTTTATTCCTCAGCCGGGAGTGTTGTTTCCTTCTTTTGTTTCTTCTACTGGAAATGTCATAGAGGATTCGTGGGTAGTTTTTGTCAATGGAACACGGTGGGAACAAAAGTCAAAAAATACTCTTGTCTTGGCATCACCAACTGAGCAGGTTTACACAGTACAGTTTACAGACCAAGGGAACATCAAAATCATCTTTGGTGATGGTGTTACTCATGGGGCATTGCCTCCGGCTGGTTTGGATGTTGTTTTGTTCTATCGTGTAGGTGGTGGTGTGATTGGTAATTCTGTTATTAAGGGAGCTATATCAGCGAATGTTTCAGGGTTTATTGACCTTATTGATAATCAGTTCACAGTAGATAACAAGAGTACATCTGGAGGGTTTGGAGGGGTTGATCGTGAGAGTTTGGACCATATCAGGTATCTTGCCCCCGGATGGTTTAAGACAACTGAGAGGGCTATTACAAAGAATGATTTTCTTGTGTTGGCTCTGAAGTATGTTTCTCCTACTTATGGTGCTGTAGGGAAAGCTGCTATAGTAAGACCTCAGAACGACTCGTCTACTGCTTTACAAGTTCCGGTAAAGGAGACATCCCCCGGAATATTTGTTGTTGACATAGTTGCCCCGGATTTAACTGTTAATGTGTATTACCCGTCTTATATGTGTAATGTGATGTTGGTTTATATTTGGTGTCCTGTTTACATAGATGTGAACGGTAACGCTGCTTCTGGAAGTGACGTTGTTTCTACAAAATATCTTCCACCGTCAAGTATGTCTCCAAGTAAAAATGCTATTGTACTAGAATTGGAAGATTATCTTAATAAGGGTAATTATGATAATGGTTCTCGTCAAGGTGATGTTGGGATGACAGTTGTTCAAACTAAGGTGTTGGAGGGTTTTTCTGATACTGTTAATGTTGTTATTGATAGTTTGATAATAGATGAAAAGTATGATAAGGTTGAAGTAACTAATTCTATTAAGAAAGCATTGTATGATTTGTTTTCAACTTTTGTTCCGGGGGATTCATTAAAGAAATACTTACTATATACTGTAATAGGAAACACACCCGGAGTTATTTCTTTTAATTTAAAATTATATAGTGTAACATGGGGGAATGAGATTATTGATGATACGAAGGATATTTACGGAGTAAATTATTTATTTACTCTTAATGACGTGTATATTACGTTGTATGTTCCATCGTCACCATAAGGCAGTTTAATGGATTGGACGCGACGAAATTTCTGGAGGCAGGGTCAGGGGGATTGGGCAGATCCTCCTGATTCTACTGATAAGCATGTAGACGGGGATGTGGAGAATAGGGCTATTCTTCCTTCAGAGCCGTCGTATGCTTCTGCACAGTTACCTACCGAAGATCCAAACGGGCGTGGGATACTTCGGTATGTGCTTTACTTAGTGCAGAAGGTTTTCTTGGAGGGTGCGTCTTCGTTTGTTGATGTACACGGGAATACCATAGACGCAATGCAGAGTCTTCGAGACGAGATTAAGAAGCTGGCTACCTTGGTTGATCCTGATGATGTTCCAATATCGTTGCTTACCTATTTGGCAAGGAATATCGGGTATGAGTTTATTTTTCAAGATTTAATACTTACTCCTTCAAGTGCTGTAGGAACCCCCTGGTCTGTCAGTAATTCTTATTCTGTTAATGATGTAGTTACTTATGGTGGTGATACATATATAAGCATAAACGAGACTAGTAATGTTGGGAAGATTCCTGATGTTAGTCCTATGTATTGGTCTTCATACAATGCTCTTTCCTCTGAAAAGACAAGAAGAAATGAAGTTAAGTGGGCAACTCAATGGTATAAGTTAAAAGGCGTACCTCGCGGGTATGAGGTTCTTTTTGAGGCTATTGGTAAGACTGTAAATATTTTCTATGTGTGGTCAAACAGGAATAACAGACTTGATACACGAGTTATGCATTATGGGGATGTTCCTTCTGAGAATAAATATGAAAGTAGTCCCGGTCATTGGGAAGATAAGCCAGTTGACCAGTGGGTTTATTACCCAGATTCAATAATACGAATAGTACCAGAACTTTCCTATTTTATTGGGTTAGTACCAAAGGCTTTTAATGATATTTTGAAAAGGATAGACGAGGTAATTCCTGCCCACCTGCTTTATGAGTTTGTGATGGCTATTTCGTTTACTGGTGAGTGTCCTCAAGATACTTCTATTTGTGGTGATGTTCTTCCAATATCTGACGATATTTTTCCGTACTTACATTATTGGGCTGATCTTAATGGTATAAATCCAAGTAAGTTTTTAGATAAGTTTAATTGGAACCCTGCAAATTGTTTAACGCATGGAAGTACGTGTTTTCCTCCTCCAAGGCATGACGGGATTGCTATTGCTTCACATGGGAATGCTTTTGGTGCTTTGTGGGATGACATAGAAGATGCTCCATTTTCTCATAAGTATGATAGCAGCTATCCTTATCGTGGGTGGTGTGAATTTCACGATAATCCCTTGTCAACTCCATCTTGGGTTTACTTAGATACTTACAAGGGGGATGATTTTAGTAGTGGAATAATTGATCCCGGTTGGGACTCTGAATTTACGGGTAAGTATGCTTTAGATATTCGTCCTCCCCTAAGTGGAGATTATTGTGCTACGTTAGTTAATCCGGTAGATCATGGGGTTTGGTGGAGAGTTTTTTCAAATATAGATGGGGATACGCAGGTTGATTTTAGTATAAAGATGTCAGGAGTGCATAATTCTACAACTCAGAATTTGTTGTTGAGATTGATAAGTTTTTTAGGTGATCCTTTTGGTGGTGTTATGCTTGGTGTTTTTGGGGCACCTGTACTTAATCAATGGATTTACTGGATAACACCTTCCAATATTTTGACATTTTCGTTTCATTGGACCCCTTATCAAGAGATTCAGTTGCGATTAAAGAGAGTTAGTGGGTTAGTTACTGGATATTATAATGTTGGTGTCGGGTGGTTTTCATTTCCTGATTCTTATGGTATTGCTGGTCAGCTTAACATAGACTCAAATGGGTACTTTCCGTTCGGTCAGAACTACTACTCTTTTAGTAAGTTTGAATTTCAATCGTCTTATGGATTACCTAACATTGCTGGTGACAGTGTTCTTCATAACAATGATTGCCAGAACGATAAACTTTGGATATATGACCACAATGACCACTCTGTTCCAATTTATGAGAGTACGGGATACCCATATTGATTCATGGTACTTTTTGCAGGGAGTTCTTAATGGATATTGATACTTTTGACATGATAGAGGGTCAGCTTTGGATTTATCAGTGGGAAAGAAGAGATTTCCGTGGTACTCCATCGTTACTCTACCATGATAAGAATGTGATCCCGTATTGTGGTAGGCGGCATGTTGCTTTGATGGCAACTGATCCTATCACCTATGCTTCACGACAAATAAGTAATATGGGGTTGGGATTTCATTCTCCATTTTCTGATCCTTTAGGTAATCCTATGGATCTTACAAGGACTCGTCTTGTATCTGATTTGTCTCCTTTATCTGTTCCTATTCCTGATGAGACAGCAGAGGGGGTTTATCTTTCTTTTTCAACTGTTGTAATTCCATCCTCTCCTGATTCTTTTATTACTTATGAAGTTAATGGTTGGGAACCTATTAGTTCCCATACTATTTATGAAGAAGGTCTTTTCCCTGTTGTTCCTTGGGCAAGTTCTTTTTATGAAAATGAAGAAAATAGGATAATTGCATATAAGCAACTATCTACTCCTATTCCTATTTCTCCAGGTATGAAACTTGATATTTGGCATCAGATTCGATTTGGTTCTACTATCTAAAGGGGTTTTGAAAAATGTCTCTTCCAACAACGATCAAAAATGACTTAGGACATGGGCCTGCTTCACTTAACCCGTGGTCTAATCTCAATCCTGCTCCTGATCCTAATTCTTATCTCAATTGGGGAAGTTCACAGAATTATGCTTCCGGTGATCCTTACAATATCAATTATTGGGATACATCTACGCCGGTGTATGCTCCTGCTGAGAAGCCGGTATTTCAGAGTCTTGGTGGAAGAGATTCTTTGATCGCTAAGAAAGTTGATGATGTTATTGATTATTTGAGCGGGGTTGACTTTAGCTCAGGTGCTTTGTCTTCTGTGGAGCGTGAGGCTTTTTACCGAAGAAGCCTTGCCGCGTCTGGGTTTCTTTCTGGTAATACTGGTGATGTTAAGAATGCTTCGTTAATTTCTGATGTTAATGTGGTTGTTGGTGATTTGATGTGTGTTTCTTCAGAGACAAATAAGGTATTTATTCAAACTGACAGTAATGGTACAGATATTGTTGCTCTTGTAAATGGTTATCAGCTTGTTCTATCACAAACTCAAGATTCTGCATATAGAATTGGCGTGTCTTTACCAACACCTCCTAATCTTCCAACGACTACTAGGCAGGATATGGTATTTCTTGAAGTTTGGAGAGAGCGAATTGACTTGGTTGTTCCGAAGTTTTTCTACTATGGGAATACTCAGTATGGCGGGGGTGTGTTATCTGATGATTCTTCTCCTACTTTAATTGCTGCATCTGATTATCCTTATGTGATAGGTACAGTGAATGGAACTTATGATTCAACACATCCTTCTGTAGTTGGTACTGTTTATCTTGATAAAACAACAGGACATCTTATTCAGATTCGATATAGGATAAGAGTTTTCAGTCTTGATTTTGTAGTAACTTCTGTTAATCCTTTGTCTGCTCATAATGTTCTTACGAGTTCTGGTCTTTGGGCGTTTGGGCAAAAAGGTTCAAATTCCACAAGTCACTTTTTATCAACTTTTGGAGATTATGGTTTGTTTACAGCTTCCGGTGATGCTAATTTAGGAGTTGGTGGGTTAGCTTGGTGTGTTCCTATTTGCTTAGTACAACGTAGAAATTCTGGTGCGTTTAGTTTGGATAATATTAATGGTGGGTCAGGGAGGCCGGATTTACTTACTGCGAGTGGTATTGTTGATCGTGATGTTATGGATATGCGGCACACAGTTACTCTTGGTAATTTTGATTTGGGTGAAGTTTATGAGAGAACAATGTATAAATTAATGTCTGGTTCTCTTGGAACTTATTGGCATGAACAGTATGTAAATCCAACAGGATCTTCTTCTACACAATTAGATATTTATGGAAATAAACAGGTTGAAGGTTTGGGAATAAGGGCTGCTTCTTTTTCCGGTACGAATCAAATTCGTAGGAAAATAAATACAAATAATGGAATTTCTGCATCTCCAGATGGTATGAGAATGGTCTGGTCGGATGCTGAAGAAATTCAGTCGTGTGTTTGTTATATTCCTAATGGAAGTAATGATGATATTTTCCCTTACGGGTTTTTTAAGTATACTTCTACCTCACATATTATTGAGATTGATGTAAGAAATTTGGCAGCATGGGTTAGTGGAGATATTAATAGGGTACAGTTTACAGGTCAGACTCCTATGTTTACATGGGCAAATAACGGTGCTCCTGTAGCTATTTCTTGGGATCAGTTAGTTGGTAATGTTCTTACTGGAACTATTCAACAATTTGGTGGTGGTTATGCAAGTCAGGGTTGGAATGATGGACACACAACTGACGCAATGACCGGAGAGGCTTTTATCAAGTTTTCTCGTGGATCTTCTTTTCTTGATAGGACTCCTGTATGGAAGGGCGCAAAGAACATTTATTTGACCTCAGATGGTACTCCATTGATGGAGCCATTTGGGTATAATATTTATGAGCCTCTTGGATTTGATGAGCAGATACGCAAAGTGAATACTTTTGCGTTTATATCAGATAAGATTTATAATGGGATAGACTTTCTTCATATTAACTCCCAAAGTATTCCTTTTGGTTGTTGTATGAAGGATTCTGATGATTATTACAAGTTTTGGGTTAGTATAGTTGGTAGTTTTTATCTTTATAAGTCTACTGACATTAATAATTTTTCTGTTTCACCTGTTGTTTGTAGTGGAATAGCAAATGGGGTAAGTGTTGTAAGCATTTCAATTGTAAAAGACTCTCCTTCTTCTTATAAGGCTTTTGTTGTGGACAGGTCTACTATTACTTTAGTTCGATATTCTTCTACGGATGGTGTTGTTTGGACAAGTCCTAGTCCTTGTAATCTTTACTATCCTTCAAGGGTTAGTGTTATTTATGATACAACTGTTTCTAAGTTTAAGATATGGTATGTGGACATTACTTATAACTCTTTGTGGTATTCAGAGTCGTCAGATGGAATAACATGGGATTCTCCAATAAATACACAGTTAAGTAATTCATCGGCCCCAATTAATCCTGACTATATTGACGATGTTTGTGTTATTAAGGAAACAAAGGGTGGGGTTAGTTTGTATAAGATATGGTTGCAGGCTACTGATGCTCCTGATGTTATGAGAGATGGTTTTTCTGATTTAGTTCCTGCAAATACTATAAGATATAAGAAGATTTTTTATGGTGTTTCTAATAATGGGAAGTATTGGACTATATCTTCTGTTCCCCGTTGGAAGGCAGAGAATAATTATTTAACATACCAAGATGCAGTATACCCTGAGACTTTGACATTTTTTAATGTCTTTAAGGATAGTAAAGTTTACAGGACTTTTGCGGCAAAGTCGTTTAAGATTCTCTCTAGTAATCCTGCAAGAAATATTACTTTTTCAAAGGTTGTTCTTGGTATGATTGATCGAAGTGGAGTAGGAACTTCACAAAATGGGACATATTCTGGACGTGGTGCGATGGATCATGCTATAAGGTATGATGATTCTATTGGAAGTTTGCCAGATGATTCTTTCATTTTGTTTGCTGAGTATGCTCCAAGGGTTCACGCAGGACGTATATTATTTGCTGGTGGGTCATCAAGTACAGAAGAGGATTATAAGGTTGTCCATGTTCCTGAGAGTCCTGTGCTGGTTTCAACTTTTGGATCTGGGTATAAGAATATGCAGGTAATTCCCGCACGAGGGGCAGTGAATGTTCTTGATCAGCTTAATGGTGTAGGAGGTCTTGTAGGGGGACTTGTTGATTATTTGATGCATTCTTTTATGGCTCGTGCAGTTGTACCTTTTGATGGTCGGGCTTTTTCTGTGAGTAATGACATTGTGAATCAGTATTCTTTGGGAAGTGCATTTCAGTTTGTCCGAGCTATATCATGTAGTTCTTACAAAGTTAGAGATGCTTTACAGCAATTTTTCTATTCAGGGAATTTTATTAAAGGGTTATGTACAAACCTTGCCATTTACCCTGAGTTTATTGTAAAGATTAAAGATGTTTCTGATGTTTATGCAAATATTCATGCTGTTAGTGACTATATTCGTTCTGAGGCAGTAGATTTTGATACTTTCTTTCCTATTAATTTTGGTGATAAGGTATTTGTGTCTGTGTTTTCTGTGGCAAGAACTTCGTCAGGGTGTTTAGCTATTTCGTTCTCATTCGGGTCAGAGAATCCTGCAAACAGTTCTTTTTCTTCGGATGCATTTGCATCAATGATGGTTCCTTGTGGCCGACATCTTTTGAAGTCAAGATAGTTTGTTTGACAATAAACCGGGAGTGAAATTTTATGAATACTGGTGGAAGTGTTAAGGGGTTTTCTCTTTTGTTGAAGAATTGTATTAATCATTGTTTTAACCCACAGTTTTTGTCTGTATCTTCTACGTTACCTAGAGTTATTATTAATAGTGGGGATGAATTTGCAGATAAATGGCATGTTGACTCAAATTTTTCATATTTAGTAAATCCCGGTGCTGGATTACCAATATCTTCTGCTGAGGTATTTACTGTAGATACTTCTTCTTTTTATGGGGGTATTAAGGCAGTTATTGGGAATATTTTAGATCCTTCTTTTGCTGTTAAAAGTCATTCTGTATGGCAGAAAATTCCAAAGGATCTTTGTGTTGGTCAAGTGGTTACTTTTTCATGTGATGTTCTTACAAGTCTACCTAATGTTAAGATAGGAATATTCAAGAGGAAGATTTCTGGTGGGGTTTTGACGGAGTTTACAGATGTAAGGGGCAGCTACAATCATATCGGTGATGGTAGATCACATAGATTGTGGGTAACTGCCTCACTTTTACCTAATGATGTTAATTTTGGAGAGTTGGTAATTTATATTTCTTGTGGAGGATTTACACCATATAAACTAACTGGTGGATTACTTACACTTTTTGAAGCTGGAAATTGTAGCTTTGTTGTTGGTGGGTATGATGTTCTTCCATATATTGAAAGTCGGGATAAGCACTCCGATGAGGTGATGAATGATTCTACTGTTGTGGGGAGGACTGTTAAGGATGCTTTGAATGTGTGTCCAAGTACAATAGGTGAGTTTTATAATGCTTCTGTTCTTGTTACAGGACTTCTCTATTCTGTTACTTGCTCTGTTAATGGAAAGAAGATATTTTATCCGGGTATAAATCCAAATACAGTAGTTAGGTTAGAAATTTCTAACATAGTTGGAAGTGTTGATGGATCGGGAACATTATCTTTACCTTCTGCTATTATACCAGTAGGGTTTAGACCACTTGCAAGTAATCGTGCCCGATTTTCTATAGTGGGGGAGGTTGGTGGTGGTATTCCGGGAGCTAATTTACCAGCAAGTATGGAAATTGATTCATCGGGAAATTTAGGATTTGCAGTGTTGAAGGCAGGGGTATTGTCTTTTTCAGGTTGGCCTACCGGTACAGGAGTAGATGGAATAAACATTTCCCCTTTGTGTGTTGAGTATCCTATTATTTAAGGTATTTTTTATGTTCTTTCGTATTATTAGTAGTGTTGTCTTTGTTTAATCACATTCATAGGAGGTTTCAGTGATTCATTCGTATGTGAAGTTTTCCGAGTTTGTTACAGATGTAACTAAGCATACCGTGTTTTATAGGCTACGGTTCTTTCAGCCGAGTCCTCAAGAGGCACCTATCCTTCCTGATGTAAAAATGATTGGGGAGATGAGGTTTACATGTGCGGTTGGACAGGCTGTGAAGACGTTTCTTAGGCAGCATCTTTTCAAAAATGATTCTCCCACAGATAATCCTGAGAAGGAAGAGTTTAGTATAGAGTTTAAGCTGCTGTGTGATTGTCTGAAATCCCAGAAGTGTTCTTTGATTGTTGGTGAGGTTGGGGATACGATTTTGAGCGGGGACATAGACGTACCAGAGATCCCTGAAAGAGTAAAGAGTATCATGGAGAAGCTGATAGAGGCAAGGAATAATGGCGCAGGCAAGCCTGAGTCTGTGCCTGTTCCAGTTTCCGAAGTTGTTGCTTCAATTTCTTGATTTTAATGTGTATTTGTTGTATATTGACCCTACGGGATTGTGTCTCGTGGGGTTTTTCTTTAGGATTTCTGGCATATTTCGTATAGGTAGGTATGGAAACACACGTTGAACCTCAGACAGAACTGCGTCCTCTGTACGGAAATATCAATAAGGTATTTCTTGTGGACGCTTCATGGCTACTTCATAAGTCTTTTTTTGGGTATCCTGATTTCAGTATGTTGGATGAGCGGACGGGGATAGTAACATCTACCGGAGATATTCATGGGTTTCTTTATGGTTTGTTGATGATAATACGAAGAAGTCCAGATGCATCTATTATTTTGTGTCTTGACTCAAGAAATAACACCAGAAAAGAAGAAAATTCCGAGTATAAGGCTGACCGAGAGTTTAGACCTGAGATATGGTCTAAGTTGTTTGAGATAATTCAGTCTGCTTCTTTGTTTCCTCATGTATACTTGTCTGCCTCTGATGGTTTTGAGGGTGATGATGTAGTGTATACACTGGCAAAGAGGTTTTCTGGTGTTGTACCAGAAGTTTTGATTTATGGGTACGATAAAGATCTTATGCAGTCTGTTTCTGATAGATGTTTCTTATGGAATAAATGTGAAGGGCAGAAGTTCTTGAAGAGGGGTGTGGCCGAAGTCAAGGAAATCTTCGAGGGTTGTGAGCCTCAAAATACATCATTCTTTCGGTCGTTGTGCGGAGGGGATAGTAGTGACTCAATGAAGGCGGCGTATCCTCGTTTCCCGCACAGGCTTGGTGTGCAAGTGGCAAACCTGTTTGGATGTCCAGAGAATTTTTTGAAATCTGACTACTATGGGGAGAAGAAGTGTGACAAGAAGTGGATTGAGATGCTACGAGATAACCCTGACCCTATGATGTCTGTGTACAATATTATGAAGTCTCGATTTATTGAGAATCTTCCTGTCTATAGATGTAATTCTTCTTGGGAGTATATTACCCGTTATAGACTAAAGGTAGTGCAGGGTGATTTTGAGAAGTTTCTTTTATTCTCAAGTGGGGGGTATGTTTCGTTACGACTTTAATAGGAGGCTGAAATATGCTTTCTTTATTACGAAAACTCTTGAAATTATTTGGATATTATGATAGTAGAGAGATAAAAGATAACATTCGGAAAGCAATAGAGTATGGGGCGTTTCATAAGAAACAGGTTGCTGAGATTCACAAGTTGGAGCTTGATAAGTGGGTAGAGGGAGAGAAGATAAAGAAAGATCCGGGTGAGGAGTTTGTTGAAAGGTGGGTAGGTGAGGATGGTAAGGCTTTTCACGAGCGGTTTGTAATTAGCAGATGTAGGTTGTGTGTCAATGTATATAAGTGTCCTCACGTAACTTCACCTGACTGTGTTTCATACTCACCAGAACTAACAAGTAGTTCTGTGTATGTTATTAAAGAGGTTCTTTTACTTCTGATTGCAGAGAAGGTTCTCAAGAGGGATGACGAGATAATCAAATCTGTTTGTTCTTACTACGACATATCTTTGGATAGTAATGATGATGCAGACTTATACAGTGAACGACGCGGAGATACGAAGGGAGTATCGTAAGACTCAACGATATAAGGGCGTACATTTTTCTATAGTTCAAAACGAGGTGAGATCCTTTCAGGTTGTTAATCGCCAAGGTGAGGTTGATGCTGAATTTGTAGACATGAAGAATGGTTCTTCTTTGGTGAAACATATATAGGGAGAAGATCATGGGCCTGCCTGTGCAGAATGGTGATACAAGAAAGACAATAGCCGTTGATTTTGACGGTGTGATTGCGGACTACTCTGAGGGCTTCAAAGGCAGAGGCAGATTTGGGATGCCTATTGAGGGTGCAAGTAAGTTTTTGAAAAAATTGAGAGACGATGGCTGGAAGATCATTATTTGGACGGCGAGGGATGAGCTAGGGCAGGTTAGGCAGTATCTTGAGTCGAATGACATCCCTTTTGATCATATAAATGATAACCCAGATCAGATAACCAACAGCCGTAAGTGCGTTTCTGACATATATTTAGACGATAGAGGGGTTACTTTTACAGGTGATTGGGAGAAGGCATATCAGGACGTGAAAGGTTTTGTCTCGTGGGAGGGTCGTAAGCGAAACTGACTTGGGTTTACGTTTTTGGTCGCAGAAGCGTATAATGTTGTAGGGTATCGTGTCCGGGGCGTGTGGAATTGATCAATCTATTATCAGGGTGTACAACCTGACCACGCTCTCGGCTCGGTATCTTTGATTGTGGGGTATTGTTGCCGGAGGGTGTGGGCTGAAAAAGTCTCAGTGCCGGGCTATTTTGTGCTTGGTAGTTGCAACCACTGAGATGCCAGCCTGCCAGCATTTTTCATTTTAGGGGGGGTGATCTGGTTTTCGACAGAATGTATAAAGTATTGACTGCGTGTTGAGGAGGGTTCTCCCGGTTGGCCTCATAAATCGTCCGGGGGAGATGTTAGCTGCCGAGAAATCGACGGTCAACGCTGGTGTTGCTTTTGCGCTTCGCTTCGCGGCGATGTGTGATCTGGCGATGCCAGTTGTCAGCGTCGCCTAACTAAAGGTGACTAGCCCACACAAGTATCCGAGTGTGTGGGCGAAAGTAGGGTTAGGTGCAAGTGGGTGGTTTCATGACATAAAGCACCGAAAAATACCTGAAACTTGGTGGTAAGTATTTTGGCCTCAGTATACTTATCATGACACTTAACTGAGACTACACACGTAGATGTCAATATTGAGTATTTTCTGGACGGGGGTTCAATTCCCCCCACCTCCACTTGTTTCTTTGTTTATTGGAGTGTTTGGTGATGCTCCTACCTTCTTCTTTTCTTCGGAGTCAATTGGCTCAATCCTTTATGGATAATACCATAGTGGAGAAGGCTAACACTCATACATATAATGTTCTGTTTCTCTAAAAAATAAGAGAAGAGAATAAAATTTCTTCTCTTATTTGAATGATTATTAGGGGTTAGTTGAATATATTAGGAAAGGTCATAGTCAATGTCAATTGTTTCAAGACCTACAAGTAATAAAATCAGTGATGAAGATTGGGGAAGGATATTTGATAAGAGAGATCAGAAGATTTGTACGCATAGTGTAGCTTATCCTACTGGTGTTCCCGGCCAGTACAAATGTAAGTATTGTGATGAGATTTTTGAGTTAGACCCTCCGAGGGAGTAATGCCCCATTTCGAGACATTGTTGCTGGAAGAACAGGCTGAGGCGGTAAAGATACTGTCTCAGCCTGTTGATCATTTACTAGCTTTTGGAACAGGCTTGGGTAAGACGTATGCTGCGTTAGCGGCTTACGAGGCTGTGAGGAGAAAGAATCCTGCTGGTAAGTTTCATCTTCTTGTAGTTTGTACAAAATCAGCAACAGTGACATGGCGTAAAGAGATTGAGAGTAAGACTAATTACAAATACTTCTTGTGTCGTTCTGAGTGGACATTACAGGAGTATGGCCCTTTGTTTCCTGGGGATGAGGATATAACGATTGTAACGTATCATCAGTTGGAAGAAGCAAGATTCTACCTTGAGAAGTTGTTCTTGACAAATAAGGTTATCTTAGTTCTTGATGAAATGCACAAGATTAAGAATAGAAAGTTTTACAGGGATAATGATAAGAACAAGGGCATGACTTGGTATGGTCTGTGTAAGGTTTTGAGGCAGCATAGTTTAGTAACGTGGGGACTAACCGCAACTCCCCTGTTAAACCACATAGAAGACCTGTTCGTGTTAGTAGATTTCCTATTTCCGAAGGTATTGGGAACAAAGACATCGTACATGAGGCAGTTTACAATTCAGAAGATGCGGAAGATGGGGTTGATTACATTCTTTGAGGTTGTGGGATACAGGAACCTTAATATCCTGCACGAGATAATCAAGCCGTATGTGTTGGTGAGATTCAGAGAGTATGATGTAAGATTCATTAGTGAGGTTGTAGAGTTGACACCTGAAGAGAATACCCTATACCTTCGTGCGGCAATGGGTATTCTTGGTGGTACTTACAAGGATTTTGCGGCAAGACTTCCTGACTTACAGCGTGCGGCAGACACCGGGGGAGACGGAGAAGATTTATCTAAAGTTTCATCAAAAGAGCGACGATGTGTAGAGCTTGTTGCTAAGAAGTTGGCCGAGGACAAGGCAGTGATCGTGTATTCATCCCTGAAGGAGCCTGTGGATAGGCTGAAGAAGCTGTTTAAGAAGGAGTTCCCTGACGTAGATATATATGTGATTACAGGGGCAACGTCTTTGGAGAAGAGGGAAGATGTTGTTGAAAGTTTTAAGAAAAAATCAATTATTGTTATGACAGGTGCAGGTGGTGAGAGTTTGAATCTTCAGGTGTCGAATACGGTGATATTCTTCAACCTGACGTTTTCAATAGGGGAGTTTGTGCAGGTGGTAGGCCGAGTCGTGCGAGTGAACACCGAGCACAACTTCATGGAGATATTCATAATTGAGGCTAAAGACACGATAGATACCTACAAGAGGTTGATGTTAGAGCATAATGCAGACAAGATTAAGAAGGTTATTTCTCAAAACCCTAACCTACCTGAGATTGATTCAGAACCAACTAAAGATTATATAATCAAGATGCGTAAGGATTTGTTGTGGAAGAAGAAAGAGTTACGAGGGTTAGCAAAAGGGAAAGTGTATGTCTGATTGTCCTCTATGTAAGGGTGAGAATTACTATAAGAAGGATGACCTATGGGTTGCCTGTGAGTGTTACAGGTACACTTCGATGCAGAAGATGATTCAGATGTCAATAGGTGATGTTATTGGGGATTTGGGAATAGTGGATAAACTGAAGAACGAGAATCTTGACCGGGATATAGTATTCTTTGTAAACGTAGATGATGTTCGTATTATCAATTGGGCAGCAGCTTATTTTTGGACAAAGACAGGGTTTTCAGGCTCTTTCAGGAAGATAGAGACAGAAGATGTTATTAAGATTTTCATGCAGTCGAATCCAGAGGTGGAGCCTTGCAAGAGCCTGTCTGATTTAGCGGGGTATAAACATCTTGCCTTGTTTGTGGGATTCCATGACCCTACAAACAATCTTATGCCGACTCTTATTGCGAATCTGGTTGAACGTAGGCAGATGCAGGACAGGCACACATGGGTTTTTGTAAAGGGGAGAGAGTTCCCGCTGTATAGCAAGTATTACTACACGAAGGTAGGCCAGAGGGTTTTAGGGGATGTTGTTGGGGATGTAGTTCTGTCTGAGTTTTTCAAAAAAGCGAAGTTTGGTTTACTAACATACGGGTGTGATGTACCGAAGTCGTGGGGTGGTGTGGCTGGTAGTGACCCGTGTAAGACACAGAAACAAGAGGCACCTCTTGTAGAGCAAAAGTTAGATACGGTTTTGGTGAGTAGGCCGGTTGTAGATAAGCCGGTTGAGAAGAGAAAGGCAAAGAGTTCCGCAGACATAAAATTAACCTACACAGCGTCAGACCCGTCAAGAAGTCCAATGCCTCCAAGGAAAGGACCGAGCCGTAAATTATGAAAATCTCAGTTATGCTTGACAAGGAATCGCTTGACATCCTGAGTATAGTTCTTGGTCAGGGTGGTCACGAGTATGAGGCTGTGAAAAGCCTTAAAGATATGACCACGAAGTACCTGCTTATCTCAAATAATAAGTTGTCTTTTCTTAGGTATTGGTTTATTAGGTGGAGTGGAATTACCTACATAGTCGTGAAGGATTCCCCGTCTGTGGTGTCCAGATTATCAAGATGGTTTTATCTTCATGCTGTAGGGGAAATAGCATACCCAACAAAGTCAACGGAAATTGACAAGTGCATCAGGGCGATGATTATTTCTTCCTACAAGAACAAGAAAAAAGATGCCAGAACAAAGTAGTTACGTCAGCTATACAGCTACGGATTACGTCATTGCCTACTTGTTGGGCAGTGAGGTATTTGCTAACAAGTGTGCCTTGATACAGGCAATACTTCCTACTGTAGATGATCCTGTCCTAAAGAAAATCTCCACTCTTGTTGTGAAGGCAGGCACAGTACCTTCCCTGGACTATATGGTTGGGAGTTTGGGGTACGTGGGGTCTGTGCCTCAGTTAAAAGATGGGATTAACTTAGCGGAATTTCTTGACCAAGTAGAGGGTCATCAAGAGAGCGTAAAGAAAGGTGAGTTATCACGGAAGTTAGGGGAGATTTCCAAAGACATACAGAACCTATCAAGAGAGGACATTCTTACCAGACTCTCAAAGGTCTTGGAGTCAGTAAGTACCGTAAACGAGCAAAAGAAGTTTGACTATGCTGAGGCTTATCTGAAGCGTAAAGATGAGCCTGCCGGGATGTTGACATTTGTGAAAAATCTTGATGATGAGATGCGTGGTGTAGCTTTTGGAACCATGTACACGGTTGGGGGTTTTGCAGGACAAGGGAAGACATCTTTTGCAATTTCATCATCTTATGGTAATTCTACTAAGTGTGGGTTAAATGGAGTGTTTCTTTCATTTGAGATGCCGAAAGCGTTGCTCATATCTTACTACTTGTCAAGGCACTCAAAGCATGAAAAATTTCAGAAATTGTTCAGACCTGTCCCGAAGGAGAAGTTGATCTTTGCAAACATGAACGCAGACGAAGAGAAGCATATCCTTGGTCCTGTACATGAGGATTTGTTTAATAATTCTGAGTATGGCAAGATAGAGTTTCTTGATATATCTGATTTCTCAAACACGTCTTTTTCAGGTATTATGTCACGGTTGATGAGGGTGAATTTTCCTATACATTACATGGTTATAGACTATGCTCAGAAGTTTAAGTTCATTGCACCTCCGGGTATGGATGAACCAGCAAACAGGTATGTTTCATTTTTCAATAATATGTGTATGGACTTCAACGGAAGATCATTCTCGTTGATGATGCTTTCACAGACAAACAGGACATGGTATGAGTTGGCGAGACAGCCGGGACGTGGGGGAACGGAGGGGTTGTATCCGCTTACAGCGTTGGCAGAGATAAATTCATTAGAGAGGGATTCAACGTATGTCTCGTTTGTTTATCTAAATGATTCATTGAAGCAGAGAAAAGAAATGATGGTTAATCTTCCGAAGAACCGTTATGTAAACTCATTTGATAAGCCAGTGACCATACCATTTGACCCTGAGTTTTGTGTTGTTGGTGATGAACGTCAGGGTGTGGGTGATGCAGGTTCGATTGATTATTCGCAGTTGTTATTGACAAACACTCTTCCAAACTTTATGACGTAAGGAGGGGGTATGCCAGTATTTTCTTTTCGTAATAAGACAGGAATTTCTGGGGTTATGATGGTTTTGACGATGATACTTTTGATGTGTGTAGCTCTTGTGACTGTAGAGGTTGTATTTTCTGCGGCACATCAGTTATTTGGGAAGAAGATTCATCAAGAAGTGATTCCTGCTTTGAAGCATCTTTGATTACCGGATTATTGGTTATGGGGTGCAGGGATGAGTTTACCAAAAGGAATATTGATACGGTGGGCAAACCATGATTTTAAGCTCCTGCCGTTGCTTGAGTTTGTGGGGTTACAGGAGCCGTGGGTAGGGCAGAACTGTTTTTGTCCTTTTCACGATGACGAGGCTGGTGGAAAGCGTTCTGGAAAGATTTTCAAAGAGTGTTTTCATTGTTTTTCAGAGGCAAAACAGTATCGTCCTTATGACATCTTGGTATTTCTTGGATATTCCGATGTTGAAATAGAGAGAACACTAAGATCACGGGGGGATGTGCCGGAAGAGATAGCTTTAGGATTTACCAATTTTGAACGTATAGATTTACGTGGGGACTTGCTTTTTGAGCGGTCTAAGTTTATGGCTGGTAAGTTGAAATTTCTTGATTACTCTAACATGGTTTGTACTTCTTTTGTAAGAACACTGAATAACAGGAAGATTTGATTTATGGCTGTAGGTAAAGATGTAAGACAAAAGGGATATGTCCACTGGTTTGCACCTGCAAAGCCAGACCCGAACTATCCTTCCGGTCAGGAGAGGAGATTGATAACTACTGATGACCAGTTACGGGCATTGGTTGCGGCTGCACATGCCTTTCAGCCTGAGATGATAGCGATTGATACAGAAACAACAGGGTTGAATATAGAAAAGGAAAATATTGTTGGTATTTCAATGGCGATAAGCAGGACTCAGGCGTTCTATATGCCAGTGGGTCATTTCAACGGTCAGAATGTTTCAATGGACTTGGCTTTGCAGGTTGTGGCGGCTTTCTGTAGTCATGCAAAGAGGGTATTGTTTTACAATTACAGGTTTGACTACCGTTTCTTAAAGAAGGCGGGGTTGGGTAAGTTTTACGATCTTGAAAAGTTGCCATACTTCGATATGTCAGTTGTTGTTTACAATGCTGACACAAATATAGCAATGCCAAGCCTGAAGTGGGCTGCACTACATTTCCTTGGGTGGAAGATGCGGACCTTCGAGGAGGTCATGCAGACTGAGGCTGACGTTGGAGATGCTGGTGGTGGGGACGTGCCGACAGAAGAGATCCCAGAGGCCGGGGAAGACTTTGGGAAGAAAACAGAAGCAGCTACCAACTTCGCTTACAATGATCCGAACGAGTGCTTTGAGTATGCGTGTGATGATGTTCTTGCTCCATACAACTTGATTTATGTGATGTACAACATCTACAATGAATGTAAGTTTGTAAACGACATAGACAATCAGGTTCTTGTTCCGTTAATGGTAATGGAAGATGACCCTTTTAAGATTAACAAAGACATGATTTTGAAGTTAGATGCAGATGTTACTAACACACTCGCAAATTTATCTGCGGAAATCTTTACTCAGTTTGGGTATAACTTTGGGTTAGGTTCCCCGAAGCAGGTCTTACAGGCTTTGGCAACTATTGGAATCACACCATCCAAGAGGACGAAATCAGGTAAGAGCGTATCAACAGATGAAGAGGCGTTAGAGGAGATACAAGACGAGCATCCTGTTATACCTTTGTTAATGAAGTATAAAAAATTGAAAAAGTTTGAGACAACATATTGTAAGCCGTTTTTGAATGAGTGGAGAGAGGATTTAGGAGGGGCAGTAAGATTTGCTTATAAGTACAATGCAACACCCTCTGGTAGGTTTGCCTCTGGTTCTGATGCAAAGAACAAGTATTATTGTAAAATAAATGGGCAAGCTATTCCTAAGCCGCACTCACAGTATTATAATGCAGTGGTAGTGAATACACCAGTAGACTCCCCGGATTTGTTTTCATTTCTTGGGTATCATTTTGAGAAGGTAGATGGTAAGGAGGGGGTGGAAGGATGTTCCCTTGAGGAGAATGTTCGTGCTGCTTATATGCCTAATTATCCTTACCATCTACTTGTTTCAATAGATTATTCCTCACAAGAACTCAGGATTCCCGCTAATTTAGCAAATGAACCAGTATGGATTGATGCATTTACTACAGGTAAGGATGTTCATGTGTCAACGGCTATGACTTGTATATGTCATGGTGATGAGTCGTTGTATAACAGAGAGGTAAGGAAGACAGCGAAGGTGTTAAATTTTGGGAGCTTATATGGTGGGTCAGCCAAGTCATTTTCAAGGCAGCTTGGTATACCTGAGAATGAGGCACAGGTATTACTTGACAATTGGTGGGGTAATCTTTTAGGAATCCGTAGTTGGAGTAATGGTGTGAAGGCTTATGGGAGACAGTACGGTGAAGTTTCAACATATTTTGGGCGTAAGAGAAGGGTGAGGTATTGGTACAGTTCTGGAAACCGTAGGTTGGAAGGATATGCAGATAGAACTGCTGTGAATCACTCTGTTCAAGGAACAGCAGCAGATATGATGAGAATAGCTTTAATAAAAATATATAACTCTTGTAGGAAGTGGATTGGAAAAGAAGACGGGATTTTTCTGAAATCGTCAATACATGATGAGATAAACTTCTCTATTGACGCAAGAGATCCTGTCAGGTTTACGGAGATGGTGTTGACTCTACAAGACATTATGCAGATTAAGATACCGGAGTGGAAGGTGCCTATGCTTGCGGAGATTTCTATTGGAAGGTCATGGGGGACGATGTTTCCATTTACTTATACAAACGGAATGTGGGTTCCGAAGAAAGGGTGATTATGCTGGTGTTGAAAAAGGGTCAACCGTTTATTTTGACGTTTAAGACCCCTTTTACTTCTATCTACAAGAAGTATGTAAGTATTCATGTTTCTAAAGAGATGCATGGTGATTTTGTACTTGTGGAGAGGGGCGTCTTGGTTGATGGTAGTTCTGTAGTTGTTACTATGGAGGAAGAAGATAAAAATTGTCAGTATGGGTGGGTAAGGTTTTCGTATTGTGATCTTTCGAGATCGAAGATTTTTTCTTCTAAGTTGATGTATAGGGTGGTGTGATATGAGGGATGTGGGTGTTGTTAAAAAAGGTGAGAGTGTTCATAATGCTCTTTCTGATGAAGAAAAGGCCGAAGATGAGGCTATTGATCGTGCTGCTAAAGACCCGTGCATAGAGTGTAAGATAAAGGATGATCTATTTTGTCGGATGTGTGCGAAGAAGAAGAGACACAAGAGAATCCTGAAATTTTTAGGGGAAGATTGATGCATTTTGTCTTGATTAGGTTGGGTAATGAGACGTATCGTGAGCACAGGGATGTTTGTGTAAGCCGGGCTATTGAGCTTGCGAATCAGAATGGTCATACCTACTCGATTGTGACAGACGTAGAAAGAGACAGGTACATAAAACCGCACGACCTAAGAAGTCCTTTGTGTAGTGTATCAGAATTATCTGATATAGTACGATTCAAAATGGCTTGTGAGATACCGGACCTTTTATATCTTGATACTGATTGTTATTTGAGGTCTATCCCGGTATTTGATAAGAAGGACAAACCGTATTTTGTGTTTGGGGATATTTTTATCTTCTATGTAAACAACTGTTGTAACATGTTTTCTGAGTGGCTTGATAGGAGAAGAAAGAAGTTTATGGGAAGTGCTACTTGGTTTTTTCATGCTATAGATTATTTTAATGAGTGCTATATGATACCCGATGCTTGTTATGTGCATGGCTTCTTTACAACTCAGGGTATTCGGGCAGGTCTTCAAAGATTAGAGGTGGTCAGATGAGTTTTCCTGTGAATGTGGATAGGATTATTGTTTACAGCAGGGAAGGGTTTGATACTGATGTTGTCCAGTTTTTGACAAATTATTCAAACCCGAAGGTTTACTTTGGTGGTATACGGGAAAAGGGTGGTCTTATTATGCAGTTTGAGACTACAAAGGATTATGGTGTTGAGTATGTAAGGACTGTGTTTGGAATTGAACCAGAAACAAGGGGTGTCTGATGGCAGTAGGACTAAATATTCTGTCGTGTGCGAGTGTTGAGATAATGTGGGAGAATACTATCTTCGAGGGCAGTTCTGGGAAGATATACCCATCTGCTATCAATTATTTGGAAATGGCAGTTGCTACTTGTATAGGTCGTGGGATCACAGCTTACATCGTGGATAAGGGAATACGTGATGGTGGATTGTTTTTTGATGCGGTGCAGGGTTTTGGGGACATCGGGATAGATGTCTCTGAGCAAGAGGTGAAGGAAGAAGCTGACGATGCTGATTGGATTGTGAATATAGTTTGTACTACGAAGAGTTCTGAGCTTGCAGATGTCCTTACTGCAATATGTGATGATTGTACTATCCTGAAGATGTTGATTGTAGATGTTGCTTTGAATTTTGTAAATAACCCATATCTCAACTCTGATGAGATTCCAGAAGGAGAGTTGCCTGTATGACCTTGCTTATTGGAAAAAATTATGTGTTAGACGGTCGCCCTGTGAAGTGTGTGGCTTCGATAACTCGGCCTACTTTTGTGATGGAGTTTCAGGATCAGGAGTCGGTGTACGGTGGTGTGTTTCAGAGAGAGGTTATGGCTGGTCAATCAAATCAGTTTGTGGTATGTGAGTCTTCTCCTATTGTCAATGATATGAAGGAGAGTGTCTGATGGTTACGAAGGAAGATGTTTATGCTTGTAGGTATTGCCTTGGTACGAAGGAGTTCAAGATTGAAGACGATAATTTTGAAAAAATTAACGCCGAGGCGAGAGCAGCCCGGAAGTGTCTGGGATGTGGCCGGAGTTTGGTTGTAGCGGACATGATTAAGATTATTGGCCCATATATAATGATTGAGCCTATTCAAAAAGAAGTTAAAACAAAGGTAGGGTTGATTATCCCCTCTACGTGTTGGCGTGTGTGGAGAATTGGTAGGGTGGTCCGGCTTGGGGGTCCGTCTGTGTACTGGTCGCAAGGTGGGGGTAAAAGAAACTCGTTTGGTCAGCAGGTAGTGGAGGTGCCAAAGGGACGAATGTACCACTGTCCTAACGTGGTTGTGGGGGATATAGTGATGTTCCAGGACTTGGCGGTGCGTTCGATCAATGCCGGGTGCAATGAATATTTTTTGATTCATTACGATGATGTGGAGTTGAAGATGGACTCTATGGATGATCTAATGCCTATGTAAATCAATCACTTACAACCCTCAAAAGTTTTTGAAGATTTCTATTGACAAGCATCCAAATAAGGTGTATATTAAAGGTGTAAGAGAGACAGGGGAGAGACGGGAAAGAGACGGGAAAGAGAAGAAAAAATAAGGGAGGTAAAGATGTCAGAAGCGAAGAGAGTTACGGGGAAGATGAGTTACAAGTCGTACAGGTGCCTCAAGTGTGGGGCGGTGAGTTCGCACCAGACTAATCACTATGGAGAGATTTACCCGCGTTGTGGTGAGTGTGGATGGAAGCGACCGTTTGAGAAAGGTCAGCCGCACCAGTGCTTAGATCCAGTGCCGGAGGGGTGGGATGTTCCTGAGCCGTGGAAGATGGTAAGGCTCAGAGACATTATGGAGTTGGTCAAAGATTTTTCGTGATTCTACTTGACATTGCTTCTGGTTTGTGGTATATTAGAGATGTAAGAGGGGAAAGAAGAAAAATTGGAGGTTTGGTGTGGGTGTTTTTCTTGTTTTGGTCTTAATGGTTTTTGTGGTTGTCTCTTTGGTTCGCGGGGCTGTCCGTGACTTCAAAGCCGGATACCATGAGGGGTCCAAATGAAGAACACCTTTGATCCTGTCAGTTACTTTCGTCCTTTCTTGTGTGGTACTCGAAGAGTGACCTATGAGGTGGGGCGGTACGTGGTTCGTGGTGCTACGGATGATCGGTTAATTGCCACTTATTTAGACAAGCAATCGGCTATCAATCACGCAGTCAATTCCAGCAATCGGAAGTGAGGTTGTTTGTGACTGTGAAGAATCCTTCGTGGGCGGTGCAGGAAGAGTTACTGTCTGACGGGTCAAAAGCGTATAATGTGAGGAACGCTTACGCAGACATAACAATACATGCACGGAACCAAGAAGCTGCTATACAGATAGAGTATTACCTGAACGAGGGTTCTGTTGACTAAGGGAGTGACGAAGTGGGAGGTACTTGTGATTTGTGATCAATACAAACGCGACCCATTAAACTGTGATGGTTGCGTGCCAGTTTCGTATATACAGTGTGAACGTCCATCACCGTTGGTATTAACGGAGAAGGTAGAGGAGGATTACGAAGATTACGACTCCCATCCTAATTCTGTGAATTGTTGAAGATTTTTGTTGAAGACTTTTATAGAATGGTGTGGAAATTCCGTCTAAGGGATGCGATCAAGCGACGGCGGTTCTTAGACAACAACCGTATCGGGCAGGTTGCCTTCCACACCATTTTACAGAAGTTTTTGGCAGTAGACAACGGCAAAGGCTTGATTTGAGAAGGATGGTTGTGGAGTACAGGGCTTGGTTACAGCAATGTAACTGAAGCATAAGTCTTTTGTTGACGATCAGGCTAACGTCTACTGCCATTTTGTTCTTTGAGAGGTTGACAGCTTACAGATCCTCTGACCGTAAATGGCATGTGGGTGATGAGCAAATTTTTCACAAGGCTAAAACAGTGGGAAAGTTGCAGATTTCCAACTGATAAATCCTTGGCCCCTGCAAGGGCTTCGCTTCGCTCGGCGGTGTTGTCAACCTTTCTTTTTAACTTTTAAGAAAAGGATGTTGTATGTCAACGAGAGCGGTGATGATTGGTCTGCTTGTTGAGTCGGATGAGGACAAGAAGGGGCTTTACGGCGGTTTTGTTGAGTTGGGTTTTACTTCTCCGAAGATCATTCACCAGTTTAATACTATGCCCGGAAAGGGTGGTGAAGGTGGACGAAGTGATGTTCTTGTTGAGTTTGATGACAAGGATATTCCGAAGCTCGCCATACATCCAATGCATCTTCAGGGTGGTTTTTCTTGGGATGATGATTATTTTCGGAATAATCGGGAGTTGATACCTTCCGAGTCTCTTCAGTATTTTCAAAAACAAGTGACTGAGGAGTCTCCGAAGGTAGAGGTTTTGAAGCCTGAGTGTAAGCTGCTTGAGGGTGATGGTAATGTGTTTGTTCTTGCCGGGAAGGTGGGTAAGACTCTCAATCGGGCTGGTCTTGGTGATAGGGCAGACGAGTTTTACGAGAGGTTGCCAAGATGTGACGGGTATCACGAGGCAATAAACCTGATGAGTGAGTACGTTGAAATCGTATAACAAGAGAAACAAGTAATAGGGTGTGGCAAAGGTGGGAACATTGTTGACTGCCATCTTTCGGGATGACTTTCAGCACTTTTTGAGGGAACCCTTTCTTGTCTGCAAAGTGCAAACCAGCTTCCGATAATGTAGGGAGTAAACGTGCAGAACCCTGTTATCTTGTTTCTTTTTTGATTTTGGAGGATTTATGCTACTTCATTGAATATTGAGATCGTTCACGTAGGAGCTTTACATCTTTGGACGGCTTCGGGCTAACAAAGTACAGGGAGCGTTATGCTCTGTACCTAAAAAAGCCCCTGTGTAACGGCAGATTATGGTAGACTGTTCTCTTTTCCGAGGATACCGTGCATGGAGTCTATCGTCGGGTAGCTGAGAAAGGGGTGGAGGGAATGACCCTCTGCCCCTCACTTTTTCTTTTCTTTTTTGTGAAATATTCGTATTGTTTTATAGGGAGGTAGGATTATGAAGTTGATTCCAGTTAAATCTTCTAATGTTAGTTCTTTGGGATACATTGCAAGTAAGCAGGTACTCCATGCCGCGTTTACGAATGGTTCTTTGTACGAGTACCATGACGTGCCGGAGAACGTGTTTATCGAGTGTCTGGGTGCTCCTTCCGTGGGTTCGTACTTCGCTAAGAATGTGGCTCGGAAGTTTTCTTTTTTCAAGGTAGAGGATGGGACGTGCCGGGGGTGTGAGTTTCTTGATCTTGTGGTTAGTGATCAGTATGAAAATATCCGTATTCCTATGTGTAAGAAGTTCAAAATTGAAGTACCAAACCTTGCTCGTCTTGAGGATTGTGATGAGCCTTTCTTTCGGGATAGGGTAGTGTGTAAAAAACCAGAAGGCGTATGAAGGAACGGTCTGATGTTTACAGTTGAGATTCGTGTTAATGGTAGTCTTGTGGCATGTGCTACCGGACAGAATACGGGTTGGGCAACTGAGGAAGGTGAAGGTGTTTATGATTATGAGTATTATCAACCTTCTTTAGAAAAGAAAGTAAAGTCTAAGATAAAGCGGGGGCAGGTGTATCATAACAAATCAGATGGTATTAGGAAGCTGGTATCTGCTGTTCTCAAGGATGTTGATGTTTGATAAGGAGGATGTATGAATTATCCAAAATAGGAGGACTGTATGCGTATGTTGATGGAGTTTCTTCTTGTTGTTTTGATTTTGGTTGCTTTTCTTTTTGTGTCTTGGAAGTTGGTTTTGTCAAGGGTTCCTTTTATTGCAGTTCTTTTTAAGAAAGCTGCAATAGAGGAGGATGTTTCTTTGGCAGATACGGTTTCTAAGGTCGATATGAAGAAAGCAGACAAGGCTTCTAAGAAGGTTGATTCTTTTCTGAGACAGTGATATTTCACAATTTTTTTAAGGAGATTCTGGTATGCCAAAGAATGATCCGTCTGTTGTGCCTCTCAAGTCCATTTTGTCTCTTATTGGTCTTGGTGGTGCTTTGTTGATTGCTTTGGTTGTTGCTCTTAACATTGTGGGGTTCAATAAGGCCGGTGAGTTTGTGATTGTGCAGGATCTTGGTGGTGCGCTTCATGTAAAGACAACGGCAGGGCCGTATGGGAAATTTCTTGGTCATGTGGATGTGTACCGTCAGGTAGTGACAGTAGTTTTTGGACAGGCACCGGGACACAAGAGTTTTGAGGCTGATGAAGTTCCTGTTATTTTCAATGATGGTACTCGTGCTTTGATCCGTGCTCAACTTCGTGTTTCTCTTCCGTCAAATTCTGAACAGATGAAGGCAATTAAAAGTCAGTTTGCCGGAGGGTTTGAGCATCTTGTGAGTAACGGCATTGTGCCTGTAGGTGCGAATGCAATTAAACTTTCAGCGAATCTTCATTCAGCACGAGAGGCTTATACTACTCTTGCTGTTTTGCAGAGTGAGATTGAGGATCAGTTGATGTATGGTACTTATCAGACACGTTCTGTTGATAAGTGGATTCATAGGGCTGTAGGTGATTCCGAGCGTGTACGAATGACTGAGATTGTGCTTGACAGTACGAATAAACCACTAAGAAATCCTACAGTTTTGGAGCAGTTGGGGTGTCGAGTAACGCAGTGTCAGATTGACGTACCGAAGTTTGATAATGCAGTGGATGATATGATTAAGAAGCAGAGGGATCAGACATTGCAGACGGAGGTAGCGAAGCAGAACGCTATCCGTGCGAATCAGGATAAGTTGACTGCGGAAGCTGAAGGTCTTGCTGCTGTGATGAAGGTGAAGTATCAGAAGGAGCAGGAGAAACAAGCAGCGGTAACTGATGCTGAGAAGGAAAAGGCTGTTGCTTCTTTGATGCGGGATGCAGCGGAGTTTACAAAGAAGAAGCTCATTTTGGAGGGAGAGGGTGAAGCTGAAAAGCGTAAGTTGATTATGTCAGCGGATGGTGCTTTGGAGAAGAAGCTCGAAGCATACAAGGCTGTTCAGCAGATGTGGTCAGAGGCTTTTTCAAAATATTCAGGTCAGATTGTTCCGACTACGGTGATGGGTGGGTCGGTTGGTGGTGGAAATGGTGCTACGAACTTCATGGAGATTATGACTGCGAAGGCGGCGCGTGATCTGTCTTTGGATTTGAGTGTTCCCGGTAAGAAGTAGTGTGATTAACAGATAACATGAGGGTGTTATTCAAGTAACACCTTCTATTTTCTTGAAAGGGTTTTGTATGAAGAAGTTGGTTAATATTCCAGATAAGATCCTGGATAAGAAGATTGACAACAGTGCAAAGCGTATAGCTGATGATTTTGTTGCTACAAAGAAGGATAAGGCAGTTGTTTTTTGTGAGTTGTTTGCTCAGGGGAAACGTCTTGGGTTGGAGACACCAGAGCAGACCAAGGATTTTCTGAAAAGGTACAAGTACGTCTCTTTTGGGTGTTTGTCAGATATTCAGGAAGCAACGGAGTTTTTGAAAAAGCAGAAGGCTGTAGAGGAAAACTCTTCTGATGATCTGATTAAGTGGCGGCAAGCTGTACGGGAGAGACTTATTTCTGGTAGGAAAGTGATTGATGCCCTTGATGTGGATGCAATGCAGAGGAAGAGGTTGTATTATGATAAGAGGAGAAAACTTTTTGCCAAAAGGCAGAAGGATATTGATTGGTATAATAAGGTCAGTATTGCTCTTGTTAAGAAGATCAAGGGGATGAAGTCTTTTGAGCGGTTTGATCTTGACCAGTTCTAATACAAGGATTATCACCTACACTGAGGAGGGGCTATGGTAGCGTCTGTTAATTCGTGGCTTGTGCGGGAGAAGCAGCTTCGTGGCCGGTTGTCTGAGTTGGTCAACATGAAGGGTTCTTTGACTTCCCGTACATCTTATTACGGGGATGACAAGAAAATTATTGAGCCTACCTATGATGTTAAGAAGGTAGACAGGCTGACAACGGATCTTCAGAACGCTCTCTTTACGATTGAGAATGCAATCAAAGAGTCCAATGCAAAGACGATGGTTGATGTTGATGTGGATTGTGCCTCTCTGATGAAGCCGATTGAGTAGGTGTACGTGGGATAATGCGGGATAGACGGCAAGGGTGACAGGGCTTGCTTTGTTGCCGGGGAATTTCCTTTACGTCATGGTTGTGGCAATGTAGGGCTATATTTATCTTGTTGTTGCTGACCTTACATACACAAACCTTCATTGGTTGTTGTTAGTTGTTGTACTTAGGATTTCCCAACTTGCCGTCTTCCCGATTTTTGTTGTGTAGGTGTGATAGACTTTACCAATGAACGACTCCCCTGATTTTGTTGTTGAAAACTCTGAGACTTCTCTTGACCTTTCTTCAAAGGCATTAGACAAGAGACGGGAAATTGCTATTGACATTGTGAGACTTCTCATGGATAATCTATATAAGATGTCAATGGTGAGTCTTTTGGTCGTGTATAGAGAACTTAAAGGGAGGGTAGATGGGTGACGGTCTTACAGACGCAAGAGTCCATAGGGATAATCCTACTATCGGGTTGACTTTCAAGGAGCAGACAGGTTGTGGGTCATCTTTTTTCTCTATCAAGTTTAATTGGCATGATAAGGTGAAGCTGGTCGAAGTGTTTTGTGGGTCATCTTCTAAGGGCGGGTGTTCTTCAAATACAAAAATGACGGGGCGGCTTGTCTCTCTCGCTTTACAAAACAATGTCCCTATTGAGGAGATTTTGGATCAGCTTGAGTCTGAGATATGTCCTACGGCTCGGTATCGTGCAGGGCGTGATGAGGGGTTTAAGAAAACTGGAAATAGTTCTTGTAGTAAGGCACTTGCATCTGCGATACGAAAGACTTTACAAGCGCAAAAGTTTTTTGAGGATCATCAAGATGAGTTGAGGGCGATTTTTTCATCCGTAGATGATTTGCGAGGTAAGACCGTAGAACTTGCGAAGGATAGGATCGAAAAATCAAGATTGTCTGAGATTTTTGAGAAATCAGAACCGTTTGATGTGTTGCCAGAGGATCTTCTGGTGGATCTTCCAGCGGACATGAGTGTGGTCAAAGACAATGTTGCTGGAGTGAAAAGTTTTGAAATAAGTGACATTTCTGTAGGATCTCCTTTGTTGGAACCTATTCGGTTGAGTCAGGCGAAGGAGAGAGCAAAGTTTTTTACGGCTGGTGTGCCCTACGTTGGTGATGAGGGCAAGGGTGAGGATTACTGGATACAGCGGGGGTTATGCCCTGAGTGTCGGGCTGCGTTGGGGCATGAGGAGGGGTGTGTGATCTGTAGGCGGTGCTCATTCTCCAAGTGCTGAAAAATGTCAAGTTGAAAACAAGGTGATTTGAAAGTTGGCTGGAGTTGGATTACTCTGGCCTTTTTTATGTCGTTTATTTTCAATCACTTACAGAGGTCAAAAGTTTTTGAAGATTTCTATTGACAATCATCCAAATAAGGTGTATATTAAAGGTGTAAGAGAGACAGGGGAGAGACAGGGGAGAGACGGGAAAGAGAAGAAAAAATAAGGGAGGTAGAGAATGAATCTCAGAGCAAGTACAGTACAGGCGATTGGTGAAAAGGTGACAACGGTATGTGAGTTGGGTGGTGTTGGGCTTGGGTATATACTCCCAGAATCTTGTTGGAAGGATGGTAAGGTGCCAGTTGAGAATCTGGCGTTTCAGTCTGGTGGTAACGGATTCTACTATCCTAAAAAGTTCAAACAAGTTCTTCGGGATGGTGGGCAAGGTTACAAAGATGTTGTCAATCGGTTGGTTTCTGGTGGTGGTGTTTCTCGTGCTTATTCTCTTTAAGTGTGGTTGTAAGAAATGCTCACCATTTATTAAGGAGTTGTGAATGAACAAATATTGTGAACATGTTTTTACTAACGAGAGTGACAGCGAAATGTGTTGTTTGTCTGGTGAAGTATGCCCTCATTTTTTTAAGGACATTGCCAGTAATTGTTGCGAAAAACGCGCCGCATATAAGGGGAGTCACGGGCAACAGTCAGGTGGGATAGATTCTTCACGTCCCGGCGTTCTTGAAACGCATTTTCCCGTAATAGGGCAGGATGTTTCTTTATAGGAGGTAGATAATGAGTCTCGTCAAGATCATTGATGTGTCTGCTGTGATTCGGGAGTTGCTGAATGCTGGTGGGGATCACGTTACTCCTCGCCCTAAAACTCCTGATATGCGGGCTTTGATTGTTGGGAAGGAGCGGTTTATTCTTTCTAATGATGAGGCAGTGCATGAGGTTCGATCCCGTAGGTCTTCCATGTTTTTAGATTTGGAAGAGGAAGACGGGGTTGCCCTTTTCAATGGTGTTATTGTTCGGAGTTCGGGAAGGGTTGAGGTTCCTGCTGAGGAATTTTTGCGAGTCTGTCTGGAGGTTTTTTCTGAGGAGTTTGTTGGGGGAGAGTTGGGTGAGTGGGTTCGTCGGTTTGGTTCACGGATTGAGAATAACTATGAGGTTCTTCTGGACTCCATAAAAACCCACCTTAGCCTTGACCCAAAAGATTACCCTCGCGGGGTGATCAAGGATGGGGTGTGGTCTGAGTGGGCATGAAACAATACCACTACATTATCTGCTGTGTTGATTCAACTGCTGAGAAGATTCACAGGATGGTGGATCGGGCACGGTCTATTACCTACGAAACTTTTCGGAAGTATGTAGATACCGGGGAGATTAACCGGAAGTTTGGGTATGGCCGGGAGTGGCTTGTTTTGAAGAATGACTATCATGTATCTTATCACAAGAGTTTTTACGATGGCGTGCCTTGTGTTTACATGGTACATTCTGCAATAGAGTATATTTATGGATAGGGGAAGCGATTTATGAAGAGGTATGAGCATATTTTGAAGGGTCATGTGCAAGAGGGTGATCTTTTGGTATGGCCGGATCGTGGTGTTGTTGAGCCTGCTCTTGGGATGATTGGGCTTAACATTTACGATCCTGATACGGTGATTGTTCTTCGGCCAAAGTGCTCTTGTCGTGTCCCTAAATCCCTGTCGGGTTTACTTCAGTGGAAAAAGAAAAAATCCGGTGTTGTTCTTGTGGAGGTAGTCTATGAGCTTTGCACATAGACCAATGACCGATGATGAGGCGCAAACTTTTCTTGCTATTTTGCTGATCAATAAGAAAGATCCACAGGCATTTGCTTTGGTTTATCCTGAGATGAGAGAAAACTCTTTCATCCTTAGTGTGCTGGAGAAGCGTATTGAGGCTTTTCAGCTACCTTTGTTTGAAAAATCTGCGCTACTTGCTTTAGAGCTTTTTGCACAAGGTAATCCCGGTCGTGCTGTGTTGTCTCTGATTGATACGATGGAGGCATACCAAAAGTACCTTCCTGAGAAGATAGACATATCTTTTATTTCAACTTTTGTTTATCCTGACGGTCCATACTCTCAGGCGGGGTTTGAGACTGTGTGGGAGGATAGGAAGAATGGCATCAAGGTTTGTGGGTACAATCGGATGATATAAGGGAGGTTTTATGGCGAACTGGCAGTATACTCTTGACATTGAGAAGACTTGGAAGAAGTCTAAGAACGAGGAAGTTGCGTTGTCTGTCTTGTCAAATGAGATTGCTGATAAGATGGAAGCTCTTCGCCCATCGTTGGCTATCAAGTTCAAAGAGGATTCAGGTATACTTTCTGAGCTTGATGATATTGTTTTTGATTTGCGCGATCTTGCCGGGTCAGAGGATAAGGATGACGTTGATATTTTTGATGAAATTTTCAGTCGGGTCTATGATTGGGCAGACACCGAGATACTGCCGAAGCAGTGGCCCCCAAAGAAGCTGTGTTGGGTGAAGACGGATTTTTGAAAAAGCTACCTGATGTAACTTGTTATTTTTCAATGGGTTACAGACCTTAAAAGTTTTTGAAGATTTCTATTGACTTTTGTTTCGACTTGTGTTATATTAAGAGTGTAGGGAAGATGAGAGTGAGGGAAGAGAGAAGAAGAGAAAGATGTGGGATGTAAGGGCAAATAAACAATCATCTAAGAGGAGGACGGTTATGTCAGCGAATGTGAACTCAATGTTTTCGGGCCAGGGAATTGTGCCGTGGCACAAGGAAGGGACAATCGTGCAAGGGCTTCTGACCGCTTCGGAAGCAATCGTCGCGGCGGGGCTGAATTGGGATGCCGTTAAGATGCCGTGTTTCCTGAAAACTCCCGATGGTTCTTTTGCGGAGTCTCAGGAAAATTTCTTCGTCAAGCGGTCAGATGTAGACGGGTTGCCGGGGGTGATTGGTGCGGTAGGCAAACAGTACCTCCCACTGCAAAACCGTGAGGCTTTCAAGTTCTTCGATACCGTGATTGACAAAGGGGCGGCTGCTTATGATACGGCAGGTGCTCTTGGTCGCGGTGAGCGGATTTGGGTGCTGGCGAAACTGCCGGATCAGATTAAGGTTGGCGCAAACGACATTATTGACCAGTATCTTCTTCTGTCAAACTCGCACGATGGTACTTCTTCCATCACTGCCGCTTTGACTTCGGTTCGGGTTGTGTGTCAGAACACTCTGTCAATGGCGTTGGGTCGTGCTTCGCGGATCATAAAGGTTCGTCACACGAAGTCGATGGATGCCGGGTTGCAGGAAGGGCTTCGGGTGTTGGGACTTGCCAAGCAGCAGAGTGCTCAGGCCGAAGATGCTTTCTCGAAGATGGCGCGGATTCAGGTTGATACCGGGATGTTGGCCTACTTTCTTGAGTACGTGATCCCTTCAATGGGTGTGGGTGGGAATTCAACTCGGTCGATCAATGTTCGAGATACGATCAAGGAACTTTTTGAGGGTAAGGCAAAGGGTGCCGATCTTCCTGAATTTAAGGGAACTGCGTGGGGTCTTTACAACTCGGTAGTTGAGTACGTGGATTACTACCGGAGTATCAAGGGTTCGGCCCGGCTGGAGAATATCTGGTTCGGTTCGGGTGCGGCGATCAAGGAGAAGGCTTTTGGGCTGGCGGTCCAGCTTGATACCGTGCAGATTCCGTAGGTTGGTGGGGAGGGGGCTGAAAAGCCTCCTCCTTCTTTTCAAGTTTTGTTCTTTGATTTGTGTGTGTGTGACGCGGGGTTGTAAACCCCTCACTTGTGCTCACATAGAAAGTAGCAGATATACCATGAGTGTTTCAGAAAAGGTAGTTCCCTTTCACGTTTTTCAGAACCATTGTGATGACCGGCATTTTTCGTATATGGGAGTGTCGGGGAAGTTCTTCGTGACGTGTAAGAAGGGTTATGACAAATGTAACTTTCGGGTTTGCCCTATTTGGAATTCGGATCAGGTGCAGGGTGTGCAGGATTTTTTGAGAAATGAGCAGGATCAAGAGCAGATCCTCGAAGAGGAGGATTTGGGGATGTCCTTGCATGATGTTAATATGCGGCTTCGGCACAATGAGGCTATGCTAAGTGTGGATGATTCGTGAGGAGCTTTTATGAATAACCCAGAACGAGTTTTTCAGCTTTGCGCAAGGTGTTTGGAGATGTATTCCCCGTGTCCTTCCCTGTTTGTCTACCAGGGAAAGCAGGTATGCCGTCTTCATGGGGAGTATGATTTTTATCCTCAAGTGTCGGTTGCGTGTCGTGGTTGCGCGGAAGTTGCTGGTGTTTGCCAGAAGTGCGGGAAGCCAATTGAGAATCTTGTTGAGAAAAAACAGGAGTAGTTGTTATGGATGTCAAGAAAGCCGTAGAGCTTGCTAAGATTTCTCTGGAGTTGGACAAGCCTTTTGTGTCCATTACACGAGAAGCGTTGACTGTTCTTGTGGAGGCTTCTAAGTTTCATCCTTCATATCGGTATACCGTGGATGATGTTGCTATTATTCATACGTTGGTAGATGGCCGTAAGGTAGTTTTACAAAGATAGTTGTTAGCCCGGTTCTTGGCTTGGTTACTCAATCTTTTTTCAAAAACTTCTTGACTTTACAGTTTTCAAAGATTATATTCAAGAGGGAGGAGTCACAAGTGAGTATATTGAACGGGTTTAGCAAGGATGTTGAGCAGAGATTATGGATTGAGCTTGCTATTCGGGGCAGGTTCGATCTGCTTGAGGTTTTATCTCAGGTCGAAAAGGGAGAGGTTAAGAAGCTCAGGGTTAAGCGCAAGTTGGTAGACGATTTGATTTTGCACAACACGGTGATTAAGTACCTTGAAAAGCATGGTGTGACTGTTGTTCGGGAAGATATTGTGAAGGGCTGATTGATATGCCGTCTTGTTTCATCTGCCATAAGAGTATTGTACAAGATGGTACGCGGTTGTATCTGGACACCGTAGGGCCGCTCACACACGGGGAGTCTGTCTGTGTGGGTTGTGCGAATCGTGAGGCTCTGAGGAGAAAAGTGGAGCGTTACCGGAAGGTTATAGAGGGTTTTGCTGCATTGGTCAGTAAGACCCCTTTTGATTTTGAGGGGCTGGATTCAGAGGCAGTAGCAGAGATTTTTGTAGAGCAGCATAGGTCTAATCAACATGAGATGGTGTTCTTTTTGAAAAAACTTATTGCAAAGCTCGGTGATAGGGCCGGGAACTCTTGTTATGAGGATGTTCGGAATCAGTGGGCGTTGAATTGGTGTCAGCGGGTGTCGAAGATTAGTGATGTCTAAGGGGATCTCATGGGTATTGGAATAAGAACAATTGCTGATTTAGACAGAGAGTGCCGTCAGTACGGGCTTTTTGTTGAGCCTACACGGAATAGTAAGACAGGTGGAAAGAAGTGCTCAAAGGATGACTATATTCTAGCACTTCGTAATTATCATCTCAAATTGAGGTATCCTGACGGGCGTATTCCAAAGCATTTACAGATGGTAATGAGGCTGGAAAGTCCAATGTTGGCTAATCGTTTTAACGCGGCTGCTCCTGATGTGCAGGCTGCGATATGGGACTCTGATGAGTGGGGATTTCAGGAGAAGATGGACGGAGTTCGTTTATTGCGCGTGTTTGTGCGTGGGGAAGGTCTTTATTTTTATTCAAGAGGTATTTCAGTTCGTGATTATCTGCCGATAGAATACAAAAACATCTATCAACCGAATCTTAATCTCGAAGAGTTGTCTTGTCAGTTTGATGAGTACATGGCAGACTCAGAGTTAGTTTGTACGAATCCAAATATCAGCACTGTTATGAGGTCAAGGGGTGTCTCGGATACGGAGACTCAGTTGAGTGCTGTAACTGCGTTGCTTGGTCTTAACGATGCTGACTCTATCTCAATTCAGAAAAACGAAGGTTGTCCACTGAAGTTTTTTGCTTTTGACGTTATGAATTTTAATGGGTCATGGTTGATTGAGGGTGGAAACCGGCAGCTTACACAGATCGAGCGAGAGAAAGTCACAAGGATTGTTTGTACTGTGGAAAAGGCTGCGGGGCTTAACGTAGAGTTTCTTGAGACGGTTTACGATAAGGTAGGCAAGAAGGATTTTTACGAAAAGATTATTGCGGCCAAGGGTGAGGGAGTGATTGCGAAGCACGTTAAAGCTCTGTACTTGGCACAAGAGAGTCGTGCTCGCTGTAAGTGGATTAAGATTAAGCGTACTGTTTCAGGGTCGTTGACGGATACTGCGCTTAATGACACTATGGATGCCTTTGTGAGCGGTTGGGAGCCGGGGGATAAGGGTAAGGCATACGAGAGCTTGGTGGGAACTTTGAAGTTCTCTGTATGGCTTGTAAAGCCTAATGGTGAGCGTGTGCAACATGAGATAGGTAATATCTCTGGACTTGCTTTGGATTTCCGAAAATCAATAACAGTTGTAGACGAGCAAGGTCTTCCTCATCTTGACCCGGTATTTATGGGTAAGGTTGCAGAAATTGATGGGCAGAATATTTCGTCAAAGGCTATGAGGATACGTCATTGTAGATTGATTCGGTGGAGGGATGATAAGAACTCGGATCAGTGTGAGGTTTATGAGGCTATGTTGAAAGATATGGTGTTCTAAGTAATATTTTTAATAAACAGGAGGTGTGTTATGTGTAAGGTTCTTGGTAAGGTTCTTGGAATTGTTGCGTTGTTTTGTGGGTTGTCTTTTGGTCAGAGTCAGATAGATTTTGAAGGGGATTTCTTTTTTCTTTCGTATGGTGGGGCTGAAAATACCTGTGGTCTTGGGTGTGGTTATAACAGGATGTATCCTACGGGAGGGTGTGCTTTTTTGACTCATCAAGCTCATTGGAATTATCAGTCAGATCCTTCAGTTGGTCAATCGGTGAATTGGAGATTTGTGTTGTTACATGATGGGGATTCTATAAGTCAGATAAGGGTCAATAAAGGAGGTGCTGAATTGGATAGGATGCATTTGAGTAGTGATTTTAGCAAGGGAGATACAGTTTGGATAGTTTTTACTATAAATGTGAATATGTTACCGGATACTGGATATGCAATTAAGTTCTATGATTTTCGTAGGGGTACGGTCATAATCTCTAAGACTTTTAGAGTACGGGAGTGGGGAACATCTGCTACTGTTAGAAATACTTTACAATGTAGAAATATAACACATACTTCTGGTGTTGTGAAGTATTCTTTGAGTGGTCGTGTTGTGCCTACTGTAAAGGGGTTAGTTGTAAAGGGCAGTTTGGTGACGTTTCGGCGCGGGAAGTAGTTTGAGTTATGGTTTACGTTATTTCCTGCAATGCAAGGGTTTCTCGGAATTCAGTTTTTATTGGTGATGGGTCGGTTTTTGAGCAGAAGTACAAGCCGTTTCCTCGGTGGTTTTCTTTTAGGTTTTTTAGAGTAGTAGGAAGGGTGTTTACCAAGAGGATAAGATTTGCCTTTACTAACTACAGAGAGTATCTTACATATATGATGTCTGCGGATGAGCATTTCGCAGCATCATTTTCTATTTTAGTAGGATTAGCTCGAAAGGGGGACGTTACTCTGGTTTGTGATTGTGTTGATGCGGGAGGTTTGTTTTGTCATGGGTCGGTGATGAAGCACTATATCCTTGAGGCATTGAGGCGAGAAAAAGAATATGAGCCGATTGCGATTGAAAGTTGATTCCAGCAAGTCAAGTCAGGTCTTTCATTGTATCGTGAAGGAATGGCACTATCTCCTATACTGCAAGGAGACTGACTCTGTGCAGGTTGCGGCAAAAGTAGGGGAAGATAATGTGTGCCTGTCAGTTCCTAAGATAATTTTTGATAAGATATTTGAGCCTACAGCTACATCTTCTCTTGGTGCTTTTGTCAAGAAGAAGATGGCTAAGTTGGGTTACTCTCAGCATGACTTAGCTTTTCAAAGTGGTGTAACTCAGATGGCAATATCAAAAATTATCAGGGGTGTGACTCGGGGGGTTAATTCAGAGACTCTATCGAAACTTGCGGTAGGGTTAGGAGTGACTGAGGATGACCTAAAGAAAACAATGGAATAAATCTCAAAGAATATCGGAGGATTGGATGCTGCCCACTACTTCCATAGTCCTTGATTCTGTGTCTACAACCGATAATTCTCCTGTGGTAACTGTAACTTCGTTTACGGTTAAGGAGGCGTTGGATTACTTTCGCCCGTTGGCTTTTGGACTTTTTAAGAGATACCCGTCTTTGTGTTACATCATGGAAATTGACGAGTTTATATCTAATTGCTACATTCATTTTAAGGAATCTAAATTCCTTGAAAAGTATGGAGTAGTGTCTGACCCGTCAGTGAGAATTTGTACAAAGTTCTATTATCTTCTTCGGGGAATGAAAAACAGGGCAGTCGATATTCTTAGAGAGGATTCTCGTAAGATGAAGGTATCTCGCAATACCTTCAGGTGTGAAGAAGGGGAGGAATTGTCACTTTACGATGTTATTCCAGATGATGATAATGTTGATGTTTTGGGTGAGTTAATTTTACAGGAAGCAATTAGTGTTCTTCCCAAGGACAGGCGTAAGCATCTTTTTCACGGAAAAATTCACGAGGATCACGAAGTTTATATAAACATCAAAGGACAACCCGAGAAAGTAACGGTTTGGTTTTGTCATTATTGGATTTATTACCTTCACTTGGAGGATTGGTCTAATACAGAAATTGCTGAGTTATTTAATGTGTCTATCACTAGAATACACCAGATACTTCAGGGCTGTAGGTCCATACTTTCCGGGATAGATAGGGTTGATGGTAGGCGGGAGTATTTTGATGTAGTTTCTATGAAGAACAGAGACAAAGACAAAAAATTGTGTGCCCCGAGGGGTGGTTTTGATGACTTGGACGGGTATTTTGAGGGGTGGGTTGGTGTTCCAAAAAGTAAGTGGGTAGCAGTGACGGATAAGGGGAAAATGATTGATCTTGATAAGCTGTCTCAGTCTCAGAAGACGAGGATTAAGAGGAGGGCGGTGCGTGATTTGACCGATGAGGAGCGTATTGAGATAGGTATTTCATTGATGAAGTTGCAACCAGTTATTAACAATTAAGGAGAGAGAAAATGCAGACATATCTTTTGCGTCAACTGTATAATCCTTCTTGGACAGAGGGGATTTTTGTAGTAAACGATGCCAGATTTTGTTACATGTTGGAAGATGTGGTCAGGCCAAAGGGTGCTGTGAAAGTGCCCGGTAAGACAGCGATACCGGCTGGACGGTATGAGGTGGTGGTAAACTTTTCAAATAGATTTCAAAGACAGATGATTTTGTTGCTGAATGTTCCGGGATTTGATGGTATACGTGCTCATGGGGGTAACACGGCAGTAGATACAGACGGATGTTTACTTTGTGCATACAATAGGGTATCCCCCGGAGTTATTCAGGGTACGGCTGAAAAGGAAGTTACTGCGGCTTTTTTGGCACATTCGATGGAAAAGAACTATATTGAGGTTATTGATACATTTCCCTACGTTGGAGTAAATTCATAGTGGAGTATGTGGAGATTTACGTCGATGGGGCGTGTCTAGGTAATCCGGGGCCAGGGTCTTGGGCTGCGGTTTTTGTTTGTAAAGGTAAGACTAAAGACATTTCAGGGTATGTGTCAGAACACACGACAAATAATCGAATGGAGTTGATGGCGGCAATTCAGGGATTGAGCGCGTTGAAGCGCGGTGTTGCTGTAGTGACGATATTTTCCGATAGTCAGTACCTTGTTAATACAATGAATGAGGGTTGGAATAGAGGGGCAAATATTGATCTTTGGGAAGAAATTGACAGGCTGGTTATTCCGCATAAAAAGGTTGTGTGGGTGTGGCAGAAGGGACACGCGGGTTCATTTTATAACGAGAGGGCTGACCTGCTGTGTCAGATAGCCTTGAAAAACCGTCGCGGTAAGGAACTACAGTGAGTGAGTATCCTGCACTAGTAATATCATCCCATCTTGCGGTCCTACACGAAAACTTGGCTGCTTGTGGGATTGACATTAATATAGTTACGGGACAAGAGGACTTATCTGATTTCATTAGGCAATATTCATGCATTTCTTTGAACAGTCCGGTAGCTCTTTCTAACTTGTCAGTTTTGCAAAGGTATTATTCAAAATTGTTGAAATTTATAGAGGAAACAAAGATCCCGTTGATATGCCTTGCATCTGAGGATAACTTCTCACCTATCTTTCTGTCAAGGTTTAAGACGGTTAAGAAGACACCAGTGATTTTGAAAAGAGAAGCAGACAATTTCAAATTGGTGTGTGAAGATTTTGTGGAGGGTAATGTTACAGATTCGGATTGGGTAAGGTTAGCAGTTTCGTACTACCCTTTACATGTAGCGATAGACCGGACTAATTTACCAACAAAAGATAAAATGAGGCAGATATACTTATGACAATACAAACTACTGATCTATCTTCACACGAGTTTCGGGAGTTTTATTGGCAAGAGGAAGCGTTTGTTTATGACTTGGAGGAGGAAGAGGAGAGTAATGGAGATGAGTACGAGGATGATGTTTGTTATGAGGACATAGGGGATCAAGAAGTAGGGATGGAGTAACTGTGAGGGTCTACTTTAATCAAGATACTATTCAACTTTTATACTTCTTGTTCCCAGGGTACAAGACGGTAGCTGATGTTGAGTGGAGTGGCGCGAGTGGGAAAGTTATTTATTTTGTTCAGCCGAAGGATAAGATAGTTGAGATTGACAGGCAGATGCAGCATAGATTTACTGATTATGTGATAGTAACAAAGAATGATTCACATATTGTTGACCGAAAGTTTGAAAATTCAGATAGTATTACGAAATATGTGTCTGAGATAAAGAGACTTCGGTTGACAAAGGTTGTTGAGAAGTATGCTTGTCCTCCGGTGAAAGAGGGACAGGAGCAGAAGTGGAAAGAGAAGAAGATTTTCACGGATCAGGAGTTCTTTTTCTTTATCAAGATGTCCATAGTCTTAGGCAGGTGGTATCACGAGCTTTTTGAAAAACAAGAGCGGATGTACCAGTTGTTCGAGGCATTGCGAGAATCTAAGGAGGCGTTGGTAGCAGAATATTTCTTACTTAGAAAGAGGTTGTCTGCTAATGAGATATTCTCCTCTGTCTTGACAATGTTATATAAGTTTAAGTCTAAGGATAACAGGAAGGACAAGAGATTTTCTGACTATTATCTACGATTATTGGCTTCTTTAGAGAATGTAATTAAGCCTGAAAGTATTCCTGTTGTTTTGAGTGAGGTTATTCGTATAAAGAATGAGGTGCCGATGGATAGTCGGGTTCTTTATTTTTTGTTGGCGTTGAGGGGGTAGTGTGGCTAAGGTTGTTGTTTTTGTAAATAACGAGTGTGTTTGTTGTGATAATGTTGAGAGGTTTATGGTTCGTGTAGGGTGCTTGACTTTTTGCATAAGGCATTTTCAGCTTGAGTTTAGATTGGACCCAGAAAAGTTTGATGGGATTATTGATGTTGACTTGAAAGGTAAGGTATATCAGAAATGGTTGGAGTGGTACAAGAAGAAGTACCTTGAAAATAATGCGGGGTCGTCTAGCCCGGTCTAAGACACATGGCTCATAACCATGCATCACTGGTTCAAATCCAGTTCCCGCAATTTACTTAGGAGTATGCGTGTCTTCCGGCGTTTTCATCAAGCCTTACACTAATAAACTGGTGTATGAGAGACAGGAGTACCAAGGGTATTATAAGTCTGTTATTGCTCGGTTTTCAGATATGGATTATCAGAAGTTTCGATTTATGATGTCAAATTGTGTGTCTTGTGATGCACGTAAAGAATCAAAAAATGTTGTGTTGTCTGAGGGGGATGTTACAGCAGATACAGTGTTTGTTGGTAGAAATCCAGGATCTACTGAGGATATTTACTGTAAACCATTTCATCCGTCTTCGACTACTGGTGCATGGTTTATGAGATACCTTGAGACTCTTGGTGTTGATAGATCAAAAATATACCTAACAAATGCCTTGCTTTGTCACACAGAAAAGGATCGTTCACCTACGGATGTAGAACTTCTATGGTGTTCTGTCTGGCGATATTTAGAGTTTCTTAGATTGAAAAATATGAAGTATCTCTTCCTTCTTGGAGGGGATGCTTTGAAGCAGACGATGGGTTACGAGTTTATGTCCATCATGCGGATATTTGGTGACGTGTATCAAGCCCGTTTTTATGGTAAACCTCTTCTTGTCTTCCCTGTACCACATCCAGCAGCTACACAGCGAGGTAATGAGCTTGCAGGGGGAGTGTTTGCTTACCTTACGGCTGCAAAAGAGATTATAGAGGCAGACAGAGAAGGAAGACTGAAGTGGCTTGTTTAAGAAAGGTTTTATATGAATATTTCACAGCCCCCGTCTCCAGTTACTAATCCTAATTCAGCTTACAATTTATCTTCTCAGGAAAGATTATTGAAGTTGATTTCTGAGTACACTATGGGTCTTGTGAATGATAACCCACAAAACGGGCCTATTGGTATAGCTTGTGTGAAAGTTGATGATTTTCCTACAATAAATGAGATTGTGAATAACGGTATTCTTAATTGGAGTTTTGTTGCTAAGTTGGTAGCACAGTATGAGTCTGCATTGATAAAGGTTGCTAATGCGATGCACGAACTGGCAACTAAGAAGATACAAGTGCGAGTTTTCTTACATAATACGGAGCGGGAGTGTGGGGAAGGTTCAGTAAAGAGTTTTGCAAAAGATGTGAACTTCTACATATCTCGGCTAGTGGATGTAGAGAATATACTGAGAAGTAAGGTGGAGACGCTTGATAAGTGTCATTGGGCCTTGAAGACTTTGAAGTATGACGCTCCCAAGTCAGATCGTCTACCTGCTCAGTTTATAGACAATTAGCCAAGGAGTATCTGTGTCTAAGAGACTTTATGTAGGTAATATTCCATTTAAGCTAACAGATGAAGAGTTGGTAGAGGCTTTTTCTACTAGCGGGAAGGTAATTGGGGTTTTTATTGTAAAGGACAAAGAAACAGGAAAATCTAAAGGTTATGCTTTTGTTGAGATGGAAAGTGAAGACCTTGTTAAGAAAGCTATAGTTGACATGAATGGGAAGTTGTTGAGTGGTCGTGTGCTTAAAGTAAGTGAGGCAGTTGAGAGGAGGGACGTGCGAAAGGATGTTGGATAGGTAAGAAGTTTACTTTTGTTTTTCTGTGTGTTTAGCGTAGTATTAGTAGTATTGGTAAGATGGTCAGCCCTATCTGTTTTCTCTTCACTTTTTAGGAGGTTTGAGATGAGTGATTCGACTTTGGCGGCTGCGGTTGTTGCCCCTATTGCCCCTGTTGCCCCTGTTGCCCCTGTTGCCCCGGTTGCCCCTGTTGCCCCGGTTGCCCCGGTAGAGGTGGTTGCCCCGGTTGCCCCGGTTGCCCCGGTAGAGGTGGTTGCCCCGGCTGATGCTCCTGTTGTACTGCCAAAAAAACGTGGACGTAAAAAGAGGGTTTTGGTACTTAATATCAAAGAGATTGAGAAGTTTAAGGCACTTCTTCAGGTCAACTTGTCGAAAGTCCTTATTACTGAGGGACAGCCCCCACTTTCCCAGGGGTTGGCGTATGATCTTTTTGCTGAAGCCTTTGATACAATCGTGATGCACACGGCTACATGTGAGAAAAGAAGGATTTCCTTGACAGGTATTGGGCGTTTCTATATTAAGATGGGGCATCCGCGTAGAATCAGCACAAAGCCTGTGAGCAAATACGCGGCTCTTGGTGAGATTCCGCATTTCCGTTGGAAGCCGTCATTTCGGTATTTTAAGTGGCTTATTCAAAAGATCAATAACGTCGATGTTGCAAAGCTCATTGAAGAGGGTGTGATTCAGAAGCCTTCAGAGGAATAACATTTTCTTCTGTTCGCACTTACAATAAAAGCCCGTAGTGATCCCTACGGGCTTTTTTCTGATGATTTTTGCCTTTGATAACGTATAATATACTGTGCCGATCATGTAATTCATATTATCTTAAAAGGTGGAGGTTTCTATGTCGGATGGTAAGCCGGGGATGGGTACGATGAGTCTTGATGATATTTTGGGTGGTAAGGTTCCTGCTGCTCAACCTACTCAAGTCGCTCAAGTTGTTCCGGTTGCTGCCCCTATTGCTGCCCCTATTGCTGCCCCTATTGCCCCTATAAGTCAATCACAGATATTGACTCCAGAGACAGTAGTGGAAGCTCCTGATGTAGCAAAACGTGTTTCAACTGCACTTAATACAGCATCAGCAGAAGTTCCTACTCCCGGTATGCAACCTATACAAGTTGCTCCTGTCAACCCTGCTATTTTTGCATCTCAGCAGGCATCTCAGCAGGCACCACAGCCAATGTTTGCACCACAGCAGGCACCTCAACCGATGCAGCAGATGTTTGGGCCTCAGCAAGCTCCACAGCAGGCACCACAGGTATCTCAGGCAATGCAGACGATGTTTGCACCACAGGCATCTCAGCCGATGCAGTACCCTACTCAGCAATTTCAGCCCCCGATGATGGTAAACCCTACAGCGTCAAATGTCTCAGCACCTCCTCAGTCGGGGTTTATGTGGGGAAGTTTTGGAATTGAGGTGCAGAGATACCCAATCAATCGTTTCAAGGCATCAGTTGGGCCTACCTATCGGCTATCTGTGATTGATCGTAATATCGGGGTAGTGCGTACTCACTGGCTAGATGATTTTGGATATTTTTACTGTTTCCAGGGGAAGTGTTGTGAGCAGATCGGGATTCCGTCTGTCCGGTATATCGTCCCTATCGTTCTTTATGATACTGACATGACCGGGCAGATTATTTCACCGAAGTTTGACGTGATGTATTTGTCAGTAGCCGATGATGAGTATAAGGCACTGAAGTCCCTTGATGCAAATATCCCTATTGACCAATTGGACTTCATTGTGACGTGTTCTGATCAGAAGTTTCAGGCTTTGCACATGCAGAATGTTGGACCCGCTACGTGGAGACAGTATCCTCAGTTGGGAGAACAGGTAATGCAGAAGTGGAACGGCAATCCTCAAGCTGGTATTCCTGCTTTGAGAGCGTTGCTTCCTACGGTCATTGCTCGTGTTCTCAACGAAGCATCTTTTATGAAAGTTATTTCAGGACAATCGGATGCTTCTCAGCCTATTCCTTCACAGGGAACGAACCTAAAATCGTTTCTGAGGTAGTCGTACTTTTAAGAAAGTACGTGGATTGAAACAAATCGAGGTAATTTTGTGAAGTACCGCTATGTGTGTGGGATAGACCCGGCTCCCGCAAAGTTGGGTCTATCCTTTTTAAGTGTGGATACTTTGGAAGTTACTACCTTTCTATTCAAATCAGAAGGGGAGAAGGATTTTCGATTTCACGCATGGCTTGGTAGGGTGGGTGACATCTATGACCTACTGACTAAGACAATTGAGGAGTTTTTGAAGAGTAAGCAGCTTTCAACACATGAGGTTTTGTTTGTTTCGGAATATCCTGTCCCGTATAATCTAAGTTCTCCATTGTTGTATGCTCTTGATTATATGATAATCATTCAAGGTCTTAGAAATTGTGACTTGCTTTTAGCTCATCCAAATAAGATTCACATGTTGATGGGTAGGAAGTCAACAAAGACCGAGATAAAGAATTATGTCGTTTATCTGTCACAAGAGAACAAGTTGAAATTTTCAACTTTTACGAAAGATGGAAGTATTAAGATTGTGAGTGACTGTGCGGATGCGTTGTTGTTGGTGTTGTGGGCCTTCCATAATTTTGTTCGTAAGCTGAATATACCGTTGGATCTTTCTGTGAAGTGGGAGGACAAGTTTTCCGTATTAAAGGATAGTGAGTCTTTGAAGATGCGCGGGTTGATGGTTAGGTATATTGATAACTGATAACAGGAGGAGTTTTCGATGCTTGATCTTGATAAAAAGAAGAATGGTGTTCCTGCTGTAGCAAGTATTCCTCCAAGAGAGAAGCCTTTGATTACTCCAGAAACCGTAATTGAGAAGTCAGAAGCTCCTCAGCCTTTGATGAGTCAGACAGAGAGTGCGGGAGTTTCTGCCCCTACTGCTTCTGTGGTGCAAATGGAAACAGCTACACCTGTTGTTACTATTAAAGGGAAGTCTGGTAAGAGGGGATCGTCAAAGGAATCTTCAAAAGACTACGACACTTTATGCCAGAATTTTGCAGAGAGATTTACAATTAGTAGTGAAGTCAAGATGATTGATAGTGGATCAATTGGGTTTAATTATATTTTTGGTGGTGGGATACCAAGAGGTAGGATCATAGAGCTTCACTCGGATTCAGGTCTGGGAAAGACTACTTGTGTCCTTTGTTGGTGTCTGAAGGTTTGTCAGATGGGCGGGGTTGCTCTGTACTTGGACGCTGAGAAGGCACTTAATGAAAGTTTGATTTTTGGTGTGGGGTTGGAACCTTATTATAAGAAGTCATTCACTGTTTTGAAGGTTGGTACGTTCGCACATACAGAAGACATCATGGATTCGTATTTGAATTGTAATAGAATACCAGATATTATTGTGGTGGATTCTGTTACATCTTTACTTTCTGAGAAAATTGTTTCAGGGGAGTTAAAAATTGAAGAGGTTGAACCGGGATGGCATTCAAGGATGTCAAGTTCATTTTTGATGAAGTATAAGGATGCTGTTGCTCGTGCCGGATCGAGTCTTGTCATTGTGAATCAAAAAAGAACCAAGATAAACTTCTTTGGTCCTTCTGTTGTTAAGGCAGCGGGAGGTGTTGCCTTAGAGTTTTACCCTGATATTCGGGTGGATATGTCTCTTGCAAGTTGGATTGAAGAGGAGTCCGGTGGTGTAAAGAGGAAGATAGGAGCAGATATTACTGCGGAGTGTCCAAAGAACAAAGTAACTATGCCTTTTGTGAAGACAATCATATCAGTTTTCTTTGGGAGGGGGATTTCTAATATTCGGGCCTTTACCTTCCTTCTTCAGGAGGAGGGGGCGATGACTCAGAATAAGTCATACTACTACATTGACATGAATGGTATGAAAGAGACTTGTCAAGGACGGAGGCAGGTAGAGGAGTGGGTTATTAAGAACGAGATTGCGGTGATAGATTTTTTGAAATCAAAAGAAAGACTTTGAGTTTACAACACTATAGTAAGGAGCAGCATCTATGAGTGAGAAGATTTTTGATCGAGGATATGATAGAGAAGATGTTAGAGGGGGTTATTTGACTCGTGAAGATATATATGATCTTGAGGCTGGTGAGAAGATGGACCAGATGATAGAGGATTCTTTTGATGAAAGAAAAGAGGGGGATGAACCTAGACCATTTTCGTCTAACATAGGGCTGTGTTTTGAGTACATAGTAGCTGGTTTTTCTTGGTTTCGTTTGTCAAAGAGTCACGAAGATGATGATTTTTGGTGTGAGCTTCGGATTTTTCCAAAAGATTACCAGAAGAGGGGTATTTATTATAAGCATTTGGCGAGATCAAAAGACCCTACTTTGGCTATCTGCAAAGCCTATCTTATTTTTGTAAATAAGCGGGGGAATAGTTTTGGGGACTATCCTGTTCGGAATGATGACCGGGAATTTCGTAGGGATTTAGGCAGGGGTGAGTGGGGTGATAGGGATGACCGGCGTGATGATCGTGATGGTCGGCGTGATGATAGATATGAGCACCGGGATGATCGTAGCTTTAGCAGGAGATAGTGATGATAGCAATAAGTGTCAAAGGTTTTCAGATCATAAAAGAAGCTGCTCTTGCTGTGGATGGTATTACCATGATTGTTGGTTCTACCAATCACGGTAAGTCAGCACTGACTCGTGCAGTGGAGTCTGCTTTATGTTCTAATCAGGGCAGTGACTTTATCAATTATGATATGGACCAGTGTGAAGTGTCTATGCAGTTTCCAGCGGATGATGAGAGAAAAGATTTGGATCTTACATGGACAAAGGGGAGGAAGGGCGGGTCGGAATATGTGATTGATGGTGTGGAGTACAAGAAGACAGGCAAGACCGCGCCGGATGAGTTAGAGAAGTCGGGTATTAAGGACATAGTGATTCGTGATAATAAAGAACGGCTTTTCATTTGGAGACAGATGGAAGAGCCTTTTCTTGTGTTTCGTGCTCCTTCGTATATTTTCGACTTTGTTTCTCAGTTGATGCAGGACAAGAAACTTACACCTGTTCTCAAACAGATGACGGTTGACTCGAAGGCGATACGAGTTGATCTTGTCTCCTTGGAAGGTCAGATACAAGCGTACCAAAATTCTCTTATCCAGTTGAAGCAGCGTGAGGGTGTGTTAGCACAGATTTCTACTATTCAAGATGATTTTGTAAATTTACGGAAGTGGAAAGTTCGTTATGAGAGGTTATTGGGGATTCAACAGAGTTATAATGTTGTTGTTCCTCAGTTGGAGCAGGTTTCAACGTCAATATCTTTTTTGGATAATGAAGTAGTTACTCCGTTGATAGCATTTTCAAACGTACCATCACAGGTTTCAAAGTGTCAGAAGTTGGTTGGTGTTGAGTCCGAAATTTCAAAAATTGATTCTGAGTTGTGTGGTGTTGATGTTGCCGTGAGTGGGAGGGAGAAGATAGTTAGTTCTATACAGATTCCAAATAGGAGTAGTCTTGATAAAGAAGAAAAACTTCGGGAGATAGCAGTAGGTCTTTACAACACAGATATGCAGCTCGCGGCGTGTTTTGATGAGCAAGGCAATTGTGTTGATATTCTACATAAGGCAAACGTACCGGATAAGGGATTGGTTGAGAAGTATGTCTTTTTGTTGGGAGAGGAGATTAACCTAAGTAATTTAACACTGTCCTTGTTGGGTGTTGGTGATTCTGTTGTGAAAGATGAAAAGGTTTTGAGGTTGTCTATTTCCGATCTTGAATCGTATAAGAAGGATGTGGGGGTGTGCCCTCTATGCCAAACGTCATTTGACTCACACAAGGAAGGTCTACATGGCAAACCAGTTAGTTGAGAAGTTCAATTTGCTTAGTTCAAAGGTGGAGGCTGTCAAGGACAACTTGAAGAAGCTCCAAGCGCGTCAGACTGCGTTGAATGAGCAGAAGACCGCAATTCTTCAAAAGTTGCAGCAGGAGTACGGGATTACTACCTACGAGCAGTTGAAAGTAGAGATTGAGACTCTGACTTCTTCTTTGAACCAGAGTCTTTCTACGATGGAACAGGTATTGTCAAAAGTGAATGTGTAGCTATGAGAAAAAGAACTAAGCAGAAGAAGAGGTCATGCTCCTTATGTAAACCTTATAAGAATATGTGGGCTGATAAGCGGCATATTAGTCAGATACGGAGGGACATCAAGGATTCCGAAGAACTTGGAAAGGTACTGTAGTCTATGCACGGAAAGTTTGTTTGTATTGAGGGTGTTAGTGGTTCGGGTAAAACTACTGTTATACGGAATCTGAAAAAAGAGTTCCCTGATGCTGTGCATGTAAAGGAGCCGGGAACTACTTATATTGGTGGGAAGTTGCGTAGTATTCTTCTTAACTCAAGGGAAAAACTTGAAAAGCAGACAGAATTATTCTTGTTTGTTGCTTCGATGGTTGAGGCTTCAAATAAGGTGGTGAGGCCAGCATTGGTTGAGGGTAAGTTGGTTATTGCAGATCGTTGGTATTACTCTACAAAAGCACATCAAGAGTTTTCTTATGGGATAGAAAAGTCATTTATTGATAAACTGATAGATACTTCAGATATTTGTCACCCTGATTTGTGTATTATTTTGGATCTTCCTTTTGATGTTGCAAGGAGTAGGATACAGAGGGTTGACAATATAGAGACTCGTGGTGAGAAGTACCTGAAGAGGGTACATCTTTACTACCAGACGGAGTGTGATGGTATTATTGTGGATGCTGAAGCTTCGTTGTCGGTTGTTCTTGGGCGTGTAATTCAGACTATCAAGATGCTTGATGAGCAGGAAGGGGCTGTGTGATGGGTGCTGAGTTGATTTTATCAAAAGCCTCACAGCTTGAGGATTTGTTTGTGTCTTGTCAAGCTAAACTTCAGTCTACCCGTGAGACTATTAACGGGACTGATATTAGCTTGGGAAATGTGAAGAAACAACACGCGGATAAGATTGTCCAGCTTGAGTATACGGAGAAAGCAATTGAGGTAACAAAGCTGTTGATTGGTGAGTTGTCTGAGAAGAGTATCCGTAAGTTGCAGGAGTTGTTGACTTACGGAATGCAAACCATTTTTGATGATAAGAATTACTCTATAGAGATTGAGATTGCTGATAGGGGTGATCTAAAGACTGCTGAGTTCTTTCTTGTCGAGAGTGTTGGAAATAATATCCATAAATGCAAGTTGCGCGATAGTGTAGGTGGAGGGGTTCAAGTTGTTGTTTCATTTATACTCCGAATTTATTTTATGCTTTCGTTGGGTCTTCGGAGGTTCTTGATTCTGGATGAGTCCCTGTCTCAGCTTTCAGAGGCGTATGTTGAGGGTCTTTTCAAATTCATTCGGCAGTGTAACGCTGATTTGGGGTTTAACATTCTTTGGATAACCCATGATGTAAGATACATTTCTTACGCTGACTCTATTTATCGGATGACTAATGGGAATCTGAAAAAAGAGAGATAGTATGTCTATGGTTTTTAGGGATGACAGTGTTAGACTTTCGGAATCTCAAAAAATTCTTTTTGATTTGTGGGATGGCTTAGATGAGATTACTCCACCAAAGGGGTCTACTCACGACGGGTCACATGTTGCAGTAAGGAAATACCTGAAAAGTAAAGGTGTTCTTGGGTACTTAGAAAGGTCTGGCCTTGTTTCGCCTGTTAAGGTTGATGAGTCTGTTAAGCCTGTTGGGTCTGATAATGTTTCTAAGACTGAAGTACAGGATGTGGACCTAACAAAATTCATGGATTAGGAGGCGTAACAATGTCGAGGAAAGATTTTACAGAAGATCCGTTGTTTCAGGAAGTTCCAGACGGGGATAATGAGTTGGTAGAGAGTGAGAAGTTTCCAGTTGATCGAGATTTACTTGATAAGATTGATGAGGATGATGGAGAGTTGATTGAGGACAAGTTGATGGAGGGTGAGGATAACGATTTGTTGGACAATCTTGACGAGAGGTAAGCGATGACCGATTTCCCTTTGAGGTTTTTGGACAAGGTAGTAGCTGAATTTCCTGAGTCACGGAAGGAAGTTCGGTTCTTGTATTTCTCAGACCCTCATGTAAACCATGTTGGGCCTATCTCAAGACAAGATGATTACCCTACTGTTATTCTTAATAAAATCTCGAAGATGGCAAAAGTTTCCGCTGCAATGGCATGTGATTTTGTGCTGATTGGTGGGGATATTTACCATCAGAAACCTCAGACGGATCTTTACAAGACGAAAGTTATTCATACGTTTGCAGAGTTTCAAGTCCCTGTCTATACCATATTTGGAAACCATGATGTGTACCATGCGAATCCTGACACGGTTTGTAAGTCTCCTCTTGGGGTATTACTTTCATCTGGTCGTTTACAACATCTTGGGTCTTTGGTTTTTAACGTGGATGGTAAACGAGTTCTCTTGCAGGGTGAGGACTACTTTTTGAATCCGAAGCTGCCAGAGCCTTCTGTCCATGCGGACTACAATATGTTCTGTGGACATGCCTTTGTGGTAAATAGTTTGACAGTTATTACAAAGGATGAGGCTTTTTTACATGACGAAATTAAGGATTCTAAATGGAATTGTCTTTTCTTGGGGCATGACCATGTGCCTTATCCGGTGATAGACATTGGCGGGAAGATTGTAGTTAGGCCGGGGGCACTATCACGCGGTACAAAACATACTGTGAACCGCGTCAGGGATGTGTTTTTTGATGTGGTATCTGTGAAGGTGGTCGATGGTCAGGTGAAGGTAGATGTGAGGCAGGAAACCTTGCCAGTGGCTCCAGCAGAGCAGGTATTCAGTCTTGCGAGGATTGAGCGTGAGTCAGTCTCACAGAAGATGTCAGAGTTTATTTCAGTTTTGAAGGATAAGTCAAAGCAGGATGTTTCTTCTGAGATAGGGAGTAGTCTGATGAAGCTATGTGAGAAGGATCTTACGTTGTTTCAGTTTATCAAGCAATACTTTACTAATTTCGGGATTTCTGTATGACCATACTTCCAATTTTGTTTATTATTGTTGGGGTTTTGGCGTTGTTGTCTGCACTGTTTTTAGTTTGCGGGTTTGTCATTTGTAATGAGCGATGTGATAGGTGCCATACAAGGATTGGTGTTCCGATGATTTCGTTAATAACCATGCTTGTGTCTGGTGTTTCTCTTGTGGTGATAGGTGTTGCTATGACAGGGATGGTAAAACATATTGGAGGGTAGGATGGGTGATGTTTTTGAAGGTCAGGTAGTCGGGGATATTTCCAATGATGAAGTGGTTTCACCAGAGGATCAGTCTGTTGATGTTGTTGCTGTGGATCTTCCTAATAGCGTGGATTACCTGGAGTTTGATTCTTCTATTCTCCATAAGTTCCTTGCTCCTTTTGTAAATAGGAAGTCTGCTGCAAGGATGGTGATTTCTCGTTCTTTGAGAATTTCAGTTGTCAGTGATACTCAAGTAAAGTTTGAACTTTGTGAAGGTGTCACTTTGATGTCCTGTCTTATTTCTTGCAGAAACAATCATTTCCCCGATCATAAGATGGTTGACGTGGAGACATTTTACAGGGGGGTGCGAAGTCACAAAAGGAAGACGTACCTGATTTACCGTAGTCCAAATATGTATGTCAACTTCTTTGGTGGGGAGTTGTACATTCCTATGTTCAATTTGGATGCAAATATTTACAATAGTCATACTGTAAGTGGTTCTCCGACATCTACTGGAGTTACCAAGTCACCCGATCTTTTGTCTTCGATTCAGACGTTAAGTCCTATACTTTCCTATGTGGATGTTTCTGATTTTGACTACATCTTTGTTGAGCCTGACGGGATCTATGCTTGTAATGGTGCTGTAGTTGGTAGAGTAAAGAGAGACAGTTTTCCGGTGGTGTTTCGTAGAAGTGACATTTCTTTGATTCAGTCAATATTGGCAGTGATTGGTAGTTCTGACTTGACTATTTCTTGTTATGCTGATAAGTATTTTATAGATTCTGATAAGTTTAGTTACGTTTTTCCTAAGACAACCACTCAGTTTGTAAATCAATATAAGGCAGCATTTGTTAAGGGTGCAGGTAGTTATTTTGTTAGTGTTCTGTATTTTGTATCTGCAATAAATACCTTGGTAGGGTTGCCGGAATCTTCTGGTACTGTGGATTTGGTTTTTACAAAAGAAGCATTGAAGTGTGTGTTTAAGACCCGTAGAGGTGATGTATCTACGTTTACAGTTTCAGATAAGGTTGATGGTGTTACTTCAGAGGCGGTATTTGGGGTTTCTTTGAAGACTCTTTTGACTGTTATCAAGGTGTTTAAGGGAGATACTATTGTTAGTGTTACTTTTATCAATGATAAAGTGACATTTACGGCTGGTAATAAAGAGTGTGTGATTATTGTCAAGAAGAACTAACGGTTATAGAATGGACTGAGGTATGACTGATGGTACTGGAATTTATGTGAAGCCTAAGTGGGACGATTATTTCTTTGGGATAATGGATGCTGTCTCCAAGAGAGCTACCTGTGATCGAGGTAGGTCTGGCTGTGTTATTGTAAAGAATAACCATATCCTGTCTTGTGGGTACGTTGGGTCTCCAGCGGGATTTCCAGAATGTGACAAGGTAGGGCACGAGTTTGAACTACGTTCTAAAGATTATATAAAAGGGACAGGGAACCTTGATATAAGGACGTTTTCAGAGCACTGTGTTCGTACCATTCATGCTGAGATGAATGCAATTCTTCATGCGGCAAAGTACGGGATTTCTTTGCAGGACTCTATGTTGTATTGCCGGATGACTCCTTGCCGAAAGTGTGCCGAAGCGATAATTACTGTAGGAATCACGGATGTCTTCTGTGAGAGATGTTATCAGAAGGCAAAAGAATCTGAAGACATTTTTGCTTTTGCCGGTATACACGTATATTATAAGTACAAGGACGAGGTTCAGTCTTACTCTAAGTAGTAACTTGAAAGGAAGGATAGTTTATGCGTGGTCTAGTAGCAAAGAATATTGAAGAGCTTGTTCCTGAGAACCCGAAGCAGTCTTACCTGTCCTCTAATGGTGTTCGGAAATGGAAGAAGAGTTTTTGGAATAAGTTGAGCCATTTTCAAAGGGGGGAACGTCGAAAGACCATTGCAGTAACATAAGGATTAACAAGGCAGGTTGACATACCTGTTCTTTTTATTTTAACTTTTAGGAAAGGTTATGACAGACAATATTTCACATATAGCATTATTACACCTGCTCACAAAAAAGAACATCATCACAGTTGAAGAAGCGAAGGATCTTCGAGGAATTTCATATCTTCAAAAGTTGTTGCAGGATAAGGGCGTGATAGTAGGGGTTGATTTGGAGATAATGGAGAACATATATTCAAAGATTGTGGTGTTAGTACGTGGGTATCTAACTTCTAAGGAGAAGGAACAGCGAGAAGATATTATCGTTAATCTTGAAAAGGTTTTGGGGGAATTGTGAAAAGAGAAGCTGTGAAGCCGGGTATGATGGTTCAGTGGACGTGTGGTATGGGTATTCTATACATTGGGAAGGTTGTTGCTTTAGAGGAGAAGGGTGCTCTTGTCGTTGTGGAGTTGTTTGGAGGGGCAAGGAAGTGGGTACGGGTAGAGGATTTGACAGAGAAGGTTTGACAGATGGAATCCGAGTCTCAATTAAGGCGAGAAACAAGCAGGGGAGAGATGTTTCCCAATGGAGCATCATATATTGTTGTTAGGTATTGGGAAGATTTTTATTCATTTGGTGGTCACTGTACTTTGTGTGAGGATACTGGAATCATAGATACTTCAGATAAGCCACATGGTCGAAAGAATTTCTGTGTTTGCCCGGACGGTCAAAAGTTGAGGAAGGACAGGTAAAAATGGAGAAGATCAAGAAATGCTTTGTTGTTCCAATATTTAATGGTCATATAATGATTCAGGAGAGAGCTATTGATGGTACGTGGGGATTATTTGGAGGTCATAGGACAGGCAATGAGAATACTGTAGACTGCATTAAGCGAGAGTTCTTCGAGGAAACAGGGATACCATTGAATCCATTATTCCTTGGGGTTCCTGCTGAGTTTGGTGACAATAAGATTTTTCCGTATGCTCCGGGTGAGAAGTTAATGAAGGTGATACCAAATATTGAGACGAAGGGGTTTGCATGGGTGCTGCCAGAGGACTTAGAGGATCTTTCATTGACTGATTCTTTTGAAGATTATCTTGATGATTTTGTCCCGTTTATCGTATCATGTATGGAGGACTTGTGAAGTTAGCGTTGGACCATATCTCGGTCTGGTCCTTTGAGAAGGCACCAGAGGAGATCCAGAAGATAGCAGATCAGGGAGGGGATGAGGATTGGGTTGTTTTTGTCCCTAAAGAGTTTGGCTTTGGTACATGCGAGGATCTTGAAGGTTGGAAACCTTATTGGCTTGATGTAATGGACAGTTGTAGACAGCCTGTTGTTATTACTGTGGATGATGGAATTTTTTACGTTGGATGTCATTGATGAGTTACGGTTACGAGACTGTTAAGCAATTTGATGAAGTTTATGATAGTTTAGCCTCTCTCCCTAAATTCAATTCTCCCGCGAAGTGGGCAGTTGTAGCTAAAGTCTTTGACTTGAGCCACTTGAAAGTTATTACTCCTTATGATGTAAGACAGGATTCTTCCTATATATCAAATTTTATTAGGTCGGTTGGACCGTCTGTGATGTATCCGTTGACGTTTGGGCAGGTTGTTTTTGGGTATGCGTTTCGTTCTCTTGCGGATAAGAATTTCATCCTGCTGTCATATTCCCCGTTAGCAATCTACAGTTCTTTGAGGACAATGTTGAGTCCAATGAAGGGGGAGATGTTTGTTTACGGAACGATACTGGTGATTTCTGAGGGGGTACTGGACGCTGAGGCGTTGTCAATGGCGTGGCCGTTTTCGTATGCTTGTTTGACGAATCATGTGAACGATTATCAGGCCCAATTGATTTCGATGTTCACAAATAAGGTGGTTTATTTTAAGGATAACGATAAGCCGAACAGTCAGGGGATAATTCCGGGGGACGAAGGTGCGAGAATAACTAAGAAAAATTTTCAAAAGTATGATGTTACTTGCCATATATCAAGAATGGGTCAGGAGTATAAAGACCCTGGTGAGCTTATCGAGGGTATTGCTGTGAATGGTTATCTCCCAAAGTACAGTATGGTTGTAGACCAGTTGGTTCAAGAAATTCAGTCATATCAAAGGGCGTAATATGAATTCAATATGTCCTATTTGTAAATCCGAGAAGATGAATTCTCAGGGTCGGTGTGAGAAGTGTCATTTTCCTCAGAATCCGGTGATAGTTCCGGTAAGTGGTGGAAGTCAGCATAATATATCGTTTAGGGTTATGTCTGATATTGAGTTTGGGATTCTCTCTAAGAAGAAGTAATGGGTGAAGATTATTCTTACTTGTATTTTGATGAAAGCAGAGAAGAGGCTGATGATATGGCTTCTTTACTAAGAGAAAGGTTTTGGACGGTAATACGGTCTTCTTTGTACAAGAAGATTTGTAAGGGTAAGGGTGGGTTTACTCAGTGGGCGTACATAACAGGGAGAAAATCAAGGGATAGTAAGAACAGGAAAATTGTATTGTCAAAGGATAGTCTTTTGGTTTTAGAAAAAATAGTTAATTATCTGAATAGTTCTGACGGTATAGGGGAGTTGGTGGATGTGGGGGTGCTTAATCCTCCAGAGCATTATGATGATTTAATTGGTATTATACGTGAGTCAATGAATGTCCGTGATATGCAGCGGGAAGAGTTTCGGGCTTTTTTGAAACATAAGAATAGGGTGTTGTTTTACTTGTCGAAGGTTTTGTAAGGAGATAGTATGGGTGATATGATGGATGATGAGGACGAGAAGAAAGCACAAGAGTTGAAAGCTCTTGGGTGTTGCCCATCAATATTTGTTGCTCGAAAAGCAGTGTATCAAGGGAAATATGAAAAATATCGTGATATTGCTATAAAAAATAGGTTGGAGATGGCAAGTAAGAATGAGAAGCCCGGCACTACGACATGGCCGTGTCCTAAGTGTAAGGGGATGTTGATTAGGAGAAAAAATAAGTTGACTAAGGAGATTTTTTTAGCTTGTGACTCTTACCCCCTTTGTAGATACACACAAAAAGTAGAAAAGTCAGATGATAGTGTAGGTATTGCTGACGCGGCTTCGGTTTGGGAATGATGGATTGATAAACCTTAACGTGAGGAGAGTGTAGTATGGCGTGTACTCCAGAGTTTGTGGATCTTGTGGAGAGGATTGATGACTCGGTTGAGGAAGTGGATTTGGCTAACAAGTCTTTTACAAAAGTTGACGGGGCGTTGGCGATTGATGGTATTGGGGTATTTTCAGAGAGGGCGGTTAAGAATGTGTGTAAGTGGTCACATATTCCAAAAGGTTTGCAGCGGGAACTTACGCTTCCGATGTTTAACCAGCTTTTGCAGGAGCAGTTTATTCGACGGAATTATGCAAAATTCCGTATAGGAAAGAACCCTTCTTCCCCGAATCAGGTTATCTTTATTCAGCCTATTCAGGAGCCGTACCTCCGGTATAATGATTTGATTAAGCCTTTTGAAAAAGATGTGTGGTCTATTTATGGTGATCCTCTTGTTGATGATTCCTTGAGGATCATAACAAAGAGTATGGAAATTAACCCGATTGGGGAGGACATGTTTGTTGGTCAGCGTATTCGGGTATCGAACATCAACTACGGGAAAATCAGTTCTGACTTTATGACTTATCGTGTAATCTGTAAGAATGGCTTGATAAATGCTACACATTGCCAGACCTACAAGATTGACACAAAGAACGCAACACCAACATTCATTGCGGATGTTCTTCAGGCCCGTGCAAGGGATTGTGATATTTATGGTGCCGGTATGAAGCAGTTTGTTGAGGAAGCTGATGCCAAGAAGGTAGATGAGCCTGTCGAGGTGGTGTGTGATAAGGCAGAAGAGGCAAAGATGATTCCTCGTAGAGTTATTAAGGATGCTCGTGTTAAGGGAGCGGCTATCAAGTCAAACGAAGAGAATCTTGTGAGTGCCGGGATACCTTCACTTGATTCAGTGTGGAATTGGGTGAACCTTTTCACTTTTCTGTGTCAAACGTCAACCCTTTTTGCAGTAAGAGAGAATTGTGAGAAGGGAAGTTATGCTTGGGCAAAGAGTAGGTTGTCAGCATAGAGATTGGTGGTGTGATGGGATGTGGCTGTGACATTATACTATTAGTGTCACAGCCACATTTTTTAGAGAGGCAGGTATGAAGGTTACACTGTACACGAAAGACAAAGACCAAAACAATTTTTCGGTTATTGACTCGGAGCTATCAGACAAGATTGAGATTGAGGTTGAAAAGGATGGTGTGATTTCTCGGTGTGTGATAGATGCTATTGGGGGTCACATTAACGTCCACACGATGCCTCAAGGGAACCTACTGACAGAGAGTGGAAGTAAAATCGTATAAAGATGTATGGACAGGGCAACCCTTAAAAGTGTGTTGTTTGCGAAAAACCAGAAGGTGTACGCGGAGTTTCACATAAAGGACACGCATGGTATACCGAAGGATGTTCTAAGGAAGGCGATCTATTTATTTAGGGATGAGATAAAAAACGAAGAGAACTGGCTTGGTCGGGTGTGTTATATCAATTCTGAGCTTGGTCTTTCGAGTGCGGTGTGTGTTATAGAGGAGATTTTGGATGACTTCACCGTTAAGGTAGAGCTACTTAATACGCCGATGGGTAGGTTGGTCAGGTCTATCTTACTTCTTGAAAAGAATGCTTTGGATCTGGCTTTTCAGGCGAGTGGGGTTAAGAACGCAGTCGGAGTTTTTGAGAAGTTAAAGATACGGTGTTTTGTGGTTCATTTGAACAAGGATGTTCTTGTTAAGGGGTGATCTATGGATAATTCTGCACTTTTGATGGATCTCAGTGACGCTTTTGATACTGTTGGTGCGCCAATGTACTCAACTGAGTTTTGTGTTTGGGTGCTGGCATTTTTGGCCGTTTATGGTGGGGATCTTGGTGAGCAAGTTGTCTTGAACAAGCCGTTCTGTACTGTTCTTTTCATAGCCCAGAAGAAGCTGAAGATTTTGGGTGGGGAAGTTCCTGTTTGTGTTGATGAGTTGCAGAAGGCGATAGGGGAGATGAAGTCGGGATCAGAACTTGCCTTGGTATGGAAGAAGAAATTTTTAGAAAGATACAACTTAGATTTGCCGAAATCTTCGAGGTGACTTATGCATTACGTTGACGTGTATGTGCATGGATCTGATGAGATACTTTGGGACATTGGAAAAAAGATTGGTCTTACTGAAGATGCGGTGAGGATGTTTTCTCATGCGTGTGATGAGGTGAAGCTGAGTCTTCTTGTTCACGAGGACGGAAGGGCTGTAATAGTCGCTGTTGACGGTCACGATCTTGTAGGGTCTGTCAAGAGAGGAGACACTTGTTCTTGTAATTTTACGATTGTGAGTGAGCCACATGACGCTGCTATGGTTTTTGGTATTTCCTCTTGTCCGGTACATAAGATTTTGGTGGGGAAGTAGATGTTCACACAGCAGTATAGGTCCAGAATATTTGATGAGCTTTACGGGCAAGATGCTCCTGTGGAGATTCTTAGGTCCATCATACGGAATCCTATCAATGCGCCAAGATGTCTTGTTATGTCTGGAGATTTTGGAACAGGAAAAACAACATCTGCCCGTTTGCTTGCTCGTGGTCTGAATTGTAAATCACATTCAGAAAAGAAGCCATGTGGTATTTGTGATATTTGTCAATCGGATCTTTCGTTTGTCCCGTTCTACCAAGAGTTTGATTCAGGAGATGTAGGTAATGTTGATGCTATTAAGGAAATGAAGGGGGTGTTTTTTACTGCGTCTACAGTGTGTGATTGGCGTGTGATTGTGTTTGATGAGGGACATCTTATATCTAAACCAGCACAAGGACAGTTGTTAAAGGTGCTGGAAGATTTACCTGAGAACATGTTTGTAATTTTTTGTTCTACAGATGTGGAGAAGATTGAGAATACTATTCGTTCTCGGTCAGTTGAGTTGGTGTTTCGCACGTTGACTGTGGAGGAGATTACCGAGAATCTGAAAAGGATTGTGAAGTCAGAAAACATCACAATATCTGACGAGATTCTTTATTACATAGCAATAACAAGTAAGGGGCACGTTCGGGATTCGGTCATGTTTCTTGATCTGTATGCGATGATGGAGGACAAGGACAAGTTTTTTGCTTCTGTCAGGTCTGCGGAGAGTAAGGTACTTGATTACCTGCTGGCGGTACGAGTGGCAGATGAGAATGTGGTTGCTGAGACAATAGCTGAGTTGGTTACATGCATGTTGGAGTGTGTTAAGAACGACATATATCTTGTTGTAAACAATTTGATCTACAGTATCTCGTGCAATAAGATAAGGTCTTCTTACTTTGAGGATCTTTACAAGAAGGTCAGTGCTGTTTGGAATCAGGACATTTTCAAACTTTTCACTATTTTGATGCAGGATTGGGCAGTTAATTCTTTCAGGAATGACACCACACTACAGGCGTTGTTGTGGTTGGTCTATAATCAGTTCAGGAATGGTGCCCCTGCAATGTCTTCAGGAAGTCAGAAGTCCAGTGGATCACTTGTTGACCGGAATAGGACGGCTGCACGATGAGGGTAGAGACAGCATTTGATTTGTTTGAGAGGGTTAAAATAAAAGAGCTTGACACTATTGGAGTCATTGTTTCTGTCTGGGTTTCAAAGTCTGGGGTGCAGTACGAGACAAGGTACTTTTTGAATGGTGAAGCAAAGAATGTCTACATGTTTGAGACGGAACTTGATAAGGTGAAAAAGGAGATAACATGAGAACTAGAATAATATCTGCATTTCCTGGTACTGGAAAAAGCTATTATCATAAGAATCACCATGAAACAACTTTGGATTCGGATTCTTCTTTGTTTAGCTGGACTACAGAATTTGGACTTAAAGTACGTCATCCAGATTTTCCAGCGAATTATATCCAGCACATCAAGGAGAATATTGGGAAGTACGAGTTCATCTTCGTTTCTTCCCATAAGGAAGTTCGTGATGCTTTGTTGGACTCTTGCATATTTTTCTATCTGGTGTACCCAGATGAATGTAGGAAAGAAGATTTCCTCAAGCGGTTTCGTGACCGGGGATCACCAGAAAGTTTTGTATCTCTTCTGTCAGATAATTGGGAGAAGTGGATTAAGGAGTGTGATTTCTGCAAGTATGGGTGTCATCAAGCCAGGATGATCCTACCGAACTTGGAGGATGAGATTGAACATATCGTATGTAGTGAGAATGGAGACGAACAGTTCTTTTAGAACAGAGGATAATATGGATACTGATGTTCTATGTGATATTTCCGATGGTGATGATATTGTCCATCACATGAGCTATATGACTTTGTTGACATGGGAGGAGATGGATAAGAGTTTCAAGTATTACTTTGATAAGGTGAAGGTAATACGACGGACACACAAGGATGGGCGTGAGAGTTTTGCTTTCAGCTTTAATTGGATTGACCCAGACAACCGTAGACCGTATCTTTACTCTGTGATAGTTGACAGAGAAACAACTGTGAGTATGGACCCGGAAGTTTATGAGATTTCGTTGAATGTCTCTTCTGTTGCTGCGACTGTTAAGAATATTTTGATTGCTGGTGTGTGGACAGAGAAGGGCTGGCAATACAACTTCACCGTGGCCGGGGAGAGTATCTAACGGGAGATGGTGCGTTGCAAATAAATACAATAATTCATGGTGATTGTCTTGAGGTAATGCCATTAATACCTGATAAGAGTATTGATATGGTGTTATGTGATTTGCCTTATGGAACTACACAGTGTAAATGGGACACAGTTATTCCATTTGAGCCGTTATGGAAGGAGTATGAGAGAATCTGTAATGGTGTCATTGTACTAACTGCGTCACAGCCATTTACTTCTGCTTTAGTGATGAGCAATGTCTCAAACTTTAAGTATGATATGTGTTGGAGAAAGTCTAATACTGTCGGGTTCTTAAATGCAAAAAAGCGTCCTCTTCGACAGCATGAGGATATTCTTATTTTTTGTTATGGTGTTCCTCCATATAACCCACAATTTTTTGTAAAGCCAAGTCATAGAGCAGCACAAAAAACAGTGATGACTGAGACGTGTGGTAAATTTACGGAAGGGGTTTTTCGTTCTGTAGGTACTGATGTCGGGTATCCTCGTTCTGTTGTAGAATTTTCAACAGCATATCATGCGAGGGAGGCGGGGCTTCACCCAACCCAAAAACCTGTAGCATTGTTTGAGTATCTTATTCGTACTTACACAAATGAAAATGATGTTGTTCTTGATAATTGCATAGGATCAGGAACAACTGCGATTGCTTGTATAAATACCAAAAGAAATTTTATTGGGATTGAGAAGGAAGAGAAGTATTGTCAGGTAGCAGAAGAACGTATTCGTGTTCTAAGAAGTGGGGTAATCAATGCAGGATCTTGAGTTGTTCAAGAAGAGGTTCTTGTCTTATGATAAGAAGTACATGCTGATTGCTGAGGACGATTTGGTGCTTGAGGCACTGAATCAGAAGCCTTTTTGGTCACAGATTGCCGTTGGTGACAAGGTATATCTTGTGATGATACAGAAGCTCGTGCGTGATGATTCGGTGATGCCAGAGTATAGCTTATCCCCGGAGTCTGTTCGGGAGGCCGATCTTCCACGCTTGATGCGGGAATTTTACTATCTTCGGAAGCTGCCAAAGTCGGAGGTGCCTGTCTTTTCAAAGCGAGTTTTCCATGAATTTATTTTAGATTCAAAAGAAAACACAGTTCTTGTTGATGGTGAAGACACTGCTGCGACGATTTTGAGGAAAGTTTTTGATGCCTTGGGGTGTGGTGCGTTAAGTAAGGCTAAGAAATACATTGATGATGCCAAGGAGTGCAACAACCGTATTACTGAATTGAACGTCTGGTATGACAAGAGGACTACGGCTGAGATCATAGAGGACATTTTTTCAGATTATGTGGTGGTGCGTGGTCCGGCGGTTGATGAGTCTGAGGAGTCTCTGGTTGCCTAAATTAATAGCAGTAAGACAAGCTGATGTTTTTTGGTGAGGATAACGTATACTATAAGGATGTCTGAATTGGATGGGTGTTATTTTAACTTTAATCAAAGGATGGGTGTATGTCTTTGTTGAAAGAGTCTGTGTACGATTTGAGTGTGGTGTTCAATTCTCAGGTTCTTGGTAGTCAGCCTGGCAATGATTCCATTGCCCTTGACTATCTGATAAAGAAGATTTTGGAAGAGAACCCACACCTTACTCCGCAGCAGGTTCAAGAAGAAATTGATTCGTTGCCGGATGAGGTGAAGAAGGGCACTACGTGCTTTCATCGGGATGCAGACGGGAACCCTCTTCTCTATACGTATGTTGTGAAGGGTGCCCTGAAGGATTCCGCGTCTACGTTGAATGGTTTGGCAACGGGTAAGATGGTGACTAAGAAGAAGAAAAAGGGTGATGATAGTGATGGTGATGATGTTGTTGAGGTTGGTGAGAAAGTAACTGCTTTTCTTGCCAACGTGACACGGACAGTTAATGTCAATCCCAGAAGGATTCCCCTCATTACAGATAAGCCGATTGGGTTTCTGGAGCGTGGAGTACGTGTGATAGGTAAGGATGGGCCGCGTGTGTTTCTGTTGCGGAGTGAGATGATTGAGGAGGGTGCTCATTTTGATTGTCAGATTCAGTGCTTGGAGACACCAAGGTTCACACTGACCGAGGAGTTGCTGAGGACGTTGCTGGATTACTCTTCCCGGTATATGGGTATTGGTCAGTGGCGTAACTCAGGCATGTACGGAAGGTATGACTACACCTTGACAAAAGTAGTTTAATGTAATGGTCGGGTGTCGTGGGGTGTGATACCGTGCTGTTAGGGTATGGTTTGGTGCGGTGGGGTGCAGTATCGTTCCGTGCTGTTATGGTGAAGTTGGGTTAAGTGACATCGAGTTTCGTTACGATATTGTGATGGTTGAGTTATCTACTGTACAATGATGTGACGGTGGAGTTCGGTGAGATTGTGTACAATTTGGTGATGGTAGAGTTTTGTGGGGTTACGTCGAGTACGGTAACGGTTGAGTTGTGTTGGGTGGGGTCCGGTCTGTTGGAGTGATGTTCAGTATTGGTTTGGTGTCGTTCCGTGGAGTTATCTACTGTCAGGTTGGGTGAAGATAAGGTGTCTTTGCGTGACGTTAGGTATTGGTACAGTAGATTGCAGTGGATTTCAGTGTTGGTGGGGTGCAGTTGTTATGCGGTATCGTATAGTTATGGTATGGTGTAGTGGCGTTCGGTGTGGTCATGTGACGGTGCGGTGGAGTGGCGTGCGGTTTTGTCCAGTTAGGTGATGGTATAGTAACGTGCGGTCGGGTGATGTCATGTGACGTAAAGGTGTGGTGATGTGCAGTAGAATTATGTGATGTGGAGTCCAGTATTGGTGTTGTATGGTGATTTCAGGTATGGTAATGGTGATTTAACAGGGGGTTTTGATGTCCAAGCAAGAAGTAATTTGTGGTTTTTGCAAACGGGATTGCACCCCGGAGGAGGATGTTTCTTTTTTGAAATTTCCTGATGGTGAGCGTAGGCCGGTGCATGTGGTGCATGAGGGAGTGCAGCACGAGATGAGTTGTCAGGGTATTCCTGTTTTTGAAAAGAAAAAGGATGAGTGAGGTGTTTGATGTTGTTAGGGCGATGTTAAATCATCCTGGTTTGTCTGTGGTGATCCTGTCATGGATCATCACAGGCATTCAGTCTATGGTTTGTAAGGATGACTCGTATTTTTTGGCTTTTGTGTTGACAGTTCTGTGGGGATTGTATCACGTTGTAATAGGAACAGGGAGATAAATAATGGCTAAGAAGGAAGAGAAGCTGCCGCCTAAGACCACAACGGTTACGTTGACTACTCCGTGGGGTTACGCGCATGTGTCACAGATTCATCGTGGTAAGGATTTTCCTACCATTGTTGATGTATCGGAGCGTGCGTTGGAGTGGCTGAAGAAGAACGGTTACAAGGAGAAGGACATTGAGGTTGTTGGTGTGAAGCCGTCAAATTGGGATGAGATGTACCCTCCACCTCCTGTTGTGGTTGAGGAAACTGTAAAAGAAGTTGCCCCGGAAGTTCTTGCTGAGGTTAAGCCAGTTATCGAGCCAGTTATTGAGCCTGTTGTTGAAGGTCTTAGCATTGCTGTAAGTGAAGCTACAATTATTGTCCCTGTTGTGGAGCCTACAATATGAGAAGTGAAAAAGAAATAAAGGCGAGTGAGGCGTTGCAGCGTCGGATTGACGGGATGAATAAGCTGCATACTGCACAGGTAAAACAGATTTGTGAGAGGTTGGGCTATGGGTTTGTGATGCAGCAGGCAAGTTTACTTTGGGGTGAGCGGGATTATGGTGCGGCGCATACGGTGGGGCCGAGTAAGGCATGTACTGTTGCTTGTGGGTGTAAGGTTCCCTACGAGTGTGATTGGTGTTGTGGTGCTGGATGGTTGATGTTTTGATCTTGAGAATGGGAATGCGTGGGTGTTGGATGATCAGTATAGGAGTCCTAACAAGCAGGAGATTGAAGAGGTCAAGAAGATTCTGAGAAGGAAGAGGGATTAACTATGAAAAATATCAAAAAGAGAATTATTATACCTTTGAGGTATAAGCCAACTGAAGTAATTGCTGGTGTTTTTGATGGTGTTGAGAAGAAGGTTTCAGAGCTTACGGTTGCTGAGTTGAGGCAGACTATTTGTGAGGCTTTTTATTTTTTGGATAGGGTAGATGATGCTGATGTTCGGGAGATAAGTGCAGTTGTTACGGAGATTAGTAATTGGCTGGCAATATAAAGGAGGATTTGTATGTTGTATCTTGTTCGGAATAATGTTACTGGCAGTATCTACACTGTAGGTTCAAAGGCAGTTGCTACAGAGTATGCTATCAAGGAAAATCAGTCTACAGATAGTCACCCATCCTTTGATTTGTTTAGTGTTAGTGATTCTCACCCGGACGTAGTTACTCCTGTTCAAAAAGCAATTTATTTGGGGACTTTAGGAAGGCGATTTGGTACGGACATGTTTATTTGGGAGTTGTAGAGGAAAATATGAATTACAAGAAATTCCCACATACTATTAGATACCTTCAGAATAGGTATGACGAGTTGGAGTTTATTATGAAAAGGTATGATTCTGTTCGAGATATAGATGATTTTAATGAAGTGTTAAAGCAACAAGAGGAAGTTAAGAGGGCTATTGATGTTTTGACTTCTGTTGGTAATGGGATTGGAGCTTAAAAGAAAATGCTTTGTGATATTCTTCCTCCTCGTGAGATACTTGATGTTTTGCATGAAGCAGAAGCGGCAGGTATTGTTGTGCCGAAGGAGGTTGATGAGTGGTGGGAGAAGCAGACTGTTATAGATGCGAGTAATGCAGAAGCAAAAGAAAAAGAAGTATCTTCTTGGGTAAAGAAAAGGTTGCTTATTACAAAGGGTTCTTGATGATAAAGAATTACACTTCGATGGTTTCCGCAAGTAAGTCAGTGCAGCATATTGAGGACCGGCTTATAGCTGCTGGTGCGAAGACTGTTGTGAAGATGGCAGAGAAGGGGAAACTTGTTGGTGTTGCTTTTGTGATATTTGTAAATAATCGTGATATGTCATTTAGATTGCCTGCGCGTATTGATAGGGTGGAGGAAAGGCTGAAGAAGGAGATTAAGAAGCTGCACGAGGGTACATTGGATCGCATTGCCGCACAAGCAGAGAGGACGGCGTGGCGGCTTTTATCGGATTGGATTGATGTGCAGATGAGCTTGATTGAATTGGATCAAGCGGAGTTTATAGAGGTGTTTATGCCGTATTTGTATGATCATCTAAAGGATCAGACATTTTTTGAAAGAATGAAGTCACAGAATTTTTCGATGTTGGAGGATCGGAGAGATAGAAAAGGAGCAGAGAATGATACTACATTTTTTGATGTTGCATCATAGGCTATTGGTGATTTACTTTGTAATAAGTTTACTTTTGGTGATTGCGTATTTGAGGGATGTTTGGGATGTTGAGTATCCGTGGTCATGGTTTCATGTTTTATCTTCGGTGATGTTGTTGGTGTTATTTGGTCCGCTGATGGCTTTACTTGTAGGAATGAGGGAATTGATGAGGAAAAGATTTTGATGGTTATTTTGAAGGGCTGAAAAGCCCTTCTTTCGTTTTGGGGGCAAATAAGCGTATGAGTAATAAGATGCCTACACAGAGATGTTGTGGTACGTGTAAGAGATGGCACAAGGCGAGGGGTTATCATTGCTAGTATTCGGGATATTGGGGTGGTAACTTGAATTATGTTGATTACTGTAAGTGGATTTTCAAGAAGGCAAAAAGAAAGGCAGTGAAGTCTAAGATTAAGGTTAAGAAGAATAAGAAGTAAAAAGGATGATGTTGTGCCAAAGGAAAAGAAGTTGGATGAAAGAATATTTGTGAGTAGACACTGTAGTAATTGTGGGGTTAGTTCGTGTGGTAAGAGATGGCGTGTTTTCAATAGCGTGTGTGATAGGTGGATAGTGGAGAATGTAAATGCAGTGGAGAATGTAAATGCAGTGGAGAATGTAAATGCAGTAGATCGAGTAATAGAAAGTAAGGTCAAAAAGGTTTTTGTTCTAAATGATGTTGATGTAACTAAGCAAATAAAAAAGGATGTTGTTATGCTTGGCAGGAAGAAGGCTATTGATTATCATGTTGTGATGGGGCTTCCTAGGATTCACGAGAGGAGTATTATGCAGAGTAAAGTAAATGGTGTTGATAAGGGTGATAATAATGGTGATAAGGTTGGTGATGTTTCTTTACAAAACAAAGGGAGTGGAGTTATGTCACAGGACATGTTTTCGGATGTAAAGGATTGTAGTAATTGTGGGGTTAAGATGTGTGGTAAGAGGCGTATTACTGCAAAGCATGTGTGTGATGGTTGGCGGGGTTTTACTCCAGAGCAGGTAGAGGAGCGTGCAAGGGTCAGGGCAAAGATGATAGCGGGTATGCCGGTGGAGCAGCCAGTCAAGCAATCAGTCAAGGATGGTAGTGTTCCGTTGGTTGATAAGGGTAAGGTTGACAGGGCGGTTGGTAGTGCTGTGGAGCGGTTGGAGCGATTGAAGGAGAAGTACGAGAAGGATTGTGCGGCTGTATGTGAGTCTACTGAGGATGAGATTCAACGGATGTCAAAGGTAAGGACAAAAGGTGAGTCAAAGGGTGAGTCAAAGGGTGGGTCAAAGGATGGGAGTAAGGTTGGTCAGGTGATTGAGACGGCTAAGATGGTTTCTCAGGGGGCACAAAGTAATAAGTCTGTTCGGGTGCAGAGTTCAAAGATATTAGGGGCTATTCCGAAGGTACGGGAGTTTACTCATCCTAACACGTGTGACGTTGTAAAACAGGTTGGGGAGGTTGTTAAGAGTAAGGGTCAGGGTGGTCCTGATGAGGGGTCTGGGTATTTTAAGGTTGACAAAAGACCTAATTCTTCGGCTGTATGTGGTCTTACAACTGATGCTTTGGATGAAAAGATAAATAATTCTTATCGTGCTGGTATAGATAGGGGTATACGTGCGGCTTCTCGGATTGTATTAGATAAGGCTGTGTTGGAGTTTCGTGCTGGTATTGTAGATAGGGCTGATGATTTTCGTGTTTTGGCTGATTTTATAATTGAGGAGTATGAGAATAGGTTGGCGGATCGTTTAGATTCTGAGTTAGTAACAGGAATCAAAAAGCAAAGTTAAGTTATGCCTTTGGATTATTGATTTAATTCGGGGCATTTTCTTTTAGAGGGTTATGTGGGGTTGGGGTTTGGTTGGATCTGGTTCAAATTTAGATCAAATTAGGTTCAAGTTTGTAGACATATCATGCGGTTTTCTTGTATTATGAGTATGGCTTACATAATTGGAAAATCAATTCATTTTTGGTATTAAGAATGGGTAGTTTTGGGGTATATGTGGGCAGGTTTTGGGGTATTTTTTCAAGGTCATGGTGCGGTGCAAACTATTGATTGACAAAACGGAGTTTTAGCAATGTATATTTTGCAAGTTGTATCAACGGATCATCCTATTTTATACGATGTATCTATTACACAGGTTGTTGAAAAGGATGAAAAGGGTGGTCAAGGTGGTCAAAGGGGGCTATTTGATCTTGACAAGATACAACTGGATATTGGGGGTAGTATTTCTGATTTGTCAACTATAAAAATACCTAATGGTGGTCAGATGGTTGAGTCAACTCAGGTTATTACCATAATTGTATATGAAAATACTCAGGGTGGTTTGGTGGTATTTGATGATGTCACGCATAAGTGTAGGGTTTATTCTAGTATAAGCATATCAGTATTTGTTAAGATGTTATCGGATTTATGTGGATACACAGTTCAGGTGTATAAGGCGGTATACGAGTTTTCGGCAGATTCGGGTTTACAAAGGAAGAATCAGAATGGTATGTTTGTTATGCCGTATGGTTCATCTTCATCTGCGGCTGTTGCGGGTCAGGTAGATGGTTCAGCCAGTGGTTCAGCCAGTCAGGTGACTTCAAAACCTGTCCCTAAAATGTATCAAAAAAGTGGTGTTATACCTATACATTTTGAGAAAGTGTATGGATCTGAAATCGAGTCTTCTCTTTCAGGCAGAATAGAGACGGAGAAGGAAGGGAGTAGAGAGAGGAACAGAGAAGATGGAGTAATGAATGGAGTAGAGGAGGGTACAGAGGAAGAGCAGTTGAGTAGAATGGAAAAGAGATACCTACAGGAATTAAGGAAGGATTTCTATGTTAATGCTTTAACAAAGAAGAAACCTGAAATAGTAACAAAGATAAAGACAAAGAAAGAAAAGAAGAGATGGATATTCTGGTAGGAGTACGTATAGGGAGAGAGGATATGGCTATAGGATTAGAGAAGGTAAGATAGTACGGTTATGATAAGGGGAAAGGATAGGTGATAGTAAGGGATGTAGAAATCTGATGTTGGTACACGGGTTTTGGGTACTTGATATTTGGGGAGAGATTACATATATTTACAGGTGGGATAGAGGTTAATTAAAGATGAGAAGAATAAGGAAAAGTGTGGATGGAAGAGAACAAAGAAGAACAAAGAAGAACAAAGATTAACAACCGGAATTTGTGCCATAAACCGTGTTATTGTTGCGTTTTGTCAATAATTAAAAATGACTTTTAAGAAAATGGTTATCTTAACTTATAATAATTCTTCGGGTTTTTATTTGAGCCGCGTTGACTTTCTTTTGTAAATTTTTGCTTGTATAATCTGCTGGTATATCTGCTACTTTTTGTGTTTGTCAAGTTGGTTGGTTTTAATTCCTTTTTTGGTATTCTTTGCCTGATTGTCTGCTGGTGACTACTGGTATTCTGTCAAGTGTTGTTACACCACAGATAATCGGGAGTGTTTTGTTATGCGAACAGGATTAGCGGGGGTGTATGCACAGAGTAAGAGGCCGGGGTGGGAGAAGAGAATATCAGATAAGAATCTTTCATTGTTTGTGAGGGGTGAGAAGTACGATAAATATTTGTTGGAGGCTACGATTTCAGATGTTGTTTCCCTTGTAATAAGAAGACATTTTTTGCCAAGGAATCCACATCTTGATATTAGGGAAGTTTTCTCATTAGGGTATTGTAAAGCGTTTATAAAGCTGAAGGAACCTTGGATAAACCCAGATATTGATTTGGTAATTATAGTTTATTCGACGGCAAGGAACGAGATTGGGAATTTTCTAAGGAAACTCAGGAGAGAGAAGTTGACTCCTGACGAAGACTTTGATTATTTGATGGATGATGATGAGCAAGGGGATGATGGTCATGCTGCGCGTAGTGCCTTGACAGTGGGGTATGAAACAATATCTGAGAGATTTAATAAAATGGGAATTACAACTTGTGGAATACAGTCATTTCTTCCAGATGAAAGTGAGATGATTAGTCATGGCAGACACGACAGCGAGCTTGACACCGGACACTGTAGTAGACATGAGCGTAAGACCGGAGTTGATTGGTTCTCAATCAAGTCAGCGGTTATTAGAACAATTAGTTGCGGAGATAACTGATGCAGACGTAGATAATAGTGGGGATAGTAGTGAGGGGGATAATTTACATAACAAGAACAAGTCATTGTTTAATTTTTCCTCATCCTTCACAGAGAATGACCTGATAGTGATGGTAAGTTTGCTATCAGGATTTTCAAAGAATGATTTTTATTGTAAGTTGTATTCATTGTTTGGGAGGGAAACCATCTTATTTCTGTCGATGTTTAATGGGTGTTCAATGAAGGTGCCGGATATACGGTACTTGTTGAAGTTAAAGAAGTTTTCTAAGATATATCTTTACATAAAGGAGAATGAGTTTACAGATGAGGCTTATGAAGCTGCATCTAAAAAGTATAAAAAGTCAGTAGAGAAATTGAGGATCATAACGGATAAGGTCAGGACGTGTATGAACCAATTCAAGGAGTTGTTTACATGTGGCGACAGTATTGGACCGACAGAGAGTGTGTTGCCTACGGAATTATTGCAGTAGTAGCAATGGTAGTATCTCTTTTTATGAGAGGTTGTTGGGGTTTTGGGAAGTAGTAGTGTGAGATCGGAGTTAAGTAAATAGAATATACATGATATTTGATAATGAGTTAGAGTCTGTTTGACAAAGGCGAAATATATTCTTTTTGTAAAAGGAAATTGTAGTATGTCATTGATTCCATCGCGTAGAACGAGCTTGGGGAGGGCAGGGAGGCCGGTGGTGCCGAAGCCGAGGTTTACAGAGGCATCTGAGGGCATATCGAACTTGGTAAGTCGTAGCTTGCAGGAACATAGAAATTTTGAAAAAGTTAGCCCAGAAGACACGCAGTTCAAGCCAGCGGGGCAGCAACCTGAGTTGCAGCCTAATCCAACGGAGGAGCTTGCGAAGAATTCGGTGATCCCGAAGGAGATTTTCGAGTGGATGCGGGGCGAGAAGACGGTGCCGCCGAGTCAGTTGGCTAAGATGATGGCTGATATTTCAAATAAGATGGGTTATTACATTGCCTATGTGATAATGCAGCGGATGACAAACCTGAATGGATTGCTTGGGCAGCTTCACAGAGTAGAGGACAAGCTGTTAATTGACAGGAATATAGATGGATTAAGTGATGCTCAGTTGTTTACACATCATACAAGACTAAAAAATACCGTAAATGACTTCTTGGAGTTTGCAAGAAGATTCTCTGTAGAGGCAAAGGAAATTATCATAGACCCAGAACGTGATGAGTTGGTGAATCTGGTGAGGTCATTGGACGAGGAAGGTCTGAAGGCAGTTAAAGAGATGCTTGGACAGGTAAAGAAGGCCAGGACAGGTTCGTCGGTGGGGTCCAGCAAGAAGGGTGTGCGAGTAGAGGATTTCGAGAAAGGTCAAGGGAAGCTATAGAATTTGAAAAGTCTGTGGTGTAGCACTGAAAATTGATTTGGTAAGCATGATGTAAGGACGGAGATTTGGGTTGTTAAGTCATTATGTCAAGGATTATGACAGGATTTTGAGAAGTTGGTGTTGGTACACAGGTCTTGGAGTTTATTTATCATTTGTCATTCGAGTTTGTCAAGTTAATATTAGTTAATTTTTGATTTAACTTGGTTAAAATCAATGCCAGTTTTCAAAAAGACGTTAAGTAGGTTTACGAGTTCTCGCGTGTCAAGTTTGGTAAGGGTCAAAAGGTGGTGAAGGTTTCTATTCCTATAGGCAAAAGTCAACAAGGTCGGAATTAAGAAGAAATCATAGATATAAGAGGGAGTGTGCTTTGAGTGGGGTTAGAGGGTTCTATTCCTACAGGCGAAAGTCAATAGGGCTGGTGGTCCTTATGGCTTTGATGCTGGTTCTGGATGGTTGTACAGCGGTTGTGACGGTTTCCCGGCTTGATAGATGGACTTTGATGCAGGCCGGAATAGGGTATGCACAGGTCAGAGGGATCGAGACTGTTATCGAGCCAGTGGTCCTTGGTGGGGGATTGGACAGTGTTCTTTTTAAGATTCGATATAGGCGGTAGGGGGTCGGGAGCCTGATGCCTGATGGTGGAGGGAACGGGGAAGTGGCAGTGGGGGTGAGTTCCGGGCGTAAATTTTAGGTTTATTTAGATTTGAAAGGAGCGGAGCCTGATGGTGGAGGCGAGCCACAGTGGACTCAGGTAGGTGTGTCTGGATGAATCTTTAAGAAAGTTTGGTATGCAGAGCGTGGTTAAGACGGGGTGGGGGTTTTTGGTCGAGTTTATCGGTTAAGTGCTGTTAAATGGGAGCATTAAAATTATCGTACTGCACAATTTACCTACTGGCGATTTTGGCGAAATTAGGGCACTATTTTTTCTGAACAAGTACAGGGTTCAAAGCGACGGCGGTTCCCTTTTTCATCAGAAATTCTTTTAGGGTTTTTGGAAATGGCGATTTTGGCGAAATTTGGGCAGTGGGTTTGTTTTGAGAGAGCTAGCGGTTTGGTGTTGGCGTTAACCAAAACTAGGTCTATTTAACGGCATTTAACATGGTTTTGGATGTGAGGTCATGGTCAGGGTGGTGGGGTCAGGGTGGTGGGGTCAGGTTTTGAGGCTTCGCCCTTGCGGTGTTGTGCGAAGCCGTGAGGTTCCAGTTCCAGACGGTTTTGGGTGGTTTTACTCTGGTTTGCGGTAAAATAGCAGTAATAACACGCAATGTACAGTCGTTAAGTAAACATTGCGAAATTAGGGTTATTTTAACTTAACGAAAAGTCTAAAAGTTGACAAACGGAAGCAATTTAAGCCAGATATATCATGGGGTTAGAGACGCATCCCCTGTTAAGTTTACGTAATGTATATTATGCGACATTGTTAAGTACGTCTGTTGTTAAATAGCCAAGCCTTGTTGTAGCTGCGATTTGCTGGATTGAGTCGGAAGCGAGTGTGTACTTAGGGTGGTGGGTGTCGGCTGGATGAAGTTTTTATGATTTTGGAGGGGTGGGGGCCACAGCCTGGAGGAGAGCAGTTGCTGGAGCACGAGTTCTTTAGAGGGTCAAATTCTGCTTAATTTTAAGGCTTTTAACTTAATTGTTAAGTGCCAAAAAGCGTAGTATTAAAGGTAGTAGTTGGCGCGGGTTGGTGGGGGTGGGTGAAGCGGAAGCAACCCTAGTGTGCCCCGTTTATCCTTTTACGGGGTACTGAGTGGAGCCGCCCATTGATCCGCGCCTTTGTTCAAAAACTGAGGGGGGTTCTATGAGGGATAGGAGTCAGGTTGAACTTGAGAGTTATCGTCCAAAGGAGCCGGTGAAGGTTACTTTGGAGTTTTGTTATCAGCAGTTGATTAGGGATAATAAGCACAACATTGAGGATGAGATTGTAGACAGTCTGACATTTGAGGAGTTGATTGGGGCGTTGTTGCAGTGCAGGGATTATCTTAAACTGAATCAAAAGTAATAAGGGGGTTTCAGATGTCAGATACGGTACTGAGTAGTTACGATCAGATTACGCAGATGCTCAACATGATTTTAGATCAGGAGTTGAGGGAGAGTTTGCCGTTGATGCATTCTAGTTTGAAGGATCGGATTATTTATTGGCCCGCGTCAAAGCGGCATCATCACGCTTGGGTAGGTGGGTATGTGGATCATGTAAAGGAAGTGATGATGTTGGCGATTCAGAGTTACTATAATGTAACAGCCTATTGTGAAAAACTTGCAGTTAATCCTATTGATTTTACATTGGACGATGTAATACTTGTGGCTTATGTGCATGATCTTGACAAATTATACAGGTACAAGGATATGCCGGAGGGTGATTACAGAAGGCAAGCAAAATATGGTGGACAGATTTGGGAAGTAGCAGACGGTATTACATATCCTGATGAAAGTGCAAAGGTAACTCAGCTTTGTGCTTTACATGGGATAATTTTAAGTGACACTCAAATAGAAGCGGTTGCACACCATCACGGAGGTTGGTCTTGTAACTTGTCAAGCCCGTACAGTTATATGAGTGATGGTAGTGGGATGACAAAGTTTTCAGCTTTGATACATGGCGCGGATTTGATGTCCACACACATGTTTGGCAAGAAGGCTGAAAGTAAGGAACACAAGAAGGAAGTAAGGAAGGTGACACCATGAGATTATTAAAAGAGTTGCAGTATGATGAGGTGACACATGGTGAGGGTATTGTGGCGATCTTGTTTCATGCAGGATGGTGTGCTCCTTGTAATAAAGTTCTCCCTATAATAGAGGGGTTTGAAAAAGAGTTTCCTTCAATTCAATTCTATAAAGTAAATGTAGAGGATCACGAAGGGTTTTTTGAACAAGCTAAGTTACATCACATAACAGCAGTGCCTACATTGGTGATTTACAAAGAGGGTAGGCAGGTAGATAGGGTGATAGGTTATCATCCTGAAGAGTGTATAAGGGAGTGTCTTGTTGATGCTACGGTGGGGGAACGGTAAGGGTAGACAGTTCTTCTATTCTTTTTCAAAAATATACTTGACGACTTACCCTATGGGGCCTGTTGGCGGGGGTCGTAAAAACGGTGGGGCGTCTAGTGTCAAAAAATGTTGATTTTTGATAAAAACTACCGTCAATCAGATTACCGTCAATCAGATTACCGTTGATGTAGCGTTGATCAGGTATCATAGGGGGGTATTGTATGGGATGTAAGCGTGGGGAAGTAGAGTATGCGAAGCGGGAGGCGTGTCACAGGTTTGACAAGTGGGTAGATGTAACGGGGTTTGTCAAGCGGCACACGGGGTATTACTATGAGATGTTGGGGTGTATAGAGGAGGCGGTAGATATTGCATTTGCGGTAGCGTTTGATGAGCCGTTGCCGGTGGAGGATTCAGATGATGTTATTTCAGATGTAGAGGGTGAGGATTTGGAGGATGTTATTAAGGAAGCTGATGGTGATGTAGACAAGAAGTAATAAGGGCAGTAATATGTGATGTAATGCAGAAAGATGGTGTAAGATCATTGGACATAGCTCAAAAATACGGCAAAACCACAAAAAATAACTCTGTAACTCATTGATGTTGTTGCTATTTGCAGTAAACAGCGAGGATTACTTGCATTTTTATTAGAAATAACTTGACTTTACCGGCGAAATAGCGTATATTAGAGGTGTAAGACAGGGGAGAGAAAAAAGATAAGATAGAGTTGATAAGACTAAGGAGGTAGAGAATGAAAAGTGTTGTTAAGCAGGAACAGTCTGGATGGTATGTTCGATTTGATGATGGGACGGTTGTTCGGTTTGAGACTGAGGCAGAAGCCAACTGGTATTCCTCACTGATTGCTAAGGAAAGTGTTGAGCGTGATGTTGAGCGTGATGTTGAGCGTGATGGTGGGGCAGCTTACGAGGCCGCACAGAATTGGCAATTAGACTATTAGGGCTTGCTCGATAGAGAATTCAAAAGAATTAGGGGACCGGGATGCGTACAACTGTAAAAAAGGTGAATCTCGCACTCCAGAAAGCAGGGTTTCGTGGGGTAGAGGTGGTAAAGGGGCAGGGATACTGGTATTTCGCGGGTGGGGTGACTGAGAAGTGGACAGAGACATCTGTGTTTACCCTATACCTTACCAGTATGACTGTTGAAGGGTGGGTGGATACGGCGAAGTGGATGAATACGCATTGCCACAGGTAAGAAAAGATGAAGAATTATCACCAGAAAATGATTGGAAGTTGGATCTGTTTGAGGATTATTTACAAAATGATCTGAGATCCCGTCGGGTGTAGAGGCGACTGATACTGATAGGGGTGTTGTGGCTTCGTAGATTTAATTTAATTTATTTTTCTGTTGACTTTGCTGATTATGTTTAGTATATTAGAGGTGTAAGACAAGATTTTTGATTCTGATGTTGTAGTAGCATAGTGGCACAGACCACACACAAACCGGGGCAAAGACCCCAAAGGAGTACCGAGTATGAAGCCAGTATCCATGACCGAGATTATCGACCGCAAGAAGTACAACACTGAATCTGCTACGTTGATCGCCGGGAATGACTATTGGGACGGCCACAACTTCGAGCGGCACGGACGGCAGACTTTCCTGTATCGTACATTCAAGGGTGGATATTTCGCGGTGCATCTGACGAAATGGCAGGGCGAACAGGACCGCATAGAGCCGTTGTGTGTAGATGAGGCGGTGACGTTCTGGGAAAATCTGACCGAGCGGCGCGTAGAATTTGTTGAGGCATTTCCTGGAGTTGAAGTTACGGATGCGTGATGGTATATGAGTAGGATGGGGTGTAAGTATGATTTTCAAATTCAGGTATGTGAAGCCTGATTTGTCTGAGTGGCTTGAGTATGAAGGTACATCTGAGGTTGATGCAATACAATCACACCAGCTTCAATGGAGGACAGGATACCGGGTAAAACTGGACGTAGGGCATTTTGTGTATTTTGCACTGGTAGAAGGTGCATCGGGGGAGAAGTTTATTTCGAGGGTATTTAAGCATGGGTTGGAAAGACGTGGGGGTGTGCGGTACAGGCAAGATCAATACCCTTGGGGATACGAGGAAGCGGCTGAGGCGTTGGGTGTGGAGGAAAGTGAGTTGAGGTCTGAGGATGGATGGGAGCAGGATGAGAAGGATTATCATTGACATATAGGATGCTGTAAGTAAAACCAATGAAAGGCAGGGTTGTATGAGCCGGATGACAAAAGAAGAGGCACTGTCTGTTATTACAACTTTGATTGAGCATCACGCGCCAAACCCTATGTTGGAAGAGGCAAAATGTGTGATGCTTGAGTTGGTAGAAGACAAAGAGAATACCCTGAAACATCTACGAGATGAAATTGCCGCTTACATGAATGAGCTTTCTGGTATTTATGAAAATGAGAGTGAAATTTTTATACCTTATGTAGTTAATAAGCTGCGGCAACTGTTAGCCGTTTCGTTGTAGTGTATAAAGTATGATTGAAAAACGTAAAATAGGTTGGGAGGACGTGTCTTGTCCTGCTGGTCAGGGGTATAGAATAATGACGCGGGACGGGATCAAGGTTTTTGATTTGAGTGAGCGAGAAGAGTTTGAGGCTGAAAGGCGTGAAGTAGCTGAGTATTTATCTAAAAGTAAGATAAAAGGCTGATAGGTATGGCTGAGTGTTTGCCGGGACAGTCAAAGGATACCAGAATTGAGAGTCTTGAACTTCAGGTTGATCAGCTTCTTAGGGATAATGCTGACTATAGAGTTTGGGTAGTGACCCACAGGTGTCCTAAGTGTGACCATCTTGTAAAGAACGGGTACTGCTGTCATCATTGTCATTATGGTGGGTAGTGTTTTATTTTGTGAGGTTGAAATGTGGGAAGGTTTAATTAACGATAGAGACAAGAAGAAGTTACTTCCATGTCCTTTTTGTGGCGGGAAAGCGTATATAGATTGGGAGTCGATACAGAATGATGTAGGGAATGAGCAGGTTGTGAAGTGTAGTGGATGTGGGGTTGTTATGCATTATCCTGCCTTGACGCAATGGAATAAGAGAGTTGAATTGAAAGAGGTTTGTGGTGCGGGGCATTGATGTTGTTGTAAATTCGCGTGTGTATCTCAGGGATAACACTTGGTTACTCGGAATTGCAAAAAGACTTACAAGTGAGAATGAGAGTGAGAGTAAGGATAATAAGCGTAATGGTACTTCGGATGCGGTTGCTTGGTTAAGAAAAGAGATTGACAGGTTACAACAGAGGGTTACTTGGTTAGAGGTTGATAATGCAAGTAAGTTTCGGGAAGTAAAGGAATTAAGGAGAGAAAAAGAGAAATGTCTACGGTTTGAGAGTGCGTTATTGAGGTAGTTGTTTGCAATTGCCGTGCGACCATATTATAGGCGCGGCGGAAAGGAATGTATGCGAGATAAATTGATTTCTGCGGCTATCCGCAATATGCGTGAGTTTGGATATCCTTATGTCAACGCCGAAAACATTATCACCGACCAAGTGTATTCTATGCTTTTCGACAGTATGTTAAAGGACAACCTTGGTCACGGCGTTGACAAAGCTATTGAATCGTTACGTAGCGAAATCGCCGCCGCGCAGAAAGCAGTTGAGCGCACGGCAACAACAAACAACAGCGCAAAGCCAAAACCGCGTAAGCGTAGCAAGGGGGCGTAGCGGCTTCGGCTGTTGCGCAAACGTTGGTGGAAATAAACCTTTCTTTGGAATTGTAGGTGCGGCATGGAAATGACATTTGAGCAGTGGTGGAGCAACGTTGGCGGCGGCGGAGATATGGAGAAGTATAGCAACGTCTGGAATGCCGCACAGAACGCTATGGTGGAAAGATTTACATCCACCAACAAAGCAAGTACGCAATGCTCTCTGTATGCGAGCTGCAAGTATCCTATCAAAAGTTGTTGCTGTACCGGAGTTCCGATTTGTCACAAGCAGTAGCACTGCGTACATTGCTCGGACGTTGGGATGCCATAGTTGACAAGTCGATATGCCGAGGAGGCGCAAAATGAATGATAGCGTATTGCTCAACGGGTGGTGTCAGCACGGCATACCGGCAGGTTCGTGCGATCGCTGCGCCTCCAAACCGGAGGAATTGTCAACAACGGCACCCAACAGCGCTATAGATGCCATTGCTCTCGTGCGCAAACTGGCATTGTCTTCTTCTCGGTCTGATGCGCAAAAAATGAGGTTTTGTGATTTTCTGCGTGAGATCGAGCAACGGAACCAGTAGCGCGGATCGTTGGGATGCCATTCATTCGCTTGGAGGTTATAGGTGGCCACAAAAAACTTGATTGCATTAAGCGAGATGTATGCATAGTTCGGGACAGCAACTATTCTTTGTGCAGCGACTGTGGCCACTATCTGGCGGATGCTCATTCCACGGCACCCAACAGCGCTATTACGCCATGCGGAGAGTGCGTTTTTGTGCGGACCAAATCTCCGCGTTGTTCGGAGTGCTACCGTAATAAGGTTGACAAGTGGTTGTCACGCACGTCGCAATAGAGCAAAACGTTGTATGCAATTTTTTGCGCTTTCAAATTATAGGAGGTTGGCTATGTGGTACAAAAAAGGTGAAGGTGTTGTCCCGGATTACGATGGCCCGATATTAGTTCATTTTGACAACGGCAGTATCGAGACTATTCACGCACAGGATTTTATTGCTGGCCATTGCGAGTATAATTGCAAAATAACGCATTGGATGCTCGTTCCATCCCCGCCAACCTCTGAAAGCAGCGGTGGCGCAAAAAACAGCACACAACAGGCAAATGCCAAAATGTGATGCACACTTCGGCAATTTGCCGGAACGTTGTTTGCAATTTCGCTCTAAAATTTATTATAGGAGTATGCCATGACGCCAATCGAGGCTATTGATGCTATCGAGAAAAATTGTGCTATACATGTAGGTAATGTCGTTCTTGCGGATGAAGCATGGCAAACTCTGAAAACCGCTGTACTCGCTCAACAGACAACCAACAGCAAAAGTGCGCCATGTCCGAACTGTGGTGAGCGTGCAGGGCGGTATTCGCTCGGCGAAGCGTGTATGGTGTGCCACTATAATCTGTAGCACGGCGCACGTTTCGCAAGACGTTGGGATGCCAGTTTGTCAACTTTGGAGGTGATATGGCCGCGAAGACATTCCGTGAGTGGTGGAAGACGCAAGGGCCTGGTGATTATCAGATAGATATGGTGAGTGCGGAGATCGGTTGGAGCGCGGCCAACCGCGTGGTGGTTGACAAACCGGCACCCAACACCGCAAGGGCCGAAATTTGCCCTCATTATTTTGAGGACACCGATGGCATACATGTGGTCGTGGTAGGCCAGTGTAATTGTAGGGGCAAACTATCGCCCATTGCGTAGACGTTGTACAAAATGGCGCAAAGCCTGAATTTATAGGCCGCGCCGGAAAGTAGAAGTTTATGTGGAGAGGTTTCATTATTGAAAGTAAATCGTTCTGTAACTATCCGTATTGCGGTAAGTGGCATTTCTGGTCAGGATTCCCGCGTGCATTCATAGTTTATCATTGGTACACGCTGTTGGATAAGGCGTGGCGGACACTGCGGAATTTGCGCCACTTCGTACAACAGCTAAAGCCCAAAACACGGCTTGACACTATAGGTTGAGAAATAATGGAGGAAGAATATGCAGGAGTATCTTGATGCTGTAGATAAGGAAATTGAGTGGTGTAAAGCTAATATGGCCCCAAAGGGTATTGATCAGGACTCTTTCATTAAAGGTCTTGAGCAGGCAAAGTTTTTCATTCGTGAGGTTAGCAAGGCTAAGAGTCCTCTAAAAAGAAATTATTGGTACATGTTTGATAATCATACTTTGAAGCATTGCCAACAGACCCCGAAAAGTTGATTAAGAGAGTCATGGAATTATTTGACGTTGACCCGTGGGGAGTGGTTTTTATTAACGGGACAGATGTTGCTTGTGGAAGAGGTAAAGATAAAAAAGAGGAATTCGTAGCTGCACTTGAGCGTTGGAGGAGAATGCTGTTAGATGCCTAAGCAGGAGTTTGAACGTCGCTATTTGCACATGAAAGCGGTGAGGTATACTCAGTGTGAGGTGAATGGTGTTCCTATACCAAAAGGTGAAAAGTATGGGGAGTTGCACATACCAAAGAAGATAAAACAGATAACAGAGTTTGATGGTAAGAAGTTCTGGCCGATATTTCGTTCTAAAGGATATAACTCAGTGTCTTATGTAAACTGCTTGTGTGCCTTTGAGAGAGAAAGAACGTAGTATATGGGGTACGAGGATGACGAGAATTTTCTTCATGGGGCAGGTAAAGAGCCTGATATAAGAGAGAATGAAGACCAGGATGATGGTAGGTTAGAACATGAGAAGTGGAAGGTAGATCCTGACACAGAGAATCATGGTTATGTGTGGAAGGAGTTTCAATGAGTGTTAAGACAGACCATCCAGTAGAGGGGTTACTGCCTTGTCCTTTTTGTGGCGGTACTCCTGAGATGTACGAGGAGCTTGACGATCTTGGTGATTTTCGAGTGCAGTGTGATTGTGGAGCTACGTGTGGTGGGTTGGTTTACTCTGAGAAGGAAGCGGTAGAGTATTGGAATAGAAGAGTTCGTTTAGTAGTTTCACCTTCACTTGTTTCTGATGTTGAAGCTGTTGTTAAGACAAAGATTTTTGATATGCAAAAGCAGATTAACTATTCTGAGTATGAGTTACCAGAGAAGTTTTATGTTAAGTTCAAAGCTAAGTGGGTAGAACTTAAAGATGCTGTAGACCATCTTTTGCGTCTTTTTGTAGTTGTTGCTGACAGAGAGACAATGGATGATTTGTTGAAGGTAGTGGGTGAGAAATGACTACAAACGCGCCACGATCCTTACCGTCACCAGAGAAATTGGAGCGAATGAAGAAAGTTCCGGCACCTCCTCCACCTCCTCCACCTCCTCCACCTCCTCCACCTCCTCCACCTCCAGTTCGTCCAAGAGGTGAGATCATAGTGGAAGGAGAGGTGTGTGCGAAGCCAAAGAAGACTTGTCATTGGATATACGACTCTACAACAGACTCTTATGATACGGAGTGTGGGGATAAGTGGTGTTTTTCTGAAGGTACAGCAACAGATAACGGTGTAAAATTCTGTCCTATGTGCGGAAAGCAGAGAGTGGGATCAAAGTAAGGGGATTTCTATGATAGAAGTACGGTTTGATCTTAATTGTGGTGCTTTAACGTCAGTGAGCCTAACAAGTTTTGCAAATTTTTTGGGACTAAGACTTTTGGACAGTTTCTGTGTGCCGACTTTTCCCTTTTGAAGAAAAATCTTACACCGAGTTGATTCAGATAAACGGGTGGATAATGCGTTGCGAGGCTTGTTTGGAAGCAGAGAGAAAAGTAGAAGATCAAAGCTATGTAACATGCTTTCTTGTGGTGTTTGAGTAAGTGGTGTGTCATGTCAAGGATTGATGAGATAGTAAGTAAAGGACATCAGTACATAGATAAGTATTACATAGAAGAAACTAAAATACAGAGCAAAAGACGATATACTTCTATGAGGCGGTGTCAGTGGGAAGGATGCACCGCTGAATTTCGTGTTGTACGAAGGAAGAAATATTGCCTTGACCATTCGTTGATGAAGAGATAAGAACAAGAATAAGGAAGGAAAGAACGGTGGTCATAGGAACGAAAATATCTAAGAACTATGCTTGGGAGCTTGCGTTTTTCTATGTTATTCGTAAGTTTAAGGATGGGATCAATTTTGTAAACTTTGAATCTCAGATTGATCTTTACAAAAGTGACCATAATCCTCATATATCCGCACGTTTGATTGTCCTGAATGTTCTTGTCTTCGAGTTTGGTATCTATAACGTCAATCATGTTGATAAGCCAGACACAAGAGAGTTTGTGGTTCAATGTCCTAAGTGTAATGGTAACTTGAGCGTAAGAGTGGAGAAGTAATTATGCCTGACAATACTTTCAAGTGTTGTGTCTGCGGAGGTACTTTTGAAAAAGCGTGGTCTGACGAAGAGGCGATTGCCGAGATGAAGCAAGAATTTGATAAGCCTGTAGAGGAGTGTGACGTGGTGTGTGATGATTGTTATGAGAAGTTAATGCAGGGTAAGCAAGAGAAGATGAAGGTGTTACTTTCAGAAATCAATTAAACACAGGAGAAACTTATGGCAGTAAAAGCTCTTCTTAGAGATATGTATGAAGACGATGTTAAGGATAATGAGATTAAAGAGAGCATAAACGATGCGAACTTGTTCAAGTGTGTGTTTATGGCGGGGGGACCGGGCAGTGGCAAGAGCTTCTACTCTAAGAAAATGTTTGCTGGATTTGCTAATTTTGTAAATTCTGATGTTGTATTTGAGAGAAACTTGAAAAAAGAGAATCTTCCGTTTGACATAGACCCTTCAAACAAAGAGATTCATGCAAAGCAGTTGTCAGCAAGGGAGGCTGCGAAGCGTCTTACTGATACTCGTATGGGTTATTGGGTGAATGGTATGTTACCTTTGGTGATTGACGGTACTGGTAAGGATTTAGCGAAGATTACAAAGCAGAAAGAGACTATGGAGAGGATAGGGTATGATACATACATGGTTTTTGTAAATACCTCTTTGGAGGTAGCTATTGAGCGTAATGAAGAAAGGGAGAGAAGTGTTCCAGAGGATTTTGTAAAACAGGCATGGAATCAGGTTCAGGGAAATATAGGAGGATTTCAGACGTTGTTTGGAGGGGAAAACTTTTTGATTGTAGATAATAGTAAGAAATTGGATGGTAAAGAGCAGCAGAGGGTTGATATAGAGATGACTAAGGTTGCTTTCAAGTTTATAAAGTCACCCTTGAGAAACGTAATAGGAAAGAGGATACTTGAGTTGCTTGCTAAGAGTGGGAAGCTGTATTTGTCGGATATTGCTGGAATGGTATAGTGATTGGAGGAGAGTATGAGAATAAGTTTGTCTGATTGTATAGTTGATGTTGCACGTTGGCTTGTTTTTTCATGGAAGAACAGAGATAAGGGACAGGAAGTTATAGAGAAGAAAGTAAGTGATGTGGAATTGTCTTCTTTTTTGAATACGGTAAATCTTGTGCGGCCTTCACCCGTTAATCAGCGGGATCAGAGAGAGCAACAAGAGAAAATTGTCGGGGATGTAGTTTCTTTGACGCAGATTATCAATTCGGATCTTACGACGGATAGTGACTTGGTAAGGGAGTTGAGCTTACGACGGATAGTGACTTGGTAAGGGAGTTGAGTTTACACATGATAAGACTTATGACAATGTACTTTAATTTGACAGGGGAGAAGTTAAAGGTAGATTTGTTAGAAAGAACGCTTACTTACGAGTTCCCTGATGGAACTAAGAGTTGTTGTTCTACGAAAACTGAAAAAAGAAAGTAGTGTAGCCCGTAGGGTTTGATCTACTGGAAGCCGGTTGCCGTAAGGTTCTGGTACGAGTTTAGTGGGGACTCGTTTTTCCTTCCAGTTATCCTACGGGCTTTTTTAATTACAGGAGGTGTCTATTGAGGATTATCGTTGACGTTGCTGAAGATTTGATTGATCATTGGGGATCTTTCTTACTTACCCCGGATATTTCAGACCCAAAGGATAAGAAGTGTGATGTGGCTCTTGTAGGGTTTAAGTACAGGGTTCCTAAAGATCCAGAGAATCATTATACATTTGTTGTAAGGTCATTTCACGACAACGAAGTTCCACCTGAGTATGCTTTAAGTAGTAAAGATGCTTCTTCGACTTTGAAGTTTCATAAAAGCAAGAGAGGTAGGAAGTAAGATTATGCATACGTGGATAAAGGTAGAGGGTTGGTTGCCAGATGATAATGTGTGGGTACTTGGATTATGTGAGGTTGGACTTCCAGAACACCGACAGAAGGTTGTTTTTCAGGTCAAGTATCAAAAAGAGGTTGGGTGGTCGGATTGGTGCGGGGACCGCGAAGACGATTCTTCATGGAAGGTCACGCATTGGATGTCTATTCCATCAACCATAGATTTCCATACATGATCAATATTTTTTACAACCTGTATGTTGATCCTGACCCTGTTCGTGACGCAGAGTTGGTTTATTCTTACCAACAAACTCAGGTTGGTCTTCCAGATATTGCTTCAATACAGTTGATAGACGGAAGACCTACTTTTAGGGAGTATTTTGACTTGATAAAAGAGGTTTCTCTCCCAAACGATATAAATGTAATAATAAATTCAGATTGCTGGCTTGAACACAGTTCTTTGCCTTACATTTTTAACATCACTTATGATGAGGTTTGGTGTGTTTCGAGAAGGGATGTTTTGAGTGTTGTTCCGTTTATTGCTGGTGATATTATGACGGACAGGCAGGATTGTTGGATTTTCAGAGGGAATTTTTTGAAGGATGAGAAGAATTTGTTTTGTGACTTTACTCAAGGGATATTTGGGTGTGATCTAAGACTTGCTTATGAGTTTGTAAAGGTCGGGTATACTGTAAAGAACCCTTGTGATAAAGTGCTGTTGTATCATTACCATTTGTCGAACCTACGAAGATATTCTTTGATAGGACCGGAAAGAATACCCGCACCTTACCACAGGATTCCGTACATACGATGAAAATTGCTGTTTTGACGATGCATACACATGAGATTAGTGATTACGCATTGCAGACTCTTGGGAATAAGTTTGAGTATTGTGAAAGGAATAAATATAAACTAATATCTGTCGGTAGTAGTGTAGTTACCGATAGACCTTTGGTTTGGAGTAAAATACGACTTATACAAACTTATACCCCAATATACGATGGTATAGTGTGGATTGACGCTGATGCGGTGATTGTTGATATGGGTATGAGGTTGGAGCAGTTTTTTGAAAATGATTTTGTTATTACAAGAGATCGTGATAGTAGAGTAAGGGCTGATAATGGCAGTGTTAATGCAGGGGTTTTCTTTGTAAAGAGTTGTTCTTGGTCAGAGTCTTTTTTGAGGGATGTTTATGGGAAGGTTGGTTATTCTGATCCATGTAAGTTAAGATGTCCGGGTTGTTCTTACTTACATGATGGCTGTGAGCAGAGAGCCATAGACTTTTTTTGTAATCAAGAAGAAAATAAGAGTCATGTTTGTGTGTGGAAGAACGATATTTTTAATAAACATTCAAGGGATTATGATGGTGATGTTTTGGATAATGCTTTCATAATTCATCCTTACGGGATACAAGGAGAAGCCAAGAAGGAGTTGTTAGAGAAGTTTCTTGGACTTGTCAAAAGGTAACAGGAGGATTTATGGATAGTTTTGCAAAGTCGTGGATGTATGCAGAGGCAGCAAGTCATGGGATGCACGAGCGTCCTCCTATTGACAAGTTTCCAGAATTTGAAAATTCAATCTACACGGCGTTGGAGAATGATAAAGATTTTGCATACATAGCGGAGTTTCCAGATAAGATAGTTTTCTCTTTTCGAGGAACAAAGGATCTTGCTGCGTGGATAGGTGATTTTGATGCGTTCCCTCTACAAGATCCAAGTCCAGAGAAATATTTGGTGTATGTTGGTGATGGTAGTACGAAGGCTGGCTATATTCACTGTGATTTTTACAAGTCTTGGCTGTACTATAAGCAGACCTTTCAAGAGTATCTTCAAAAATATGCTTATGATAAGACGCACATGATGGCAGACAAGAAGACACGTCTTGGGGAGATTTGGAGAGAAAATAATCTTCCTCCAATTCTCGATACTGGACATTCGCGGGGTGGAGCACTTACTATTTTGTCAGCAAGGGATAAGGCTAAGAATCTGGGACTTCCTTGTGTTTGTGTAGCTCATGGTGCTCCTCGTGTTGGTACTAAGGAATTTTGTGATGAAGTAGACGGTCTTCCCATAAACTACATCAATATTCATCATGGGTATGAGTTTACACAGTATCTTCCACCAGAGTTTGCAGGGTTTCAACATGCTGGCAAGCCTATGAAACTTGAGGAGCCTTTTTTTCATATTATGTTTAACAAGATTAAGGATCATTTTTACAGTACAACAACTGATGCTTGGATAAAGTATTGTAAGTCAATCAAGGATGGTGAGGGTGTGCATTTTATGGGGATTGTGAGAAGTCGGGTGACGGTATGACATCGACTGCGTGTTTTTGTGACGAGTTTTGTGGTTATGTGTCACCTGAAGAGAGTGGCAGAGAGAGGTTTCCAAAGAACAAGAGTCTTCATATTTGTTTGAAATATGGTAAGCCTGTAAGTCACGGAACATACTACCCTAAATTGGTAAGATTACCGGAGTGCTCTTATGTATGTCAAAAAACTGAGAAGGAGGTGGTCTCTTGATGTTTTGGATAGGAGTGGTGTTTGGACTACAATCTACCGTTCGGCATCTGAGCGGGGATGTGAAGAGTGTGTGGCGAGGGCAAAGATTTTCAAATGGAGTTCTGCACAAAAAGACCTTTGTTTTCGGGTGTATGACAGGCATGGTAGGTTGATACGTTGTGGGGAGATGGATGAGAAGCAATTGCATCCGGTTAGAAAAGTTCCTATGATCCGTTGGACAGACGGGGATATGAAGTTGCGGTCTGGCGAGGCTTGGGTTCCAAGAGTCAGGGAAACACTTGACTCTGAGGTGTCTACTAAGAAGTTTGTAAAGGCGGGTGGGATTCCGTGGGTGGGAAAAAAGAGAGTTTATGAGTAATACTTGCGGGTGTGATGGAATTGGTAGACATCTCAGATTCAAAATCTGATGCGAAAGCGTGGGGGTTCGAGTCCCTTCACCCGTATTTTTGCGGGGGTAGTCGAATTGGCATAGACGGCGAACTTAAAATTCGCTTTTCCCGAAAGGGAGCCTGTGGGTTCGAGTCCCATCCCCCGTATTTACTTGGAGAGTTGGTCGAGTGGTTTACAGCATTGATCCTGAAAACCGAAGAGTTAGTAAACTGAAACCAAGAAAGGTAAAAATGTAAATGAAGTATCGAAAAAAGCCAGTTATTATTGAGGCGGTTCAGCTAACACAATATAGTCTTGATGAGTTATACGAGTTTCTTGGTATAACGAATAAGGGAAGTTTTTTGGATTGCGGTTATGGTATTGATCCAACAGACGGTCAATTCAAAATAACTACACTTGAAGGTGTTTTTGTAGCTAATATTGGTGATTACATTATTCGTGATGTAAAAGGAGAATTTTATCCTTGCCGAAATGACATATTTTTAGCTACTTATGAAAAGGTAGAAGACGTGCAGAGAGATACTGATGAGGTGATGTAATTGTGAGGGAAAACAAGGAGTTAGTAGTATGAACAGAGACAATCCTTTGAGGACTCATGGGGGTGGGTTTGCGAAGCAGGGGCCAGTAGGGTGTTGCGGGGATAAGCCTCGTAGGAAGCCTCTAGTTGAGGATGTGCAGGTAGGAGAGGTACAGAGGCCGAGTGAGGAGATGCTGGCACTGGTGGATAAGCTGCGCGGAATTAAGAGGTAAAGGTGATGTCTATTGAGATTGATAGAATGGACAAGAAGGATCGGCAGAAGTTCAACATAGAGTGCCGTCGTGATGCTGTGCTTTTTACAGATGTTTTCAAACAACGGTGTCCTTGGGTTTCTGTGGGGAGACACACATATATTGGACGCACGAGTATCTTGGGTAGGCTGGAGTACGGCGGTAGCTTGACCATAGGTTCTTTTTGTTCTATTTCTGATTGTTTAACTGTGATGATTGGTGGAGATCATAGAACTGATTGGGTGACTACCTACCCTTTCCCTGTTCTTTGGGATGCGGCAGAAGGGGTTAGTGGGCACGGTCGGGTGAAGGGTCCGGTGGTTATCGGAAATGATGTCTGGATATGTGACTCGGTGACTATACTTCCCGGTGTTACAGTAGGTGATGGTGCGGCTGTAGGAGCAAACTCAGTTGTTACCAAAGATGTTCCATCGTATGCAATTGTGGGTGGTAATCCTGCAAAGGTAATTCGGATGCGGTTTGATGAGAAGATTATTGAGAGGCTTCTTCAGGTTAAGTGGTGGGATTGGTCGGAGAAGAAAATCAAAAAGTTTCTTCCGTTGATGCTTCAGACAGATATAAACAAGTTTCTTGACGCAGTAGAGAACTACAAAGATGTCAGAGATCCCAGAAAAAATCTCTCCTGAAACCCTAAAGTTCTTTGAGGGTATAGGTGATTCTCAATTTTCCGCTATTGAGAGCTTGTTGGGTCGTGCAATCTCTGAAGAGACTGGTGTATTAAAAGCTACTCAGGTAAAAGAGATTGTACCTGTTAATAAGTGGGTAAATTACACATATTATTTGGGATCACTTGCGAAAGACTTGTATCCGTACTGGAAGGAAGCATTACCAACTTATATAGACTCTAAAAAACCTGAAACTATAATTACTGGATGTTTTGTTGGTTCTACTAAGATACGGTTATATGACCTTCGGGATAGAACAATAAAAGAGTTAGCTGAATCTGGTCATGTTTTTGATGTAGTATCTTGTTCTTTGGATGGTCATTATGGCATTGGTGTTGCAAGTAGATGTAGAAAAACAGGTTTGCAAAAAGATATTGTAGAGGTAGTTCTTAGTAATGGAGGTAAAGAACGATGTACTCCTGATCATTTGTGGATGTTGGATGATGGTTCTTATAGAAGTGCGGAAGAGCTTTTGGCGGGTGATGGTTTGATGAGTTTTTTAACCTGTCCTGTAAGAGTAGTGGTGGTTAGAAAGTTGGAGGAAAAAGAGGATGTGTATGATTTTGAGGTAGAGAAATACCATAACTTTGCTCTTTCCTCTGGTGTTTTTGTTCATAATTCAATAGGTGCAGGTAAGACTACCTTCGCTTTCGTGTGTTGGCTTAGAAAACTTTATGAATTGTCTTGTTATGACTATCCTCAGAGATTGTTTGGTTTGTCTGACATGACGGACATAGTGTTTGCATATTTGTCAATTAACATGACACATGCGGAGAGAGTTGGGTTTGGGCAGTTTAGGTCGATGGTGGATTCAATACCGTACTTCCGAAAAGAGTTCCCGCGTGACCGAACATACAAGTCCATCCTCAAATTTCCTCAACGTATAGCAATCCTTCCGGGTTCTGATAATCTCTCTGTTATATCAACGAACTTGTTTGGGTGTATTATGGATGAGGCTGACTTCTACCGTAGGGGTGGTTCAGGTGCCTCAGTTGGTGATGCTGCAAAGGCGGCTAAGATTTACAGGGAAGTTACAGACCGTCGTATGTCTCGGTTTATGATGAAGGGTTATGACCCTGGATTTTCTGCTATTATTTCGTCTGCTTCAATTCAGTCTTCATTTGTTTCTTCTCGAATTAGGCAAGCCAGACAGTACAACTCAGCGACGATTTTTATTACGACTCTTTGGGATGTTAAGCCGGGGAACTACTCTAATGATAGGTTCTTTGTATTTCAGGGTTCTGAAAATGAAGATGCTTTTATTGTTACGTCTGTAAATGGTCTTATTCCTATGAGTTCTGATGCTATAAGAGCCAAGATTATTGATATTAGGGATAAGATGATTGCAGATGGTAAGAGTGTGGACACGGATAAAGCTGTGTCTGATGTTATGGTAAAGTTACCAGCTAAGTTTATAGATAATTTCGTAGCAGTTCCGATGGACTTTAAGCAAAACTTTATAGATGATGTGTATGGAGCTTTGAGGAATATTGCTGGTGTGTCTATATCACCGTCTGGTAAGTTGTTTTCCTCGAAGTATGCTTGGCAGAAGTGTATTTCTTCAGAGATAAGACATCCTTTTACAAAAGAGACTTTTACAATATCCCTGAAAACAACACAGCATCTTATAGATTATTTTCTACCAGAATTGATGTTTAACAAAGTGATTGAGAGTGGGAAGGCGAGTTACAAGGGGCTAATACGTCACCCTGAAGCATTGAGGTATGTTCACCTTGACTATGCAACAACACATGATACTTTGGGTCTTGCTATTGTTCACATAGCGGAGATGATCGAAGACCCGAATACGATGTTGAGAATACCAAAATTGGAGACTGATATTGTTTTGTCTGTGATGGCCCCCAAGAGTCCTGATAGGATTTCATTCACTAAAATCCGTAAGTTTATCTTTGAACTTCGGCAGATGGGTATGAGGTTTGGGAAGATTTCGTTAGATCAGTACCAATCAGAAGATACAATTCAGATATTTACAGCAAACTCTTTTAATGCTGCGAGAAGGTCTGTTGATAAGGATGACTCTGCTTATCTTCAAGTAGTGGATTTGATCTATGAAGATAGACTTATTATGTACAACTACTCCATTTTGGAGCGGGAGTTTTTTAACCTTAATCATTTCGTAGAATCTAAGAAGGTAGATCACCCTGATGTAAATGATGATGGTACAAGAGGGGACAAGGGTTGTAGTGATGCTCTTGTTGCCGCTTGTGCGAACGCTGTTGAAGCTGATCCTTCTTATTTTGCTGGCCGTACTAATGCTGAGGTTGTTGGGGATATAGTGTTTACACTTGGGTTGAGACAGGAAGCTCAGTCTGATGATAGTTGGGTTATGCCTAAGAGGATTGATCCAAAGACAGGGAAAGAGTTGAAGTTGGTGAAGGTTTTAGAGTCGGGTGATTATGGTGGGATAGACCACGGTTTGTTTTCTTCTATATAGAGGAGTTTTTATGTCACGTTATGTAAGGATTGTTACAGATAATCAAAGTGCTCAAGATATTACAGCAGGAGTCAGATTTGACATAGACGGGATTGATGATTACAAGGTCTTGGACGGGCTTAGTCTAAAGATCGTTAGTGTTAGTGGTATAGCGAATACTTTTGTGTTTTCAAATAAGGATAACATGTTAAAGCTGTTGAATTATCTTGATACTCAGTTGAGTGTGAATCTTAGTCCTCTGTGACAGTGGTTGTCTCTTGTAAGTGTTAATTAACAAAAAGGGAATTCTATGTCTGTTCGTCTGTTTGAAAAGGGTGGGTTAAGAGTCAACGAGAATATTGTTCTTGAGGCTCTTCAGGCTGATGCAAAAAATGGTCAGTCAAATGAGGTGTATGTTGTTGATGATAAGGCAACGAATACTGTAAAAGTTTTGATGAATGAGGGTCGTGTTTGGGAGTTGTTTTCTGCTGCTACGAAACTGGAAAAAGATCGTGAATCTCGGTATTCTGATTATGATCAGATGGAAGAAGATCCAATTATTTCATCTGCTTTGGAGTTAGTTGTTGATGATGCTACACAATACTCCCATGAAATGAATGGTACTTTATGGATTGGTGGAAAGCATAAGTACGGCCACGAACTTCAAGAGTTTCTTTCAACAATTGATTTTGAGAATAAGGTTTGGGGGTGGACCTATAATATTGCGAAGTATGGTGATTTCATGTTAAGGGTTTACCCTAAGAAGGGTGAAGGGATCACTAATATTCGTGAGTCGGAACATCCAAAAAGTGTTTATCGTATTGACATAGACGGAAAACTTGCTTGTTTTATCAAGAAGGATATTTCTGCCCGTAAGGAAGAGATAATGGACTCTTCAGGGTATGTGCATTTCATCAACAACTTCAAACCCAATTTTGAGTCTGTAAAGGTCAAGATGTGGGAAGATGAAATGCAAAAGTCTGTGGAGGGGGAGGATAAGACAGGGGAGGCCGAGGATGAGCCTGCTGAGTATGGAGATAAGACAAAGGATACAAAACCTTTTGATAAGTCAACTTGGGATGTTGATAGCGGTGATCCTCAGAAATCTCCTTCCCGTAGGATGATTGATGCAAATAGACGTGGGGATGTTCCGAAGGGTGAGCGTAAGTTAGTTGAAAAGATTCTTACTTCGATGTATGGTACGTCAATTTTGCAGAACGCAAGATTGATTTATCGTATCCTGAATTTGCTTGAAGTCTCTCTTGCTCTTGCTCGTCTTGCCCGATCTCCCCTTATACGTGTGTTTTATGTAAATACTGAGGGTATGACAAAGGATGAGCGTAGGGATTTGATTCAGGATCTTGAGCAGAAATTTATGCAGAAGAAGGCAATAGATATTCCTGTGAATTTCTATCGTATGAAGTACAATCCTTTGCAGTATAATGACGAGGTTTTTATTCCCTATACAGGTACAAAAGGGGATATGCGAGTTGAGACGGTTGGTGGTGATGTAAACATAAAAGACATAGTTGATATTGAGTATATTCGGGATAAGCTACTTGCAGCTATCCGCATCCCCGGCGCATTTTTAGGAATGTGTTTGAGAGGAAACACTGGTATTCGGTTATGTGATGGAACTACACCTACTATTAGGGAGATGTTTGAGAATAAGGAATATTTCAGGGGCAAGACAATTTTTACAAGTGATAAGGATGGCAGGGTTCACGCCACGAATATCTCTGATATTAACAAGACGCGACTTAATGCGAAGTATGTTAGGGTGCATCTTGATAACGGAGAATATTTTGACGTTACCCCTGACCATAGGTGTATGTTAAGAGATGGGTCTTACAAAGAGGCAGAGAAACTTGTCTCTGGGGAATCTTTAATGCCTCTATATTACTTTGAGTTGTCTGGGGCAGAGAAGGGATATTATGGAATTATTGATAATAAGGATCGGCATTATGTTCGGGTACACCGTCTTGTTGCAGAAGATTTGTTGAATGGTGGGAAGGTTCTATCTTCTGAGCAAGTTGTTCATCATAGAGATAAAGTCAAGAGTAATAATGATGCCTTAAATCTGGCAATTTGTGAGAATAGGCGAGAGCATTTTGTTAAGTATCATCCAGAGATGGCAAGTGTTTTAGATATGGGCAGGTCTTTGGGAAGTGTTTCAGCAAGGAAGAGACGGGAGGCTATGTCTTCAGAGGAGAGGCTTGAGTATTCCAAAAGAATGTCTGTTTTGGGAAAAGGGAGAAAGAAGCCGGATGGGTTTGGTGCAAAAGTATCAAAGTCTTTGATGGGTATTAACAGGGATTACCAGAAGGGTGAGAATAACCCGATGGCTAATCCTGAGTATAGAGAGAAAGCAAGGCAGGGAATAATTAAGGCTATTCAGGAGGGGAGAAGAAAATCCTTTAATTATATGAAGACTATTTCCCCTGATAGTCCTGAGTTTGCTTCTTGGAAGGGTAAGATGGTTCAGGGTAGGTGGGGTGATTATCACCCACAGGAGTTTGAGATTTGTTGTGATGAGTGTGGGAAGATGTTTATGAAGAAGGTTCCTTACAACGACATTTCTTCATACTTACAGACACCAAGGTTTTGCTGTGTTAGATGCCAGAGGGTTTGTCGAGCTAAAGCAAATAGTAAGATGATTTCTGAAAGGAAGATGGCAGCAAATTGTTACAATCATAGAGTTGTAAATGTAGAATATCTTGATGTTGTTGAAGATGCTTATGATTTAACTGTTGAAAGTGACAACCACAACTTCTCTCTCTCTTGTGGTGTGTTTGTTCACAATTCTGAAAGTATACCGGGGTTTTCTGGTTCACAGACTCTTACTCGTTTGGATATTCGATATGCTCGTATGGTCAAGAAGGTGCAGAGGGCACTTATTGAGGGGATGTATCGGCTATTTCAAATTCACCTGTCTTACAAGTACAGTCAGGATATAAGTGTTGAAGATTTGTCTATTGGGATGGTTCCAATTTCTTCGGCAGAGGAAGATTCTCGTTTGGAGTACACGGAAAGAAAGATTGGTATTGCTACGTCTATGCTTGGTTTGTCTGGGGAGATGGAAGGAATTATCAACAAGAAGATGTATGTTGAGTACATATTCAAGCAGATATTTGCATTTCCCGATCTTGATATTGATAAGTTGTTAGGAAATAAGTCTTCTTCCTCGAAGTCTGATGCTCTTGGTTCTCGTGGTTCTGTTCCGGTTCCAAGAAGGAAGGGAAAGCCAAGCGGCGATGATGAAGGGGATGAGGAGGGTAAGGGTGGAGGAAAAGGTGGGAGTGGCGAGGAGGGTGAAGGTGAAGAAGAGGGTGTTGAGTCAGAACTTGATATACTTCAAGAAGAAGGTGATGGCTCCAACGGTAGCGGTACTACCAAAGTAAGAGCCGAAAAAATCCGAAATTTAGTGGGTTCTGGGTTTTGGATTAAAGAGAGGGTCAATAAACCTTCTCACAGTGACCTTCGAGTTCCTGCAATACAGGAAAGGGCAAAATTACTCCATGTTAGGTCAACAGAATGCATTTGAAGATGCCGTTTCTAAGTCGGTTCCTTCGCAGTATGTGAAGTCAATTTCTGATCTCGAAAAGGGAGCCGAGTTCCTGAAGGCTCTTGGAGATTTTGTTGTTGACTTCCCTTCCGATGTAAAATCCCAAGCAAAAGAAGTTTCTAAGAGTATACTTGACTTAATGAAAAAAGTCAAGGGTGTAGATAAGGATTCCATATCAGGAATTTCTGATTTGGGAATATTTCTTGATTCTCTTTTTCGTAAGTACATGGAATCAGTAATTACAACAAAGGAAGCAGCAACAATCTGTACTGTTGCCAGTGTTGTTTTGGATAAATTGAATGAGCAGATGACTCCGGGTATGGGAAAGGCTGTTTACGGAAGTGTTTCTAAGGGTAATGTTTGGAAGAAGTGTGACAGTTGCGGGTTTGTGGTTCCTACTTACCCAGGCAGGTATCCTAAGTTTTGTCCTGAGTGTGGGGAGCACTTGGTACAGCCGGAGGCTTCTGTGGTGGGTGAGAGTAAGGTAGACGAGGAAGAGCTTGATAAGTACATTACTGAGTACAATACAGCTTTCAAGGCTACTCTTGAGAGAAGCAATATTGATAAGGTTGGAAAGGTAGCTCTTTTCAAAGGAACAAGAAAGATATTTGATGGGTATGCTGTTAAGGCTATAGATTTTTTGAAAGACGTGCTTAAATCACAGACTAAGAAAGAGGGAGTTAGTGAGCAGGTAGTGGTAGAGCGGGTAGCTAGTACAGACTTGCAAGGTATTTTGGTGTCTTTAGAGAGTGCTATTGTTAAGATCGGAAGTGAGAAAGACCTGAAACAGTTTATTGGTAAGGTTCCCCAAGATACTCATGCGTTTCAAGAAAAGAACGGGGATAAGACTTGGTATTTGGTGAGAGGTGAGTTGCCTGATTGGGCTACGAATGTAAAGAAGATGTCAGAGATAAAAGAGGATGTAATAATTGAGGATACAGATGATTTAGAGAAGATGATAAAGAATATCATGGATGGTGGGACATATTTGGTGACATACAAGGCTGTAAAATCGTATGCTGGTAAATTGCCAAAGGGTGTTATTGCGTGGCAGGGGAAGGACAGAGATAGTTGGTTTATATCGAAAAGAGAAAAGCCCCCTTCCGGGGTAAGGACTGATGCAGCTATACCGATGGATAAAAAGTTTGATGAGCAGGTAGTAGAAGTAACTCTTAAAGTGTCAGTTGCTTTGGTAAACAAGGAAACAACTGATACTGGAAAAGCGAAGGTAATTGCCTCAGATATTACTTTGAAAGAGTTTGATGCACTTGCTAAGAAGATGGGATATGAGAGTAGGGTAAAAGATAGTACGTTGGCTGGTTATTACATGGTCAACAAAGAAGGTGATGCTCTGGTGACGTATCCTCCTTTTCATAAGAAAGGCAGTGTTATTGACCAGAATGAGCAGGTAAATGAGTCTGGTGTGAATATCACACGAAAGATGTTTGATTGGTTTAAGGATCATTCTGACTTGAAAGATACTGGTAAGACTCTTACTCAGTTTTCACAACAGTTTGGTATTAAGGATATGAAGGTAGTAAATGATCTTCATGCTCAGTATCTCGCAAATAATATGAATTGGGAGCAGATAGAAGAAGGATCTTCTAAGAAAACAGGTAAATGTGCGAGGTGTGGTAAAGAAGGTGAACTTTCTAATAAGGCGTTTGGTCTTTTCTGTGCTGAGTGTGCAAAGAAAGAAGAGAGGATGTTGAATGCAATAGAAAAGGTTGCTAAGAGATTTGGGGAGCAGACGGATGAGCAGACAAATGAGCAAGGCATGACTCCGGGGATGCAGACTGCTTTTGACAAGATCAAGTACAAGGGCCAGTGTCCTTCGTGCGGGATGTTGATTCCGAAGTATCGTGGGCGTTATCCAAAGCACTGTACGGATTGTGGGTACGATCTTGAGCAGGTTCTTTCCTCTGGGGTGGGGGTAAAGAGTATGATTTGCCCAAGGTGTGCTTGTGAAGGGTTTGGTGGTAAGTGTGGCCGATGCGGTTTCTCTGCTTTGGAAGTGGAAGAGAGCTTGTCTTATGATTCCGCAATTGTGGAAGTTTTTCATCTTTTGAACAACTCCCATATAAACGAGGATAATCAAGAGAAGCGAATTGAGAAGCTGACTGAATCTTGTAAGCGTTTTGGTGTTGAGTTTAGGGGTATAGAGATAGCGGATTCTTTGTTAGGAAACTCTAATATTCCTGCTATTGTAGAGAATGTTCTTGTGTATAAGTTTGGGGATGCAGATAAAGGTGTGATTGTAGCAAACATCAAAAAGTATTCAGAAAACTTAGAGGTTGATACAGATGCTTTGCAGGAGTTTTCAAAACTTGATGATGCTACTCTTTGTGCTATAAGCCCGTTGCTTGTTGAGTTTGATAAGTTGACAGACAGCAAGGTTTGTGAGGGTTTGTATGATCGGTTTGTTGAAATTTACCCCGAGTTCTATTCTGCTTTGAATGTGATGAGGGCAAAGAATTTGTCCCTGTCTCATAAGGATCACGAAGAGATTTCTGCTTTTATGACTGAGATGTATGATCGAAGTTTGACACCAATTGATGCTTATGAGAAGGCAACACCAGAGTATTATGAGGGTGTGGCAAAGAAGGTTTTGTCTGAGGAAATCTTGGGTAATCTTCGAGCGGAGGTTTTGAAGCGGACTGATTTGCATAGAAATATCCGAAAACTTTTGCCGGAAAATATGGACTTCAACAAAGCGGTTCTTGCTTTTAGTTCCTGCCTCAGTAGGGTGGTCAAAGAGAATGACCTCAGAAGGGTTCCGTCTCTCAATGTTTTCAGGTCACTAACCTATGAGAAGATGGGTAATCTTTTTGAAGGAAAGAAGGTAAGTGCTGTGAATTTCTTGAAGGGTGTGTTCTTGTCTCCTGAAGATCGAAAGTAATTTTCAAAACTTTTTACATGGAGGGTACTGTTATGAGTGGAAAGTCTACCGAAGCGGCGATCCTTGAGTCGATCATGGCGGGTCGAGGGTCAAAGCCTGCTGCTCCTGCTGCCCCGGAACCTGTTCTTGAGGGTAGTGATGGGCTTGATGAGGCTTCGCGTAAGCCTACTGCGTCGGAGCGTCGGAAGCGTCGTCTTGCGGCTCGTCGTCGTTCGCATGGTGTGTACAAGAGTCGTGCTCTTGCCCGTGCTATGAAGAAGGCAATGCGGCGTACTCCGAAGTCGAAACTTCGTCTTCGTGCGAAGCGTGCTCTGAAGACCCGTAAGCGTCGGTATGGTGAGAGTGCTATTGATAATGTTCGTGCAGTTCTTGAGACGGTTCTCTCTGATGAGAAGAATCCGAAGCTCACAGACGAGAGTTATGAGGAGATTAAGGAATCTCTGATGACACATCTGAATGAGTGTGTGGCAGAGGGTCTTGAGAATGACGAACTGTATTCGATTGTTCTCAACGACATTGCTCCTGTGATGCAGGTTGTTGAGTCTGTGATAGCACATGAGGGTAAGATTGACGAACGGGATCAGGAGTACCTTGATTCGTATTGTGAGTATCTTGATGAGGTTTCGGAAGACCTTGAGGGTGAAGGTGACGAGGGTACTGAGGGTACTGAAGACAAGCAGTAGTCGGGTATTAGGGAAGGTTTTGGGTTTTAATAAGCCCAAGCCTTCCCTTTTTTGCTTGTAGGGAGATTGCGTGAGTTTTTTAACAAAACGTGCAAAGATTATTGCAAGCCGGAAGGGTAATCCCAAGTCAGACGAAGATTCGTGGATTATGGGAGAAAAGAAGTCTCCTTCTGCTTCTGTCTCTTTGCACGCTAAATCAGGAGCAGACAAAGTGAGTACCACAAAGTAACTCGTACCTGTATCTTGGAGGCACTATGTCAGTATTTATTGATATATATGAGGACATAAAGCAAGGCGGTGTTGCTGTCCTCGATGAAGCAAAAGGAAAAAAGAAGAAGGGTGTAGAAGACCCTTCTGGTGATGACCCCGGAAGTGGTGATGACTCTGGTGATGATTCTGGTGATGGATCGGGCGATACTGCATCTGCTTGTGAGCAGCTTGAGACTGATGACGTGACTGCTTGGTTTGATACTGTTGAGTCTTTGGCGAAGGAAAGTGGCTGGTCAGTGTCAGACCGTGATGACAGTGATGAGCCTTTTCTTGTTCTTTCTTCTGATGAATCTGAAGACGTGTCTATCATCATTGAGGCGTATGATGGTGCGATGGATGTCTATGCCGTTGATGCAAACAATGGTGATGACGTTGACGAGGGTGTGACTGTGGAGTCTACAGAGGAAGCGGAAGAGGCTCTTGTGGAGATGATGGATAAGTACGTTGAGTGGACTTCTGATGCTGAAGCGGAAGATGATGAGGGTGATGATGAGGGCGATGATGAGGGTGACGAGTAAGTGATACAAGGGGTGGGTGCTTGGAAAAGGCTGTCAGGGTTTGGGAATATTCCTTGACAGCCTTTTTTCAAGTTGGAGAGAATAGTTATGGTGAATTTTTCAAAAAGATCAAAGGCGATAGAGTCTTGTGGGTCAGGCTATATCAAGAAACTTCTTGAAGCGGCTAACGACTTCGTTGATGCTTGGGGTCAGTTTGAAGTCTCTGAGGAGCTAACTCTTTCTGAAAAGGTTATGGTGAAGGCGAAGTTTCCGGGTATCACGAAGTTGCCAGCAAACTCTTGGTCTGAGTGGCCGGTTAAAGACCTTGTTTCTCATTTTATCAAGATAGCAAAGAAAAAGGGTAAACCGGCAATGACAAGAGCGATCTCCAACATAGAACGCTGGAATTCCAGGCAAAACCCGGAACTTTCCCAGAAGGCCCGTTCTGTTATGGATGCTTTGATGAAGTCAAAAGAGTGGGGAGAGATACCTGCCTCTTAGTGTTCTCGTGTCTGGAATAATTTCAAATTTGGAGGTAGTTATGAGTTTGTATGAATCGCGTAAGGATTTAGAGGCACATGTTCCTCAAATTCTGAATGCCGGAGCGGTGGGTGTTGATGCTGTGTCAATTACGATCAGCACGCTTACTCTTGGTGGGGTACAGACTTTGGCATCTGATGTTTCGAGTGCTTTGAACACACTTCAGGCGGCTCTTGCTGTGCAGAGTGTTGTCAAGATCAATTAGGTTGGGTGGGGGTGGGGGGGTACGAAAGTGCCCCCATCTTTTCAAAAGTTGAGGTGATGTATGCATGAGCCTAAAGAAAAAGAGATGTTGAAGTACATTAGTAGGATCAAAAATGTTGCTAAAAAGGATTATGCAACCCGAAGATGGCAGTGGGAAAAGTTAGGAAGAAAAGGGGAGGCACCAGACAAGGGTGATCTTGGTAGTATGGGGGGACAGGCTGTGAGGTGGGAAATCAACAAGATTTTGTATGGAAATATGTACGGTCCAAAAGACGAGTCTTTTGTAAGTCTTTTGGTTAGTATTTATGAGAATTGAAATGACTTTACTTGTTGACATATACGAATCTGGTTCTGAACTTTTCTTGACAGGGTTCAAGAGAAAAGTGGATGCTGATGCTAAGGCAAAAGAGTCAAGTACAGGATTTGTTAAGGATGTGTATACTTATGAGTTTCAAGATGGGACTTATGTGGTGTCTTCGGCAAAAGGTAAAGAGGGTAAGATAGTATCGGCTTACAGGGATGGTAAACGATTTCAGATGAAGGGTAGTGTTGCTGGATTTGATTATTCAGGTGCTACGAGTGACCGGAGAGGTTTTGTAGGTACAAGTCCTACAGCGTCAGGGGTTGGGTCTTCTGCTTACGCACCTTACGGGAAGACAACAGTTGAGTCTTGTCATTTTATCACAGAAGAACAGCTACCTGATGACTTGAAAAAAGAAGGTCAGAGTATAGCTGATAGGCTTGGGGTTTTGTTTAATGGTTGGTGGGAAGACCTAAAGGAATTTGCATTTACAGATAAGAAAACAAGGTCTACGTTTGCGGCTAAGACTTATGAGGATGCTAAGAGAAAACTGGAAAAAATGCGACAGGCTTTTGCAGATGGACAGGCACGAAGGGGTCTTGCCATAGCATAACAAAAGGATAAGTAAAGGAGTAACTATGTCAGGTCTTTTTGCAGAAATGTACACAAAGAGTAAGAAAGTAGTTGATGAGACTGTGAAGTCTGGTTCTAAGGTCATGGATCTTGATGCTATTGTGAAAAAGATTGCGAAGGCAACGGATCAGAATATGCACACCGAGAGCTTGAAGATTCTCGCAAAAGAGATCCTGAAAGATACTAAGATGGTGAAGGCTCTTGACGCAATAGAGACAATTTCTGATTATTTTGGTCACTTGTCTGAGGGTGCAAAAAGAGCCAGAGAAGAGTTTATGATAGTTGCAATGGATCAGGCAAAGAAGATTTTGTCCCCAGAGGATTATGCTAAGATTCACGGGGCGTTTTGATGAAGATTAAGGATATTTGGGGTAATATGGTTGAAGCCCCAAAAGGGAAGCCGTTGTATAAGAAAGGTGATAAGTTAGTATTTCCCCGTGCTGTGGATAAATCCCCTGTTACTGTTGACAGAGTAACAACAGATGCGATTGGTTCCGAGTGGTATTATATTTTCAAAGAGATTCCTAAAAATCCAATGTCCGAGTTGAGGCTTTGGAATTCAAGAGTTCAAAAGGTAGAGGCAGTTGATACTGGATTACTTGTCAAGATGTACGAAGGTTTTGGTGATGTTCCTACAGGGAAGTCTACTCTTTATGTGAGTAGTTTACCTCGTAGTGACGGTAAATATGCTGTGACTTATGTGTTTCCGATTTCTGGTAAGTCAATTAAGAAGGTTATTACAAAAGACAAGTTGGATCAAGAGAAGAAGTCTGGAAAGTACGAGATAATTGAGAAATAAGAAGGAGTTGTTATGGGTTTACTTGTGAAGATTTATGAGGATTACATTGATCCAATTATTCCTGATGTTGTAAAACTTCTTTCAGCTAATTCTAAGGTAGTGAAGTTTACAGATAGAAAGAAGTTTGACGACTTTCTTGAAAAGCAGAAGTATTTCTCTGCTTCTGAGTCACATTGCTTTTATTCCAAGAAAGACTTAGATCGGTTTCATAAGGGTGAAATAAAGTCTGAGGAAAAGTGTTATATGCTTTCAAATGTGGGTGAGAAGGTTGCAGTTTGGGATGATAAGAAGAAGGTAGGGTATATCATACCCGCATAAGAAGGAGTTTTCATGCCTCGTGGTTTTGTAAATTATCATTCAGCAACGATAGATAACACGAAGTTTAAGGGCTATCGTTGGAAGACGGATGCTTTTAAGCCGGGGATAAGTGTGCTGTATGGTCTAAGGGCAAAGAAGGGTGAGAAGGGTGGGAGGACAACGGTAGCGTCTATTAGGTTCTCAGCAGACAAGTTTACTCCGGCAGAGGCTAAGTCATGGCTCAAGACACATGATTACTCTCCGGTTGCTTTTGAGAAGGCAAGAGGAGAAAAGAACGAAAGATCCATTTTCCCATTGATTGTGGCGATGTATGAGTTGACTACTGCGGGGTCAGTTGGTTCTGCTGGAAAGCAGTTTTATTACCCTTCAACAGATTCTATTGACCCCGAGTATAAGAAAAAGAAGCGTGGTAAGGGTGGTAGGGTTATTGAAGCCGTGAGTAGTAAATCTGAAAAAGTTGCTCGTGCGAGGGCTTCTGTGGTGAAGGCGAGGATGTCCGGGGATGCTGAAAGGGTTAAGAAGTCGAATGATAGGTTGAATAAGATTCAGAGAAGTAAGGTGTAGTCATGGCTCTTTTGAAAAGGATGTATGAGGTAAGCACATTCCCTAAGAGGGACAAGGCAGTTGTTGTGTTGGAGCTTCCTTCGGGTGCTTCTATTTCAAAGAAAATAGCGTCTAACTCTAAGGATTGGGAGAAGGAGTTTGTGGATCGTGTTGAGCGTCAAAAGGAAGATCCCAAGGTTGTTGCCAAAGACTTAGAGGATAGAATCAAGGACAATATCAAGACCTTGACAGATAAGATGGAAGTGTTCTTTCAGTATAAGGGTAAAAATGTTTTCGGGAGATAATATGAGCTTGCTTCAGCAGATGTATGAGGAAGTTTCTTCAAAAGAAAAGAAGGTTTATACTGACTTTTCTAAGGAGTTGAAGCAGTGGTTAAAGAAGAATTTTGGTGGTTACTCTTGGTCCGCACAAATTTCTGGAAGTATAACAACCGATCCTTACATACGAATTTTTAATAATCAAGGAGGGGTTCCTAATGAGTTAAGGAAGTTGATTATTAAAAAAGTAAGGCCAAACGCTAATATTCGGAATTGGGATGATATTGATTTTGGTGCTGTTGAGAAGAGTGGGGTAACATTACTTTACTCTGAATGGAAAGAGGTTTTAGAGTGAGTCTTCTTACACGAATGTACGAGGGCATGTCCTTGATGGGCAGTGGTGAGACTGTCCATATAGAGGGGTCTGAGTCTCTTCCGTCTCGGATTCGTAGGCAGTATTCTAATCTTGTAAAAGAGTCTTATTATAAGTCTTTGGGCGATATTACGACTACTGTGTTGGCAGCGTTAGAGGAGTTGGGTCTTGTTCCTGTGGTTGGTGATGAGAAGTGGGTAGGGACGTTTAATGGGGCGATGTCTTCTGGTGAAACGGTACGGTTGCGGATTGACTTAGTGCGGCGGCTTTGGAAGGATGCGCCTACTTGTGCAGAGATTAAGAATAGTGTTTTGGTTCTTGATATTTACAAGAACAGTCAGGCACCTAAGCCTTATGAATTAAATTCATACTTGTCATAGGAGTTGTTATGGATAGTCTTTTTACCAAGATGTACGAGAAGGAAATTTCTAAGAAGAAGTATGCTCTTATTGGTGCATCACAAGAAGTACACGATCCTGACGATGAAAAGGAGTTCAAAGAAAAGCGTGGTCATACAAGGGATTTTACAGATAGTTTTGATGATCTTATAACGAAGTTTGCTAAGTATATTCAAGGAATGGACACAGGGTTTGTTGGGATTTATGAATTGAAATCAAAGAAGTTATTAGGTCATCTTTACATGTAGGAGTGTGTTTATGAGCTTACTTGAAGAGATGTATGAAAACAGGAAGGTAAGTGAAGGAATAGAAGTAAAGAAATCGGATTGGGGATTTGCTGGTGCTGTTATTAGAGGTGTACCAGAAGAAGTAAATCCTCAAGATGATATTGCGTATAATGTAAATTATGAGCAACAAGAGCCAAAATATGATAAGCTGTTTAGTAAGGTTGGTGATGCAAGAGTTGATTGTGTGCGTAGAGGTGCAAATGTAGAATTAAGATTTACAATGGAAGTTTATAAGATAATGAAGAAGGGTGGGCCGCAGGCAAAGGCTTTAATGAAGGCGTATCAGGAGATTTTGACAAAAGTTCTTAAAGAGTTGAAGATTACCGAAGGTAAAGTAGAAGAGGGTGTTCCTGAAGGGCATTAAAAGAAGATTGCGCTCAAGACTTTGAAGATGAGTAAGATGGCGGCGAATATTATGGGTGGGATGGACTTGAAGGCTGCTTACTTGTTCATGTTGAATAAGGGTGGTTGGTCTGAGAAGAAGATTCAGGATTACATGAAGGCTGCTGGACATTCTCAGGATGAAATTCAGGATTTGCTGAAGGACTAAAGTAAGGGGTGTTGTGATAAATTATACATAGATAATTATGTTAAGATCAACCAAACACATTTTGAAGTATCAAACTGGTACTAAGTCTAAGCAATTAGACCAGTTATTTCAAGACTATAAGGTTGACTTACAGTTTTATATAGATCAAATTTGGGATAAGAAACTTCCACTGAAGAAGTTTCTCAGTTCTAAGGATTGTCCTTCAAATCTTTTTACTTATTCTGCTTGGAAACAAATTTTATATAAGCAAGCATCTGAGATTATCAGGTCCAATCAGAAGAAACAGAAAAAATCAAAGCCAGAGATACAAAATACTTCAATCTCGTTGGATGACCGGATGTTTGATATTGAAGTACAAGAAGATGGTCATTTTGATGAGTTTATTCATATTCGATTGCCCTATTTTCAGGATGGTAAGCATCGAGCAGTCACAATAAACTTACCAATCAAGTATCACAAGCATTATTTGAAGTATGCTGATTGGAAGCGTAAGAAGAACATCAAATTAACCAAAGACGAATCCGGCAAGTATTTTGTGTTTTTGACTTTTGAGAAAGAGGCACCTGTAATAAAATCTACAGGTAAGTCTTTGGGAGTTGATATTGGCTACAAGAAATTGCTTTCAACTTCCGATGGTCAGTTTTTAGGGACCGATATTGAGCAAGTTTGTACAGACATATCAAAGAAGGTAAGGAACTCTAAGAATTTTAAGCAGAGTTTGAGATTCCGGGACAATGAAATTAACCGAGTTGTGAACGAGTTAGACCTGTCAAACGTAAACAGTCTTGCTATAGAAGACCTAAAGAACGTCAAAAGAAATTCTAAGAAGGATCATCGAATTTCGACAAAGTTTATGAACAAGTTGCAGTATTGGGTCTATTTATCGGCAATAGGTAAGCTGGTGAGAACTTGTGAGGAGAACGGTGTTCTTCTTACAAAGGTCAATCCAGCTTACACTTCCCAGACTTGTTCAGTGTGTGGATCAATACACAAGGAGTCTCGTGTGGGCGAGCGGTACAAGTGTATTGATTGTAAAGTGGAGATGGACGCGGATTATAACGCAGCCATTAACATTTTGCACAGGGCGGCTAAAGAACCCTGCCAGAAAAGTCTGTCCACTATAAACTGTGGAGGATAGGCATTTGGCCGGATAGGGTACACACCTCAAGTAAAGGTGATTGCTGAGGGGGAAGATCAGAGAGGTGTGGAGAGTAAGGCATTGGCTAAGTGTATGAGGAAAATATCAGATGGATACTCTGATATTACACAAGAACTAAAACAGTAAGTGTGGAAGTAGTTATGAGCATAGTTATTCCAATTGAGGTAGGGGATACGATTTTTACTGGAAAGTTCAAAAATCGTCGTGTTACTGTTAAGGAAATTGGTAAGGATGTGCATGGACAGCCTATAGTAAATGGAAAGAACATTCTGAAAATACGAATAGCAAACTTGGCGTACAAGTCTGAGAACGAAGGTGTTGACGTGTCGTTGCTTCAGAAGATGTACGACACTCAGCCGGACACAGGTGAGTTTTATGATTCCAAAGAAAGTAAGAAGATTCTAAAGAAGAAGCCGGATATTCAATTTGACTATACTAACTTAGATCAGTCACCAAAGAGGTCGTCAGCGGCGTATGCTGCATCACATAACCCCGGAGGTTTCTAATGAATGTGTCCCTGACCCCAAAAGAGAATAACGTACTTCACACGTTGCTTAGTGTTGTTACTGAGAGAATGACCCAGAAGAGGGCAGATGATAGTATTCCTTTTGAGTTGCTTTCCAATATAATGACAAAGTTGGAGCAGCCGGATAAGGAAGATCCTAAGACGCTTGCTGTTTTGAAAAAGTCTTTGGGGGCGGCGGCAATGCCAACTAAGACAGAATCTTTCAAGGGGGTTTTGATGGTTAAGATGTACGAGGAGTCAAAGGAGAAGCCTAAAGAGCAGGTCAATGAGCAAGGCAATAATCCTGTTGAGGTCTACAAGCAGGATAAGGTGTGGTATCTTCGAGGGTTGACTAATGTTGAAGCTAAGATGGAAGCGAAGGGTATAGATGCTCTCTGGAAGCGTGGGGCCGATAAAGAGGGAGCAGTTTTCACGACAGAGAGTGATGATGTGGCTATGGGTGTTGTGAAGAGTCTTGAGTTGAGTAAGAAGGAGTCTACGCGGACAGGGGCAACTGATTACTACTCGAAGTAGTGGGAGTTTAGTCTATGAATCTCTTATCAAGGATATACGAGAAGAGTCTACCAGAGGAGCAACAACCCCCTGTAGTTGTACTTAAAGAGGTTGTTGCGGAAGAAAAGAAAGATAAAAAGGATGTTGTTGCTTCTGATCCAGTAAAGTCTTTGCCAGCAGGGTCTTTGAAGATTGTTAAAGGTCTTCATAAGTCTTAATAGTTTCTAATGTTATGGGAGGTATCTATGGTTATTCTTAGTGCTCATTTGGATAAGGTTCGTAATGACGGAAATTTGACGTTTGAGGGCGGCGTACATCAAGGTCTTTTGGATAATTTTCTTGGGGTTTTGGTTTCGTACTTGACGGTGTATGATAATCCTGCTTTGAGGTTGTTGTGTAAGAGTGGGTCTTTGAAGGTTGTGCATTCTCAGGGCGAAGAGTTTGGGGTTGATGATCTTCCTTCTGTTTCTAAGAATGACGTTGTTATAGTTATTGATTTGGGCAGGTCAGACGGAAAAGACTTTTCTATTGAGAATTTCTACAATTGGGATGAGCTTTCGATAAAGCAGTTTTGTGATTTTTTGGATTCTGAGGATTTACAGTACGAGTATAAGCCTGTAGCGGTGGATGATGATGAGTCGTGTGTTTGGAGTAAAAGAGGGTGTAGGGTTTTTAGTTTGTGTATTCCGGTTGTTGGCAAGTATCACGCCAACATAAACTTAGATATGGAGAGTTTGGTTAAGGTTCGTGAGGCATTGAAAAGGATAATTACTTACTTTGTTACATAAGGATTTAGTGGTGGACAATCTTAAAGACAAAAAAGTTCTTGTAGTAGATACAGGGGTTTTTACATTTGTTGCTGAAAGGTTGGCGAGGGATTTTGGTAAGGTGTTTTATTGGGTTCCTAATTACTCCTCATTTCCAGATGTTAAAAAGTCGATGATTGGAGAGGGGTTGTCTGGAATTACTGTTATTGATCAGATGTTTTACAAGTGTCCAGATAAGGGGTATGACTTTAATGAGGTAGATTTGTTTGTTTTTCCAGATGTGTATATGGGGGATTTGCAGGAACATCTTATTTCCCTTGGGAAGCGGGTTTGGGGGAGTCGTGATGGAGAGAAGTTAGAACTACTCCGAATAGAGACAAGAGAACAGGTATTCAAGAAAATAGGGTTGCCTGTATCTGAAGCAGAGTATTTTACTAATTTTGACGATGTTGTTGACCATATAAAGAATGGAAATTCAGACCTATACTTGAAGGTGTCGTGGTGGAGGGGTCTTTTTGAGACACACCACATAGAGAGTCATAAAAAGTCAGAGGATTTCTTATTGAAAGTTGCGTCTGATCTTGGGGTTGCTCGTAAGTTAGATGGTAAGGTTGATTACATACTTGAGTCTCCTATAAAGTCAAAAGTTGAGTGTGGTGTTGATGCTTTTGTGGTAGATGGTGAGTATGCTTCACAGATGGGTATGGGTTTTGAGATAAAGGATAAGGCTTACATAACGACGCATGTTTCTTATGATAAGCTGCATGAGTCCATGAAGGAAAGTATGGACAAGTTGAAGCCTGTCTTTTCCGATTATGGGTATAGGGGGTGGTTTGCTACTGAGGTTAGAATGGGTGAAGATGGAAATAATTACCTGATAGATTGTACTTGTCGTTGTGGTTCTCCAAATTCTGAGATTCAGTGTGAGTGGGTGGAGAACCTTGCGGAGATTATTTGGTATGGTTCAAAGGGAATTGTTACAGAGCCAAAGTACAGAAGTAAATATGCCATGCAGGTAGCAGTATTTACTAATTCCTCTGAGCTTGTTTGGAATCCTATATACTTTGAAGATGAGACAATAAGAAAAATTGTTAAATTGAAGATGAGGTGTCGGGTAAACGGACTTGATTATGTGATACCTGGGACAGGACCAACTGATCCTGTTGGGTTTATGATTGTTTTAGGTGATACTGTTGAGGAATGTATTAGTAAGATAAAAGAAAATAGTGGTTTGGTTAAAGGTTACCGTGTTGGGTCAAACATAGACTCTGTGGACGAGATTTTGGAAGTAGTAGAAAATGCCCGTAAAAATGGAATTGAGTTTTAACAAATAGGAGGACTTATGCCAAATACTATAGTTGTTTCTCAGAACACGCAGATTCTCGGAGATTCTTCTCTTTCGGAACAGAAGAACATTACATGTGAGGCTATTGACAAGGTTGAGGTGTCAGTTCCTCACGGAAGTTCTGACATGGAAGTGGATCTTTTTACAGGTCTTGTTACTGCTGTTCATGTTCTTGCTATCAAGGCTAATCAGTATCCCGCAGGTCTTTCTTATAAAGCGCATACTGCTGGTGGTTCTCCGATTGTTCTTGATTCTATGCAGTTGCTTGTTGGTGCCGGGGAGGTTGGACTTCTTGGTGCCGATCCTGATAAGTTATTCTTTTCAAATAGCCACATATCTGTTGATGCGATTGTGACTATTTTTGTTGGTCGTGATGCTACTCCGTGATTTGCGTATTTAGATTTGATACAGCATCTTCGGGATTACATCTAAGAGGAATATTATGGATGCATCATATCTTGGGCAAGTAGGTGCCGGAATTGGTGCTTTACTTGCTGGAGGAGGAATAGGTACTGTGAAGATTATTGAGGCTTTTAAGAAAGGTAAAAGAGAAGATTCTTCTGAAAAGCCAAGTAAGAAGACGAATGGTTTTGTGTGTGGTTCCCATGCAGCACTTGTTGAGAGTATTACTGTTGTTACAACAGATGTGAAGTGGATACGTGAAAAAATAGAAGATAATGAGCGAAGAAAGCAAGATGAGGAAGGGTTTGGGGCGGTGATTAAGAAGCTGGATGAGTTGATAAATAAGTCGTAGTGATGTGTTAATGTGATAAACTACTATGAAGGTCAATTTGAATGAGCGGGTCTTTGCTGGAATTTACTTACGGGGATTTGAGGGGTGCAGTTCAGCCTAAGATACGAGCACGATCTAAGAAGTTGCCTTCGGGAACTAAGTTTGTAAAGTTTGATAAGAAGAGTAGTTCTTTGATTTTTTCTACTGAGTCCCAGACCTATCCGGGTACTGGATTAAAGTGGAAACAGAAGATAAAACTGGTTGATTTGCAGGTTGCTTTAGATATACCAGATGATAAGTTGAAGTTGATTGATCGGGTGAGGTTGGCAATATACGGGGACTTGAAAGTAGATTGTGGTTGTCCTTCATTTCTCTATTACGGGTACAGATATATCTTGACTCAGCTTGATTCGGTGGTTGGTAAGAAAGAAAAGAGAATACCCAAGATAAGAAATCCGAATCTTGAAGGAACGGTTTGCAAGCATCTTGATAATGCTTTGTATACGTTGCCTTTCATAGTTTCGAGTGTAGTTAAAGCACTGAAATAACTTAACTTTTAGGAGGCAGGTATGGTATCCGTTATTCGCAAGATTATTCAGGCTCCTGTGGTTACTGGTGTTAAGGCGTATGGTGAGTTTCCTGTGGTCAACATTATGAGCATTACTGCTATTGATGTTGGTGAGGTGCAGAATGACTTTGGTGTGGAGGTTCTTAATTCAGTAGTAGCGACACATGAGACGATTGTTTGGACACCGAATCGTTGCACGATCAATGTGCAGGGTGGTGTGTCAACGATTACTCAGGTTCTTGCTGCTACTGTAACTGGAACTCCTTGGGGAACTATTGCTGCTATTGCTGCTGGTGGTACTGCTGTTGTTGCTCAGGCTTTGACTGCTATCCGTATGATGCCGGATGCGGTTGTTGGTGTTGCCCCTTCTTCGATTGACCTTAATCTTGAAAAAGAGGGTGGAAAGGGTTTTCCTGTAAATCCTGTCCTGATGTTTAAGCATCTTTTTGGTGGTGTTGTTTCTCTTGTTCTTGCTCAAAGCAATAACAATTTCAATCCTTCTAAGGCTTATGGTGAGAAGAACAAAGTTTCGGTTACTGCTCTTCTTGGTGGTCAAGTTTACAATGAGTATACTGTGGTTATGCAGAACACAGTTGCAGCGGGTTCTGAGACAATTGCGTGGGCTAAGAATAGTGTGACTATTTCCAAGGCTGCTACGTCAACAGTGGCTCAAGTGATTGCTGGTGTAGCGTCAGGGACAGCGTGGGGTACTGTTGGTAAGGCGGCTTCTGCTGCTCTTACTGATGTTTCGGCTGGTGTTGTTAATGCTGCTATCAGTGCTCTTGATAATTTTGTGGGTGGTGCGGATGCTGGTGTTCTTGTTTCTTCTGGAGTTTCTGTTCAGAGTGAAGGTGAAAAGAATGTGTCTATTGATGGTCGGGTTTTTGGTACTCTTCGGATTTCGGCTCTTGCAGCTACTACACCTGCCGAGCTTGAGTTGAATGTGGTTTCAAATTCGATGTTGAGTTAGTTTAGCAGATGGTAAATCTGTAAACAGTATCCGATATTGACAGACACATTTTTTTGAAGGAGTTAGTATGGCAAAGAAGAGAAGTGTAAGTTCTAACATCCAGGTACATGGTTTTTTCCGTGTTGCTATTGGTGAGGTTAGGGGTGGAAAAACTGTGGTTGTTGGTGACTCTGGTTGGCAAGAGAACCAAGTTGTCAATGATGGATTTCAGAATTACATCGTAGGTTCGGTTGGTGGTCTTGGTGGAAGTAAGCAGATCAGTTACATGGGTATTGGAACCGGTACTGCCCCTAACGCCTCGCATACTTCCTTGCAGGGTGAGACGGGAACACGTAAGACTACTTCCAATTCTCTTGTATCGACTGGTACGCTTCAGTGTACTGCTTCATGGGCAAGTGGTGATAATCCCGGTGGTACTCCGAGTGTTCAGAATCTTGGATTGTTCAACACGAGTTCTGGTGGAACTTTGGCGTGTGGTCAGACGTTCAACTCAAGTGCATGGAATAGTAACCAAGCTATCAGTGCGACTTACCAGTTGAGGTTTTCATAAGATTGGAAGGTTATGGCTGACAATTTGGATGTTCGAGAGAATGGAGAGCAATCTCCATTTTCTTTTTTAGAAAGTCCGTTTTCTCCTATCAAGCAGTTTACCTATAAGGGTAAGCCTTGGGGAAGAAAATTTTGTTTGTCAAGTAAAGATACGTTTGTCTTTACAGAAATGATGAATGAAGCGTATAATATAGGGACAGGTGGACCTGTGCAGTACCCTGTGCAGGAAGAAGTCTCTAAACAGTCTGATTCGTCTGGAGGGCTAAGTATCAATGTCTGCGAAAAAATCAGGACTAAGGAAACTCTTAGTTAAGCAGAAGTTACGTCTTGATGTTGGCTGTGGATTCAATAAGCAAAAAGGATTCACAGGGATGGACAAGCGTAAGGTTGATGGTGTTGACATAGTGCATGATGCAGAGGTATTTCCGTGGCCTTTGCCAGATTGTAGTTGTGCTGTTGTTGTGATGAGTCATTTGGTGGAGCACATTAAACCGTGGCTTCAGATTGACTTAATGAATGAGTGTTGGAGGGTTCTTGTTCCTGACGGGTTGTTAATGATAGCGACCCCTTATGCAACAAGTTTTGGGTATTATCAAGACCCAACTCATATTTCTCCCTGGAATGAAGCTACACCTACATATTTCATAAAAGATCAACCTCTTTATCAGATTTATAGACCTAAGCCTTGGAAGGGTGAGAAGGTTTCGTGGGATAAGCACGCGACCCTTGAGATTGCACTTCGCAAGATTGAGGAGTAGGATATGCCAAGTATTAAATGTCAGTTTTGTAGAAAGAGTGTTGATGTTGGTCCGGTGTTAGTGAATTCTGTTTACACTTGTTCATCCTGTTTAAGCAAGAATCCATTGCTTGAGCAGGTAGTTTTATTAGCTATCGGAAGGATAACTAGGGATGAAAGAGACAAAAAAGACAACCGGGACAAGAGAGATTCTGTCATATTGCAAGAAGAAGTGGAAGAAAAGGACTCTTATAGCTACTCCCACTGAAGGATGGGTGCGTTACGAGTGGTGTCACAACAGATTTGCCCAGATCATTCCGATGAATTGGGAAGCGTCTGGGTTTGATTTGGCATATACGGCTATAGGGTATAACATTGCTGATGCCTACAATTGCATCACTAAGAAAGCCTTGGAATTAGGGGTTGATTGGCTGATAACTATTGAAGATGATGTACTAATACCGCCCGATCTTTTTTTAAGGTTTTTTGAATATACTAAGAAAGAGACTATCCCGGTAGTCTCTGGTTTGTATTACTTGAAGGCTTCACCTACACTTCCTTTGACTTTTAGGGGTCGGGGTAATGGGTCATATACGGATTGGAAGATAGGGGATAAAGTTTGGTGTGATGGTCTTCCAATGGGTTGTTTGCTCATTCATACTTCGATTTTGAAGTGGATGTGGGAGCATACGGCTGAGTATAAGGCGTGTGATGGAACCGTGCTTCATAAGGTGTTTGAGACACCTCAGCAGGTATTCTTAGACCCCGAGAGTATGTCTTTTTCTAGAAAAGCCGGGACTCAGGATCTTTACTTCTTTGATCAGTTACTTGAGAACAAGGTTCTTGAAAAAACAGGGTGGAAGAAAGTTGCAAAACGGGAGCATCCGTTTCTTTGTGATACTTCTATCTTTTGTAGACATATTGATAGGCAAACTGGAAGGCAGTATCCATAGTGAATGACAAAGTTTCGTTGTTCTTATTATAAGAAATGCACAGATAAGACAGAATGTTATCATAAGAAAAAGCATAATGTAGAGTACGGGAACTGTGATTTAGAGCTTCGAGATTGTTGGTATGCAGGTGATCATGGGGGAAAGGTTATTTGTATGAGAGTGTGGGATATTTCTGATCTTAAATCGAAGAGAAGAACAGTTAAGTAGAGGAATTCTATGCCAAGTGAAAAGTATCTAAATAGACAGATGAGTCAAGATATACAAACTATATCTAACTTGGTAAATACTCTGGAAAAACAAGAGGTTTCACCTAAGAATCTTTTGATTTACTATGGCTATCTAAATAGTTTTAATAGTGCTCAAAATGCTTGGTATAATGAAGCTGTGGCACAGGATTTTGCTAAGTATGATCTTATTGTTTTTGGTGACACTATACAATCCCCTACACATCCTGATTATGTCAATACCCAGATAATAATACCCAGAATCAAAGTTCTTAATCCAAAATGCTTGATTTTTGGTTATGTCATTGCGAACCAAACTTTGGTAAATTTTCAGACAAAAGTAGATCAGTGGAATACACTACAAGTTGATGGTGTGTTCATGGATGAGTCAGGATATGACTATACTGTAACCAGGGCGCAGTTTAATACTATGTTGGACTATGTGCATAGTCGGACATACTCAAAGTTGGCATTTGCTAACGCTTGGAACACCGATCACTTGTTAGGCATAGCAAACGATGTAAGCTATCCAAACTCTACTTATAATCCAACATTAGTTTCCTCACATTTGAGATCAATTGATTGGATTCTTTTGGAAAGTTTTGCAATAAACACAGCAGCTTATTCTGGTTCTGGGGGATACGAGACTAAGACTGACTGGTATGCTCGCGGGGCGAAGGCTGTTAGTCTTAGGCGTTCATATCCGATAAATGTAGCAGGCGGTGGAGTTATAGCCAATGCTAGTGTTGTAGGACAAGAGCTATCTAACTTTGGGTATCTATCTTCCTTGATGTGGTCATTGGATGCTTGGGGAACCTCCGACGAAAATTATGGATCTGGTGCTTCAGTCAATAGGTGGAAAAGATTGAAGTTGAACACAGAGGCGTGTTGGTCCTTATCACCGTCAGTAATAAATGATGTGACCAATACTAACCTGTACCACAGAGTTACGGATCGTTTTGAATTTGTTCTTGATTTTACGGCAAGCGCGCAAACTTGGAAAATAAACTACAAAGAGGTTGTACAGGCGATAGCGGTTTCTACTACAGCTTCAACTGCAACTGGTGCTGGATTTCAAATACTGAAAACAATAACTGTTCCAGCTTATACCTTAGTAGATAATAGGATACTGAGGTTACAGGCCGGTGTTAGAAGGACAACAGGTAGTGCGAACGGAACTTTTAGGTTGTGCTGGAACGGTACATCTGTAGTAGCACTTGCAGCAACGGGTAATACACCAATAGTTCTTTGTGGCCATATTTATCTTGCTGGTACAAATATAGATGGGTATCTATGGCACGATGCTGACCGCGCCTATGGGTCGGGAGGATCACTGGCTACAAATAAAGATCAAGCTCTCACGTTACAAGTGGATTTGACTACAGATTCTGATGTGTTTACGTGCGATTGGGTGACTGCTGAACTTATCTCAAAAATTTAATGAGAGGGAAAATGTATGAATAAGGCTGCACTGCTGGCTCAACTATCTGGAAAATATCTTGTAGTCCGCACTCCTGAAGTGCAGCAAGTGGAAACGGATGGAGTCACTTGGTATCGGGTTAGTTTCTTTGAGGTTGGGAAAGATTCTGATGAATCTAGGCCAACAGGACTCTGGAATAGTGTTGGTTTTTATGTTTATCATGAGGGACTTGGAGATGAAGCCGCATATTACATGCGGACGGTGGAAACCCCTGAAGCAGATCATTCACTAGTAATAACCTCAACACTATCTAACATTTCCAAACTTTACAATTCAGGACCATTGCGTGATCGGACAAAAGGGGCTATGCTGAAGGCTTCATACGATATTCGCAATGAGTCAGCAGATACCACATATCATAGTCAAAGATCAAAACTTGCTTCAGACCTAGCTAATAGCCTTGATGATTATATTGGCTACTTTATGGCTTTGATAAGTCAGGACTCTACCATTCAATCTACCGGAGGCGCTGTAGCGGATTCTGTAGTGCAGAATCTTGTAAATTCAAATATTGATTGGCTGGCTACAACTTTATTTACCGCATGAGTAAGACATGGCTTTCCCTTCAGGATGGAACCGCAGATGTTCATTAACAATTGATCACACTAAAGTAAGTGCAGATCAATCTAACTTCCCTGTTTTATTTACTGTAGGTAATCTTCCCTCCGAGATGTTCGATGCTGATGGCAGCTACCCTGCCAATTCAGACGGCGGGGATATTAGGTTTTCCTCAGATTCCGCTGGCGCTACTCAACTCCCCGTGGAAGTAGTCTCGTTCACACGAGACAATAATCCCGCCAATGGTTTAGCTGAAATTTGGGTTAAGGTAACTTCAGTATCTTCAACTGTAGATACTGTCATCTACGTTTGGTACAATAATTCCTCAGCATCAATGCCTGCTGTCACTGACACATATGGAAGGAATGCCGTATGGTCAAATAGTTTCATGCTGGTATGGCATGGGGACGGTACAACGACATTAACCGATGCAACAGGCAATGGACATACAGGAACTGAGTTTGGAACGGGGTCAACTGAAGAAGATGGCAAAATAGGTAAATGTCAGAATACTACAACATATTTTTACAATTCTGGGTTTGCGAGTAATTCCTTTGCAAATCCTTCTACAATAACCGTTGAAGTATGGCAAAGCATTACATATTATGATACTCAACGTGGACTTGTGGGTGGTGGCACTGCCGGATATAGCTGTGATTTTGTTCTCTGGGGTAACGGGGATGATGATCAGTTCAAGGTCAATGGCGACAGCAATATTACTTCATTTAATACGGGGGTGTTTTATACATCATCGTCCAATTGGGGACATATAACTGTATCGTATGATAATGCGTCAACTACCATAAAATCATACGGAAATGGGGCGTATGTCGCCCAGGATACTTCTTGGTCAAGGGACATTACACAGAATCGTTATGCGTGGAAACAATCTGTAGATGGTTTTGATACAGGTTGGCCGGGAAGAATTGATGAGCACAGGGTATCCTCAGTAGTCAGATCCGCTAGTTGGATAAGTACATCATACAACTCACAAGATTCTCCTTCCACTTTTATTACTGTGGGTACACCTGTCCCCGCAAGTTCTGCTAAATGGCCTTTATTGCAGATGAGAAATGAATTAGCATATCCTACAGGAACAACAGGATTGAGGTGAACTTATGGCAAAGCTCTGTTATGGTGTATCACCTACGAGTGTAGTATTAAGAGTCAAGTTAATGGACTCTTCAGTATCTACAGGTGCAGGTCTTACGGGATTGTCAAGTTCCTCAGCCGGACTAATAATTAGTACAATTCAGATAGCTGAAGCGTCTGCCACAACCTATACGCAAGCAGGATCTACAATAGAAACAATTGCAACTCTTGGAACTTATGCTGCTCCAACTGCTACCAAATGCAGATTCAAAGAAGTAGATGCAACCAATCATAAAGGTGTGTATGAGATTCATATTGCAGATGCTCGATTTGCTTCAACAAACTCACTTCTCATATCAGTATCTGGGGCTACAAATTTAGCTCAAGCAGATTTTGAGGTACAGTGTAATCTACTTGCGGACGGTGCTGCGGGATCGGCTACCCTTAAACAGATGACTATAAGTAATTCGGGTGGGGATGCACTTGTACTTACATCATCTGGATCGAATGGTAATGGATTGAATGCTACCGGAAACGGTACAGGAGCAGGATTTAAGATAACGGGAGGAGCTACAGGCAATGGAGAGACTATATCTGCTGGAGCTACTTCAGGTCATGGGATTAGTGTAACAGGAGTAGGTACTTCTTATAATGGTATTTATGCAGTAGGATCAGCAACAACCGGAAACGGTATTCTCGCAATTGGTGGAGGGACTTCAGGTGATGGTATAAAAGCAACGTCAACTTCTGGTAATGGAATGACTTTGACAGGTGGTACTGCCGGTCATGGGTTGTCAGCTACAGGAGCAGCCGCAGGTAATGGGATTATTGCAACAGGAGGAAATTCAGCAACCACAGCAGGTCTAAAATGTACTGGAGGTACTACACTAGCTTGTGGAATTTATGCACTTGGAAATACAGCGGGTCATGGTATATCTGCGGTTGGTGGTGCGACAGATGGAGCTTCGGGAATTAGTGCATCTACATCAGCAACTAACTCAAGTGCTATCCTTGCCCTTGGTACTGGTACTGGTCATGGTGTTAGTGCTACTGGAGGTGCCAACGTAGCCTCTGGTGGTATAGCTGCATTAGGAGGGACAGGTGGGCAGGGGCTTATCTGTACTGGTAATGGTGCAGGTAACGGAATAAAGGCAGTTGGTGGAAACAGTGCTATAACTGGAGGTATTTATGCGGCTGGTGGAGCAGCTTTAGCAAACGGAATATATGCACTTGGGAATACTGCCGGAGGTGGTATAGCGGCTACTGGTGGTAATTCATCAACAACAGCCGGATTGATATGCAGTGGAGGTGCCTCTGGCGCTCATGGTATCTACACTGTAGGTAACGTAGCAGGTTCGGGGGTGTATAGCATCGGTGGTACTACTGGTGGAGGGATGAAAATTACTGCTGGTGCTACATCTGGTGCAGGTCTATCTTGTACAGGAGTTGGTGCCGGTGGGCATGGAATTTATGCAATTTCTGGAACCACAGCATCAACCGCTGGAATTTATGCAATTGGTGGTGCTACAAACGCGACTAATGGAATGACTATAGCAGGTGGATCTACTTCAGGTACGGGACTTGTTGTATCTGCAACTTCTGGATCTGCTGCAACCTTTACAGCCGGTACAGCGGGAGCAGGAATTTCAGCAACTGGTGTTGGTACTGGTGGGCATGGGATAGTAGGTACTTCTGGAACTACAGCATCCACAGCAGGAATAGCGGCAGTTGGAGGTGCTACAAATGCTACTTACGGTATGCTTATTTCAGGTGGTTCAACTTCTGGAGCAGGATTGTATGTAAGTACAACTTCAGGCAATGGAATAACCGTATCTGCCGGTGGTGGTAATGGTGTGGGGATGTCACTTGCTGGTAATGGCTCTGGTGCCGGTATCTTATCTACAGGTGGAGCAACTGGTATCGGAGTATCTTGTGTAGGCGGCGCAACATCTGGATCTGGTATATCTGGTACGTCAACTTCAGGGGATGGGCTTACTGCTACAGGAGGCACTGCCGGTCACGGTATAAATGCCACTGGTGCCGGTGCTGGAAATGGTATGCTTCTTACAAAAGGCTCTACTGGATTTGACTTGAAGTGTGCCACACCTTACTCACAGCTTGCAGCAGGATACCAAGACGGATGTATTTGGGTAGATACTGTTAATGGTATCGCAGGTTCTACATCTTATGTGCATGGTACAGTAGATAAACCTACTAATCTCTGGTCTAGTGCCTTAACCCTTGCTGCTGCATTAAATATCAAGAACTTTAGAATAGCAAATGGGTCAGCTATTCAACTGACAGCTTCTTCTGCTAATTACACTATAAAAGGGGATAACTATACTATTGACTTGAATGGACAGAGTATTTCCAATATTGCAATTTACGGGTCTTCGAGTATCACAGGAGTAAGTTCTGGAACAGGAGCCAACATTTATGACTCATTGGTAGGCACATGTACGATGGATAGTGCATGGTTCTTCCGGTGTAGCTTTACCGGAACCTTTACCATGATTGCTTCTGCAACTTATTGGCCTTTGGATTGCAGTGATGGCGATCCTACAGACACAAATCCTGTATTTGTCTATGCTGCTTCAGCAAGGATTGGATTCAGGGATTGGCATGGTGGAGTAAATCTTAACTCTATGGCTACTGGTAATTATACCATTGTTGAGGGTAATTGTAGAGTTATTGTTGATTCAAATTGTACCGGAGGGTCAATTAAGCTCAGAGGGTGTATGGATTATATTGACAATGTAGGGGGTGGATTTGCAGGAACACTCACACAGACCGCGAGATACAATGTGTCTCAGGCAGTTGGTTCAGTGACGGCTCGTGTCACTGCTAATACGGATCAAATAGCAGGAAGTGCTACTGCCGCAAGTAGGTTATCTGAATCAGCAGCAACTATGCAAGCAGGTACAGTTGACACAGCCGGATTTTCACCTACTTCTACTGAGTTTGAGACTTCGAGTTTGACAAATGCAACTGCAAATTATTGGAAAGATAGAACAATAGTTTGGAGGAGCGGTAATCTCTCAGGTCAGGCAAAGGCTATTACTGCTTATAGTCTTACAGGAGGTAGAGGCCATTTTACTTGCGACGCATTCACAGGTGCTCCTGCTAATACTGATGCTTTTGAGGTAGTGTAAATGGGTTCTACTGCCGTTACAAAAGTAACGGTACTTGGCGTACCCTTTGTTGGTTTACGTCCTTCAAGACGTGTTTCTATTTCTGACTCTGTTTCCCTAACAGAGTCTTTGTCTGTTTCAATTCCCCTTTTGGTGTCAGTTTCTGACACTGTTTCAACTTCAGAATTATTGACGGTAAGAGAAGACCTTGGTGCAATAAGCATATCTGATGCTATTGCTACTAACGAAACACTGTCTATTAGTCTTAATCCAATTCTTTTGTCTGTTTCTGACACAGTTACTACGTCTGAATTGGTGACAATTCAAGAGAATCTTGGAAATATTTCTGTTTCAGACGCAGTTACTGTTTCTGAGTTAGTATCAGTACAAGAAACTCTTGGTAATATTTCGATTTTTGATACTGTGGCTGCCTTTGAGCAGTTGATAGTTCAGGAGAGTCTTGGTTTAATTTCAATTTCAGATACGGTAACTTCTTCTGAATTGGTAACAGTCCAAGAGGTTCTTGGTAGTATTTCTGTCTCTGACATAGTTACCACATCTGAATTGTTGATCGGGCAAGAAACTCTTGGTAATATCTTAGTTTCTGATACGGTAACTTCTTCTGAGCTTCTTAGTGTTAGTTCTCCATTGCCTTCTGTCTCTGTCTCTGAGACAGTAAGTGTTTCTGAGGTATTGTCTGTAAAGGAAGACCTTGGGGCAGTTAGTGTAAGTGATACTATTACTGTTTCTGATGTAGTGAGTTTAAGTGTTCTTAATCTTGGAAGTATAGGTGTATCTGACTCGGTATCTGTTTTTGATGTTTTGAGTGTGCAGGAGGATCTTGGTTCTATAAGCATAAATGACTCTGTTTCTGTATTTGATGCTGTTAGTGTTTCTGTTCTTAATCTTGGGAGTATCTCTGTTTCTGATTCTATAGCTGTGTCGGAATTGTTGACTTTGTTTGAGAGTCTTGGGGGTGTTTCGGTATCTGAGGCTGTGTCTGTTTTTGAAAATATAGATGCCCGTGAGGATTTAGGAAGAATAGGTATATCTGAGGATGTCAATGTTTCTGAAAATCTAAGTGTCTCTAATCCTGTTATTTACATATCTGTAGTTGATACTGTTTCTGTCTTTGATGTGGTTGAAGAATCTGAAAATATCACTGTTGTTGTTTATGAGTTAGTACATGTTTTGGAGAATACAGATGTAGATATACCTCCAACTTCAATAGTAGTATTCGATGGTGTTACCACTTTTGAGCAGCTATCAGTTCAAGAGAATCTTGGAAATGTTTCGATCTTTGATACAGTTACCACTTTTGAGCAGCTATCAGTTCAAGAGAATCTTGGAAATGTTTCGATCTTTGATACAG